>Ga0302266_10004144_pt1 | contig 11322 bp, 8 predicted proteins | sample III_Bog_E1_2_FD_194559 | JGI IMG/M metagenome (GOLD analysis project Ga0302266, IMG submission 194559) | Peat permafrost microbial communities from Stordalen Mire near Abisko, Sweden - III_Bog_E1_2 | ecosystem: Environmental > Terrestrial > Soil > Wetlands > Peat | place: Sweden: Abisko... | reverse complement strand
CCAGGTCCCAAAACCATGCGCGCCGGATGGGCTCAGTTTGCTTCCATGGCAGCGGGCTTCCTCATCGCCATGACACAGTTAAATGTGTGAATCCCGTAGGTCGCAAGCCGGGGGCTTTTTTTGGACCTGGGCGTCCATCGCGACTCGCCTTTCAGATCACGTAGCAATTGATGAACGTCGGCATTTCCGCTATGCCAACACACGCAATGTGGCTTTTCCCATGAATTCATCCGGAAACCGCCGACCTCGCCGGCAACAACCTGACGGCGCGGAGCGCGGTAGGATCGATCGTGGGTAATCTCATCGACTCCGGCAACAGCTCGGCTGTCCACGCCGATCCCGCCGGCCAGGTGTCGGCGCGAGACATCCTGCGGCGTGAGACGGACATCGCGCACCGCCGTCTGCACGCTGACCCCTGGTTGTCCGCGGTGGCCGAGAGCCGCATCGACCGGCCCGGGTTTCGCGTCATTCTGTCGCATCTCTACGGTTTCTATCAACCGCTCGAGGATCGCCTCGCGGTCTCCGGCTTTGGCGTGGCCACCGGGATCGATATAGCTTCGCATGCGCGCGCACCATTCCTGCGGGATGACCTCCGGTTCCTCGGCTTACGCTCCGACGAAATCGATGCGCTGGCATCGTGCACCGCGCTGCCTGAAATCGAATCGCCGTCTGCTTTCCTCGGCTGTCTCTACGTCCTTGATGGATCGCGGCTGGGCGGTTCGCTGCTGGCCCGCGCCCTGGATTCGCTGTTTCCGGCCGACCAGATCGAGGGGCGCAGTTTTTTCGCGGCGCATCGCGACCGCATCGGGCTGATGTGGCGCGAGACCTGCGCCGCGATCGAGGCCTGCGGCAGCGACGAGCAGCACCTGCACGAGATGGTCAGGACGGCTCAGCAGGCGTTTGCCGCGCTGGAGGCATGGCAAGCCGTGAGTCGACCGGACCGGGAAGCCTAATCCGGGCCGGACCGGACCGCGGCTGCGATCGACTGGATCCAGACTCCTTCGTTCGCGGCATAGGTGCCCGGTGCTCCGTTCAGCCGGCGCAGAAAGTCCCCGCCGGCGTGATGCACGCCGACCACCGTCCAGTTCCCTTGCTCGAACACCGGACTGCCGGAACTGCCTGGCTCCGTCGGGGCGCGGTAGTGCAACAGCACCCGTCCTGGGAGGGACGGCACCCCGTGCGGCGGTCCTTCGTGATCGAGCAGCCGGTTGTCTTGCAGTGAAAACGCAAGCTCACGGCCTTCCGGGTGACCGATGACGTACACCCGCTGCTCCTCGCCCTCTCCAACACCGGGAAGCCGTGCCGCCAACGGGCAAGGGGCCATGTCGCCGATCGGCGGCTGCAAGCGGAGCAGAGTGGCGTCCAGCCGCTCGGGCGGCGAGTGGAACGCGATGCCGGCGACGCGATGCGCCACGCGCGACCCGGCGGCCGCGGCGCGCGCCTCGAACGTGACGCTGACCGTATCGCTGGGCGCGCCCTGGTCGGCCGGATCGTCGCTGACCACGTGGGCGTTGGTCAGCAGCAGCCGCTCATCGCCCAGCCGCGGGTCCAGGTCGCCGCCGCGAACCAGAAACCCGGTGCCGATGCAGCGTCCGTCGCCTTGCCGCACCATCGCGACCGCCAGCGCCCGCTCCAAACCCGTCTGCAGCCACGTGTAGGTTTGTACCCCGGTATCGCCAAGAATGCGTTCGAAGGCACCGTGACCGGCCGCCGTTAAGCCATGCATGTCGCTGGGCCGCAGTTCCAGGCGGCCGCCGGATTTTTGCAGCAGCGCCGCATGCAGCACGGTGACGAGCTGTCCGGCGCCGGTGGTCCCGGGCTGCAAGCCCCACAGCTCGGTCAGTTGCCGCAAGGTTCCTGCCAGCGCGAAGGCGTCGGCATCCGGCGCGGCGATATACCGCCCGATCCAGTGCTCGGCCGCGGCCAGGTCGGGCAAACTCAGCGCAGCCTCGGCCGCCGCCGCATAGTCCCATGCCTGCGGGTCCGGTTTCGCCGTGATCGCGGCGATGATTCGATCCGCGAGCGTGCGCACGGTGTCGCCGGCGCCCGGCATCACACCGTCGCGCTCCGCACGACGCAGAAGTGCGACGAGGTTTGTGCCATGCCAGATCAAATGGCGCGCTGGATCGAGGGCCAGTCCCCGCCGGTAGGCGTCCAACGCCGACGTCAGCGCGGTGGCGCCAAGACCAAGATGGCACAAGCCTGCCTGGATATAGATTTGCTTGTGCACGCGCCCCAGCAGGCCGAGTGTCTCCGCCTGTTCGCTGGAGCCGGTGCCTGGGCGGGCGATCAGGCCGCGCAGCAACTCGGCTGCCGGGACGAGTTGGCCGCAGTCGATCAGCGCCTGTGCGTATTGGCGCCAGACGGACGGGCCATCGCAACCGAACCGGATCATGGCATCGGCGACACGCTGGATCGGCCTGAAGCAGCGATGCTCGCGCAGGCTGCCCAGCACGTCCCTGGCTGTCGCGTCGGCGAGCGGGGTGCCGCCGGCGCGCATGCCGTCGATCAGCTTGCGGCATGCCGCCTCCACCCGATCGGGCTCATGGCTGGGTGCCGCCGCGATGACGTCTGCGGCCAAGGCATTGACGTCGCCTGCGGTCACCTCGGGCAACGAGCTAGCGCCAGTCCTCCAGCCTCGCGCCCTGGGGTAGATCGGGGACGCGCGCAACGAACCCTGAATCGCCGAAGTCAGGCTCGGTTTCGCCACGCTCAAGGCCGCGCAGGCCGACAGTGCGTCGCAGATCATTCAGCCGGTTGAGCCACCCCTTCAGGAATTTTTCCTGTCCAGGGCCCTGTGCGAAGCGACGATACAGGCCTTCGCGAACATTGCAGTATTGACCGAGCGTCGCGCCAAGGTCGCAGTTGGCACATGCCTGTTCCGTGGCGTGGCCGAAATGTCCATCGGTGGCTGAGCCGGTCGCCTCCTGCAAGATGAGGATGGCGCGATGCGTTCCCATGTTGACCGATGTATCGAACTGAACGAGGTCGAGCCGTCTTTGAATCCGGTCGCAGTAGCTGGGGATCCAATAGTCGTCCTGATAGATTTCATGCACCTCGTCAGCCGTGATATCCCGCACATCACGGCTGGGCTGGCCGTTGCGCGCTCGCCACCCGTCGTAGACCAGTTGGGTCACGCCCTTGTTGGTGGGTCCGCCGTGGTCGCTCGGGAGATTGACGTAACCGCCCTCCCATTTCAGGAGAAAGCGAAGCGAATCGGGATAGTTTGTGTCAACCATCGATGCCCCCTGATTCCTGCCTTGCAGGCCGACCGGGCGGTCCCATTGGAAGCCGTCCATCGCTTTCGAGCGGACGCGATCCTCGGAACGCCGACAATCGCCGGACAAGGCCCGGCCCGGGAAGGCAATGCGTATCAACTTTCCGGCATGGCGATGTTGAGCGCGCTGCGCCTACAGCGTGTCTTGCCAGGGAGCGAAAGCGACGTGCAGGGCGGCTAGGTGCAGTCCGGTGCCGACCAGCACCAGCGCGTGCCATGCGGCGTTGTGGAAAGGCAGCCGGTGGCGCGTGTGGATGAACGCACCCACCGTCAACACGATTCCGCCACCCAACAAAAGAAGCACGGCGGTCTGCGGCAGCCGCTCGATCAATGTCCGGATCACGCCCAGCACCAGCCATCCCATGCACAGATACAATCCAAGGAGCACGCCGTCGTAGCGGCGAGGAAAGCACACGCTGATGATGATCCCGACCGCCGCCAGGGTCCACACTTCGATGCACAGGATGATCCCGTCCATGGGCAGCATCGCGTTCAGCGCGATCGGGGTGTAGGTCGCTCCGATCATCACGAAGATCATTGCGTGGTCGATGCAGCGCAGAAATTCCTTGTTGGGGCCAGCCGGCGTGAGATTGTAGGCGGCCGAGGCACCCAAGGTACCGACGAGCGCGGTGCCGTACAGAACCAGCGTGAGCAGCAGGCGATCGCCCCGGGCCGGATCGGCGTTGGCGATCAGCCAGCATGCCGACGCGAAGGCTGCGGGCACCCCGATAAAGTGGATGACACGATCAGCCGCGACCTCGGCAGGGGTGTAAGCGGGAAAACGATAATCGTATGCGCTCACGTATCAGCACCGTCTTCTGGCTGTCATATAAGGGGTGGACGCACCAACGCCACCTGCCAGGCCTGGATGCATGGCCGCAATAAAGTTTGATCACACATGCGGCTCAAGCCAGATTGAAAGAAAGAGATTCGGGCATGGTTTGCCAACCCCGTGACGGCATCAGAACGCTGCGTCGGGAAGCTGCATCAGCGTCTCCCCGCCGGCCATGACTGACTGAAAATGCGAAGAATGGCGCGGCAGAACGCGGGCCATGAAAAACGCAGCGACCGCCAGCTTCGCCTGGTAGAACTCGGTCTCCGCTCCGGCCTGCGGCAGCCTGGCGTGCGCCACCTCAGCCATGCGGCACCACACGAAAGCGAGTGCGACCAGACTGAACAGCTTGAGGTAGTCACTGGCCGCCGCGCCGGCCTCTTCCGGGCGTGTCATGCCGCGCTGGGCGATGGTCAGCGTCGCCTGCTGCAGCCGGCCGAACGCCTTCGCGGTCGGGGCGGCGTAGGCCGCCAGCGCGCCATCGTTCGCATGCGCCGCGAGCCATTCCGAGACCGGATGGAAGAAGCGGCGCAGCAGCCGGCCCACGTCCTGCCCAAGCTTGCGGCCGACCAGGTCGAGCGCCTGGATGCCGTTGGTGCCTTCGTAGATCTGGGTAATCCGCGCATCACGCGCCAACTGCTCGACGCCCCACTCGTGAATGTAGCCGTGGCCGCCCAACACCTGCACCGCGTTGTTCGCCGCCTCGACGGCATGGTCGGTGAGCGCCGCTTTCACGACCGGCGTCAGCAACGCGACGAGGTCATCGGCCGCCTCCCGTTCGGCGGGTTCCGGATGGCGCTCGGCGCGGTCGCTCATCAGCGCCACCCAGCACGCGAGGGCGCGGGCCGGCTCGTTGATCGCGCGGATCTCCAGCAGCATGCGGCGCACATCGGGATGCACGATGATCGGATCGGCGCCGCTTGACGCCGCGGCGCGCTTTGCCAGCGACTGCCCCTGCCGCCGCTCTTTCGCGTATGCGGCGGCAGATTGGTAAGCGGTGGTTGCGACGCCAAGACCCTGAATGCCGACCCCGAGCCGCGCCGCATTCATCATGGTGAACATCGCGCGCATGCCGCCATGCGGCTTGCCCACCAGCCAGCCCGTCGCGTCATCGAAGTTCATGACGCAGGTGGCTGACGCCTTGATGCCCATCTTGTGCTCGATCGCGCCACAGGTAACGCCGTTGCTTGCGCCGGGCCGCCCATCGCCGGTGGGCAGGAACTTCGGCACCAGGAACAGCGAGATTCCCTTTGTGCCAGCCGGGGCATCCGGCAGCTTCGCCAGTACCAGATGCACGATGTTCTCGGTCAGGTCCTGCTCGCCGGCGGAGATGAACATCTTGGTGCCGGTGACGTGGTATGTGCCGTCGCCCGCCGGCGCCGCCCTGGTGCGCACCAGCCCGAGATCGGTGCCGCATTGCGGCTCGGTCAGGCACATCGTGCCCGACCACGACCCGTCAGCAAGTTTGGGCAGATAAAGCTGTTTGAGTTCTTCGCTGCCATGGCGGTGCAGCGCGCTATAGGCGCCGTGCGACAGCAGCGGGTAGATGCCGAAGGACAGGTTCGCCGCGCAGATCATCTCCTGGACCATGATATCGACCGTGTGCGGCATTCCCTGGCCGCCGTATTCCGGGTGGCACGACAAGGCCGTCCAGCCGCCGTCGGCATAGATGCGGTAGGCCTCCTTGAACCCCTTGGGCGTGCGCACGATGCCGTTTTCGAAGTGGCAGCCCTCGGCATCGCCGGACAGGTTCAGCGGGAACAGTTCGCGCTCGCACAGCTTGGCAGCTTCCTCCAGCACGGCGTCGATCAGCTCCGGCGTCGCCTGTTCGTAGCCGGGCAGGCGGGCGAGTTCTGCCCCGTCAAACAGTTCGTAGAGCACGAAGCGGATTTCGCGCAGCGGGGCCTGATAAACGGCCATCGGTTGATCGCTCCTTGTTCCGCGCCTAGTTGCGCAGCGGCTTGCCGGTTGCGAGCATGTGTTCGGTGCGAGCCAGCGTGTCGGGGTGCCGCACGAGTTCCATGAACACCGCGCGCTCCAGCCGCGTGACGTCGTCCTCGCCGAGTGTGTCGAGCCAGTCCGCTTCGCCGCCGCTCAGCACACGGGCGAGCGCCTTGGACACGACCACGTCGTGTCGCGTCGCCTTGCCCTGGGCAGCGTATGCGTCCACCGCCATGTCCAGCGCGACCCGGCCGCTTTCTCCCGGCAAGCGGAAGGCGGCCGGCGCGGGCGGCCGGTAGTCCTGCGCCAGCGCCAGCACGCGCTGCTTCGCGTCATACAGCAGGCGGTCGCGGTTCATCGTGATGCCGTCGGTCGGGCGCAGGAAGCCAAGCTCGACCGCCTGCGCCGCCGACCGCGAGACCTTGGCGGTCGAGATGATCTCGAACGCCTTCGCCACCGCGGGCATCGGGCCCTGCGGGTACTGCTTGTTGGCCTGCCAGCGCGCGAGCAGTTCCTTGCAACCGCCCCAGCCGGGGATCAGGCCGACCCCGACTTCCACCAGCCCCATGTAGGTCTCGGCGTGCGCCTGCACCGCGTCGCAATGCAGCAGCATTTCGCAGCCGCCACCCAGGGCCATCCCGGACGGCGCGCCGACCACCGGAAACGGTGCCTGCTTCAGCGCATGATAGGCCTGCTGTCCGGCTGCGACCGACTGCTCGATCGCCGGCCACGCTGCCACGTTGGCGGCAAACAGGACGATGCCCAGGTTGGCGCCGACCGAGAAGTCCTGGTCCAGCGTGTTCATCTTGCTGGTGAACTCGAAGCACAGCACGCCGTCGCCGATATCCCAGACCGACGCTGAGCCGTTGCGCAGCACCGCCTTGCCCGCGCGCTTGACGTCGGCGAGCAGCAGCACGCCGGGCGGCCGCGTCACGGGCGCGGTGTCGCCGTTGACAGTCAGGTATTCGAGCTGCCCGTCCTGCACCCGGTAGAAGCTTCGCCCGCGCGCCGTCTGCAGCAGTTCGGGCACCGGCCGGTTGCGCGCCTCCAGCGCGGCGATCAGCGTGTCGGCGCCGAGCCGGTCGATCAGCTCGAACGGACCATACGTCCAGCCGTAGCCAAGCCGCATCGCCTCATCCACCGCGACGACGCTGTCGGCGATCTCCGGCACCAGCGAGGCTGCATAGGCCAGCACCTGGACCAATACTGCTGCCGCATAGCGGCCGGCGTCGCTGGGATGCGCGATCAGCGCCCGCAGATCGCGCTTGCCCGCTTCCACGGCCTCCAATTTCGGCTTGGACACCGCGCGATAGTCGCCGGTCTGCAAGTCGATGGCTTCCCGCAGATTTTGCCCATTCGCGCGCGTCAGCCGGTAGAAGCCGCCGCTCTTGGCCTTCCGTCCGGTACGGCCTTCGGCGATCATCCGCACCATCAGCGCGTGCTCGCGATGGATGCGGCGGAAGTCGTCGCTCTCGGGCAGCAAACCGAGCATCGACTTTGCCACCAGCGGCGCCAGGTCGATGCCCACCAGATCGAGCAGCCCGAACACGCCGGTCTTGGGAATCCCCATCGGCCGGTGGGCGGCGTCCGCTTCCTCCACCGTCAGCCCGACTTCGAACGCCTCGTTGACGGCGACGGTGATCCAGTAGCTGCCGATGCGGTTGGCGATGAAGCCGGGCGTGTCCTTCGCCATCACGACGCCCTTGCCGAGCCGAACGTCGCACAATTCGGTCAGCGCCTGCACCGTCTCGGGCCGCGTGTCCGGTCCCTGCACGATCTCCAGCAGGCGCATGTAGCGGGGCGGATTGAAGAAATGCGTGATGCAGAAGTCGCGCCGGAACGAGTCGCTTTGCTTCTTCGTCAGCGCCCGCAGTGGAATCGTGGAGGTGTTGGACGAGACGACCGAGCCCGGTTTGCGCACCGCGTCCAGGCGATCGTACAGCGCGTGCTTGGCGCCGAGGTCCTCGACGATCGCCTCGACGATCCAATCGGACTCGGCCAGGCGATGCAGGTCGTCGGTGAAGTTGCCAGGCGTGACCAGCTTTGCCGCAGCCGGCGTCATCAACGGCTGAGGATCGGTCTTGAGCAGCCGCGCAATCGCTGCGTTCGCCAGGGCGCTGCGGTCGTCGCCCTCGTTCGGCGGCATGTCCAGCAGCAGCACCGGCAGTCCGGCATTGGCGATTTGAGCCGCGATGCCGCTGCCCATCAGCCCGGCGCCGAGCACGGCGCAGCGCTCGATCTTCATGTCGGTCGCCATGTCAGGCTCGCTCCAGCACGGTGGCGATGCCTTGCCCGCCGCCGATGCACATCGTCGCCAGCGCGAGCCTTGCGCCGTTGCGCGCCAGAAGCTGCGCCGCCTTGCCCGTGATACGCGCCCCGGAGGCGCCAAGCGGATGGCCGAGCGCGATCGCGCCGCCATCCAGGTTCGTGCGCGCGTGATCGAGCATCAGGTCGCGCTCGACGGCAAGCGCCTGCGCGGCAAATGCCTCGTTCAGTTCGATCAGGTCGATGTCGCCGATCGCAAGCCCTGCGCGCGACAATGCCTTGCGGGTCGCCGGCACCGGTCCGATCCCCATGATGTCCGGCTCGCAGCCGGCCACCGCCACGGAGCGAATCCGTGCCAGCACCGGCAGCCCATGCCGTTCCGCATAGTCGGCGTCGGCGACCAGCACTGCAGCGGCGCCGTCCGTCAGTGGCGAAGAAGTACCAGCCGTCACGGTGCCGGTCGCAAGAAAGGATGGTTGCAAGCCGGCAAGCGCTTCGGCATTGGTGTCCGCGCGAATGCAGCCGTCGCGGTCAACGGTGCCGTGTTTGGTTGCAATCGGCACGATCTCCTCGGCGAAGCGGCCCTCGGCCTGTGCCGCCGCGGCGCGCTGCTGGCTTACCACGGCAAACTGCTCCTGGTCGGCGCGGTCGATCTGGTAGCGTTGCGCAATGTTCTCGGCGGTGATGCCCATCGACATCAGAACGCCCGGCTGATCCCTGGCGAGGCGCGGGTTGGGCATCGGGTTGAAGCCCGGGATTGGCACGCGGCTCATGCTTTCCACGCCGGCACAGACGAACAGCCCGCCGGCGCCCATCGCAATGGCACCCGCGGCGATGTGGACCGCGGTCATCGACGAGCCGCAAAAGCGATTGACCGTTGTGCCGGCCGTGCCGATCGGCAGGCCGGCGAGCAGCCCGACCATTCGTGCCATGTTGAAGCCCTGCTCGGCCTCCGGAAAGGCGCAGCCGACGATGATGTCCTCGATGTCCTCCGGCCTGGCCTTGGTTCGCTCGACCAGCCCGCGCACGACCTGGGCGAGCAGGTCGTCCGGGCGGACGCGCGCGAGCGCGCCTTTGCTGGCCGGCGTGAACGGAGAGCGGGCATAACCCACGATGACGGCAGCGTTCATGGCTCAACGTCCTTGCCACTTCTGGTTCCGGCGGAAGCCCGGGTGAGCAACGGGGGGTGTCCGGCGGCTTGCCGGAAAGCGATGATCTCGGTCTCGATGTCGCGCAGCTCCGCGAGCGTCAGCGTAAGGTCGGCGAGCTGCTGCTCCAGTTCCGCGATGCGGTTGCGCACGCCGTCCAATGTCGCAGCGAGCTGGCGTTGCTGGGTGCGGTCGGCGTCATAGAGATCGACAAACGTCTTGATGGCGGCAAGCGAGAAGCCGAGCCGCTTGCCGCGCAGGATCAGCTTGAGCCGCGCCCGGTCGCGATACGTATAGATTCGCGTGGTCCCCGCGCGGGCGGGATTGAGCAATCCGGCATCCTCGTAGAACCGGATCGCCCGCGGTGAGAGGGTAAACTCGGTCGCCAGGTCGCCGATGGTGCAAATCCCCGGGCCTGGATCAAGCACCGAAGCTGCGTTACCGGCCAACCGCCGCGGCTCCGCCCTGATTGGCCGCCAGCTTCGCGCGTTCTTCCGCCACCAGTTCTTTTTTTGACAGCTTGCCGACGAGGGTCCTCGGCAGGCTGTCGCGGAATTCGATCTGTTTCGGCAGTTCGATCGGTGCGAGGTGGTCTCGCAAGAACAACGCGAGCTCCCTCCCGTCCAGCGCCTGTTCAGGCTTGCACGCGACGAACGCCTTGACGGCCTCGCCGTGATAGGGGTCGGGTACGCCGATCACCGTGCACTCCGCCACTGCGGGATGGCGGTAGATCGCCTCTTCCACCGCCCGCGGATACACGTTGAACCCGTTGACCAGGATCAGGTCCTTGATGCGGTCCACGATCGAGAGATAGCCGTCTTCGTCCATGACCGCCACGTCGCCGGTGCGCAGCCAGCCGCCGGCGAAGGCGCCGCTTGTTTCCTCCGGCCGGTTCCAGTAGCCCCGCATGACCTGCGGGCCACGCACGCACAGCTCCCCGCTCTCGCCTTGCGCCACGGGCCGGAGCGGGTCGTCCAGGGCGCGCAGCGATATGTCGGTGCCGGGGAACGGCAGGCCGATCGAACCGGATTTGTTGCGGCCGCCAGGGGGATTGCAGGCGATGCAGGGGGATGCCTCGGTCAGCCCGTAGCCTTCGACCAGCGCGCACCCGGTGCGTGCTTCGAAGTTGCGCTTGACCTGCTGCGGCAGCGGCGCGCCGCCGGAGATACAGAATCGTATCGAACTCAGGTCGGCTTTGCCGCGGTAGCCGGCGATGGCGGCGAACAGCGTCGGCACGCCCGGCAACATGGTCGGCCGGCGCCGCGCGATGGTACGAATGACCGAGGTCAGCTCGAACCGCGGCAGCATCACGATTTCCTGCCCGCCATCCACCGCCGCGAGCAACACCGTGGTCATCGCGAACACGTGGAAGAAGGGCAGCACCGCCAGCACGCGCTCCTGGCCTGGCTTTACGTCCTTGAACCAAAGGCGCAACTGCACGGTGTTGGCGAACAGGTTGGCGTGGGTCAGCATCGCGCCCTTCGGCGTGCCCGAGGTGCCGCCGGTGTATTGCAGTACCGCAACGTCGGTCTGCGGGTCGATGTCCACCTTCTCCAGCGGGTCGGCGCACGCGGCGAGCTCGGGCAGCCGGACGTGCCGCATATCGTGCGGAACCAGCGCCAGTTCCTTGCGGCGGAACAGCCGGAACAGCATCCGTTTGCCGGCGGGCATCATCTGCGCGAACGGGCAAATGATGACGCGCTGCAACACGCCGCGTGCCAGCAAGCCGGCGACTTTTGTGTAGATCGTGGCGACATCGACGGCCGCCATGACGGTCACGCCGGCGTCGCGCACCTGCGCTTCGATCTCACGCTCGGTGTAAAGCGGGTTGCAGTTGACGACGGTGAGGCCGGCCTTCA
>Ga0302266_10004140_pt1 | contig 11334 bp, 12 predicted proteins | sample III_Bog_E1_2_FD_194559 | JGI IMG/M metagenome (GOLD analysis project Ga0302266, IMG submission 194559) | Peat permafrost microbial communities from Stordalen Mire near Abisko, Sweden - III_Bog_E1_2 | ecosystem: Environmental > Terrestrial > Soil > Wetlands > Peat | place: Sweden: Abisko... | reverse complement strand
GGAATTTCAAGGAATTGAGTGGCTGCCAAAGCGGGGTCATTTAGCTGAAACATAAATGAGCGGCTTGATTACAAGCGAATGGCGGGCTGGTTGCAGTTGGCGTCCCCGCGTTGCGCCGGACTGCGCTCCGCTCCGCTGCGCGCTGCCGGGCGAATGTTTTGGGTTGGCCGGGGAGGCGGCGATTGGCAGGCTGGCGGACATGAGCATGGACAACGAATTGCAAAAACATTACGCGTTACTTTTGGGCGTCGGCAGCCCGTGGGAAGTTAAAACCGTGGAGCTGAAGCTTCAGGAAAAGAAAGTTGAAATCGAGCTGGGCTGGCAATGGGGCAGTGCCGCCAAATGCCCGGAATGCGGGCGGGAATGTTCGATCCACGACTGTGCGCCGGAACGGACGTGGCGGCACTTGGACACGATGCAATTCATCACGGTGATCCGGGCGCGGACGCCGCGGGCGAACTGCCCGGAGCATGGGGTCAAGACGATGACGGTGCCGTGGGCGGCCCCGCAGGGGCGGTTCACCCTGCACTTTGAACGGTTCGCCGTCGAGGTGCTGCTGGCGTGCGCCAACGTGCAGGCTGGGTGCGAGCTGCTGGGGATTGGCTGGGAAACGGCGCATGAGATCATGAAACGCGCCGTGGCGCGCGGTTTGGAGCGCCGGCAGCTAGATCAGCTCAAGCACCTGGGCCTGGATGAGAAAAGTTTCAAACGGGGCCATTCCTATATCACGCTGTTGACCGACTTGGAGCAGTCCCGCGTGCTGGAAGTGGTGGAAGACCGGACGACGGAGGCGGCCGGGAAGTTGTGGGACACTTTGAGCCTGGAGCAAAAAGCCGCCGTGGAGGCGGTGGCGGTGGACATGTGGGAGCCCTTCATCCAGACCGTGCGCGAGCAAGTGCCAGATGCGGATGTGGTGCATGACAAGTTTCATGTGAGCAAATATCTGAACGAGGCGGTGGACAAGGTGCGGCGGCAGGAACACAAGGAACTGCTGGCCCAGGGCGACGAAACGCTCAAGGGCAGCCGGCAGCTCTGGTTGTATAACCCGCAAAATCACAGCGCGGAACAGGCCTCGGAGTTTGCCACATTGAAGGCGTTGAATCTGAAAGTGGCGCGGGCCTGGGCCGCCAAGGAACTGTTCACCAAGTTCTGGCAGTATCAGGAAGCCGGCTGGGCACGCCGGTTTTTCAGGGATTGGTTTGGCTGGATCAGCCGGAGCCGCCTCAAGCCCATGATCGCCGTGGCCCGAATGCTCAAGCGGCATTTGGAGAATCTGCTGACCTATTTGAAACACCGCATCACCAACGCGGTCACGGAAGGCTTGAACTCAAAAATCCAAAGCATCAAATCCGCCGCACGCGGCTTCCGCAACTTCAAAAACTACCGCACGCGCATTCTGTTCTTCTGTGGAAAGCTTGATCTCTATCCACTATGAACCGCGATGGACGTACCCAATAAAGAGCATCCGGCCAGGTTGGTTGTGGTTTTAACGCTGGATCGTGAGCTTGTCGTGTTTGACGAACTCACTCACTTCGCGCTTGGTTAATTTTCTCCCCAATACATGAGCTTCGATGTGACCGGTGAGGTCTTCCCATCGAAGGCCGAGCTGGGGATTGTGCTGACGATGCAGGATTTCGAGAACTTGCATGGCCTCCTTTTCAGTCAAGGCTAGTCTCAGTTCATTCGCCGCCCTATGCACGTCTTCCGTTCTCCAAACGATGAGGACTTTGTCGCTCAAATATCGTTTCAGGATGTTGATTGCCCTGGGATTGTCTTTGATTGCGGCCTTCAGCTTTCGCATCAGGTCTTCGGTGATGTCGTTGCTCATAGTTCAATGCCGGCCTCCTTCCCATTTCCGGCAGTTTCCCAAGTATTCACAGCCCATGCACCCAAAGCCAGGTGCCGGGACGAAATTCTCCCTGTCCAGCCCCTCGACGTAATCTTCCATGAGCCTGAATAGCCGATTGCGCTGATATTCCATCATCGCCCCAGCTTCCGTAATGATGACCTTGGGCACCTTGGTTTTGATGAGGTGATGCAGTTCCCGGCCCGCCTCTCGTTTGCCGGTTCCTTCTCGATACAGGATGGAATAGCAATCGAGCTGGACGCCATTCTGATGCAAGGCCATGTCGTTGTCTGGTGTCTTGGCAGCTGATTTGAAGTCCACAATCCGACCACCAGCCCTGACCAGATCCAAAACACCGATGAGAACTGGCAATCCGTGTTTGCCCAGGTCTGCTTCTACGGCTACCTCCACAGCTTCCGGCATCTCGTTGGCTTTGATGGGCGTGTCGGTGAAGTATTTCTCCAACACAGACCAGGCCGAGGTCTTCTGTTCCGGTTCTTCCCCATCCCAGTTAATCGGGCTGCCTTGTTCCAACCACCCAGCATCAAACACTTGTTTTAGCTTAGTGAGGTCAAACGGCTGCTTACGCCATCTCGCCATATTCCACTGCTGCAATACGAGATGAACAACTGAACCGTAATGGAGTGCAGCGGTCTTGGGTTTGGTGATCTTCAGGACGTAGCGGAAGTAGAACTTGAGCCGGCATTGGAGCCAGCAGTTCAGCCTAGAAGCTGATACGGTTTTCTTCAGCTTTTCGATAGGCACCGGTTCCAGCACTGCCACCGCCCCGTTTTCGACCACGGCATTCATCGCGCACCTGCTTTCTGACCGAACCGTTGATTGCGCGGTTTGCTTTGGCCATTTTGTTCGAGCAGCTCCTCGATCAGGCCAGACGCTTCGAGTTTGTTGAGCAGTTTCACGCCTTTGCCAAACCGATCCAAGGCCAACTGCTCGACCTTGGCCTTGTCCAACTTGTTTTCGTCGGTGATCTTGAGGATGAGGTCGCGCTGTTTGTCGGAACATGCCCATTTGTCATCCTGGGGCTTGTGTTGACCGTTACCATTCCCGTTCTGATGACCGTTTCCGTTAGGTTTGGCCGGATCCCCTGGCAAAAACCCGACTTGCTGGATATTGCTGTCCACGCTCTGCTGTAAAACGCGATAGAGCCGGGCGGATTCCTGTTCAACCTGCGATATGTCCGTCAGCTCCGATTTGAGGCTGACGCTGAACTGATGGCTTGAATACCCGGGCAGACCGATCTTTTTGCTGTAGTTTGCTTCAATGATAAGCATAGTTTTGTCCTTTCGTTTATTGGTTGTGGTTGTGGGTGAAAGCTAAACAAGCCGGCCAAAGAAAATGGCAGGGGTATGGGGAACGGGAGGGTGGATGCCAGACTCAACATCTAGTAAACCCCCTCCCATTCCCCGTAGAAAAAGCCTCGATTCAAAAGGCGAATCTCCGCTTCATTGTATTATACCCGTGTAGCGGCTAGTCTGGCGGTGGGGGCGGGGTTCGTAACGTATATGTGATTTTATGTTTGCAGCGGGGACGGGACGGGATGAGAATCGGGCATGAGATTTCTGGTTCTGCTGTCGCTTTTGCTGGCCCTGTCCAGCCACGGCAAAGACCTGGGCAAGCCCTTTGGTAAACTCAAAGACGAGCAGAAGTTTAAGGATTACATGGTCAGGATTTACCGCAATGAACAACCGCCTCCCGACACCGACAAAAATCCCGCTCATAAAGACGGGCTGGGCTGCTTCGAGATTCTGAAAGCTGGCAGACAGTTGTATTTTCAGGAAGGGCAGTTTTTCGTAGTAGGTGATGTGACCCCAGAATCAGGCCAAACTGTGACAAACTCGATCAAAATGGGGCAAAGCATCACGGACGAAAAACAGCCGAATCTGCTAGTCACGGAATGGGATAGCGGAAACCACTGCTGCTACGTCTTCCACGTTTTTGAGATTGGAGACAAGTTCAGGCAGATTGGCAGCATTGAGGCCGAATATTCTGAAATGTCGGAATTCAGGGATTTGCGGAGGGATGGAAGCCTGGAGTTGGTGACGGCCGATTTTAGTTTTGCAAATTGGAATGTTGCATGTTGTTACTCTCACTCTCCAACCCTCATTTTACGATATCAACATGGCCGCTATTTGCCTGACCTGGAACTGATGAAAAAGCCCGCGCCCCCTGAAAAGGAGTTGCAGGGAATGGCCAAAGATCTGAAGGCTAAGTTTGTTGGGATCAAAAAAGACCTGCCTGATGATAAATGGTGCGCCCCTTACCAGATGTGGCAGAAAATGCTCGATCTCATTTATTCAGGAAACATGGCCTCGGCCTGGAAACTCTATGAATTGAGTTGGCCGGCCAAGCATCCGGGCAAAGCGATATTCTTGAAAGAATTCACGGCCCAGTTAATGGCCAGCCCATATTACAACAACATCAACCAGGCCGACTTTCAGGGCGTTGCGGGACACAAAAGCTGACAAAAATCTGTTCAGTATTCGTCCGGGAAAATGTCGCTCAATTTGATCTTGAGCTTGTTCATGACCGTTTCGAGCTTGCTGAGAGTGAGGTGATGTTCGCCCCGTTCTAGCCGATGCAGCGTTGTGTGGGAGACGCCGGTTTTCTTGCTAAACTGGGCATACGACAGCCCGCCCCGCTCTTTTCGCAGGTATTTGGCTAATTGGACATCCAGGCTTTTTCTCACCCCGAAACTGTGGCAAATCATCCATAACGTATGTGTGATGTTTTTGTTTGACTTGGAATTTCATCGGGTGTGAAATCAGGCATGAATATCAGCGTGGGTCGTTTTTTCATTTGGCATACTTTGAAAATCTGTGGGATCGCGCTTTACGTTCTCTCTTTTGCTGGTGCATCTGCTGAAGCCAACGCAGTCAATTTGATGAACCCCATTGAATTCAAGCTTCCTATCCTGACAGTTTCACAAAATGAAACGGGCAAATGGAGCGGCCAAGTGATTGATCTGGGTCTGACTGTTTCCCAAAATAAAAGCGGCAAACCATTGCTGGTCGCCATAGCCGAAGACCGGCCCAACGGGGTAGGTGAACAATTCAGGGCGGCGATGTGGTCGGCCGCATCAACTGTGGCTTTAGAAAGAGGAATTCCGTTGCGTGGCTATCATCTGGAGTTAACAGCACAAGAAGCAGTTGACGGGCCAAGTGCCGGGGCCATGATCACCCTGGCTATCATGACCGCATTGGACGGACGAACATTGACCAACGATTTTGTCTTCACGGGTTCAATCCTGCCGAACGGGAGCGTCGGCTATGTCGGGGGCTTGGTGCAGAAAATTGAGGCTGCAAAGGCTGCCGGGAAGACGCGAGTATTTGTGCCGGCGTATTATCGCGCGGAAAACGATCCCAACACCGGCGAAATGGTTGATTTGAAAGAGAAATGCAAATCGCTTGGTCTGCGGATGATTCCGGTTGCCAACATCCGCCAGGCGTATGCCTTGATAAACAATGCTGAAGAAGCGCCAGTTCCGCCTGCATCCCTTGAAATTCCGGATGAAGTCGAGGATGTTTTTGTGACGCTATGCCGCCGTGAATTAAACAATAGTTGCGTGGTTTTTGATGGTTTGACGCTCGAAGAAAAGCAATCGGTCACAAACACACCATTTCTGAAAAAGCTCATTCTTGACCGAGCCCAAAAGGCGGACCAGAGCTATAGGGCAGGGAATATACCATCAGCTTACGACAACATCAGCGATTTGACCGCCTCTATCGAGGCCGTTAAAGACGCGGATCATTTTATTTCAACATTGGATATTAAGAACCTTTCGACCAAGGAGATTATAAACATTTTCGATAAGGAAATCGGGGCAGCCAATGACGAGCGGGTCGCCTCCTTAAGCGAATACCAGAACACCGGCATTGCCACCAACAATCCTGCGCTCGCTCAATTTGATGAGTTTGCCAATGAAGTCGCGGTGTTTGATTCACTAGAAGACTACTTGAACAACTCGACACTGTCGCTGGTGACACAAGCCGAAAACAATCAGGATGCCAGCCAAAAGAATGATTTGGAGGCCCAAGCTCGTCTGATGAAGTATTATCAATTGTGGACCGTTGATATTTGGAAAAGATCAAGAACTATTATTGATTATAAGGAATTTGCCAAGTTGTATAAAACGAAGCTGGCGTTGGTCACTTCAACCAATATTGGAATTGAGCAACTCCTATTTAACTCTATGGAAGCTGCCTTCAATTCTTACACCGCCACGACGCTCAAGCCAATCGCAGACCAGAACGAGACTTCGGCTGACAGCGTCATCCTCAATCTGGCAAAAACCGATTTAAGCTTTCTTGAATGCCAATGTTCACGGCTGGCTAGTGAAAGAATGCGCCAAACTCTTAAGGACGACGATTCGTTGTATATGCTGGTTAGCCAGTCACGGAACAATGCCCATGCTCTCGCAAAAATCACCGCGCGAACGCTAAAAGACGAGCTTGATGCGGACAAAGACGATGCTGGAAACGTGCGGTACGGGAATGCAAGCCTGCTACAGGCCATTTTGCAATCGGCCCGCGAAGAAGCATTGGCAGCGATTGGCCGATGCCAGAAAGATGGAGTTCCGTGCTGGGGACCGGTTGCAGCGGTGCAAATCGCAGACGCCAAACGTGACGACCTAGACGAGGACAAAATGGATGTGTTTGAAGCCTATTTTGACGCAGCACTGGATGCAAAGATTCTGGCTCTCATGTGTGGCAAGAATTAACAACCAGATAAATATGAACATTTACATTATTAAAAACAACGAAGCACAGGGGCCATTTTCCCTTGATCAAACCGTTGAATCAATCAGAAACGGGGAACATTCCTTGTCGAGCTTGGCTTGGCGTGAAGGGATGGCGGACTGGCAGCCGGTTCATGCCCTGACCGATATTGTGCAAGCTGTTTTGCCGCCGATCCCTGCCACGCCCCAGGAACAAAAAGTCCAAACAACGCCGCCGCCAATCCCAACGCAGCTAGAACACAACGAAAACCCACAACCACCAGCGTTGGAATCGTCTAGGGTGGCAACTATAACCGCACCCATTCCAGAGATAAAAGCGGAATCAGACAGGTGCAGAATTCCGGCGATTCTTCTTTGCTTGTTTCTTGGCGGTTTAGGCACACATGCGTTTTATGCTGGAAGAACAAAGGAGGGGATTGTGTTAGCCGCGTTGTTTGCTTTCGGGGTATTTACTTTATCAAGTGGATTGGGGGCAGTTCTCTTCACTGGCGTTGGCATTTATCTTGTAATCATTTCATTTAGGATCGCGCTTGGCAAATACACCGATGGCCAGGGGAGAATAATTACAAAGTGGATTTGACAGTGTCCCGCCAATTCACGCCATGAACATCTACATCGTTGAAGGAGGAAATCGCCAGGGACCGTTTACGACACAACAAGTTGTTGATTTTATCCGGCAAGGGAGATTTCAGATGACAGACATGGCTTGGCGCGAAGGAATGGCCGACTGGCAGCCAATTCGTTCACTTAAAGACATTGCAATGTCGACGCCGACTACTCCAATCCAGACAGAGTATCAAACAATCCGACAAACGCCCGCGTCAGATCCGGCCAGACCTCCTTCAATTTCCCTTCCAGCCATGATTTTTAAAGTTATTGTTGGTTGGTTGGCAATCATGGTCGGCATTGCGTTCATTTTAATCGGTATATTCCTTTTTCTCGCAGCCGTGTTTGATTCCCATGGCTCAACGCACCCGCAGCTGGAAAACGTAGTATGGTGCATCATCGGTGTAATGTCGTTTTGTGGTGGGTTGGTTGTATTTGAATTTGGCAGAAACTTTCGGAAAGCGGCAGTTTAAGGAAACGAGAGGCTGTGTGAAAACTCCCGGCAAGTTGGAACCTAGAAGTATGGCAGGGTGACAATCTGTCCTTGTGTATATCTCCCGAAAGAAAATGAGGCCAGGCTTCATCATTTCTGGCAAACTGACCCAAGGATTCACGGTTCATCACAAAACGCCGGTGTTGATTCAAATGCAGGACATTAAACCCGCAAAATAAATCAAATCACACCAGCCTCTCCCTAAAACATCTTCCCACCACTTTCCCGATCACGCTCCCAATAATTGTCGCCGAGCGGAACAAAACCGGCCAGAGGTGAGCGATTCAAAACCGGCCACTCTGAAGTAAGGGATTCATATCATTTCTGGTTTTTCAATCAAGGGATTTTCGCTGCGAGTTAAAGCCAGCCGAGGGCGAGCTGCGAGCCTTAGCTCGCGCCCTCGGCGGTCGTAGGTTCGTTGGATTTTTTGGTTTTCTTGATTTCCTGGGTGACCACCGGCGCTTCCTTGACACGATAACTTTTGCCGGTGATGGCGACGACTTGGGCGTGGTGCAGGAACCGATCAATGATGGCTCCGGCCGTCGGCACATCGCATAGCAGTTTGCCCCATTCTTCCAGCGGCCGGTTGCTCGTCATGATGGTGGCCTTGTTTTCATAACGGCGCATGATGACTTCCAGCAGGTATTCGCCGGAGTGTTTTGGCAGTTGCTTCAGCCCCATGTCGTCAATGATGACGAGGTCGGGCTTCAAGTATCGTCGCAGCGTCTTGTCCTGCTGGTTGAACGCTTCGTCCTTCATGAAGTCGCGGACCAGATCGAAAATGGAGCGGTAGAGCACGAGGAAGTTTTGACGGATGGCCTCGTAGCCGATGGCCTGGGCCAGATGCGTTTTGCCGACGCCGGGCGGCCCGAGGAACAAAACATCCTTGGCTTCACGGATGAACCGGCAGCTCGCCAGGTCGTAAATCTCTTTTTTGTGGACCGAGGGATTAAAACTCCAATCGAAGTCCTCCAGCATTTTCAAGTGGCGGAAGTCCGCCAGCTTGGTGTGGCGTTCCATTTGCCGTTGCTGGCGGACGTTGAGTTCGTCCTGACAGATGAGTTCAAGGAACTCGGCATGGCTCAGTCGGTTGGCGGCGGCTTCTTGCAGCCGCACCTCCAGCGTCTGGATCAGGCCGGAGAGCCGGAGTTGTTTCAGGGTGGTGGTGAGTGCATTCATGTTTGGTTAATGGTCGAGGTTGTGTTGGCAAAGCAATCGGGCACACAGTCCCGGTAAGTGTCGAGGTTGCGGATCAACGGATGCGTTTCCAGAAAGTCCAGTTGCGGTGACGGGACCGCCTGTTCGAGCAGGGTGCGCAAGTCGCGCAGCCGCCAAGTGCCATGATGCAGGGCTTGCTGCGTCGCCTGTTCCAAGGCTTTGACCGGATGTTTTTGCGCCAGTGCCAACAGCCCGTGCAAGACGCGTGTGCCGATGGGGCCGCGTTGTTGCACCATGCTCTCGGCCCAACTGCCGGTGTGTGCACCGATCAACCGGGCGCGATCCAGAAGATGATCCAGACTTTCTTGGATCACCCGGCGGTAAGGCGAATGCAGATGCGTTGGATCGGTGGTAAACTTGCCCGGTTCCGCCAGCGCGTGGACGGCGATGACTTCCCGGCGCTGATTGACCACCCGCAGCAACCGGGACTCCCAGCGCACCCAGACTTGCCGGCCCACATACTCTGGCGGCACCGAGTAGTAAGCCCGTTTCAGTTCCACATAACCATCCCGATGCACCGTGCGGGGCGCTTCTTCAAACACCGGGAACAAGCCCGCCGGCAAGGGCAACAACTGGGCGCGTTCCACGTCGTTGAACACTTTGCCGACCTGCTGCCGGGTCGTGCCGTGAATGCGGGTGTCCGCCACGCCGCTTTCCCACTCCGAAAGAAACTGGTTTTGCGCCGCCAGGCTCGCGAAGCTCCGGCCTTTGAGCGCGTTCTCCTGACCGTAATTGATGCCGGACTCGATCTTGCCCTTGTGCCGTGGCATCGCTGGCCGGGTCGGCAGCATTACGGTGCCGTAGTGGCGGCAAAACTCTTCCACCTTGGCGTTGAGTTCGGGGTCATACCAGTCAGCCCGCGTCACCGCCGCGCGCAGGTTGTCGATGATCAGCGTGCGCGGCACCCCGCCGAAGTAACGAAACGCATTTTCGAGACAGCGGATGAAGCTCTCGGTCGTCTGCTGCCAGACCACTTCACTGTAGCCCTTGCGCGAATGACTCAAGACGATCCGAAACAGATGGGGTCGCTTCCGTTTGCCGGCCACCATGACCCAGGCACCTTGACCAAAATCCACCTGTGCTTCCATGCCAGGCGCCACCTCCATCCGCACAAACGGCACCGGCTGCGTCTGGAGCAACTGCCGCACAAAGCGCTGCACGGAATGATAACCACCGGTGAACGCGTGATCACAAATCAGGTCCTGATAAATCCGTTGGGCCGACAGTCCCGCTTGCACCGCTGACTCAATGACCGCCTGCAATGGCAGACACAAACTCTGCCGCCCCGCCGCCAAACTCCCGGTGAGCGGAATGGCCGGTTTTAACTCCAACAACGGTTCAGAGCCGGCGAGCGGAATGGCTGGTTTTGCCGCTGGATCAGGGGCCGAGCCGGGGAGCACTTTGGCCGGTTTTGAACCGGCCAAGCGTAAATGTCGTCCGACCGTCTCGCGGTGGATGTCCAGTTCACGCGCAATCCGCCGGTGGGACCAGCCATGCGCCGCCAAGGTCATTATCGAATGTTGCAAGCTCACGTTGAGTTGATTCATCGCGTCTTTGTGCAACATCTGTCGCACTCAACGCAATGCGTCCCTCAAAGTGGCTGGTTTTCATTCGCTCTCAACTGGCCGGTTTTGACCGCTCGCTGACACAATAATCGCACCGGCCACGAATTCAGACAGCCAATGAATTGAGACGGAAACGCTGAGGCCGACGTAAAAGGCGTAGACCAAAGCAAAAACAGCCAGAGTCTTGTGTTTGGGGAAGAGCTGGATGAGACAGACCGACATCGCAAAAGCTACGGTGGTGTGTGATGAAGGCCAGCCCCAGAACACACCGCCTTTGAGAAAACCTAGCTGGAAACCGTGGCTAGTGTCGGTCAAAGAATTCAAGTTTTGAGCCGACATCCTAAATCCTCTGAAAGGTGGTGGGATTCGTCCAGTCCAGGCTTTGTAGAAGATGGAGATCAAATAGCCGAGCAAAGCAGCCTGACCCAAAGCTGAGCCCGTTGTGATGAGCCTGCGATTCTTAATGATGGCGCCAAAAGTAAGGATGGCCAGGGTCGCTAGAATAGGAATCAAAGAACCGAGTTGGATAGCGGGTCTGACAAATCCAATCAGCAGTTCAGATCTGGTCGAACGATAATAAGCCCAGTCCAAGCCTGATTCGACGATCAAACAGGTCAGAATAATGGCGAGCAGATGATACAGGAGATTGCGGCCGGTGAAAATCTGAATGACGTTTCTGGGCAGCCTATGGAACAGTTCTGGCATCATTGAAATCATAGCCTCTGACGTGACTTCACTTTTTCGGGCCACCTGATGTGTTAGTCTGGGACGCAAGAAAGGACCAGACGAATGAAAGGCAAGCGATACACGACGGAAGACAAGATTCGCATCCTGCGCGATGCGGACCGCG
>Ga0302266_10004134_pt1 | contig 11340 bp, 12 predicted proteins | sample III_Bog_E1_2_FD_194559 | JGI IMG/M metagenome (GOLD analysis project Ga0302266, IMG submission 194559) | Peat permafrost microbial communities from Stordalen Mire near Abisko, Sweden - III_Bog_E1_2 | ecosystem: Environmental > Terrestrial > Soil > Wetlands > Peat | place: Sweden: Abisko... | reverse complement strand
TGTCATCGTCCCCCAGGGCCTTCAGTGTGTAGGCGCGCAGGTTGCGCGTCATCATATTCAGGCTGCCCGCCCAGTGGTCGTCCACGTCGGTCGGCGAGTAGTTGAGGTAACTGGTGAGGAAGCGCTTCACGAACGCTTCATCCAGGAACTCATCGGTCCCGCCGGTGGCGAGATCAGGCACAGCGCCCTTTGCAGGCCTGCCCAGCACAGAAGCGTCGCCGTTGGGACCGATACGAATCACTGTTGGCGGCTGCATGCGCACAAAGATGGCGAACCCAATGGCCACGAGCGCGATCGGAATGGTGAGAAAGGCAAGAAGCCAGGCGCGGTTCGCGTTTGCCCGGAGCGCTCCATCCATTTCGTAATACTTCGGCCTCGCTATGGCCGCTTCGTCTGCTTGAACAGTGCTGGTATTCATGAGTCCTCCTAATCCTCATTTTTTGCTGCGCCCGCTAGGCTGCGAGCGGCAATCCGTGCGGCGTGATACGCGCTCCAGGTGCCCAGGTTGTAGCGATGCACGCTCGGTCCTCTTCTTGCCGACGATCTGGAAGCTGCATTGGGTTTGGCGGCTGAAACGCTGGACTGGTTTTGAGGAACGCCGGAGCCTTCGGCTGGAACTGTAAGCGCCCCGCCGCTCTCCTCACTGGAGTTGTCGGCACCCATCACGTCACTGATCGAGCTGCGAATCTGATCCGCATGGCCCTCGATGGTCGGAGAGCCATCCTGGAGCCCAGAGCCGCTTCTTCCTGAATTGGCTGCGATCGCCGACTGTTGCGGCGGCGCCGGTTGGTTTCCGCCCGCCGACGAGGTGAGCGCTCGCGCAGAGCCCGCAGTCGCTGCGCCGGAGGAGGTTCCCGCTGCCGCCCCGCCCGATGAACCAGCTCCTGCCGCCGCCACGCCTGCCATGGCGCCTTCAATGCCGGCTGCGCCCGCGGTCAGAGCAGTAACTGCAGTACCGACCATCGCCACTGCGGTGCTTCCAACGTCTCCGCTGACGATTCGCTTGGCAACGAAAGGAATGACAGAGATCGCCAGTGAGTAGACGATGCTGACGATCCCGATCAGAATTGAGCCTTCGACGCTCCCCAGCCCGCCGAGAAAATCATTCTGGCCGAGTACCTGGCCGACCTGGCCCATCTGAACTGCGCTCAGCAGTGCGCCAAAGCCGCCATACAGGATCGGCCAGGCATTCCAGACGAAGATGTTTTCGATGTAGGACTTGGCAAGGCGGTTCGCGCCGCCAAGCGGCATCAGGGCAATCACAATCGGCCCGAAGATATACAGGACGCTTCCGTAGAAAATGTAAAAGAACCCAAAGATGACAATGACGATGGGGTATAGGAGATAGGCCACAAGGATCAGGATGCCGTCAATTAGACCTGCAATCGAACCAGTGATCAGCCCCCACATCTGTTGGAATCCGGCCTGACTAAATTGAGTCTGAAGGTCGCTTTTCCAGTTCTCGAAAAGGCTCCCGGCACCCGAGGCGTTGCTAACCCAATTCCCCGCATTCACGAAACCCTGGTTGATCGTCGAAAACACCGTCCCGTAGTTCATTATCACAACAGCAGTGACCACATATTTTATGAGACCGGTGCCTAATCCGCGTACATCTCCACCATGCATTGCCGATTGATAGACCTGCCACAGGAAGCCTACGAGCAGGACGACATACGCCACGTTCTGCATCCCGGAGGTAATGCCGGTCGAGTCGATGCCCGACAGAGCCTGTGTCAGGAAGCGCTCGAACAGGTTCAGCTGCGTCCCTTGAAAGAACGCGAGCATCACCTCGGGATGTAGGCTCAATTGCAGCATGTCTGTCACCTGTTGGTCAGCGATCCGCTGATTAGGCCGTTGTTGTTTGTGTTGTCTGCCGTCGCGAGTTTTGAGATCTTGCTCTGGTTGGCAAGATCGATCCCGCGAGTCCGCATCAGCTCCGCCAACGCTGCCTGTGTGTAGGCATTGGCCCGCACGACCCACACGTCGGCTTCTGCTTCGAGAATCGGAGCACTGCCGGGAGCAGCCTGCGAGATCTGCTGGCCCATCTGGTTGGCCTCGTTCAGCTCCGCGTCCGCGAGGGCGTCGATCTCAATCGCCCGCTTCATTGCGTCCTGAGCCTGCGCGTCCGTCATGTCGGTCATTGTTCTCATCTGCGGAGATGCAGCATTCTGCGGCATGACGACGCCGTACACGTTCTGAAACTGGCCGGAGACAGTCGGCACGTTGGCCGCGTTGCGTGAGAGCAGAAGGGATTCGAGATTCTGCGACTGCGGAAGAGTGGCGCTCGACACGTTGACGCGGAACAGGCTGCTGATCTGATTGAATTGCCCTTCGAACTGCATTACCGACGTCTTCGCCTGGTTGATCGCGGCGAGAGGGTACATCACTTCCTGCTCATACTTCGCCACACTCTGCTCGTACTGGTTGATGGTCTTGAGCGGCGCCGCGATGTAAGTGGTCATCAGCGACTGCATCTTGGACAGTGCCGCCAGGATCGGAGCGATGTCGACTCCGAATTGCCCGTTGGCTCGTGTCGGAAGAATCGCCAGCACACCAAGGCCAACCACCGCTGCTTTCAGCAGCGTCGGGCGATACCACGGACGCGCCTCGCGCTGAGTCTCTTCATACCCGTTCACGGGTTTTGCAGGCTCGTTCATTTGGAGAGGCTTGCGCCGCCAAAAGAATGACCTGCGCTGTTTGTTGGGGTTCTTCGTCGGATCCGTCATGGAAATCTCCTTATCGCGCCGTCAGCGCTCCGGTGATCAGGCTGTTGATCCCGCCTGTAGCCGCCGTCCGGCGCTTGACGAGAACGTTGTCGTGAGCAATACGGCCGGCCTCCTGACGCAACTCCGCCGCAAGCATCTTTTGCATGAATGCCTGGCAGCGTAGGTTTGCGACCTGAGCCTGGGCCGTAAGGAAGGGGTTGGAGCCGGGCGTGCTGACCGCTACCTGGTTCTCCATCTGTTCGGCGGTCTGGAGAATAGCGTCGCCCCCCTGGTCGGCGATGAGGGTTGTCTTGAGGTTCTCCTGCCCCAGAGCGTCATCGACATCCATCATGACGCGGTCCTGCGGCGAAGCTGCATTGACCTGCGGGATCGCCCCATAGTTTGTCGTGAAGCTAGCCTGCAAGGCAGGGATTTGCGCTGAAAGCCGGCTGTGCAGAATGCTTTCGAATTGTCGCGGACCGGGTGTGACCGCGCTCGTGTAGGAGGTATTGAATATCTGGTTCATCTGGCCGCGAAAGCTGTTGATCGAGTTCGCGACAAAGCCGCGGGCCTGATTGAGGGCCGGCAGGGGCGCCAACGTGGTCTGATAGAGCTTCTGGGTCTGCTGCATGATCTGGTTGACCTGGCTCAATGAACTGCCGATGTCGTTCTGGATGGAGCTAAAGATCGAGTCGAAGATGCTAAGGAACTGTCCGTCAGCCAACTTCGGCAGAGCAAAGCACGTTTCGATCAAGAGAACGCCGATGAAGAGTCTGCGTCTCCAACTTGCGCGGGCGCTTGGTTTGCGACTGTATTCTCCGTCTGCGTCACAGGCAACTCCGTTCAAGAGAAACTCCGTCTTGAGTTGGATATTGTCACTCATTGGCTCGTTGCCTCCTGCATCTCACCTGAGAGTTCAACCGGCAGCGGCGCCAGTTCCGCCAGCCCGCGCGGATATTGTGCGGCAAGCTCCTCGTAAGCCTGGATCAGAGGCAACTGCCGGTGCCGGCGCAGCCACCACTTGCGAAACCTTCGCTCCCGCGCATAGGTGGTCGTGATCCAGTAGTCCACGGCACTCGGAACGATCCGGATCGCGTGCGTCGATTCCGCCTTCTCCCCAATCGCAATCAGGAACTCGGCGCTGTGACCCTTCTTCGGGTGGGCGAAGGTCTTGATCTGATTGAGAGCCGTTTCGTTCAGGTGAACGTGCTCTCGCAGCGCTGTCATATCGCCGGGCTGCTTGCCGATGATCTTTGTGGTCGCGTTTTTGACGATGCCGGCGCCATGCTCATTGGGCCTATCCGGCGTCCCCACGAAATCCTCCGGCGTCTGACTGATTCCCCAGACGCTGGCGTTGCGTTTGCGCGCGGTGCGGAAGAGTTGAACAACGACACTCGCGAGAATCGGCGACTCGAGAAGCGCCCAGCACTCATCGAGCAAAACAATGCTCGGCTGCCCCGTGAACCCCGATGCTCGATAGGTGGCCGTATGCGCGATTAGAAGGCTCATTGCACGCTCCAGTCGAGGATCGTCCTTCAACTTCTCAACGTTGAAGTAGAGCCAGGGGTTGTTCAACTGGACCGTTGTTGGCCGATCGAACAAGCGGGCATACGGCCCTTCATCGACCCAGGCGCGCAGCTTGGTCGAGGCCATCTGAGCCATCGTATTGATCTTCTGATTGCGATCGCGATCCTGCCAGTGCGCCAGTTCGGCGGCCAGATCCCCGAAGAGCGGAATCGGGTTCGAGGTCTTCGCTCTGCAGCGTTTATAAGTGGAAGCGATTGCTTCGAGCAGTACGCTGTCGAGAAGGTCTATATCGAGATCGGGTGGCGTGTTCTCGCCCAGCATGTGCCTGGTGAGGTTCTTCAGGAAGGAGACCTGATCGTTGGAAGGTGTGGTCTCTCCACGGGGCAGATCCCAGGGGTTGATCGTTTGCTCCGAGTCGAGCGACATCTCAATCATCTCCCCGCCCATCAACTCGACCAGCGGTTGATAGGAGTCGCCCCGTTCGAGGATAGAGATAAGAGGATTCGCGCGGGCTGCCATCAACAGCATCTGCTGCGCGGCCAGCGTCTTGCCGCCGCCGCTTTTTGCCATCAAAAGGCCATTCGCGTCGGAAAGGTCTGGATCGAACATGGAAAAAGGAATGAGCTGCCGGTAGGGCGTCTCGAAGAGGATGAGAGGGCTCCTGCGGGTGCCGGTCCATGGCATCTCGACCGGCACGAGATCGGCGACATTGGAAGTAAGCATGTCTTGGTCCCGTTTATCCGCCTCGGCCATACCCGGCAAGGTGCCGAGAAAGATTCGCCGCTTGGCGATTGTCTCCGCCACGGCCTTCGCTCCATTCATGTGCGTGAAGGCGTTCAATACCTCCTGTGTGCGGTTGGCAAGTTCCCGCTCGGACCGTTCGAGATCGCGAAGCGTGACCGCTGGTTGCGAAGTGCGCACCACAACCGAGAGGCTAAGCTTCGCGGTCTTGAGAGACGATGAAATGATGTCGCGCTGCACCTGGATGAGCTGCGCCTGCGCGACCTCAGCCTCGGGATTGGATTTGAAGTTCCCGTTCGCGTCCTTCTGCGCGGCGGTCATCTTCTGTAGGCGCTTCTTATAGCTCTTGAGCACCTTTACCTGATCGGGGACCACGACCTGTCCGCTGATGACGACCGGGAAACCAAGCGTTGAGAAGTTCTCGAGCATCCCCGGAAAGGTCGCGTCCGGAAGTTCCTTGAGGCTCACAACCGAGTAGAGAAACCCATCGATATTCAAGTAGGTCTCGGTCTCATTGAGGATGCTCGACTCGGTTGCCTGCTCCCGTGCGCTGCGGTATTCGATCATCTCCTCTCCAGGCACATACTGCCGGCGATCGCGCCGCGTTGGGTGCTGCGCGTGCTTCAACTCTTCGAAGAGTTCCTGGGTGACAAGTCTCCGGGGCCCGAGGTTGGCCGCTTCCATCGACCCCTCGATGCCCCGGAGGATGGACTCGAACTCCGCCAGATAGGTCTCATGCTCCTTGCGTGTCCGCTGGATGGCCTTCTTCTGGCTCAGAGTGAATCCACCAAGACTGCGGTTCTGTTGTGCTGAGTGATAGAGCTTCGCGTGAAGGCGAGGATCCCAAATGAAGTACACATGCAACCGGTTCTCGAAATAAAAGCCACTGCTCTCTTTCTGCCGCCACATCCTGAGCCGATGGGTATCGAGCGCCATCACTTCCGACTGCCCGGTGCGCTGTTCGTGAATGTAACTGTCGAGGAGATCGCCGAGATGCTCGGATATCTCGTAGCGGAACTGAATGCGCATACTGACGTCGGGCACGCTGCGGAACAGCGCTTCGAGCATCGACTTGGTCTGGTTGCGGTCGCTGTCGGTGGCAAAGTAGGCGAGAACGCCTCTGAGCTCATAGCCCGCAGCAAATGCGCCGCTCGTGCGAACCATGATGTTGTCCCCAATCGGAAGGTCCCGGAGAGGCAGCAGCTCGCACACGGCGGGCGCCTTCAACTTCCGTTCGTGTTCCGCATACGTCATTGGCATGGTTGAAGCCTCCGCGCTGATTTTCGACTGTCGAGTTGCAAACCCTCTCTCGCGATCTTGACCAGGGGAACGATGCGCTCATGGAATCGAGCTGCGAAGAGGACACTCGCGAATATCGCTCGCGCCGCCTCGATGTCGAGATCGAGAGCGATATTGCCATCCGGTTTCGTCTTGATCGAGGCCCGCATGTGACTACTCCTCCTCGTCGACCACATAAGCCTGCGTCAGTTCCGAATCTCGCTCAAGTGCGCACCAGGCCTTCGGAGCGACGAACGAGCGGACCAGGTCGGTGAGATAGCCACGCGGCCTGCCGTACTTGAACAGGATCAAAAACGGTACCGCCAACGCCGGCACGACGAACTCCATAAAGACGTTGAGCGGTACCCCGAACACATGCGCGTTGCCGCTCACGAAATGAGCCAGGAGGTTCATCAGCGCTGCGAGCGCGAGCACCAGAATCAGATCCTCAAACTCCAGGCCAAGGAACGTCACTTTGGTATGGAGATTGCGATGAACCGGCGTTAGATCGAGACTCATGGTTCTACCCTCCAACTCCGTGGGCTTGTGTCACCATCGACTCGGCCAGGCGCATGATGCCTGAAACCGACAACGCCGCGATCGCCGCGACGAACTTCCTGATCCAGGTCGAACCCGGATAGATTTCCGAAACCACACCGCCCATGTGCAGCGCCATCGCCACAAGTTGTGTCAAAGCGAACATGGGCAGGATGACGTTGGCCGTCCAGTTTGCCAGACTCATCGTTGCCATCCAGAAGACATCGGCGTTTGTCGCTCCGGTGTGCTGAACGAAGCCTTCCAGCGCGCGCAACATCCCCGAACACATCAAGGATGCGAATCCCCCGTAAAGAAACTGCTCGAAGGGGCCACCCCTGCTGTACCGATACACGGCTCCCGCGAAAAACAGGCCAGCCATTGTTGGCATCATGGTGTTGCCAGCCCAGGAAGCAAGGTTAGTGATTGCACCGTCGAGACTCATACATTCACCTCAGGCCGCCATCGCCCGGAAGAGTGCGAGAAGACCGCTCACACTCAGAAAAGAGATCGCGGCGAAGACCAGTCTGGTCCAGGGTCTATGCCGGACAAAGTTAATGACCGCTCCGACACAGGCCAGTCCCGCCGCGGCCGGCATGATCTGCTCGGCAATGTAGTTCCAGAGGGAGGTCAGCATGTCGGTCATCGCGTACTGTCCTCCGGAGTTCCAGCCTTGCATCAGTTGCATCGTTGCCGACAGCGACATCAGAAAGAGCGCGGCCACGATAGAGCCAAGCGGATTTTCGCCTGCCGCGCCATCGAGTGTTGCCTTCAGGACGAAATACGCTGCAATCACGGGAACCAACTTCGCGACAACGATCTGATTGACGAAGCTCTTGAAGACGGTTTCCATGCTGGCCAGCCAACTCGTACCCACCGACCCGCTCGCGGACGGAATGTTGATGCCTTGCGCCGCGATCCATGACAACAGTTGCGGAAGCGTCAGAAGGACAATCGTCCACAGAATCCACTTGCCCGTGCGGCCATTCACGTGGAAGTTGACCCCTCCTTCATGCCGCAGGCTCACTCCCGCGGCGGCCAGCGTGCAGAATGCCGCCGGCACCGCGAGATCGAGCAGCAGTTGCAGCAGGTCAAGAAGGAACTGGGGCGGTTGCATCGCTCGGTTCTCCCCTTACTGAATGCCTTGCGCTTGCGTGATGAAGCCCTCGGCCATGCGTCCAAGTCCGGAGATCACCAAGAGGGAAACACCGGTGACGCCCCAACCCAGATAGCCGCGGCCACTCTTGAAATGCCACCCCGCGACGCCGAGGCACGCGATTGCGATCACCGGGGCAATCACGTTACAGCCCCAGTTCACGATGTTGAGGACAGTGCCCTCGACCGTGGTCGCCTGCTGGCCTTGGACGGCCTGGCCGAACTGTGGCGACGTTCCGAGGTTCTGGGCTCTCGCTGCAAACGGCGCAAGGAGATTGCTCATCAGGATGAGACCCAACGCGAACTGGAGAGCGACACGAACCCAGTTAATCTGGTCGGGACGGTGGATGACGAGCGTGGAGGCTGGAGCGGACGCTTGGGTGCGCCCCCAGTAGTTCAGTGCGGTTCTCATACGTTTGCTCTCCTGGACCCGGCTGCTCGGGGCATCCGTGTCAGAAGAGAACTTGGGGCAGAATCGGAATTCGGTCAAATTTCCGTACTGCCACTGGCCGACGCTTCGAAGCGACCGTCCGCATGGAGGTCGCGGGTATGGAAAATCGCAGGTGCAACGCGATCCCAAGGTGCCTGGTAGGGGTTTCGGCGAGCCATGCAATCCGCCTTGGCTGAAGCGTCGACGGAATTCTGTTTACAACATCGGGGCAGACATCGACTCGGTAAGGGGGGATTCAAGTGGGATGCTAGTCAACTAAGGAAGGGGACATCAGCAGAAGAAGGGCCAGAATGGCCATGCGGGAAGTATGGTCGGGGATAGTATCAAATTGGCTATCCTAAGGCGTCAGCGATTGTTATGGCGCGATCGACCACTCACACTCATCGGGAGTCGAATTCACCCAGTGGCGTCCGCTAGAGAAAGTCACCTCTGTGACCCTCAGTCTTGTTCGTCCCGGCTCACTCAACCCGACATCGATTTCAGCCTTCTTCCATTTGCCCGGCAGCGCTACCGATGCAATCGGAGATTTCTTCGAGTTGTCCACCAAGCTTTGGCCCATCGCGCCATGTTCTCTAAAGGACGTTGAGGCGTCGAAGACCACTTCCTTTATCTCTTCGTCGGTGACATTCATGTACTGGAGATATAGGGCCACACCTTTAACTTTGTAGGGAGAGAATCCGGAACTGGCTGCTTTCCAACTGGTATGACGAATCTGCACTGGGCAGCCAATGCTTGACTGAGCGCCGCACGGATGCGTTAAAAGCACCAGTGCGGCGGTAAGGATGGGCGTGGAGAGTTGTATCCGGGATACCCTCATACCTTTTGGCTCCTACAAACTGCTTGGACGAACAGCTCCTCAGTTCGTTTGCGACGCGATAACGCGCGATTGCGGAGCCGGCACAGCCTTGTATCCGGCCGGGACCTCAAAAAGGCTACTGTCCGGTGGGGTTGATGTTGAAACGTTCTCGTACCGCGAAGTCGTCGTACCGCCCAGGGGATCGCTGATGACTGTGAGCAGCGGCAGTCGGAGATCGGCGGATCTCCACACCTGAATCGTTTTGGTAATGGGAGCAGTGTTTCCAAGTGCTGAATCGGCCGGTATGGTTGTCGATTGCTGAACGCCGTGAACACTATAGCCGGCAATCACTTTCACTCCGAGATCGGTCTTCGGAGAATTCTTCGGGCCGCCCAGGCGGCTCCCGGCAACTTGAAGTTGAGGTTGAGCCGCGACTGGCTTCCTCCCGTTCGTCGAAGCCATTGGAGAGGCTTGGACCTGCGCAGTCTTCGAGATTGGGTCGAGCACAGTGACTGTTTGTGCATCGTTGTCCACGATGACCACACGGTTGGCTTCTTCCAGGCGTGTGCTGCCATCCGCGCGCCGATAGAATTTCATCTTCCTTTCCTGGCGCAGTGTGTTGCCGTCGGAAAGTGTGCGCACATTCACGACATCAATGTCCGCGCTTAGCGGAACTGTCTGAAGCGACGAGGTTTGACCGATCAACGGTGCGATGCCTAAACCGGTCAACGCAGCCAAAGTGAGTGTGAACCGTTTCATCACATGCATAATCATCTCCTTGTCGATGGGTTGTGGTGCTTCAATGGGGAAACCAGTAACCGTGTGGATGAGGCACCGCTCGCTTAGGCAGACACATCGGCCACGATGAGAAGTTCGACGGTACCGTTTCCTTCGAACAAGTCGCCGTTTGATGCATCGACTCCGGTAACAAGATAGGCGCCCAGGGAGAGCCACGGATATTGGTAGAAATCGATGTTGCCATCGGGATCGATGACATTGATGAACGATCGATCACCATCGTCGTAGAACACTTGTGGCCATGCGTAATACTGTGTTTCAAGACCTTCGTAGGTGAAAGTCCCTACGGTGATCGCGCCCTCATACTCGGCGATTGGATCCTCAAGAACAAACGAGCCGCTCGTTTGAATGCAACTCGGAGGCAAAGTGATTGCCGTGACTTGGACCGGACCTGTTGTCGAAGACCCGTCGTACCACACGTCGCCGGAGTCGTCGATTGTCCAGTAATCCGTGGATTCGATGAGTACATCCGGGATGTTGCCGCCTGCAAAGTCCGCGTCATTGCCAAGGGCATATCCAACTTCACAGTTCGAACCGCTGGAAGGCGGTGGGGCGCAGTCTAGGCACGGCCGAGGATCAACACACCGGTATAGCGCGCAGGCTTTGCCCGGTGTGCAAACAGGATTGGTGCATTGCGAGATGACAGTCTGCGCTCGCGCCCCATGCTGAAGGGCGGAAAGGCAGAGAACGGCTGCGCTGATCACGCAGGATCTCTTGAAGAGTCGGCGCAGTTGGGTTGATCGTGAAGCTTCGGGTAAAGTTGAGCCTTTCCAGAAGGCCAATGCGGTTTTCATGAGTCTCTCCTGGACGCGGCGGCTCCAGGCCTCCGTGTCGAGGCGGAGAATCGGCTGGAACTAAAACTCGGTCAATTTACCGGCAGAGGTTCAGATTGGAATTTCAATCTATCTCCATTCGTATGTGCGACTTTTGCGGCCAGAGTAAAACCAGGCCCCTTTCCACCCGTCCGGGAATGTGGCCCAATTTGAACCAATCGGGCTAAAATCTCAATCGGAGGGGCCGGTGTCGCAAGCTGTCGCCAGGTCAAGGACAACGGAATGGCATCCGTATCGCAGTTGAATCTTTACCAATGCGACCAGTGCGGGACCACGAACATCGTGGCGGCCCCCGTCCTCTATCAACAGGGAACCCGCGCCTATTCTGGCACGTTCAGTTCCGGGACGAGCCAATCCTACTCTGCTCAAGCAGTCTCGCCACCCCGCCCACAAGGTTATCTCCGCCCCCTTGTTTTGTGGGGATCTGCATTCGTAATCCTTTGTGTTTGGACGATTGTCGGTTTCAGCTCGATTCTTAAACACCCAACGACAACCGCTTTGCACCCAAATACCGTCGCCGTT
>Ga0302266_10004130_pt1 | contig 11349 bp, 10 predicted proteins | sample III_Bog_E1_2_FD_194559 | JGI IMG/M metagenome (GOLD analysis project Ga0302266, IMG submission 194559) | Peat permafrost microbial communities from Stordalen Mire near Abisko, Sweden - III_Bog_E1_2 | ecosystem: Environmental > Terrestrial > Soil > Wetlands > Peat | place: Sweden: Abisko... | reverse complement strand
GCGGTCGTCAATGGCCAGCAACCCCATATTCGTATGGCCCAGCTTTCCGGTAACGCGCAGGCCCACGTCCGGCCGGATAATGTTGCGCGTATAGAGCAGCGTCATGGGCGTCGCGAAGTAGCTGGCGTTCTCCAGGAAAAACGGCCGCAGCTCGGGGAAGTAGACCGGGTAGCGCTGGTTCACGGTGAACTGAGGCTGATCGCTTTCCACGTCGCTGAAATCGGGATTGACGGTGCCGTCAAAGACAATGGCGTCGCGCCATACCGCTTTCACTTCGCCTCCGCCGGTGGCCTCGGCGCTGCGCGTGCTGAAGTAGGGATTGTTGGGGTCCAGTGTTTCAAGGGTGTGCTCGTTCTGCGCCAGTGCGTAGGGGTTGATCTGCACATTGTGCGAGCCGGTGACGCCTTCAATGCCGCGCAGCACGCCCTCCTGGCTGAACACTCCGGTCACGTTTGCTGAGACGCGGGGCCAAAAGTCGTTTTCGCTGTTGCGCGGCAGGTTGCGCCAGAACACCACGCCCCAGTCGTGACCCGCAGCGGGAAAGCGCAGGCTGCGGAAGGGAAGCGCGATCAGCGCCATCCATCCCTTGCTCGTAATCTTCCCGTCCGAGTCCCACACCTGGTCGTAGCTATAGTCGGGGCCGTTGGTCTCAGTCCATGAGGCGTCCGCCTGTACGCCCGCGGAATTCACCTGGAACTCCACGCCTCGTTGCCTGTCCCGAAACGGGTCCAGCATCACGCTGACATAATCGTCCTTGGTAATGTTCTCGCGGCGGGCCAGGTGCGAACGGATGAGCTCGGGGTGACGGTCAAAGCAGATGAACACAATGTAGAGGGCGGTATTGGTGCGGGCCAACCACACCTCGGTGTTTTCAGTTGCCGGAGCGCCATCCGTGGGCTGATTTTGAATGAAACTGGTCAGGTGCGTCAGCTTGTCCTTGAGCTCGGGCCGCGGCTCCATGCCGGCAAAGTCCGCCAGGGTCAGCGGATGGTCAATCAGAGGCACCTTCGCAAACGCGGGCGGTTGCGGCCGGGGCGGCGTCTGCGGAGACGCCGATGGTTTTGCCTGCTCCTGTTTTGTGACGTGCGTCGCATGCAGCACGGTTGAAGCCATCAGCATGCCAACACCGCATAGGACAGCGAAATACTTCCCCAAGAGACTTCCTCCGGTGCCTGGAAATTTTCGACTGCGACCATCCCGTTTTCTGCTAACCAATCGACGCGGATGAACCGCTACGGTGGGTACGGGAAAGAGAACGCGATAGTTCTGTCAGCATTCCTATCGCCATTCCGCTGGCCGGGTCGCGTCACAAAACGCAGGGGTTAGGGGGCGGCAAGGAGCCATACAGCCATTCAGAACGGACAGGGGTGTCCGAAATCGGACAGGAGAGCCGGACGGGGCACGAATCCCGCAGGCCCCATCGAACACTGTGCCGTCGTGATCGCATGCAACTACGATGAATTTTCGCGATCACTCACCAGTTGGTTCCTCTTTGTCAGAGGCGCTTTCCTAATAATCATGCTTGCTTGGGTCGTAACACTACCGTTTGTGATGCTGGTCAGTCGATTCAGTGGGTGGCGCTTCTGGTTTCTCGCCGTTACCGGCACGTCGATGGGGCCAGCACTCTTGATTGTGCTCAATTTCTGCATCGGGTTAGCCGAGCCATCTCAGAGGTTCGATATTGTGGAGGGCTGGAAGACAGAGTTGTTGGTGACGGCCATTTCCTTGATTGCTACGGCACTTTACCTCGGGACTTTGAAGTTCTCAACTCGCAGCGCCGCCCTATAGAACGAGGGTTGCGCCGCCGATCCGACTCTTCAGGTCGATTCCGGGCGAGTAACCGGCTAATTGGAAGTAACCCTCAAATGACGAAATGAACCAATTTCCGGACGTGCGGTGGAGCGCTCCGGGTGTTGCTCTGTCTGCCATTTGGGTGGCGCAGGTGCCGAAATTCCGCATCCGCGCATCTCACTCCCCAGGAACTTTTGCAACTAGCCCCCAGGGAGAGCCCCGATGAACCCCTCCGCAACCTCCAATATGCTTACGCAGCTCTGGTTCATCACCATTGCCGTTCTGGCCATCGCCGTCCCTTATCTCGAAAAAGTCCTTTTGCTTCCCCTTGGATTTTCCATCCGCTTCACTTCCCTTTGCCCTCAACGAACAGCTCCGGGAACTGCGCCTTGAGCGCTTCGATCTTTGGCCGGTCGCACACCAGGATATACGGATTATTGGGATTGTTGTCCGCGTAATGCTGGTGGTACGACTCGGCATCGTAGAAGCCCTTGAGCGGCACAACCTGGGTCACGATCGGGCTGCCAAACACGTGCGCCGCATCCAGTTGCTTGATATACGCCTCGCTCAGTTTCCGCTGCTCTTCGTTGCCATAGAAGATGACGGACCGGTACGACGTGCCGCGGTCGGGGCCCTGCCGGTTCAGCTGCGTCGGGTCGTGCGCGACAGAAAAGAAGATCCGCAGCAGTTGCCCATAGGTGATCTTCGAGGGATCGTAATCCACCTTCACCGATTCCGCATGTCCTGTAGTCTCATTACTTACCTGGTCATAGGTTGCCGTATCGGCTGACCCGCCGGAGTAGCCAACCGTGGTGGAGACGACGCCCTTCACCCGCTCAAAGACTGACTGCGTGCCCCAGAAACAGCCTCCAGCAAACACAGCCGTCTGCTTGCCCGGCGCCTGTGCCAGCGCAACATCGGCAGTAGCGGCAGGGATGGGTGAGCGGCCCGCACCCTTCGCACTGGTGTAAACGCCCACCGCGGCAACAACCACAACCATCAATGCAATCAAGCCCAGAACTCTCGACATAAAACCTCCAGCGCCAGGGAAGAGCACAACGCGAGCGCCAACATTGAGATGAAGCCGGCAAGGAAAAGTTACGGGAGAAAGGCGCGCTCGGTATGGCAGTTACTTAGAAAACTCGCTCTAGAAGGGGATTCAGAGCGGTCCAGGTTTAAATCGCGTCCCAGGGGGTGCCCATTCGCCCCACGGACTAAGACCTATCCGTGGGGACCCCGGTCGGGAGTCGCCGCGGAAAAGGGGCTGGATGTTGGCGCTGGGTCTGGAGAGCGTCCCGCAGGGGCCAAAGCCCGGCTCATTTAATGAGCTTTAGCGGCACGACTGAAGTCGTGCCCTGATACAAAGCACCCGCGAAGTGCGCCATGTGAGAGTTTTTCCGCCGCCACTGGAGACTCAATTGCTCCGCCGGGAACTAACTGTGCAAATCCCGCGTATTAGCAAATTATGCAATGCGTGGGTACATTAAGCTGGAGCGTGATCGGACTGGCATCGCCGGCGAGTCACCCCCGCGACAAAAACCTGTCGCCGGGGACCCCGGCCAGCCCTTCTCGGCGTACTCTGGAGGGTCCAGGCAACGGCAGTCCAAGGCCGGCCGCGGGACACGTCCAGGGGGGAAAGGCCATTACGCCTGCCCTTCGCCAGGCGCGCGTGGAGGTGAATCCGCTGGAAGTCGACTGGTCCCAAGTCGTGCGGCTCTGCATGAACGGCGATTCCGGCGCGTGGGCCGAACTGGTGCGCACGCACCACCGGCGCGTCTACGGCCTCTGCTATCGCTTTACCGGCAACCCCGCCGACGCGGAAGACCTGACTCAGGACGTCTTCTTGAAGATCTATTCCAACCTGGCCAGCTTCGATACCACCCGCGGCAGTCTCCAGGTCTGGATCACCACCATGACCCGCAACCTCCTGGTCGACAACTTCCGCCGCACACGCAATCAGCGCGCCACCAGCTCGCTCGACGACGGATGGGAGAACACCGAGGAACTCAAACCAATTGATCGCCTGACTTCTTCAGGGCCTTCGCCGCACGAATCGGCTGCCCAGAAAGAACTTGCAAAAATGGTCCAGAATGCGCTCGCGCGTGTCTCCGTTGAGCTCCGCGAAGCCGTCATTCTTAGAGACTTGCAGGATTTGGACTACAAGGAGATCGCACAGGTGTTAGGCATACCCGAAGGGACAGTCAAGTCCCGCATCAGCAGGGGCCGCGCGGAACTGGCGCGCCTGCTGGAACGTAATAAACGGGAGGTGATGTAACCATGGCAGATCGCGGAAACATTCCGAACTCTCCGGCCTGCGGCCAGTGGGAGACCCTTCTGGCGGACGCGCTGGACGGGCTGCTCCGGCCTGAAGACGAGGCCACCTTCAGCGCTCACATGGCTGTCTGCCCAGCCTGCACGGCGCTCTTTGACGAATCGCGCAAGGGCCGGGAATGGCTCGGGTTCCTCTCCATGGAACCCGAGGTCCCGGCCGGCCTTCTCGACAGGATTCTGGCCCAGACCGGCCCTGGGCAAATTGAGGGCTACGGCCTGATTGCCGGCAGCAGCAACGTGCTGCCCATGACCCCGGCCTGGCAGCGTCCCGGCTTTGTGGGTCGCGTTCGCCGCTTTGCCGAGCCTCGGCTGCTGATGACGGCCGCCATGGCGTTCTTTTCCATCTCGCTCACGCTTTACCTCACCGGCTTCCGGTTCACAGACGTGCGCCTTTCCAGCCTGCGTCCCACCGCGGTTCGTTCGTTCATGGAGCGCCGCCTCACCATGGCCTCGACGCCCATCATTCGTTATTACGATCACCTGCGTTTTGTATACGAAGTTGAATCCAGAATGCGGGAACTGCGCAACTCCACCCAGAACGAGGGCGAGGGCGGAGATGCGGATAACCCACCCGCGCAGCAGAAGCCCGCTCCCGGAGAGTCGAAGCAGGCACCCACCCCCCGTAAGGACGGCGGTTCCCGCGTTGACCCTCCGCAACAATCCGGCAGCCCTGCGCAGTCGCCCTCGCGAATCGATTCCTCTGATTTTTTTGAAGCTTCCCTGACGTCGCATTCCCTCACGTCCGGGCCCCGGTCCGCGCATTCCGGCGGCTCCGCAAAGGCAATACGGGAAAGGAGCACAATATGGACTGCGTAAATCACAGCGGTGTCAGCGCAACCGCCTATTGCCAGAATTGCGGCAAGCCGCTCTGCGCCACCTGCGTCCGCACATCCACCGGAGGGCAGATACTCTGCGAGCCCTGCTGGACTTCGTGGCAGACCCTTCAACAGCCCTTCGTCGCAACGCACTCGCAAGGCCCAAACCCCGCGGCGGCCGCAGTGCTGGGCCTCATTCCCGGCGTCGGAGCCATGTACAACGGCCAGTTCTTCAAGGGGCTGATCCACGTAGTCATCTTCGCCGTGCTCGTCAGCATTACCGAGTACCACGGCATCTTCGGCCTGTTCATCGCCGCATGGATCCTCTACCAATCCTTCGAGGCGTTCCACACCGCCAGGGCTCTGCACGACGGCCAGCCCCCGCCGGATCCACTCGGACTGAACGAAGTAGGGAACTGGCTGAATCTCGGCCAGCGTCCCCGCACTCCCGGCCAGCCCGGCCCTGCCCCCTATCAAGCCTGGGGTGGCCCGGTTAATCCGGGTCCTGCCAATCAGCCCTTCGTCAATCCGGGCCCGGTGAACCCTGGCTCCGATCCCACGGCCGCTGGTTATCAGCCGCCGACCTATTCCGCGGGCCAATACCAGCCGCCGTACCAGGGCGCGTGGCAGGCTCCATTCACGCCGCCCGCACCGGGGTTTGTCGATCCCGCCGCCCCAGCCGCAGTTCCAGGCGTCCCTCCGCAGGTGTACTGGCGGCGCAAGGAGCCCATCGGCGCACTCGTGCTGATCGCCCTGGGCCTGCTTTTCCTGCTCAACCAGTTGAATCTCTTCAATGGCCATCTTGTTGAATACATATGGCCGCTGGCCTTCATTGGCCTTGGGGTCTGGCTAATCGTTCGTCGTCTTGGAGATACGCAAGGAGGTTCCAAATGAACCGCTACATTTTGATTCACCGCCTGCGGGTACCCGCGTTTCTTCTACTCATTGGCGTGCTTGCGCTGTTCCACACCATGGGTCTGCTTGAGCACTTCTGGCGGCTGTTCTGGCCCCTTGGCTTCATCCTCGCCGGGATCATCATGCTGGCCGAGCGCGCGGCACTCACCCTGGACGGTCCACCGATGCCGTACATGGGCGCCTCGGGCACTGGAGTTCCGCCTTATCCCGGACAGCCGGCTGCCCAGAACCCTGCGCCACCGACCGCCATTGTTCCAGCCAATTCCAATGACTTCGGGCACGACCCGGACGGAGGCTTATCATGAGCAGCGTACCTCCTGGCTATCCTCCCGGCGGCGGCCAGCCGCCCTATCCACCTTACGACCCCAAGACCCAGTGGCGCGTTTATCGCGAGCAGCAGAAGGCTGCCTGGCGCGCCCAGCGTGAAGCCTGGAAAGCGCAGCGTTACGCTGCCAAGGCCGACTACGTGGGCGCCTATGGTCCCCGTGTTCCTTCCGTCGTCGGTCCCATCATTCTTATTGGCATCGGCATCATGGCCCTGCTCATCGTCACCGGCCACATCGCCGCTGTCGATTTCTGGGATTGGTACGCCCGCTGGTGGCCGGTGTTGCTGATTGGTGCGGGACTTGCCCTGCTCGGCGAGTGGGCGCTTGATCTGCGCCGCCAGGTTCCTGTCCGCCGCACCGGCAGCTTTGTCGGACTCCTCATTTTTCTTGCGATCATGGGATTCTGCGCCACCGGGTGGTCCCATTCCCGCCCCTGGTTCCAACATTTCGGCGACCACAACGATTTCGATACCGACGACAATTTCTTCAACATGTTCGGCATGCCTGAGCACGACAACGACTTCCAGCCGCTGAATGCCCAGATTCCAGCCGACGCCGCTGTCGAAATCCAGAATCCCCAGGGTGACACCACGATCACTGCGGGCGACGGCTCCAACATTCAGGTCCAGGCGCATGAAGTGGCCTTCGCCAACTCCGACTCGGACGCTAAAGGCATCTTTGAGGCCGAAGCGCCCCATTTGACCGTCAGCGGCGGCGCGGTGCTGGTCAAGCCTGACAGCAACAATTCCAAAGGCCGCGTGAACCTGACCGTCACCGTACCCAGGTCCGCGCGCGTCACCGTCAAAGTGGGCAAGGGAGACGTGACGGCGGCCGGCCTCGGCTCCGGCATCAATGTTTACTCACCCCACGGCGATGTCCACCTGAACGCCATCTCCGGCTCTGTCCAGTTGCACTTCTCCAACGGGAAGCACGACTTTTCAGCCCACCAGGTGGATGGCGATCTGACCACCGACGGCAACATGAACGACCTGACCCTCTCCGATATCAAAGGCAAAATCACCCAATCCGGCGAGATTCTTGGCGATGTGCACATGGAGAACGTCACTGGCCCCGTGCATCTGCACACGTCGGTCACCGATCTGCAGCTTGGACAATTGCCCGGCGACCTGACCCTCGACTCCGACGACCTCCGCGTCTCCGAAGCCAAAGGAAATGTCCGCGTAGTTACCCACGCCAAAGATGTGGACCTGAGCCAGATCTACGGCGACACCTACGTGGAAGATCGCGATGGCCGCATCTCCGTTGAACCGGCCGGAAAGTACGCCGTGGAAGCAAAGAATAGCAAGGGCGATGTAGAGCTCACTCTGCCGCCGAACGCCGCGGTTTCAGTGAACGCCCAGACCCGCAACGGCGACATCGTTTCCGACTATCCAATGCCCAGCCTCGGCGACGGCGAAAACAAGTCCGCGTCGTTTCAGATCGGCTCTGGAGGGTCCAGGGTTTCCCTGAGTACCGACAACGGCGATCTGCACATCAAGAAGGGCTCGGGCTTCCCGTCGACACCACCTGAACCCGCAGCTCCCGAAGTCGGCGCGGCTCCCAAAGCGCCGCATCTGAAAGCGCCGAAAGTCGCCCCGCCCCAACCGGTCACGCAATAGAGGTCATCAATCCACTGTACTCAAGACTGAACCATCAATAAATGCCGGATGGAGGTGGGGGCGCATCCCATCCGGCGACAATCTCAGAGAACAACCCAATGAAACGCCTCCTTCTCTATCTTTCCTATATCGTTGCCGCAACTTGTTCATTGAACATCGCGGCTACCCCAAATGAGCATTCAGGATCTGCCGCCGCCGAGCCCGCGACCGCTATCGAGTGGTTCCGCCGCGCAAACGATCTGATGAATCCGCGGACGCTTGGCAGCTCCCCGTTTCACATGAAGGTTGTGATCCATGCATTCCCTGGCCTCGAATTGAAGAAAAAGCAGCCTGAAATCGTCTCTGGGGACGGTATCTACGAGGAAACGTGGCTCGACCCGCATCAGTGGCGGCGCGAGGTAACGCTAGGCAGCTATCACGCCATCGAAGTGGAATCCGCGCAAGGCCGCAAGATGCAGGCGAGCGCGGACTATGAACCAAGCCGCGTCCTGAGTTTGCTGACGGAGCTTTATAACCCGATCGGGCAGGGAGCCCTAACGACCGAGTACAAAGATATGGTTTCCCAACGCTGGTCCATCGATCAGCTCATTAAAGATGGCGTTTCTTTCGTGCGCATCAGCCAGAATCTTGGCAACGGGCGGGAATCTACGGCGGACGCCTATTATTTTCAACCGCACGGGCATTTATTCCTGCAAACCTCATATAGTCGCGCTGTCATCTGGGAAAAGTACGTGCGCTTTGCGGACAAGGACATCCCCACGCACTTGACCATCAAGGCGGGGGAACGGGAGCTCCTTACTGCCGATGTTGCGATTGAAGCCGCGAGCAAGGTGGATTCATCAATGTTCGATCTCCCCGGAGGGGTGGCCGAGCCGGGCATGACGCTTCGTCCGCTCACTGTCTTTCAAGTGAAGGTACCGGATCTCTTTGGGGACATGAGAGGAGTGGTCCTTTCGTCTTTGGCGCACTATGCGGTGCAGGGCGTACTCGACCGGCAAGGAAGATACAGAGAGATTGAGTATCTTGTCGGCGATCGCGATCAGGCAGAGATTCCCATGAGCGCCATGGGGAAGGAAGCGATAAAACCTGCCACCATCGATAGAAGCCCGTGCGAATTGATGGTTCAATATGCGCCGCTTTACTAGAATTGGTCATTGATGCCTGGGCAACGGAATCCGACGGCTGTTGGTAGCCCGCGCATCTTTGCGCGCAATATCCTAGACGCGCACCGTTCGCTGTTCCACTCACCAGACCAGCGGGATCAGGTGGAATCGGGTCTTCGCGCAATACTCGGCGTACCCTGGCAACTCGGTTCGCAGCACTTTCTCCTCACTCAGGAGCCGCAGCACGTAGAACGACACCAGAAGCGCAAACACCGGCAGGGCAACCCACGAGCCAAGCGCCAAGGGGGTACCCATCCACAGCACCACGGTGCCGAAATACATCGGGTGGCGCACCCACGCGTACGGCCCGGTCGAAATCACCGTCTGTCCCGCGTCCACCTGGATGGTGCGTCCCGCGTAGCTGTTTACGCGCAGCACCCACAGCACGAACAGGAACCCGCCGGTCACCATTCCCAGAGAAATCAGTGTCAGCCACACCGGCACATCGCCAACCAGGCGTCTTGACCAACCGAGCCTGCGATCCAATCCCGGAATCAGAAATGCCACCGGAAACAGCAGCGAAAACACACGCAGGAGCAGCTTTTGTTCCTTCACCGGCTCCCGGCTCCGCAACCTGCGTTCCACCAGCGACCGGTCATGGAAGAACAGGTAGCCGAACCCAAACAGGCACGGAACGAAAAATGCCGCCATGAACGCCCACCCCTGCCAGAACCTCCACGTCCCCGCCGGCAGAAACACAATCGCTGCCCCGGCCAGGGTGATTACAACGCCGCGAACAGTCAGCCTCCAGCCCAGGCTCATTTGGCGCACCCTCTTTTCCGCATTCACTAGCCGCCCGCAATCTTACCCCTCCTCTTCCCATCGCGCTGTGATCATCCAGGCAACAGTCGAAAACCTCAACGGCATCAACTAACAACTGACAACTGTAAGTAATGTCTGAACTCCAAGGGCCATCTGCACAAGTCCGCTGGGCGCACAGGAATTCATCCCCCCAGGGGCTAAAGCCCGCGGTTTTATTTGCCTTCTCCGGCACGAGTAAACTCGTGCCCTTTCAAAACTCGACTTGCGCAGAGCTCCCCTGAACTGTCCTCTCTGGCCCATTTCGTTGTATTCTCCAATCGCGAGGGAACTTCCCCATGGCTCGTACACCCATCCGTGTGATTACTGTTGAACGCGAGTACGGCTCGCGCGGCGGCGAGTTCGCCCACGATCTGTCTGCCCACCTTGGTTGGCGCCTGCTCGACTCGGAGCTTCCCTGCGCGGCCGCGCGTACCGCCGGCGTGCCTCCGGAGCTGGCCGCCAAATACGACGAGCGGCTCGACCCCTGGTATTACCGCTACGGCAAAATCTTCTGGCAGGACCAGGTCTACTCCATGCCCGGCCTCTCCGATGACCAGATCTTCGACTCCGACCGTATGTTGACGCTCATTCGCCAGCAGATCCTGGACGCCGCGGAAACGGGCAACTGCGTCATCGTGGGCCGCGGCGCAGCGTGTGCGCTTGCCGGCCATCCCGGCTGCTTTCATGTCTTTGTCTATGCCACGGCCTCGGCCAAGCGCGACTGGTTCGTGCATGCCTTCCCCAAACAGGCCCAGCACGCCGATCAACTGCTGGCCGCCTTCGACAAGCGTCGAGCCGCCGTCATCCGCAAGTTTTATCAGCAGGAGTGGTGCTCCCGCAGCCTCTACCACATGCTCTTAAATTCGTGCATGGGCTCTGAAGCGATGATCGCGGCCGTCCAGAACGCCGCCAATGTTGCGTCGTTCTGCCCCGAGGAAACGGCTGCCGGCGGGCAATGAACTTTCGTCTGTAACCTGTTATCTGTAATCTGAAGAGCCTCTGCACAAGTCGCCTGGGCGCACAATAGCCCATCCCTCAGGGGCTAAAGCCCTCGATTTGATTGGCCTAATTTGGCACGAGTAAACTCGTGCCCTTTCAAAACTCGTCTTGTGCAGAGCTTCCCTAAGTTTCAATCCGGCGGACCCGCGCTCCGATCCGCGTAAACACCTCCCACGGAATAGTGCCAGAAGCCTCCGCGTGATTGAAGGCCGTGATCGTCTCGTCCCCTTGCGAGCCCAGAATCACTACCTCATCTCCCGCTTCGACCCCAGGGATATCTGTTACGTCCAGCACCGCCTGGTCCATGCTGATCCGACCAACCAGGGGCGCTTTCTCGCCCCGCACCAGCAGGCTGAATCGGTTCCCGAGCCGCCGGTCCAGTCCGTCGGCGTAGCCCACGGCGATGAGCGCCAGCCGCATCGGCTCCGTCGCCACAAACGTCCCGTTATACCCCACCACCGCACCAGCAGGAACCGTCCGCACGCCGACGACTGCCGTCTTCCAGCTCAGCACCGGCTTCAGCCGTAGCCGCGCCGCCACCATGGCCGCTGGCTCTCCGTCAAAGTCTGGATTGAACTCCGGCGCAAGC
>Ga0302266_10004123_pt1 | contig 11361 bp, 10 predicted proteins | sample III_Bog_E1_2_FD_194559 | JGI IMG/M metagenome (GOLD analysis project Ga0302266, IMG submission 194559) | Peat permafrost microbial communities from Stordalen Mire near Abisko, Sweden - III_Bog_E1_2 | ecosystem: Environmental > Terrestrial > Soil > Wetlands > Peat | place: Sweden: Abisko... | reverse complement strand
GAGCTGATTCGCCACTTCACCCTCAATCCGGCCAAAAACTACCAACCTCGGAAAGATGATTAATCTCGGGGGTTCGTTTGTCCCAGAAAATCTGAAACATCACAATGGTGGGCCGTGCAGGACTTGAACCTGCGACCCCTTGCGTGTCATGGTCACACGACCCGGCGTATCGGATCGATCTGCGGTCAAACTTACGCCTGGGTCAAGCTCGTCGTTCGATGGATATGACTAAGAGAGTTGACGTTGCTGCAGAATCTGCTGCAGTTGACTTACGCAATCTGCAGACGCTCATCGCCGATTCGAACTACAACCTCAACCTCACCCCCAAGTTCACGAAAATAACTGCGAAGGGTGCCGACTTCGGTGTTATCAAGGTCGCCGTGCTCGATCTGACTTACCCGTGATTGGGAGATGCCCAGATGTGTAGCGAGAATCTGTTGGGTCATGTCAAGGTTCTCCCGGATCTCTGCGAGCCGGTACGTACGAATCTCTGAACGCAGGCGCTCCACATTCTTGCGTACGTTGTCTTCGTCATATTTTCCACTCGCACGAAGATCTTCTTTCAAATCCTTCCATCTTGTTGCCTTCGCCATCTCTCTAACCTCCAATTTCTTCGTCATAGTCGCCATTTAGCCATCGTTTGTACCTTGATTCAGCCAGGGGGATATTTTCTCGATACCATTCGGTCCACTGCTCGCTCTTGTCTCCGGCAACCAGAAGTACAGCGCGTCTTTCCGGATCGAAGATGAAGATTATGCGCACCTCGCTTAATCCTCGTGACCCAGGTCGCAGCTCCTTGAGATTGTGCAAATCGGAACCTTTAACCCGATCAACCAGGGGTCGGCCGAGATTGGGTCCGTCCGTCTCCAGCAGATTGATCGCCGCAGCAACCAGCTCAGCCGACTCGTTGTCTTCATCAAGCAGAGTTCGATACCAGGACTCAACTTCTTCAAGAAGCACTACCTCCCACTCCATCGATGTACTATAACTCATACATTATATAATGTCAATATTATTATTCATTCCGGTGGCGTCATTGCGGAGCGTACGACTCTCCGACTGCTGCAGACCTTGCTGCAGTGGTCACCAAAACAGCCATTCGCACTTCAAAACGACTCACAGGACCTCCTCACTTTCCTTCTCCGATCCCCACAACATTTCACCCATCACTTCGGCGGCCGCCTCTCGGTCGGGATTGAGGATGTGGCCATAAACGTCTGCTGTCATCCGAATCGATGAGTGTCCGAGAACTTCGCTCACCACCTGGATTTTGACCCCCTGGGCGAGCATAAGGCTGGCCGCGGAATGTCGCAGCTCGTGCGGGTGCCAGTCGCCGAGTCCTGCTTGTCGAACAATTCGTTGAAACTCTCGATAGAGATTTCGTGGGTCAATCGGGGTACCGAACGAAGTCGCGAAAATAAACTCTGAATCGATCCACACCGGTCGATTTCGCACCCTCTCGACTTCTTGGCGGCGGCGATGAGCCTCGAGCATGCGCAACATCGGTGGCGGCACGTTTAACGTCCGTCGGCTCCTCGACGTCTTGGTATCGGATGTGACGAGAGATCCATTCTCACGCTTCAACTGTCTTCGAACCTGGAGGAGGCCCTTATCCGAGTCGAGATCGCGCCACTGGAGTCCGAGCGCTTCGCCGCGGCGCAAACCCGTCGACAGCATGAGGGCGTACAGTGCCTCATTCCGATGACCCTCGAGCGACGCCAGGAATGCTTTCGCTTGCTCGTGGGTAAGCGAGCGTCCTTCCCTTCGTTCGGCCCTCGGCGCTCGAGCCAAAGTCGCGACGTTTCGATTCACCCACCCCCAGCGCATTGCCTGACCGATCGCCTGGGCCAAGACCGAGCGAATTCGCTGGACCGAAGAGACGGCGAGGCCAGAATCGAGCTTTCGTGATAGCAGGCGATCCACATCCGCCGTCGTCAGCTGAGATAGGCGCTGGCTTCCCAACGTTGGGAGTATGTGATGGGTGGCCACGCTCAAGTAATTTGACGACGCGCTCGCGGCTACCTGGTGACGAAGCACATCGTGATGCCAACGGTTGAAGAGTTCGGTCAGAGTGACGGTACCGTCGGGCGCCGGGAGACCCTCCTCAATATCACGCTGAAGACGTCTCAACTTCACAATCGCCTCTGCGCGAGTCCTACCAGAAACGTATCGCCGAACAGCTTTTCCAGATTCGGGATCCTTTGTGAAAATCGCGCCACGCCAGAGACCGTCAGAGGCTTGCTGGTAGATGGAGCCTTCACCGTTTCCCCGCTTGGTCACGCAATACAACGGTCGTGCCAGGCGCTCCTGTAGAAATGTTCACGTTGGTCACGCGTTGCACCGCGACGGGGCGCGCGAAATCCTCATCGCTTAACCTATCGGCAATGAGTTGCGCTCTGGCGTGGCGCACGAGGTACAAGGACACGCATGACCGAGCTTGCTGACGCAGTGCTGCCACTCATCCGTACTCGCGCGGACCTCAGTGATTGGGACACCGCCAACGATCACGGGGACCGAATGCATCTGGCCATCGACATCCTGGAGCATGCGACAGAAAGTGGCGATCCGACCGACGTGTATGAAACCACGCACAAAGCGCTGAGGAGTTCAATCAAAGTGATCGCCAGAGCCGATGATTCGAGCGGCATCATCGGCGGTGCCTGCCGGCGCATCCTCGAACTTCACCCTAAGGTCGCAGCACGAGCTAACGTGCCGAGCACCCAGTTGGTCAACTGGATGATCGAATTTCAATTCCATCTAGAAGTCGACTACTTCGAGCTCGACCCGGTCGCTTACGCTCCCGCCTTAGGTGAAGCGGGCATGCGCCTGTATCGCGCTCGACTGGACGAGATCGTCGAAAGCCTTGGGCCCCATTCGCCGGCAATTCAAATGTGGTCCACGCCAGACTTCCAAATTCGATGGGTCTTGGATTGGAATGCCCGACGCCTCGCAGTGTATGACCGCGATGTCACTGAGATTATTCGCACTCACGCTCGCGATCTCAGCGTCGCGGCGTGGTTCGAAGACACAGCTCGGGCCTTCGAAGAGATTGACGATATTGATCGCGCGATTGAGTGGGCTAAGCGAGGCTTTGAACTCGACGACGGACATCAGTCACTGCACTGCGCCGACTACTGGTCTCGAGTGCTGGCCGAGCACCGGCCAGATGAGTATCTGGACTGTCGACTCGCAATTTTCCGTAGGTGGCCCTACGCCATCCACGCAGACGCACTCCATAAGGCGGCGGGCACCAGGTGGGACGGTTATCACGACGAAGTTTCCCTCGCGCTACGGAGCCACCCGTACCACGCTGTTCAGTTCGCCCTTTCAACTCTCAAGGATGCTCAACTCGCCTGGGATTTGGCGGAGTCGCTGAACTTGGACGACGACCATCTCTGGGAGCAAGTGGCCAAGTCCTATGAGAAAATCGATCCGCTCGCTGTACTGCCCGTTCTGACTCGCTTGGTCGAGAACGAGCTCTTCGAAGCAAACGCGCGCAACTATCAATTCGCCTCGCGAAAGCTGAAGAGAATGCGAAAACTCGCTGCCGGCACGCCGCGGGCGCCAGATGTCGACGCGTTCATCGGCGAACTGCGAGAGAGGTACCGCCGGCGCCCACGCCTTCAGTACGAATTCGACAGGGCGAAACTGCCGTGATGGGCTCTGACGTCACGAAAAAGACCGCGCTCAACGAGCGTTAAGAATGGGAATTCAGCTGCCGGAACGGATGGAAATCTGCTGCTGCAGGCTGTGCTGCAGTTATTCTTCTGTGGGGTCACCAAATCGCGCGGTCGCATCAAAATGCCTTTGCTGCTCCCGAAAATTTGGTGGGCCGTGCAGGACTTGAACCTGCGACCCCTTGCGTGTCATGCAAGTGCGCTACCAGACTGCGCCAACGGCCCCTCAGGGGGTCCACCCTACCACTTCAGAGATTTTGAACCCCTGGATCGGCGGTGGCAACCACGCAACAAACTCATGATCCCTCAGTCGTGGATCCGATGCCCACTTAGCCCATCCGCCTCCAACCTGCTTAATTCAACAGTTGGTCCGAGTCATCTTGACGTACCTGATTTCGAGCGAGTCTTGTCACCTTCAAGTAATTGAGCCACGCGCTGATGTGAAAGTCCGAGGAGATAACCAGTATCACGGAGGCTTACACCGTTTTCACGTAGTCGATGGATCGCCTTGAGAGTCTCCACGCCGGCCTCGTTTTGAGCCGCGTTCCATCTTCCCCGCGCCTCGACCGCCGCGTCGACGGCTTCGGCGACACCCTTGGGCAAGCCGATGGTGTTCGATCGCTTGACCACGACGTTCTCCGGTCTCACGTTCAAGTGAAGGGAGATGATGGAGGTGGCCATTCGATCCGTGTCGCGAAGATGCTCCGCTTGTGTCACAAGACCGAGCTCTGGAACGTGAATTACCCACAACCCGTCTTCCTGGCGTATTTCGTAGTTAAAGACCGTTGGCTTTGTCATTTCATCCAATCCCTACCCAGTGCAGGTGCCAATGCGTCACGAATGCTCCGACAAACTCCTGCGGAAATTGTCTTGTGCTTCGGAACGTATGTTTGACACTCGCCGACGCGCCACACCTCGTGGTCACCGTCTTGGCGCACGAGCTGCACACCATTAGCCCTCAACAGCTTCACTAGTTGTTGCTTCGCCATCGACTTCTTTCACGTAGTCTATGCTACTAGACACGTTTAAGTCAAGCAACCTAGACAGCATCCGGGGGAACCACGCCTTCCTGGGCGACGGCATTGTCAACATCTACTCCAAATTGGGCAGTACAACCGCAATTCGGGTGAGGCCATTCACTCAAAAGCAGACCCACCGTGTGTCGCCTGATCACCGTGCGCCACAGACGAATATCTGGCACAATCTCTCAGAAAACTAAAGAAGAGGTGTTGGCATGGCTGTGTTAATTGAGCAAGTGTTTCCGTCTGAGGTCACCGTCGAACTGATAGACGCAGTGACCGATGAAATGGGCGTAGATGGCAACCTCCCGTCCGGTTCCGTCGTTCACGTGCACTGGGTAAAGGACGGGCGCGTTCACGGGGTGGACGTGTGGGAATCGCTTGATGCGTATCAACTCTTCGTCGAGTCAACTCTCGTGCCAGCTATGGGCAAGGTGGCGGCCGCAAAGGGCGTCGAACTTACGGGAGGGCCGGAGCAGACGGTCACGGAGGTCCATCGCCTCGTTCGTTAGCGTCACGTCAGCCCTAGCAGGCCGGCTTTACTACTTGAGAGCAACGACGCTGTAGGTTTAGCGGTCAACGAGGTCGTGTCGCGTCACGACATGACAGTCGTCTTCAGAGCCGTTGAGGTCAACATGCCCATAGTCAACAACGCCGTGTACGTGGACGGCCGACGCAGCGCTGACCCCCAGAGTCTCGAAGAGACCTACGAAGTCCTGCGCGAGCGAAAAGGCATGGCCTGGATCGGCCTCTACCGACCCGACGCTGAGGAAATCAGGTCCGTGGCCCAAGAGTTTGGACTACACGGCCTGGCCGTCGAAGACGCGATCGCCGCCCACCAGCGACCGAAGATTGAGCGTTACGGCACGACGCTCTTCGTCGTGGTGCGACCAGCGCGGTACCTCGACGCCACCGAAGAAGTCGAGTTTGGCGAACTGCACATCTTCACCGGACCGGATTTTGTGGTGACCATCCGCCACGCCGAGACCCCCGATCTCGGACTGGTTCGTCAGCGCCTGGAACAGACGCCGGAACTGCTCAAACTCGGGCCGGAAGCGATCCTCTACGCCATCTTGGACCAGGTCGTCGACGAGTACGCCCCCGTCATCGCAGGTCTTGAGAATGACATCGACGAGATCGAGGATCAGCTGTTCCAGAGCGACGCCGCCGTGTCGCGACGCATCTACGATCTCTCGCGAGAGGTCATCGAGTTCCAACGAGCGACCCACCCCCTCTGTGAAATTCTCACCGCCCTTGAAGTCGGATTCGACAAGTATGAGGTGGACGTCGAACTTCAGCGAAACTTGCGCGACGTCGCCGATCACGCCCTCCGGATTACGGAGCGCGCCGACGCCTTTCGAGTTCTGCTGCAGAGTGCGCTCACCGTGAATTCGACACTGGTGAGCCAGCGCCAAAACGACGAGATGAGGAGCCTGACCGAGGCCAGTTTGTCGCAGAACGAAGAGGTCAAGAAGATCTCCGCGTGGGCGGCGATCTTGTTCGCTCCCACGTTGGTCGGCACCGTCTACGGGATGAACTTCAAACACATGCCAGAACTGCACTGGTTCTACGGGTATCCCTACGCCATTGGCCTCATGATCGCCACGTCGACCACCCTGTACGTCGTCTTCAAACGTCGCCGTTGGCTCTAATAACGTTTCCCCGGCCCGGCGGACGTCCGCCGGAACGCCCTGACATCTGACAACGGAGCCTCTGCGACCGTAAGGTTGGGACATGGATCTACGAAGCCTCGGCCGCACCAGCATCAAAGTCAGTCCCCTCTGCCTCGGCGCCATGATGTTCGGCGCCTGGGGCAATACCGATCACGACGATTCGATCCGAATCATCCATAAGGCCCTCGACTCGGGCATCAACTTCATCGACACCGCCGACGTCTACTCCCAGGGCGAATCGGAGATCATCGTCGGCAAGGCGCTCTCCTCCATCGACCGCTCGCGGGTCGTCCTCGCCACCAAGGTGCACGGCAAGATGGGCGACGACCCCAACGCCGAAGGCAACTCGCGCCGGTGGATCATCGCGGAGTGTGAGAACAGCCTACGCCGACTCGGCACCGACTACATCGACCTCTATCAGATACATCGACCAGACGAGAGCGTCGACGTCGATGAGACCCTCGGGGCGCTGAGTGACCTCGTGCACCAAGGGAAGGTCCGTAACATTGGCAGCTCTACCTTCCCGGCCGAGCAGATCGTCGAGGCCCAGTGGGTCGCAGAGCGCCGCGGACACGTGCGCTTCATGACCGAACAACCGCCCTATTCGATCCTCGTACGCGGCATCGAGCGCGACGTCTTGCCCGTCGCCGAGACCTACGGCATGGGCGTCATCCCCTGGAGTCCCTTGGCGGGTGGCTGGCTGGCTGGCAAGTTCGGCGAAGGCAAGGACAACAAGAGTCGCCGGTCGGCGATGTTGCCCTCGCGCTACGACCTCACTATCCCCGCCAACCAGCGCAAGCTCGACGCCGTGAATCAGCTCAACGCCGTCGCGGGCGAAGCGGGCATCTCGCTCATCGAACTCGCCGTCGCCTTCGTGCTCGAACATCCGACCATCTCGTCGGCCATCATCGGACCGAGGACCATGGAGCAACTGGACTCCCAACTCTCGATACCAGACATCCAGTTGGACGACGCAGTCCTGGACCGCATCGACGAGATCGTCCCGCCGGGAACGAACGTCAACGTCGATGACGCTGGTTGGGCGCCGTCAGTACTGACGGACGCCCCTCGGCGTCGCCGCGCATCGCGCAAAGCACTGCGTACGACGTTCTAGATCGATCAATCGAGCGACGCGAAATGGTAGTTGTCGCTCGGTAGCGACAGCGGAACCTGACCGTCGTTGTTGACGATCACCTGCTCCATGAAGACCTCGACGGCCGCTCGCGCATCACCGAGCGCGTCGTGACCGCCCTGGGTCACGCCGTAGTGATCGCACAGATAACTCAGCCCTCGCCGCGGACGCACGGCACGACTGGGCTCAATGGCGAGGTCGTGCTCGACGACGTCGATGATACGCAGCAACGAGAGGTCGAAGTACTGATCGTCGAGCGCGCGACCGAGCACCGAGATGGCGCTACGCCGCAACATCTCCAAATCGAACCGGCCGATGTTCGATCCAACGACGTACGCGCCGAGTTCGTGGAACTCTCTCAGTATCCGCACCGCGTTGGTCAGTCCGCCTTCGACGTTGTAGACCGACGCGCTCTCGCGCATCGACTCGAGGTCCTCCAGACTCAGTCCGTGCACCCGGTAGGCCCCGGCGCTGACGGGCCGGTCGGGTACGACGTAGAAGTGCTCCGACCACACCGGCACGCCGAAACGGTACGCACAGAACCCGTAGGAGATCGCCCGTTCACTCTGCACGCTCAGACCGGTGGTCTCGGTGTCGAATCCCAGGATCAACTCCGGAACCTGGAGGTATCGTTTCGCCACCCCCCCACTCTTTCAGGCTTGTGTCACAGAAGCGAAAGATAACGACCTAGTTGCTTTCCGCCATGATCTCGCGTACCCGTGGAACCACCTCTCGCCCGTAGAGTTCGATGCTGCGCATGAGTTTCTCGTGCGACAGACGACCGGCACTGTATTTAAGGTCGAATCGGTCGATACCCAACACCGACGCGGTCGCGGCGATCTTGCGCGCCACCGTTTCGGGCGATCCGACGTAGAAGGATCCACGCTCCCCCGCCTCCGCCTCGAAGCCCTCTCTGGTCATTGGGCCCCATCCTCGCTCCGCGCCGATACGGTCGCGCTGGGCCTTCATCGCCGGGTAGAACTCCTCGCGCGCGAGCTCGTCCGTGGCGGCGACGTAGCCAGGTGAGTGCACACATACCGGTAGCGGGCCGGACCCGAAGGACTCCAGGGAGCGGTGGTAGAGCTCAATCAAGGATCCGAATCGTCGCGGGCTGCCCCCGATGATCGCGAGGGCCAGCGGTAGCCGGTAGCGAGCCGCGCGCACGATCGACTCCGGGCTACCCCCCACGCCCACCCACGTCGCCAGGTGACGGGAGTCGGTCTTGGGATAGACCGCCTGGTTGGTGAGGCCGGCGCGGGTCGTCCCCTGCCAGGTGACGTCTTTCTCGTCGAGTAATGCCGCAAAGAGGCCGATCTTCTCTTCGAAGAGTTCGTTGTACTGGGCGAGGTCGTAGCCGAAGAGGGGGAACGACTCGGTGAAGGAACCTCGCCCGAGGATCACCTCGGCGCGACCCCCAGAGATGGCGTCCAACTCAGAAAATCGCTGAAAGACCCGGACCGGGTCGTCGGAACTGAGGACCGTCACCGCCGAACCCAGTCGGAGACGGGAGGTCTTGGCGGCGATGGCCGCCAAGACCACCTCGGGCGCGGACACCGCGAAGTCTGCGCGGTGGTGCTCGCCCAGCCCGAAGAAGTCGACCCCGAGCTGATCCGCCAGCACCGCTTCGTCGATGACGTCACGGATGACCTGTCCGGCGGTCTTCAAGGCGCCCGTCGCGTCCTCCGTCACGTCGCCGAACGTATCGAGACCCATTTCCAGTATGCGAACCATCCCTACGACCTCCTCAAAGAGAACAGTCGAGTTTACGAGGATTTAGCTAATGCCGGTCGATCGAGGGCCTCAGGCGTCGTCCGCGGCGGAACTCGTCGCCTCCGGTGGGGCGACACTCGCCACGACGGCGTCGTCGTCCTTCCCCTTGGCGGCCTTGCGCTTGGCGAAGTAGTGCCGCAGCCAGAACGTCCCGCCGCCAAAGATGGCGAACAAGACCAGTGCCGTGACGATGGGGGCACCACCGGGATGCGTCGGACCGGCCGCGGGTCGCAGTTCGACCTCGACGAGTAAGAAGACCGCGATGAAGAACACGATGGCCCAGACGTCCTTGCGCCACTTCGCGAGCGTGCCGCCGGGCATGAACTCGAGTGGCAGCAAGCCAATCACCGTGCCGACGAGTCCGCCGATGAAGATCGAGGCGAGGACGTCGTCAACGATCGCCAAGAGGATGTTCCCACCGTGTTCGAGCGCGAAGTGATTGACGGGGATCCACAGGAACCACGCGACCAGCGCGACGCCAAGTGTCGAGAGAGACGAGATGGCGGTCAGGTGCGCGTTGTGACGTTCTTCGAGGGTCTCGACGAAGGCGATGGAGACGACGACACCGTAGAGGTAGCCCGGCTCGAAGTTCGTCAGCCGCGACACGACGACGCAGAGCGCGGCGACCCCGAGGCCGAGGGGTAACGCGTGCAGATACGTGTGGACCGGGTAGTGGTGGTGTTGGCGGAACCACCTCGAGATGAACCACCCGATCAAGGTGCCCAACGCAAAGGCCACGAGGGTGGCGCCGATGTCGGCGACCGAGCGGGAGTTGAATCCGAACTTTGGATTCAAGAGGCCCCCGAGGATTGCCCCGACCACCAAGACACCGTAGAACCGCTGTCGCGAGGAGTGGCCCGGCATGTCCGCGTGCGCGGGCGCGGGCGTTTCCGACGGCGTGGCGTCTGGTTCTGTCTCCTTCTCTTTGAGACCGAAGGCTTTTCGCACCCGTCGACGGAAGTTCGCCAGGATGAGCAAGATCTCGTCGTAGTTCGACGTGAAGGTCTGGTTAAAGATCACCGAGGGAAACGTGATGAACAGGATCGCCGCGACGGTGATGACGGCGTTGACGAGGTTATGACCCATCGAGTGAAAGACCTGATTCGGCGTACCAATAGCTGCCGCGATCGGTGCCACGTCGGTGTGTTCGTTGATGGGCGTGCTCGCACCCTCCGCGGTGGGTGTCGTGACCCTGACGCCAGATGCTCGCGTCGATGACGAGCCGGCGTACTGGCCGGTTAAGAAGTTCACGGTGGCGCTGAGCGAACCAGAGTCGTTCGAGTAGGTCCCGGGGGCGCCCTCGAAGGAGTAGGCGTCGACGAAACCGAGGAAGAGGTCAGTGGCGCCGCCCGGCACTTGGAAGTACTGGACGTTGCCGCTCCCTGTGCCGGTGAGTCCGTCACCGATGAAGAACACCTGATCGAGTTGGGGCGAGATCGACGTGAAGGAGTGATCGTTCGAGAAGTTCAAGGACGGTGGTGGCGTCGCGTTCGAGCCGGTTTGGGGTCGGTCGAAGTACACACCGGTCAAGTAGTAGGCCCCCGTCGAATCGACGAGACCAGAAATCCCTCCGACCGGCGTGACGTTGGTCGCTTGCGCGAGCCCGTCGGGACCGTTCGGGTCGCCCGGTATGGAGTTCACGGCACCCGTGACGTCGGAGAAGGAGATCCACGTCGTCCCCGAGGGGATCGGCACGTCGAGGGGCAACGTGCCGGCCCCGTCACCCGCGGGTGCGGGAGGTGTCGTGAGACCCGCGCCGAAGACGTTGTCGGTCGCCTCGATGGTGGCCGGCGTCGAGGAAGCGGTCGTGAGCGTCGAGGCGGGCTCTTTGTACTGTCCCGTGAAGTAATGGACCTTCGCGCTCAACGAGCCCGAGTTGTCCGAGTAGGTCCCCGGCGGCCCGTCGAACGCGGAGCCGTCGACGAAACCCAGGTACAGGTCCGTCGCCCCGGAGGGCACCTGGAAGTACTGCACGTCGCCCGTACCCGTGCCAGTGAGTCCGTCACCCACGTAGAAGACTTGATCCAATTCTGGCGAGAGCGAAGCGAAAGAGTGATCATCGGTGAAGTTCAGCGTCGTCGGAGGCGTGC
>Ga0302266_10004104_pt1 | contig 11398 bp, 8 predicted proteins | sample III_Bog_E1_2_FD_194559 | JGI IMG/M metagenome (GOLD analysis project Ga0302266, IMG submission 194559) | Peat permafrost microbial communities from Stordalen Mire near Abisko, Sweden - III_Bog_E1_2 | ecosystem: Environmental > Terrestrial > Soil > Wetlands > Peat | place: Sweden: Abisko... | reverse complement strand
TTGAATCGTGAGCACCGCTGGAGTCGGCATCTCTACGGTCTGGAACCAGCCTTCTTCCCATTCGCGCTTGACGGTCAGGCCGGTCTCGGTCTTCTCGACGTGCAGGATGAGCGAGGCATGCGGCAGACCTAGCAACTCGGCCAGAATCACCCCCGTCTGCCCAAGGCCCAGATCGTCCGATTGCAGGCCGGTCAGGACGAGGTCGGGATTCTCGGGCTTCACGGCCGCAGCGAGCAGCCGCGCAACTCCCAGCGCGTCACGATTGCCGAGGTCCGCGCAGTCAACCTGGATGGCCCGGTCGGCACCCTTGGCCAGCGCCTCGCGGATCGTCGAACCCACGCGCTCCGGCCCAGCGCCGAGGACGACGACTTCGCCGCCGTGCTTCTCTTTGAGTTGCAAGGCCTCTTCGAGGGCGTAGGCGTCGGACTCGTTCAGCGCCCATTGCAGCCCGGCCTCTTCGATCCACTTACCCGCAGCGTCGATGCGCACCTGCGCATCGCGCTCCGGCACTTGCTTGATGGCTACGATGATTTTCATCTTCAATCCTTTCAAAGATCTTGGGTGCCGGGTGCCCCAGGTCCCTCGCATTTGGGGACCTGGGAAACAACGAACCTCAACTCGCGTCGACTTTCGGCAATCCCCGCGCGGTCAACTGGGCAATATCCATTAACTGCGGCGCGCCATCGCCGCTCTCGGCCAGCGCATCGCGGAACATGCTGTTGCAGAATGGGCAGGCTGTTGCCACGGTCGTCGCTCCAGTGGCTACTAACTCCGCAGCGCGCACATGGCTGACCCGCTCGCCTGTTTCCTCGCCGAGAAAGGCCAGGCCGCCGCCTGCGCCGCAGCAGAAGCTGCGCTCATGGTTGCGTGGAGCTTCGACCAACTCTCCGGCCAGAGCGACAACCGCGCGCGGTTCATCGTAGACGTTGCGATAGCGGCCGAGATAGCAGGGGTCGTGGAAGACGATTTTTTCGGGGCTGGTAACGTTGCCCGCAGGGCCTAAAGGCCCCGATATATTGGCGGCCTTATCGGCACGACTGAAGTCGTGCCCTGATACATTGCTCGCCAAGCTGTGTGCGGGAACGTTTGCAGCGATGGATGAAGTTGTCTCCGGGGCTAAAGCCCCTTTTTGAGCGGCTGGGGATCTCCGGGGGTTGAAACCCCCGGCTCCCTCCGACGAATGCCCGACGGCCCGTGATGGGAGTTTGTGAGCGAAGCGCGCCAAGAATTCGCTATGATGCTCGACTGGAGGCGGCGTGCCGTACTCCTTCCAGTCTTCCTGGATGGTGCGGACGCAATGAGGGCAGATGGTGACGATCTTCTTGACCTTGTTCTCGGCCAGCGACCTCAAATTTTCTTCGGCCAGTTGCTGAAAGAGCAAATCGTTGCCCAGCCGGCGTACCGGGTCCCCAGTGCATTTCTCTTTGCGCAAGACGCCGTAGCTCGCGCCCAGGTAGTTCATCACGCGGGCGAAGTCGGCAATGATCTCGCGGCCCTTGGGGTCGTAGCCGCCCATGCAGCCGAGCCAGAGGCAGTATTCCTGCGTCCCGTCGAAGAGCGGCAGTCCGGCCTTCGCGATGAACTTGTCACGGTCGGAGGAGGGCAGGCCGAGAGAATTCGACCCGTGTTCTAGAGCCAGGAAGAGCTTGGCCCCGTAGTCGTTCTCCCAAGCGCCCGTATTGACCGCGCCGCGCCGCAGGCCGACTAGGATCGGCAGGTGCTCGATGCCCACCGGGCACTGGAACTCGCAGGCCCCGCAGGTGGTGCACTGGAAAACAGCCTCCTGCGAGTTGTACTTGCCGAGGAGCGGTTGTTCGGCTGCGGGGCTGAGGTCGTTCAGATAGCCGCGCAGGCCGAGGATGATCTCTTTGGGGTTGAGCAGTTTGCCGGTGTTGGCGGCGGGGCAGTGTTCGGTGCAGCGCCCGCATTCGACGCAGGAGTAGGCTTGCAGGCTGACTAGCTGCGTGAGGTCCGTACCGGCCACGAGGCCAAAGTCCTCGTCGCCCACCAGCGGCGGAATCTGGCTGAAGCCGCCGCGCGAGAGAAAGACCGTGGCCGGGCTCAGTACCAGGTGCAGGTGCTTTGTATGCGGGATGATGGGCAGAAAGGTCAACAGCGCAAGCGTGTGTACCCACCAGAGAATCCTCGCGGCCGGGTCGGTGTCGGCTACGAAGAACGACGCCAGGTAGGTTGCCATCAAAAGAAAAATCAAAAACGCAATGATGCCGGATTGGTAGGAGAGCTTTTCACCGAGCCATTTGGGCCGCACTATGAAACGGCGAACGAAGAGTCCCAGGATGCCAGTGGCGCAGGCCAGGGCGAAGGCGGCGGCGAGATCAAAGTAGAAGCGACCGAACCAGCCTGAGGGGTCTAGAAAGCCGATCCCCAGCCCGGTTGCGAAATGATTGAGTGTGACCAGGACAAAGGCGCAGAATCCCCAGAAAACCAGGGCGTGGGCCAGACCGGCAAGCGGACGTTGCCGGATGACTTTGGCCTGGAAGAGCACCTCCCAGACGAAATCCCAGATGCGCTTTCCGATTGGGAAGAGGTGAAAGCCGGCGTCCTTTTTCGAGTGGAGGATCTTGTCGAGGACCGTGCCGAAGCGGAGCCAGAAGCCCGCACCAGAGGCCACAACCAGCGCGACGAGGAGCAGCTTCTCCACCAGAGAGAAGTGTTGAGGCTCAGCCAGTGTCAGATTCAGAGAGAGCATAAGCGAACCAAGCTTGAGACAGGCCAACAATACATGATCGGCTTGGGGGCTGTCGCGCGGATGCTCTTCATGCGCCGTCCCTAACGGGACTCCGTCGCCTGTGGTGGGGGTTTTCCCAGCGCTGAAGCGCTGGGCTAATAAACACTGCACCTTCGGCGCGGGTCGCCTGCACGCTGCCGGCAGGCCGCACACCGACAAAGGCTCCTTTTGAGCGGCCTCCAACTATAAATCGTCCGGCTTTACCGGAGGATATTTATTCTTCTCAGCAGCGCACAATCTTTGGCGAATCGATCCCCTTGGTTGCGTTGCGCGTGTCCACCACAAGCTGTGATTGTTCGACGATGGCCTTGTAGTCGTAGGCCGTGTGATCGGTGACGATCACCACGGCGTCGTACTGGCCCAGGTTGTCGAGTGGGGTGTTGGTCATGTTCAGGTCATAGTGGCGGCCACGGCCGACTTTGGCAAAGTACGGGTCGTTGTAGGCCACATCGGCGCCCTTGTCGCGTAGCAGTTCGATGATGGTCAGCGAGGGCGACTCGCGCAGGTCGTCGATGTCGCGCTTGTAGGCCACGCCCAGCACCAGCACCTTCGATCCCTTGACGGATTTGCGCCGCTCGTTGAGGGCGTTGGCGATCTGTTCGATCACAAAGTAGGGCATGTCGGTGTTGACGGCACCGGCCAGTTCGATGAAGCGTGTGCGAAAGTCGAATTGCTTGGCCTTCCACGAGAGATAAAACGGATCGATGGGAATGCAATGGCCGCCCAGACCAGGGCCGGGATAAAAGGCCTGAAAGCCGAAGGGCTTGGTCCTGGCCGCGTCGATCACCTCGTGGATATCTATGCCCATGCGCATCGAGAGCTGCTTGAGCTCGTTGACCAGCGCGATGTTCACGCAGCGGTAGATGTTTTCAAGCAGCTTGGTCATCTCGGCGACCGAGGGGCTGCTGACCGGCACCACGAGGCGAAAGATCGCGCCGTACATGGCAGAAGCCAGCTCAGTTGCCGCCGGACCGCAGCCGCCGACGACTTTTGGTATGTCGTGCCGCGCGACTGTCTCGTTGCCTGGGTCTTCGCGCTCCGGCGAAAAGGCCACATGCACGCCGGGCTGGTCGAGCGTGCGCGAGGCTTTGAGGCCGCTGGGGTTGCCGGCTTCAAGCAGCGGGACAACAACCTCTTCGGTCGTGCCGGGATAGGTCGTGCTTTCGAGCACCACCAGCTGGCCCTCGTGAAGCCAGGGAGCGATCGACTCGACCGTCCCCGTGACGTAGCTCAGATCGGGCTCGTGGTGCTCGTTCAGCGGCGTAGGAACGCAGATGATGACCGCATCCATCCGGGCGATCTCAGAGTAATCGGCCGTGGCGCGAAAGCCCGCCTTCTGAGCCTCATGGATCTCGCTGGGGAGGATGCGAACGATGTAGGAGCCGCCGGAGTTGAGCGTCTCCACCTTGCCCGGCTCAATGTCGAAGCCCGTCACACGGAATCGCTCGCCGCTGAAGAGCAGCGCCAGCGGCAACCCCACATAACCCATCCCGACGATGCCGATTTGGGCCTCACGGGAGTCGATTCTTTGCTTGAGTCCGGCCAGCCGGCTCTCTGTCGCAGTAACCATGTTCTCGATTGTAGAGCCAAATCCTGAACTGTCTGCTGTGACGCCAGGCAGCAACCTGCCCGTTCCGGCGTTATATCCTTTCAACGTGGTGGCGGAGACTGGCTCCGTCCAGGATTGGGGAGTGTTTTGTCAAAGTATCTGGTGACCGGCGCAGCAGGCTTTATCGGCCGCTCGATTGCCGCGGCCTTGCTGGCACGCGGCGAGGACGTTCGCGGCATCGACAACTTCGTCACCGGCAAGCGCTCCAACCTGATTGGTCTGGAAGCAATGGAGTTCATCGAAGGCGACCTCGCCGACCCGGCAGCCTGCGCAAGGGCCTGCGCCGGGGTCGAGATCGTATTTCACGAGGCGGCCCTGGCTTCGGTGCCGCGCTCGGTGGCTGATCCTGTGGCCACCAACGTAGCTTGTGTGGATGCCACGCTGAATCTGCTGGTGGCAGCCCGCGCAGCCGGAGTGCATCGCGTGGTTTACGCCGGTTCCTCCTCCGCCTACGGCGATACGCCGACCCTCCCCAAACACGAAGCGATGCTGCCCAATCCCATCTCCCCTTATGCCGTGGCCAAGCTGGCCGGCGAGCACTATCTAAGCGCCTTTACCCGCGTCTACGGGCTGGAGACGGTGTCGTTGCGCTACTTCAACGTCTTCGGACCCTACCAGGATCCAACCTCGCACTACTCCGGCGTCCTGGCTATCTTCTGCCGCCGTATGTTGGCTGCAGAGCATTCACCAGGCTCGCCGCAGCCAACCATCTACGGCGACGGCGAACAGAGCCGCGACTTTACCTATATTGACAACGTAGTCCACGCCAATTTGCTGGCCGCCGCCGCCCCGGCCGAAAAGGTCTCCGGCCGCATGATGAACATAGCCACCGGCAGCCGCATCACGCTGAATCAGACCTTCGAGATCTTGCGGGAGCTGACCGGGTACAAGGGCCAGCCGGCCTATGCTCCCTCGCGAGCCGGCGACATCCGCGACTCGCTGGCCGACATTCGGCTTGCCGGAGAACTGCTTGGCTACGCCCCCATTGTCGATTCCCGCGAAGGCCTGCGCCGCACCGTCGAATGGTACCGCAGTGGCGGCGGAGTCGACTGAACCTCTGCAAAGCAGGTGGTTTACGCGGCTTGGGTCTTTCTTGAGCGGCGGCGTCTATTGACGGAATGATTCTTATGAAGCAAACTGACGGAGATTTCCTCCTTCGCCTTTGCTCGTTCTGAATCTGGGGAGAGCCCTGCCAGGGGGATTTTGGAACGGAGATTCCCAACCCGTGCAGGAAACAAACGCCGTTGCATTCGATTCGCCCCAATACCCTAATGCGCGCTCCGTTGCCGGGCGCAGTTCCTCACGAACCTTGCGCGAGCTTTGGGAGGTTCTGCTTCTCCGCAGGCGCATGGTTGGGTCGGTTGTTGGGGGATTGCTGCTGGCATGCCTTCTTTATTGCCTGATCGCTCCCAATCAATACGAGGCCACCGCCAGGGTTGCGCTGCGCACCTCGCCGGCCTCACCGTTGAACCTGGAGGCGCCCGAGCCGTATGTCACGGCCTCGATTCTCTCCGCGCCCGTGCAACAGGAGACCCTGGCCAACGTTTTTCGCAGCGATCAACTGGCCTGGAAGGTCATCATTGGCCTCAAGCTCTACCAGGCGCCGGGCTTCATGGGCCGTTTTACAAGCCGTTTTCCCGGCTTTCATCCAGACGCTCCCGCCGCGGATGCGCAGGCCTGGCTTCTGGAGAGGTTTGAGCGGCGGCTACGCGTCGAGACTCTGCCGCGCACGCTGCTGATTCAGATTCGATTCCGCTGCGGGGATGCGGCACTCTCGGCCGGCGTCGTCAACGCGCTGATTGCCGCCTATGGCCAGCAGGATGCCGATGCGCGCGTGCAGGCCACTTTGCAAGCCTCTGACTGGCTGCAGGGTCAGTTGAAGGAGCTGAAGACCAAGGTTGACCGGGACAATCTACGGCTGGCGGCCTTTCAACGGGAGCACGGCCTGCTCTCGACGCCTGAGACGATGGCCAACGGACAGACAGGCGAGACTCAGCACACTTCTGCTCTGCTCCAGATCGACGAACTGGGCCGCCAATTAGTGGCCGCTGCCACCGATCGGATTTTGCGCGAGGCGCAATTTCGCGCGGCCTCCCAGGGCGACCCGGAGTTAGTCATTGCTTCCGATCCGCGCCTGCAGGCCGAAAGCGGGGAATTCGCCACCGCCTTGCTTCAGCAGATTCACTCGCACCGCAGCGAACTGGAACAGGAACAGGCCCAGCTCAATATTGAACACGGCCCCAACTTTCCTCGCGTCGTCGAGATTCGCGGTCAGCTGGAGGATCTTGACCGGCAAAAGAAGGTCGAGGACGCCAAACTCGTCGAGCGATTTCGCGGGGCCTGGCAGACCGCGGCCGACCGCGAACAAATGGTCCGCAAGAATCTCGAGCAAGCGACCGTCGAAGGCATGAAGGCCAATCAAGCAGCGACCGAGTACGCGGCCATGCGCGAGGAGGCCAATGCCAATCACAATCTGTATGTGCGCGTGCTGGAGAAGACCGAGGAGGCAGGCCTGGCCGCCGGAGTTCAGGGCTCCAACATTACCGTGGTAGATTACGCCCGCCAGCCGGACAAGCCCGTTGCTCCCGATCTGCCGCTCTACATGGCCATCACGCTGTTTGTCAGCCTCTGGCTGGCTGTAGGAGGAGCGCTTTTGCTTGAGTCCATTCATCCCTCGGTAACTCGCGCGGGTTGGGCGCTCCTTGCGGTGCTTATGGCTGGCGCCATGGTCCACGCGCAGGCTCCCACGCCCAGCACCTCCGGCCTGCCCACGGGAGTGGTCCGGGTTCCTGCCCCGCAGCAGACCACAAAACTGCCCAATCCGAACGAATCACCAGCGGTCTGGGACAGCCCTGGACAGGCCGGGCTGGCGCCGATGGCTGGCACGCAATCGGCTTCTCCGATGTCGGCACCCATTGGGCCTGGAGATTTTCTGGACGTCAGCGAGTTTCACACCCCGGAGTTTCACTCCGTGGTCCGCGTCTCACCTTCCGGCATCGTCACGTTGCCCATGATTCATGAGGTGCGGCTTGAGGGTCTCGACGAGCAGTCGGCCGCCCGCGCCATTGAGGCCGTGCTGATGGCCAAAGGCATGCTGCTGCATCCCCAGGTCTCCGTGCTGGTGACCTCCTACGCCGGCCAGGACGTCAGCGTGCTGGGCGAGGTGGTGCATCCCGGCGTGTATCCCTACACGCTGCACCACCGGCTGCTCGACCTGATCTCGGCAGCGTCGGGACTAGCGCCCAGCGCTGGCCGCCTGGTGAACATCTTCCACCGCGACGACGCCAAGACGCCGCATCCTGTGGTGCTCGACCCCGGTGGAACCGACACCGCCGCCGACCACAATCCCGAACTCGCCCCCGGCGATACGGTTCAAGTCAGCCGCGCGGGTTTGGTCTATGTTGTGGGCGATGTGCAGCGCCCCGGCGGCTTCCCGGTTGATCCGGCGCAAGGGCTGACCGTGGTGCAGGCCCTCTCGCTGGCCTGGGGACCGACGCAGAATGCCGCAGTCGGCAAGGCCATTCTGATTCGCGAACAAAAGGGCGGACGCACCCTGACCACACTGAATCTGAGAAAGATGCTGCACGGTCAGGAGCCCGACCAGCCGGTTCATGACCGCGACATTCTCTTTGTTCCGGATTCCACGGCCAGGAACCTCTGGAACCGCACCATGGAGTCGGCCATTCAATCGGCCATCGGCGTGACGATCTATGCCGGCCTGGTCTATTCGCAGAGGTTTTAGCCCCAGAGGTTTTAACAGGATGCGCCGCATAGCCTGGCTCTTGTTGCTGCTCTTCGCCTTCGCGATTCCTTGGGAGTACTCCCTGGATCTGGGCGAACCGCTGGGCAACATCGCTCGCATCGTCGGCTTGCTGCTGCTTCTCGCGGCTATTCCTGCCGCTCTGCAATCCGGACGGTTGCGCTCTCTGGGATCGATGCTATGGCTGGTTCTGGCCCTCTATCTCTGGTTCTGCTGCACCTGCTTCTGGACCATCGAACCGGGAGTGACATTCGACAGAATGCGCGGCTTCTTTCAGGAGATGATGGTCGTCTGGCTGGTCTGGGAGTTTGCCGAAAGCGCCGGCGATCTGCGCGCGCTGCTGCGGGCAACAGTGGCTGGCTCCTGGGTCCTGGCCGTTCTCACGCTGGCCAGCTTCGCTACCGCCGAGGCGATTGCCAGCGATCAAGTCCGGTTTTCTGCCACCGGGCAGGACCCCAACGACCTGGCGCGTTTTCTCGATCTGGCATTTCCGATGGCGGCGCTGTTGGTGAACAGCGAGTCCCGCTGGCCATGGCGTCTGCTGGCGGCGGGCTACCTGCCGCTGGGCTTCGTTGCCGTCTTGCTTACGGCCTCTCGCGGAGGATTCCTGGCGGCAGTCGTGGCTTTGGCAGGAAGCGGGCTTCTGCAGGCATACGGCCATCCAAAGAGGTTGATGGCTGGGGCTCTGGCGTTGCCGCCGCTGGCAGCGATTCTCTGGTTGATCGTCCCAAGCGGAACCCTCGGGCGGCTGGCGACTATCAGCGAGCAGCTACAGCACGGCGACCTCAACCAGCGGCTCAACATCTGGGGGGCCGGCTGGCATGCCTTTGTTCGTGCGCCGTTCTTCGGCACCGGGGCGGGCTCGTTTGTCTCCGCGGCCAGCCTGGCTCCCATCGATACGGCGCACAACACGGCTCTCTCGATCGCCGTGAGCGGCGGTCTGGTTGCGCTTTTTATAGCCACAGCCATCGTGGCCTCGGCGATCTGGTCTATCGCGCAAACCCACGGCCCGCTGAAGGGTGCGCTGGCGACGGCCTTGCTGGTCTGGATCGTGACTTCGCTGGTGTCTACAGTCGAGGAGAGCCGCAGCACCTGGCTGTTGCTGGGCATGATTGCGCTGGCGGGACGGCTAGCCGTTGAACAGCCTGAAGAGTTGGCCGCATGTTTCCCGTCCACTGACGCGACTGCTCATGTGGGCGAGACCCCGGGAATCTAGAATTCAAGACCGGCCTTGCATGAATGTAACATTACGTGTTACGCTCTTGCTGAGATCAGAACGTTCCGGCATCGCGGTATCGAAAGCTTTTTCAGAACCGGTTCAAAGGCGGGCATTCAACCGAAACATGAATCCCGGCTGCGCATCCTGCTGACCACCTTGAATCTGGCATCGACGCCACTCGATATGAACCGGGCCGGCTGGGATTGGCATCCGCTGAAGGGAGACCTCAGGGGTCACTGTTCAGTGAGCGTCAATGGCAACTGGCGATTGACCTTCGCGTTTGAGGGCGAGGATGCGATCCTCGTTGAATATCAGGATTACCACTAAAGGGGGCAACGACCATGACGATGATGCACAACCCGGCCAGCCCAGGCGAACTGCTGAGGGAGTTCCTCGGCAACACGACGGCGACCCAGCTTGCCGAGCATATCGGCGTAGCGCGCGCCACTATCTCCCGCATCCTCAATGGCCATACCGCCGTGACCATGGACCTGAGCATCCGTCTCGGAGAGGCTCTCGGGCTCTCCCCAGACTTTTTCTCGAAGGCCCAGCTCCAGTACGACCTCTGGATCGAATCGCAGAAGAAGCGGCGCAAGATCAGGCCGCTGGCCGCTTAAAAACGAAGTCTCCGGTGATAAGAAATCTTGCTTGGGAATGCTCGAAATCCAGAACGGGTGGCAACGGGATGAGTGAAGAAAAAAATATCGATATTGAAGCTCTTCGTTCCAGTATGCGACCGCTCTCGGCAAGAATTCGCGAGGCACTGAAAGACTTTGTCAGTGGGCTGTTCCATCGCAATTGGGCTGAAGTTGAAGCTGAAGTCCGGGAATGCACCCCAATCTACCCAAGCTCCTACACCCCTCATTGGCAGGGAACCTTGCCAAAGTTTGTGGGATACGTGGTGACTTTCTCATACGTGGTGAATGATAAGAAATATGAAGGGATTACTAACTTGCCGAATGAGGTCAAGCTGCATGACAGGCTCGCGATCCGCTACAACCCGAGGCATCCAGGGGAGAACAATACCTTCGACTCCGAAACAAACTGGGCGACTACATATTCAAAATACTTCACGGTTATCGGGATATTGCTCCTACTCTTCCTTTTGATCAGAAAGCACTTCTTTGGGGAGTGATTCGCGGCCAACACGAAAGCCGGTACTGTAGACTTGCGGATTGGCCTGCAATCATGCCCTTGATTCCCCAAATCGCGCGTCTCTTCCAGGGCGGCAGCGTCAATCGGCGCATCTTCCGCGCGGCGGCGTCGGTTACGGCGGCTGGAATAATCGTCAAGCTCGTCGCCACCTTCAAGGAGTTTACCGTTGCCGGTGTCTATGGCCGCTCCGACGGCATGGACGCATTCCTGGCCGCCTTTCTCATCCCCAACCTGCTCATCAACCTAATCTCCGAATCGATGAATCAAGCGCTCGTTCCTACGCTGATCCGGGTGCGAGAGCACGAAGGCCACGACCGCGCACAGCAGCTTCTATCGAGTTCCATGCTCTGGGTCTCCCTGCTGCTGACGGCGGCCACGGGCTTGATGGCTCTCACCGCGCACGGTTTCTTTCCCCTGATCGCCTCGCACTTTCCACCTGAGAAACTCGCCCTCTCGATCCGGCTCTTTTACGCTCTGCTGCCCGTCGTGCTCATCACCGGCATCGCCACCAACTGCACCGCCGTTCTGAACACCTTTGACCGCTTTGCATGGCCCGCGCTCGCGCCCGTGGCGACTCCGGCAATCGTTATCGCGGGAGCTCTCTTGCTGAGCGGCCGCTTCGGCATATGGGCCATGGTTTATTCGACGCTGGCTGGCGCTCTCGTGCAAACAGTCGCGGTCGCGTGGATGATGGACGCGCGCGGCTATCGCTTTCGCCTCTGGTGGCACGGAGCGACTGAAGCCACGAATGAAGTGGCACACCAATACGGCCCGGTGCTATTGAGTGGCGTTGTGGCCTCCGGCGGCTTGCTGGTGGATCAGTCGATGGCTGCCATGCTGCCAGCAGGTAGCGTCTCGGCGCTGGCCTACGCTAATCGCTTCGTGAGCGTCGTGATCACGCTATTG
>Ga0302266_10004082_pt1 | contig 11437 bp, 8 predicted proteins | sample III_Bog_E1_2_FD_194559 | JGI IMG/M metagenome (GOLD analysis project Ga0302266, IMG submission 194559) | Peat permafrost microbial communities from Stordalen Mire near Abisko, Sweden - III_Bog_E1_2 | ecosystem: Environmental > Terrestrial > Soil > Wetlands > Peat | place: Sweden: Abisko... | reverse complement strand
GGCGGCCACCCGGCCCGTGCCGCCGAAACTGGCCCCCCCGCCAAACGCGCCGACCGGCCTTAACCAGAGTGCCAACGTGAAACCGCTGGAGGCCTCTGAAATTGAAGCCGCCCTGCCCACCGTGCCCGAATGGGAACCCATCCCCGGAGCCATCGCCCGCACGTTTCAATTCGAGGATTTTCCCACCGCCATCGCCTTTGTTGACCAAATCGCCAAACTGGCCGAAGCCGCCGGGCATCACCCGGACATTGACATCCGTTGGAACAAAGTGACCCTCACCCTCACCACCCATGACGCCGGCGGGCTCACCGAAAAAGATTTCGCCCTGGCCCGCCAATTTGACGGTTGGGTTGGCTGAAGGTCCGCCCGCCCCCGTTTTATGTCGCAATTTTTAATTTCCCGCCGTGCGGATTTAGGGCATCATGGGAATTATGGGTAAACGACGCGAAGCGCGGGAACGCGCGGTTCAATTTTTGTTTCAGCACGACCTGAATCCACCGGACAATCTGGAGTTGGAACTGGCGCAATTCTGGAGCACCCAGCGCGCGACCGCCCTGGAAGACGAAAAAGCCCCGTCCAACTGGGGCCCGCGCGCCGAATTGCCGCCCCCAACCGCAGCCGAGGCCGAAACCCGCCTGTTTGCCGATCCGCTCATCCGCGGGGTGCTCGAGCACCGCGAGGAACTGGATGAGCGCATCAAAAAATACGCCCGGAACTGGGATTTCCACCGGATTGCGGCGGTGGACCGCAACATCATGCGCCTGGCGATTTTCGAAATGTTCCACCGCGAGGATATTCCGCCGGTGGTGAGCATCAACGAGGCCGTGGACATCGCCAAGAAATTTTCCACTCACGAGAGCGGCAAATTTGTCAACGGCATCCTCGACCAAATCCGGGGCGAAGTCCTCCGGCCGGCCACCACGGCAAAGTCCGGGGTCTAGCCATGAAGTTTGCCGACCTCCATCTGCACAGCCGGTATTCCGACGGAACGTTTTCCCCGGAGGAAGTCGTGGCCCACGCCGCCCAACACGGGTTGTCGGCCATCGCCCTGACGGATCATGACACCGTGGAGGGTTGCGCCGCCACCGCCCGCGAGTGCGAGGCGGCGGGCATTGGTTTCATCTCCGGCACGGAACTCACCGCCGAATACGACGACACCGAGGTGCATCTGCTGGGTTATTTTCTGGACACCCGCAACGAGCGGTTCCTCGCCGAGATCACCAAGTTCCAAACGGTGCGGCAGCAGCGGATTCATGAGATGGTCGCCCGGCTCAATGAACTGGGCGTGCCCCTCGAAGTGGCGACGGTGTTTGAACTCGCCAACTGCCGGTCGCCCGGCCGGCCGCACGTGGCGCGGGCGCTGGTGAAGGCCGGGCTGATCAAAACCCTGGACGAAGCCTTTGACCGTTATCTCAAGAAAGGCCGGCCGGCCTGGGTGCCCAAGGCCCGCATGTCCGGGCGCGACTCGATTGAACTCATCCACCAAGCCGGCGGTCTGGCCGTGATGGCCCATCCCGGCTTGAACCGCACCGATGATATCATTCCCGGGCTGATCCAGGCGGGCCTGGACGGCATCGAGTGCTTTCACACCAAACATTCCACCGCCATGTCGGAACGTTATCTGGAGATTGCGGACCAATATCATCTGTTGGTGACCGGCGGCTCGGACTGTCACGGTTACAGCAAGGCCAAGCCGCTCATCGGCACCGTCAAACTGCCTTACGAACATGTGGACAAGATGACCGCCGCCGTCATCGCCCGCCGCCAGGCCGCCCCGGCGGCGTCCGGCGCCCTCAGTTAATCCCCGTCTCATCATCATTCATGGGCTTTTTCGATAAAATCAAGGCCGGCTTGTTCAAGACCAAGGACAAGCTCGTTCACGAAATCCAACGGATCGTCACCCGCTCGCCCAAACTCACGCGCGAAAGCCTGGAGGAATTGGAAGCGGCCCTGATCGGGGCCGATCTGGGCCACGCCCTGACCGCGCAAATCGTGGCGGCCGTCAAGACCGCCTACGAAACCCAGGGCTCCGGCGGCGTGGATTGCCTGTCCATCGCCCGCGCCGAAGTGGAAAAGAGTCTGGCGGCCAACCGCCCGGAATTAATCCGCGCCGCGAGCGGACCCACCATCGTTTCCATCGTCGGCGTCAACGGCACCGGCAAGACCACCACCTCGGCCAAACTGGCGCACTACATTCAAAACCAGCAAAAAACCGTGCTGCTCGCCGCCTGCGACACCTTCCGCGCCGCCGCCATCGAACAAATCAAATTGTGGGGCCAGCGGTTGAAAGTCGAAGTCATCGCCGGCGCCTACGGGGCGGATGCCGCCTCCGTGGGGCACGACGCCGTCACCGCCTCCCTCGCCCGCAAGGTGGATTATCTCTTCATTGACACCGCCGGACGGCTGCACACCAAGCACAATCTGATGCAGGAATTGCAGAAGTTGCACCGGGTCATCGGCAAACAACTTCCCGGTGCGCCGCACGAAGTGCTGCTCGTATTGGACGCCACCACCGGCATGAACGCCCTGAACCAGGCGCGCGAATTTCACAAGGCCGTGCCCCTCACCGGCCTGATCGTCACCAAGCTCGACGGCACCAGCAAGGGCGGCATGGTCGTGGCCATCCAGAAAGAACTGGGCCTGCCCATCAAATTCATCGGCGTCGGCGAACAGCCCGATGATCTGCAACCCTTCGACGCCCGCCAGTTTGCGCAGGCGCTCTTCGAGGAGTGAGGCGGGCTGGTGGTCAATGCGCAAGTGTCGGCGTAAATATTCATCGCCGCCGGCGATTCCGGGCCAGTAAAACCGGGTTGGGAATGCGCTCGACGGTTATGACTTCCTTTTGCGCGCCCCAGACTTCGGCCATAATGTCCTTCCCATCGGGTGGCGCTCCCGCCGCCAGTGGCTCGATCCGGCCTATCGGCCGGCCTGGCGCGTAATGAGCAGCGATTCCCCGCCTCAAGCTGGTTCAACACCGCCTTGGTCTCTTGATGCAATTGCTTCGCCGTGATTGTACTCACGCTGGAAAAATAACACCTCGAAAGTTTTACCGCCAGCCCCGGGCTTTCCCACGCCGCAAAAAAAACTGTCCCCTTTCCCCGTTGGGCGGCATTTAAAGGCAGATGCACGAACTGGATGACATGGCCCGGTTGCACGAATACGTCCGGCACGATTCGGCGGCGGTGACAACCAATGATTTCGTCGTGTTGTCCGAGGTGTCCCTCAAGCCGGTCTCCACCCATCCGTGAACTGATTCCAATTGCTTTCAAGTGGAGACTGAGGCGCACCGGATTTTGGGACGTCCCATCCTGCGGAATGATCGAGTGATCAACGCACCAAGCCCGAACTCAGGCTGTCGTCCAACCTTGTCCTCGGCATTACCACTGCCACTTTTAAGAAACATCTTCGGAACATATTGATTGGTAGCCAGTTGCGTTCAGGGCCAAAGGCCCGACTTTATGCCAGCCTGGGGCCCTCGCCCCAGGTTCCAGCACCACGAATAATCAAGGGCTGAAAGCCCGATCCAATCCTCCGTCGCCCGTCTGCGGAACGTTGCTTCCTCAATCAGCACCCGCAGGGCGTCCCCGCTCTGCGGATTTTCTCCGGCGAATTCCAAGGAGGATGGCCCCGACGCCCGCCAGGGACAGCAGCGCGAAGGGCGCCGGTTCCGGCACCACGTCCATATAGGTGGGATAGGCGTTGAGGCCGAGATTCAACGCCGCCCCGCCGCTTGAACCATCCTCGCCATAGTTCAGGATTTCACCGTCGCCCGTGTTTCCGTCCACGCCGGAAACGAAGATCTTTCCATCCGGCCCGATGGCCAGATCGTTCGGATTGAACAGGCTGGTGGCGTAATTCACCAGTTCCTGGGACATTCCCGTGGCGGGGTTCAATTCATAAAGGCCGCCCGCCGAGCCGGAAATATCCAGCACATACAAATTCCCGTTCAAGCCCACCCCGACGTCATGCGGATTCGCATACGCGGCGGGTGGGTTGATAATGGAATAATTGCCGTTCAAATAGCTGACGATATTGGCCCCATCGGCGATGTAAAGCGTGCCGGTGGAATTGAAGGCCACGCTCGTCGGGGTCAGGAGGCTGGCCGAGGTGAGCGGGGTCGCGGCCGTGCCGGAATGATTATAGACCAGCACGCCACCGTAGGTTTCATCCGCCACATACAGGCTGCCATTCGGGCCGAACGCCATGCCGGCGGGATTATTCTGGTTGTGGTCACTGATATGACTCGAAAAAACGCCCGTTTGCGCGCCCGAAGTGGTGTTGAACGTGTAAATCGCCGAGCCCAGGTCGCCGCCGGCCGTCGCCGTGGCCGCATACAGACTCCCATCGGGACCCACCGTCACCCCCGTGGGCTGCGAGACGGAATACGTGTTCACCAGGGTTCCGGCGGAAGTGAATTGATCCACCACGTTGTTGTTGTAATCGGAAACAAACAGACTGTCCTGGGCCTGGCAAACGCGCCCGGGGCAGACCGCCGCCAGGGCCAGCGCCCCGGCGAGTTGGCTGGAATGGAAGACTCTTTTCATCAATTCTACCATAGGATGGATTTGGCTGAATACAAGGGATAATCCTGTGTTTTTAAGTGCAGACTCCCGGTGACATTCCCCGCCCCCCCCCACGGACTTGTCAGTAAAACACACGACAGGCGGTCATCCCCGCAGCGGTGTAGCCTTGCGTCAAATTAACCCGTCCGCCCCGGTTTGACCGTCGCAACCACTGGCTGCGGGTGGGCGCTTAAAAACGATTACGATAATATACTCATCATGGCTAAAAAATTTCTGCCGCGGTTGCTCCTCCTGGCCGGCCACCTCGCCTCGGCCCGGGGGGTCGGGGCGGTTGTGAAATTCCTCCCCGGTTTCGCCCTCGTTTTCGGCTGGGCCGCCGCCCTGGCCGCGCCGGCACAAACCAATTCGTATCCGTTCCAAAATCCCGCCCTGCCGCTCGAAGACCGGGTGGCCAGCGTCGTTTCGTTGATGACCCTGGACGAGAAGATTGCCTTTTTCAGTTCCGAACCCGGCGTGCCCCGGCTGGGCATCCGGCCGCTGGGCCACGTCGAGGGGTTGCACGGCGTGGCGCGCGGCGGCCCCAGCAGCCGGCGCCCCCCGATTTTCACCACCATTTTCCCCCAGTCCATCGGGCTGGGCGAGACCTGGGACCCCGCCCTGCTGCAACAGGCGGGCGCGGTCGAGGGCTACGAAGTGCGCTACCTCGCCCAAAGCCCCCGCTACGCGGGTGGCCGCAGCCGGTTGATCGTGCGCGCCCCCAACGCCGATCTCGGCCGCGACCCGCGCTGGGGCCGCACCGAGGAATGTTACGGCGAAGACCCGTTTTTCAACGGCACCATGGTGACGGCCTATGTCCGCGGCCTTCAGGGGGACAACCCGAAATACTGGCAGACGGCGGCGCTCCTGAAACATTTCCTGGCCAACAGCAACGAGGACCGCCGGGAAAGCACCTCCTCCGATTTCGATGAGGCCCTGTTCCGCGAATATTATTCCGTCCCCTTCCGCATGGGCTTCACGGACGGCGGCGCGCGCTGCTTCATGACGTCGTATAACGAATGGAATCACATCCCCTGCACCGTCCAGCCCGTCATCCGCGCCGTGGCCGTCAACGAATGGGGCGTGGACGGCGTCATCTGCACCGACGGCGGCGCGGCCGCCAACCTCACCAACCCGAACCATCAGCATTATTACACCAACGCCACCCGGGCCGCCGTCGGCGAAATCTCGGCCGGCATCAACCAGTTTCTCGACAACACCTTCGGCGCCGGCATCCGCGCCGCCCTGAAAGAACACCTGCTCACCGAGGCCGACCTGGACCGCAACCTCAAGGGCACCCTCCGCGTCTTCGTCCGCCTGGGCTGGCTCGATCCCGCCGGGGGCAATCCCTACGCCGCCATCGGCGCGGCGGGCGAACCCGAACCGTGGCAGTCGGAAAAACACCGGGCCGTCGCGCGCCGGGCCACGCAAGAATCCATCGTCCTCCTCAAAAATGAAACGCATCTGCTGCCGCTGAACCGCGAACGCTGGCACACCATCGCCGTGCTCGGCCCGCGCGCCAATGAAGTCTATCTGGACTGGTATAGCGGCACCCCCCCGTATCGCATCACCCCCTTCGAGGGTATTCAACGCCAGGCGGGTGCCGGCGTGACCGTCACCACCACCACCCATACCGACCCCGCCGCCGCCGTGCAGCTCGCCCGCGCCGCCGACGTCGTGATCCTGTGCGTCGGCAACAATCCCGTGGGCGTGCCCGGCGGCGCCTGGGGCAAAGTCTCCGTGCCGAGCGAAGGCCGCGAGGCCGTGGACCGCCAATCCCTGACGTTGGAACAGGAGGATTTGATCAAACAGGTTTACGCCGCGAATCCCCGGACGGTGGTCGCGTTGATCTCCAGTTTTCCCTACGCCATCAACTGGACCCAACGCCACGTGCCCGCCATTGTCCATCTGACCCATTGCAGCCAGGAGGAAGGCTCCGCGCTGGCCGACGTCTTGTTCGGCGATTACAACCCCGCCGGCCGGTTGGTCGAAACCTGGCCGCAATCCCTCGCCCAACTGCCCCCGATGATGGATTACAATCTCCGCGACGGCCGCACCTACATGTATTTCCGAGGCCGGCCCCTGTATCCCTTCGGTTACGGCCTGAGCTATACCAAATTCCAGTATGCGAACCTGCAAACCAGTTCGCCCACCCTGCCCGGGCAGGGCGCGCTCACCGTGAGCGTGGACGTGAAAAACACCGGCGACCGCGCCGGCGATGAAGTCGTGCAACTTTACGTCCGGCACCGGCGGTCCGCGCTCGAACATCCGGCCGAGGAATTGCGCGGCTTCCAACGCGTCCCCTTGCAGCCGGGCGAAACGAAAACCGTGCATCTGGACCTGCCCGCCGCTTCGCTCGCCTACTGGAGCCCCCCCGGCCACGCGTTCGTCGTGGAACCCGGCCCCCTGGAACTCCGCGTGGGCGCCTCCTCCACGGACATCCGCCTCAAGAAAACCATCACGCTGACCCCTTGAGGCCCGTCCGCCCGCCACGACTTCAAGGTGGAAGGAGCTACCCGCCTGTCCCCGGCGCATCTTGGCACTCCCCCCGGTCTCCACCAACGGACGCCAAGAACCACCTTGATTGGGGTAAACACCCCATGGCCCCAATCGGCTTTTCATGCTTCCCTCCCCTCATGGAAAAGCTGCGATTTCTTTGCCGGCCGTCCCCGGAACCTCGTCCACCGTTGCCCAAGCCGCGCCGGATCGGCATCCCGATTCGTTGGTGGGTGGAAGAGTGCAAAACCATCGAGGTTCAGCTTCGGTCGGCGGTGTCGTCCGACCAGGCGAACCGGCCTGAAATTCAAACGGGCTGGTTTTGGAGCCTCGGTTTGCTGATTTGCCTGTGGTTGAGTCTGCCGCTGACGGCCGGGGCACAGCCGGCGGCGGCGCAGACCGTGGTCCTGCCGCCATCGGTGCCCGACCCCATCGAACCGTTCAACCGCGCGATGTGGGCCTTCAATCAGGGGCTGATGACCCACGTCATCAAGCCGACCAGCCGGGTTTACCGGTTTATCATTGCGAAACCCGTGCGGAAGGACATCGGGAATTTTGGCCGCAATCTCACTTACCCGGGCCGGTTGATCAATAATCTCCTCCAGGAAAAGTGGGGCGGGGCCCGCGATGAATCCTACCGCTTTGTCTGCAACACCACGGTGGGGGTGGCCGGGTTCTGGGATGTGGCGACCCAATGGAAGATTCCCAAATCGGACGCGGATTTCGGCCAGACCTTCGGCCAGTGGGGCTGGCGGCCGGCGTGCTTCATCATGCTGCCGTTTTTTGGCCCGAGCAATGAACGGGACACCCTCGGCCTGGCCGCCGACACGGCGGCCAATCCGCTGCTGTATATCTCCCCCTACAACCTGGACGCGGACAATCCGCTGACCTATCTCGGCCCCTACTCGTATTTCACCTACGCGGACATGTATAACAACCTGTCCGACACGGTGGATGAATCCGTGCGGTTCAGCCAGGCCGAACCGGATGCCTACTCGGAGATTCAATACGCCTGGACGTTTGCGCGGGCGAACCGGGTGGCGGATTACCAGGTCAAGGGCCGGTCCGACCCGGCGGCGCTGGAAACCATCGAGTCGGTCTTCTTCACCTTCCAGGATCCGGAATTTCCGGATCGCGGGACCACCCGCTCGGTGCGGATCCCCGCCACCGGCCGCGCGCTGAAGTTCACGTATTGGCTGCAGCCGCACCCGGCGCCGGTGGTGTATATCATTCCCGGACTGGGCTCGCACCGGCTGGCCCAAACCTCCCTGGCGCTGGCCGAGTTGGTGTATAAAAACGGTTGTTCCGCCGTGAGCGTGAGCAGCCCCTTCAACCCGGAGTTCATGGAAAGCGCCTCCACCGCCGACCTGCCGGCCTGTCTGCCGGTGGACGGCCATGACTTGCAGGTCGCGCTCACGCTGATTGACCACCGCCTGCGGGCCGTGTATCCGGGCCGGTTGGGCGACAAGGCGTTGCTCGGTTATTCCATGGGGGCCTTTGACGCCTTGTATATCGCCGGCACCCAACCGACCAATCGGTCGCCGCTGATCAAGTTCGACCGGTGCGTGGCCATCAGCACCCCGGTCCGGTTGTATCAGGGGGTTTCCACCCTGGACTCCTTTTACGAGGCGCCGCTGGGCTGGCCGGCGGCGGAACGGACGGACGACATTGAAAACACATTTTTGAAGGTGGCCGCCCTGAGCCAGACCACCCTGACGCCGAAAACCACGCTGCCCTTCGACGCCATCGAATCCAAGTTTCTCATCGGACTCACCTTCCGTTTCAGTCTGCGGGACATTATTTACAGCAGTCAGCGGCGGCATAACCAGGGCGTCCTGCATCAGGCGCTCTGGACTTACCGGCGCCACCCGGTCTACCAGGAAATCCTCCAATATTCCTACCAGGACTACTTTCACCAGTTCGCCGTGCCTTATTATCAGACCCGGGGGCTGGCGGCGCCCGTGGCGGAAACGCTGGAAACCGCCGGCGATCTGCGCACGTATGCCGCCGGCCTGCGCGCCAACCCGAACATCCGCGTGATCGTCAACGCGAATGATTTTCTGCTGGCGGGCGGGGATTTGGCGTGGCTTCACGCCACGTTTGGCCCGGATCACCTGACGGTCTTTCCGCAGGGCGGACACTTGGGGAACCTGATTAATCCGAAGGTGCAGGCCACGATTGTCGCCGCGTTGGCGGGTCTGCAGCCCGCGCCCCCCCCGGCCAAATGAACCGGGGAAAATGTCCGCCGGTGGCCGGCCGGGCCCTGGCTCGTCGGCTGGCGGCCCAACCACCGGTCCCTGTGTAAATATTTTCCGGCGCCGGTCGTTGCCAAATCCCCCGTTCAATTCTTATAAAACCCGGCGGTGGCGATTGCCCGCCTCCGGGTCCATGGCCAATGGCGGGGCCGGGGGCGGGTTACACCTTATATATAACTTCGGCCGGCGCGTTTATCTTGGCGCAAAGATGCTTATGCACAAACCCTCATATCGCCGCCCGCGCCCGACGACCGTCCCGGGGAACCTGAACGTCAACCGGACCCAGCCGGCCTGCATCCGGCTGCTGCTCGCGCTGGCCTTGATGGCCCGCATCAGTCCGGTGTTCGCGGCCGGACCGGCCCCGGTCAACTTGGGCTCCACCGCCCCGTTCGCGATTCTCACCGGAGCCGCCATCACCACCACCGGCGGGGGCGTCATTAACGGCGATGTCGGGGCGAGCCCGATCGCCGGCTCCGCCATTGGCATTCCCCGGGCGCAGGTGAACGGGATCATTTATGAAGTGGATGCCACCGGGCCGGCCGGGGCGGTCACTGATCCGGTCCTGTTAACCGCCGCCAAGGGGGATATGACCACGGCATTTAACGACGCCGCCAACCGAACCCCCGTGCCTTCGGGCAGCTTTCTGAATCCCGGCGCCGGGAACGTGGGCGGCATGAACCTGATCCCCGGCCTTTATAAATTCACCGGCACCGCTTCGATCACCGGGGCCAACCTCACGCTCACCGGGGGGCCGGACGATGTCTGGATCTTTCAGATCACCGACGATCTGGAGGTGGGCGGTTCCGTCCAGGTGATTCTGGCCGGCGGGGCCCAGGCGCGGAACATTTTCTGGCAGGTGGGCACTTCCGCCACGATTGGAACGTACGCCGTGTTCAAGGGCACCATCATCGCCAACCAGGCGATTGTCATGGACACCGGCAGTTCGACGGCCGGACGATTAATGTCCTTCTCCGCCGGGGTTACTTTCAACGGCACGGCCGGCCAGTTGCCGGTCCCGGCGGCTCCCGTATTTACCAACATTTTGAGGACGGCCACCAACTCGGTGACCCTCGTTCTCAGCACCACGCCCTATTTCCTCGTGACCCTGCAATCCAGTCCCAGCCTGTCCCCGGCGAACTGGACCACCCTCGCCACGAACGATCCCGTCGCCAGTCCCTGGACGGTCACCGACACCAACGTCATGGCCGGCCGGCCGCAGAACTTTTACCGGGCGTTCATCACCCTCCCCTGATTATGACCAACCACGCCTGTTTATCTTACCGGCTCAACCCGGCCGCCGGAAGCCCCCCCGTAAAAGCCACCGTAATATCAACCCCCACCCGCCCGCCGGTGAGTCATTTGCCGTTGTTCCCCGCCGGCCGGGCAAGCAAGGTCAAACCCCCGGGTAGAAGCCTCACCCGCCTGCTCCTGACGGCGGTCTTGATGGCCGAGCCCGGGACGCTCTATGCGGCCGGTCCGGCCCCCGTGAACCTGGGTTCCACCGCCCATTTCACCATTCTGGCCGGCGCCGCCGTCACCACCACGGGCGGCGGCATCGTGAACGGCGATGTCGGCGCAAGCCCGATCACGGGTTCCGCCATCCATTTGTTGCAGGCGCAGGTGAACGGAATCATTTATGCCGTGGATGCCTCCGGGCCGGCCGGTTCCATCATTGACGCCGCCCTGCTCACCACCGCCAAAGGCGATTTGACCACCGCCTATAACGACGCCGCCGGCCGCACCCCCGTGCCCTCGGGCCCCTTTCTGAATCCCGGCGCCGGGAACATTGGCGGACTGAACCTGGTGCCCGGCCTGTATAAATTCACCAGCACCGCCATGATCTCGGGCGCCAACGTCACCCTCACCGGGGGACCGGATGATGTGTGGATTTTTCAGATCGCCGCCGATCTCGAAGAAGCCGGCTCGATGCAGATCATCCTGGCGGGCGGGGCCCAGGCGCGGAACATCTTCTGGCAGGTGGGCACCTCCGCCACCATTGGGACCTTCGCCGTCTTCAAAGGCACCATCATTGCCAATCAGGCCATCACCTTGGACACCAGTAGCGCGACGGACGGCCGGTTGTTGGCGTTCTCTGCCGGAGTGACCTTTGACGGCAGAGAACGCCAA
>Ga0302266_10004081_pt1 | contig 11442 bp, 10 predicted proteins | sample III_Bog_E1_2_FD_194559 | JGI IMG/M metagenome (GOLD analysis project Ga0302266, IMG submission 194559) | Peat permafrost microbial communities from Stordalen Mire near Abisko, Sweden - III_Bog_E1_2 | ecosystem: Environmental > Terrestrial > Soil > Wetlands > Peat | place: Sweden: Abisko... | reverse complement strand
TTCTTGATAAGCTGCTTCATGGCTGGTCTCCTTTTGCACCCTCGAGTGCGTACGGAAAGCCTAACTTCCTATGAGGCCAGCCGTCTCATCCCATCTGTTATGAAGTTCATGCGAGTTGTTTGAACATGTTGGCGATCATGAGGCATGCGAAGGCGACGTAATGAAATCCTTTGAGGGTAGTGTCGAGCCGTTCGTAGTCGCGCACGAGTCTGCGGAATCGGGCGGCCCAGGCGAAGCTTCTCTCGACCACCCATCGGCGCGGCAGCAGCACGAAGCCGCGTTTCGCCATGGGGTGTTTGACCACTTCGAGCCGGATGCCGTGGCTCTGGGCGGCCTCCGCCGCGTTTGGCCCGGTGTAGCCCTGATCGACATAGGCCATCTCGACCGTGCCTCCGGTGACCTGTTGCATGTCTTGGGCAAGCGCCTCGACTTTGGCGCGATCGCCCTGATCGGCCGGGGTCACGCGCAGCGCGAGCAGGTGACCCAGCGTGTCGACTGCAATGTGAACCTTCGAGCCCTTGCGCCGTTTCGCGCCGTCGTAGCCAGCCCGCGCGCCGCTCTCGGGCGTGGATTGCAGCGTGCGGCTGTCGATGCACGCTGCCGTCGGCTGGCCCTTGCGTCCGGCAAACTCGCGCAGCAGAATGCGCGTGTCTTCGACCAGCCGCTCGAAGCATCCGGCCCTCATCCAGCGCTGCATCTGTTGAAAAATTGCAGGCCAGGGAGGATAATCGTGCGGCATAAACCGCCATTGGTTGCCCGTCCGCGCAATGTAGCGAACGCCGTTGAAGACAGACCGCAGATCATGCTCCCGATGGGCGCTGTCCTCACGGCTCAGCAACAGATACGGCAACACAAACGCCCACTCTTCGTCCGAAACATCGCTCGGATAACTGACTTTTCCCTTGCTTGCCATCTATCCATACTGGAGAAGATGGCCCGCCAACGTAAGCACCTATCTTGGTGCAAACTTCATAACAGATGGGATGAGACGGCTGGCCTCATAGGAAGTTAGGCTTTCCGTACGCACTCGAGGGTGCAAAAGGAGACCAGCCATGAAGCAGCTTATCAAGAAGCAGCCGCGTACCGCCAACCGCAAGCCCGAGCGTGTCGCGGGCCTGGATCTGGGTGATTGTTACAGCCATTATTGCGTTCTCACCGGCGACGGAGAACTGGTCGAAGAGGGCCGACTGCAGAGCACCGAAGCCAGCCTGCGCAAGCAGTTTGCCAACGAGCCTCGCATGCGGATTGCGCTCGAAGCCGGCACTCACTCACCCTGGGTCAGCCGTTTGCTCGAGAGTTTCGGCCATGAGGTTCTGGTCGCCAACCCGCGCAAGATCCGAGCCATCACCTCCAGCGAGAGCAAGAACGACCGCAACGACGCCGAGAAACTGGCACGCTTCGCCGCCTGCGACCCGAAGCTGCTCTCGCCCATCCGCCATCGCAGCCCGGAGCGCCAGCAGGATCTGAACCTGATCCACGCGCGCAGTTCGCTCGTGCGGGCTCGCACCGGGCTGGTCAACGCGCTGCGCGGGCTGGTCAAGAGCGCCGGAGGACGGCTGGCAGCCTGCTCCCCCAAGTCCTTTCCGGACAAGATGCGCACCGCGATCCCCGCCGAACTCCAGCCCGCCGCTTCGCCGCTGGTCGAGCAGATCGCCCAGCTCAACCTTGCCATCGCCGGGATGGACCGTCAGGTCGAGGCGCTGGGCGACAAGCATCCCGAGATCAAGCTTCTGCGCACCGTGCCGGGCGTAGGCCCCATCGTCGCGGCCTGTTACGTGCTCACGCTCGACCGGCCCGATATCATCCAGGACAATCGTCAGGCAGGAGCCTTTCTCGGTCTGCGTCCGCGACAGAGCCAGTCGGGCGACAAGAACCCCCAGCACGGCATCTCCAAGACCGGCAACACCTGCCTGAGAAGCCTGCTGGTGCAGGCGGCGCACTACATTCTGGGCCGCTTCGGGCCGGACTCGGCGCTGCGTCGCTGGGGGCTCGGCCTGGCCGCCAGCGGAGGCAAGCGAGGCAAAAAACGCGCCGTGGTCGCCGTCGCCCGCAAGCTGGCCGTGTTGCTGCACAGCATGTGGCGCAACCGTCAGCCCTTCATACCCTTCCCCCAACCTTCCACGCAAGCCACCGTCGCGGCTTGAACCCACACCAAAAACACACAGGAAAAGAAGGAAGAAAACGACTTTGCTCCAGACGATTCCATCTCGCGTTCGGGTGACTGCGCTCTAGAGCTTGGCCAGCAAAGGCCGACTAACAGATAGCAGCCTCGATTCCTCATCATCGGACCCCAACAGGCACCGGGTTCAAAAGAACCCTCTTCGAGTGCGGATAGAAGTCCGACAGGAATCCAAACAAGAGACCAATCGACAAAAGCAAAAACAAGAGCAAAAACACTATGAAAGAAAAAACAAAAAGCCCCTTGATTCCTACAGCCGTCTCATAGAAGGCTCTAGTCGTCCAGGCGCAGTCCCAGCCCGACAACATCGCCACCCTCCCACTCCTCACCGCAACCTTCATGCGGCCGGTTCGTCCGGTTGCACGAGGGATCAATGTCAATATCATTCCATAATGGAATGATATTGACTTGGAGCCATTGCCGCTTCATACTCTATTCATGCCACGCACTCGCATGGACGAACTCTATAGGCTTGCCGAAGAGCATGACGGCCTACTCACGTCCAAAGAGGCGCGCGGACTCGGAATACAAGATTCCGTGCTGATTCGGCTGGCACAGCGTGGCCGATTAGAACGAATGAGCCGAGGCGTATACCGGATTGCTCACTACCCGGCAGATCGGCTCGCCCAATACCGCGAGGCGGTTCTGTGGATACAAGCGAGTCAAGGGCCGGAGCGTATTGCGCTGTCCCATGAGACAGCTCTACTGCTTTACGGCATCTCAGATGTAAACCCGCCGCAAGTGCATCTCACCGTTCCGAAATCCGCACGGCTGCGCAGGGAGCACCCAGCATGGATCGTGATTCATCGGGCAGAGCTTACACCGCAGGAGATCGGAGAGCACGAGGGAATGCCTGTTACTACTGTGGAGCGTTCGATCATGGATGTTCTCTCGGAAACTCACAGGACGGAGATCGCCCGGCAGGCCATTACCGACGCACTTCGAGAAGGACTGCTCAACACAACTCAGGCGGGCGATCTTCGGAAGCTCGTCAATCGCGCGGCACGCGGCCCTTCGCTGCCACTGAATGGAAGCAGGGTGAAGGCCTATGAAGCAGTCGGTTGAGCGTCTGGAAATAACGTTGGCGCGAGTCGCCAAAGAACAAGGGTTGGCGCAGGAACGTCTCCGGCGATGGGTTTCCTTTCTGGCGCTCTGCGGAGTGATGGAGCAGGCCGTGAACGAAGGTACGTGGTCCGGCCCCAACTGCCCCGGCGACCGGCGGAAATACCTGGCGAACTCCTCAACCGCATGGACGTAGGACCGTACGGTGTTCGGAGAGTAGTTGCGACGCTGGAGTTCATCCAGCATCATCTGGCGAAGATGGGTCACAGTGAAACCTCCTTGTGACCCACACCCTAAACCGAACTACCGCTCAGGAACACCAACACCGCAGCATCCGCCGCGCCAGCGGCTTAGTTCAAACGCGCTTCTCGTGACGTTCCGTAACCCACACCTTTTGGAACGGCGCGGCTGATCAAATTCGAGCGCCTATCTTCAGCAGATTGCAGAACCTCCAGCGGTCGGCCTCTTGAAACAATCTTGTGCGGGCTATGGAGGTCGACCCGAAGCCGGAGCGCGATGGCGGCATTCTGTTGGTTCATCCGCACATTTGGTGATTCTTTCCAGCGCCGTTGCCTGGGTGTAGATAAGGAGTAGCTCTGGCGCTCTCCGTTCCTGCCTATGGGACGAGGGACGCTGTTACCAGATACTTCTGAAGTCGAACTTGTTTTGCTCCGACCGAGGGACGGCACCATCGAGATGCGCCTGCGGGCCTGTCGCGCGTCAGCGGTCTGTCCGGCGTGCCAGAGCATATCGCGGCGCGTGCATAGCCGGTATGTTCGGGAGCTGGGCGATCTCCCCTGGGAGGGCATCCCGGTCCGTATTTCTTTGCAGGCTCGGAAGTTCTTCTGCGGCGAGTGTGATTGCCGACGGCGCATCTTCACGGAGCGGCTGCCCAACACGGTCCTGCGGTATGCACGGAGGACACGGCGCTCGACCGAAGCGCTGGATTGGATCACGCTGGCTTTGGGCGGCGCGGCGGGATCGCGGCTGGCGCACCGTATGGGGCTGTTGGCCCATGGCTCCACGCTGCTGCGGCAACTGCGGCGGAGATCCAGATCCGCCGCGACATCGCGGGCTCCGCGCGTTCTTGGCATCGACGATTGGGCCTGGCGCAAGGGACATCGCTACGGCACCATTCTGTGCGACCTTGAGTCACGCCGGGTGGTCGATCTTTTGCCCGACCGGGAGAGCGAGACAGTAGCCGCGTGGTTGCGCACGCACACGGGCTTGGCGCTATCACTTCGCACGCGACGCCCAGTTCGGCCAACTGCCAATAAAGAACGTAGCCCGTAGGGCCGGCCTCGTAGCAGGCCTTCAGGTGCTCCGCCGGTCCCAGCTTCTTCACCAGCTTGCATACCGACTCCATCCGGTTGGGAATCGTACCAAGACTTCGTACCTCGCCATCCGGCTCGGCAATGGCGACGGCAATCGTTTCAGCATGGACATCCAAACCCAAAAATCGTACCTTGTTTTTCATGACCGGGTCCTCTCCGCTTGTGGCTCTGAACTGTGCTTCCTTCCAGAATCACAGCCTAACCCACGGTCAGCGCATTGGACCGGTCACTCCATTGTGACTAAACCTACATTCATACTTTGTGTTTCTCGGTGAGCGAAGGGGAAGGTCCGAAGACGGAAGCCTAAGTCCCGTGCGAGAGCGGCAATGACGGTACTGTCGATGCCGCCGCTCAGCAGAAGGGCCGTCCCTCACGACATTTGGCATGCACAGAATCTACTATGTTGTTCCGCACGGCTGCGGCGCTCCCATCGAACGAGAGGTCAGCAGCACCGTCCCATGTCGACTGCGGCGGGCTCGTTCAACGCGCGGCCTGGCTTGCAACTGAAGGCGGAGCGATCCTAAGGTCAGGCGGCTCCGGAGACGTGAGAAGTTCGATGATCGCCACTAGGATCGACTATTTATCTGAATCGTTTAGGACAAACTTTTGCGTTCACATGCCAGTTGGTTTCGAGAGGGCTGATGAGGCCGAAACGGGCGGGGCATTTGTGTCGTTGTTTGTGTCGTAACTGTGTCGTCCCTATCCAGATTCCGGCAACTCGCTCCGTGTCGCTCAGCACCGCTCAGATGAGCGAAAACCCCTGTAAAGACAGGGGCCTAAGCTTATTCTGTGTCGTTTGGTGTTTCTCCGTCTGAGGTCATTCCCCGAATTCGGCCAGAGGGGGTCTGGGAATACAGACACGATCTCTCAGGAGGTGACCAATGCGTTCCTGGCCGAGTTCTCAGGCAAAGAGGAGGGTATCTGGATGATCGGCGCCACAAACCGCCGTGACGTCGTAGATGACGCCATCCTGTCGCGCTTCGGGATGGAACTCCAATTGACCCCGCCCGACGAAAAAAACCGACTGGCGATCCTCAACCAGGAGCTGGCGGAGGCTGGATACAAGGGTACGATCCCCGCCAATGCTTCGAACTTGATGCAGGGCATGTCTGGCCGCGATATTTCGATGCTGGCACAACGGTTGGCCGGCAAAGAAGAGGGATCGGGAAATTTCGTTTCAGTTGTTCGGCAGATTAGGGGCGCGTCCAACCCAGTTGTCGATGCTCGCGCCACGTGGGCCAGCCTCATGGTGAGCGCCGACACGCGATCGCGACTCGAGACCACCTGCGCCATATTGAAAGACGCAGAAGGCTGGGGCGCCCGGGGCGTGCACATCCCGACAGGCATTCTTCTGGAGGGCCCGGCTGGTTCAGGCAAGACCCAGATTGCGCGCACCATGGCAAATGAGGGATCACTGGGGTTCATCAAGGCAACCGTTGCCGACCTCAAAGGGTTGTACGTCGGCCATGCGGCCGGCAACGTGCGCGACATCTTCGCGAAGGCGAGGGCCGTATCTCCGGCTATCCTCTTTATCGACGAGCTGGATCTCGTGGCGCCTGCGCGAAAGGGCAGCGGTAATGACGTCCTGGTCCAGGAGATTATTAGCCAAATGCTTCAGGAGATGGATGGGATCGTCGATCAGCACCGGCAGGTGTTTGTTCTCGCAGCAACCAACTTACCGGAAAACATTGACGCCTCCATACTGAGCCGCTTTACGGAGCGACTGACAGTTCCCCTCCCTGACCTGGAGTCTCGCGTGCGAATGCTCAAGGTTTTGTTCGTCCAAGCGAGGATCGACTCCCTGTTCTCCGGCGACTATCCGCTGCTGGGTGAGCTGTCGTCAGGTATCTCACTCCGCGATATTCGCAATTGGCTGGCTCTCGCACAGCGTCAGGCCGTATCGAGGGCCGTATGAAACGGCGGAAGTGCCGCGTACAGTATGGTTCGCGAGGACCTACTGTACGCTGCTCCACTTGTTTTGGTAATTGCGTAGTCGCGCAATATTAGTCTAACGACCACTTCCCTGCCCTTTCAGTCTAAACCGTTGTCATATTTATTGGCGTAAATCACGGAAGACCAGGAGACTCCGCTGTTTGAATCGGAGCCACTACGTACTTGTAGCGATGTGTAGCTTAAGCTATCTACTGCTATCGGTAGTTGTTGCTATCTGTTGCTGTTACTATTTATAGTCGTTGTTGCCGATAGTGGTTGCTATTTGGTGTGGTTGTTATTTATAGTGGTTACTGGCGGAAGCTGTAGCGATCAAAAGCTGTTGTTGTAAACAGTGGTTGTTATCTGTAGCGGTTGTCGCCGGAAGCGGTTGCTATTATCGTGTAGCAATCGAACGCTAACACACTGGAGGGTTTATGCCGGTCATCGTAACTGCAAGTTCAAAGGGCGGGGCAGGGAAGAGCACTATGACCCTCGTCCTCGCGCAAGCGTTGGACGCTATGGGGGCCTCGGTAACTATCATCGATGCTGATCCGAATAGGCCCATCCTTCGTTGGAGGTCTGGTGAGTCGACCTCAACCGTTGAGGTCGTAGGCGACGTGACCGAGAGCAGCATCATTCGGGTGATCCGGGAACACAGCGCTGTGCGCCAGTTCGTCCTGGTGGACCTAGAGGGCACTGCAAACCGCCTCGTGTCACGCGCCATCACACAAGCAGACCTGGTGCTCATTCCGCTGCAGGCCAGCGCTCTTGACTCCAACGAAGCGGGTCGCGCAGTAAACCTCATCAAGGAAGAGGAGGAGGCGCTGGATGGCCGAGTCATTCCTTTCCGCATCATCATGACCAGGACGAACCCACTGATCACCACCAAGATCGAGGGGAGCATCATCCATGCTCTGCGGGAGGCGGAGATCCCACTCATGCAAGTTCGCCTGCATGAGAGGCAGGCTTACAAGGCCATTTTCGTGCAACGGCTTTCGCTAAGGGAATTGGACGAGAGTATTAACGGCCTTCCGGCTGCGAATGAAAACGCAGAGCGACTCGCCGAAGAGGTTGTCGAGTTGATCACAAGTGCTTCTTCCGTGAAGATTGGAGAGACAAATGCCACAGAATGATTCCACCCACGATACATTCGGATTCGGTCCGGCTCGCAGTTCCGCAGCGGAGAAGATCAAGCAGATTAAGCCCGTGCTCCCGCCCGACGTACATGCCGACCTTGCCACCGTTGACGCCGCCGGCCACAACGCGGGTTTTGTTAGCAGGGAAGCGCCGCAGGATGTGGAACAAGACTATCGGCCCCAGCGCATGGTACGAGCAGAGGTGCGAATCGCAGTCAACATGCGCGTGCCTAAGACTGCGGGCGTAGCATTCTTGCAGTTTTGCGTCGACAACCGGTACAGCTATCCCGAAGGGCTCATCGAGATAATGAAACGAGCTGGCATCCCTACGAAGTAAAGTGGGATGGCCCCAACGTGGCGGATTAGTCCCCCAGACGATCCCACAGGGCTTTCTCGGGGTACTGAGACCCAAAATCCAGCGGCGACGCAACACGGGTGCGCTGGCGAAGCCTTACAACCTATTTGTGAATAGGCCGGGCTGGATATTAGCCTTCTTCCACTCCTCGAACGACGGAAGGTCGAGTTCACGCATGAGTTCGCGGCGAAGATATTTCATCAACTCGCCGCGACGCGCTTCGGGTTTCATGAAAGTCAAAGTCTTCGCAGTGGTCGGATCCTTCCGCAGTTGGGTGGAAATTGCCATGAGCTTTTTTTCTAATTTCTCTTCACTGAAATTGCGTGAGATGAAGTCTTCCGCTTGCGTATGGCGCCATACGTCATACTCTTCCTTCGCTTCCATCTCTTGGAGAGTTCGAATACTCTCAGCTCGCCGTGCCGCTTCCTCTTCACGCCGCTTTTTTTCTAAGGCCTGGCGTCGGCGACTTGTCTGGAAGTTGTCCGGAATCTTCTGTTGGCCCTCAACGAAGCTGATGAAGTAACCGGGGGGATTCTTGAAACTGCCCTTGCGGCTCGATTCAACTTGATGTGTCACGTAGTCAATACGGTCAAGCAGGAACGTGGCATCGTGTTTGCGCGCCAACTCGGCGGCTTTTGGTTCGCTTAGGCCCAGTGCAATCATGGCCTCCTTGGCCTCCTGCTGGTCCAAAGTGAGCGTCTCCCCTATCTGCTCTACAGCAAAAGCTAACTGCTTGCGCTGAGTCAGCTCAAGAATCTCTTTGATCGCACGGCCAGGGACAAGAATGAGCTTGTACCGGTCCATTGAGGTCATCGGCTTCACATCCCAAGACTTCAAATAACCAATGTCGACGAGATCGGAGAGAGCTACACCGATCGTCTCCTTGATTTTGGAGACATACTCGTAGCTGCGAATGTTCAACAGCGAGCAAAGCTCAACGTAATCTTTCTCGACCGGTTTGCCTTTCGACGCGTAGAACCAAAGGTAGAGATAAACGAAGATGCCCTTCGCGGTGGGTCGCTTGAGCTTGCGATACATATTGAAGTCTTCTGGGATCACAAATGAATCGTTGAGATTCTCAAGAAGCCAGTCTTCGAGCACTATCTCGAATTGATCCGTCCGCTTGGATCCGTCTTGATCGCTGCTGCCTAAACGGGTAAAGCTTCGGAACACGTTGACCGTTTTGTTCATGTACTTCTTGCGCGCGGCAGAGTACATGATCTCCTCTGAGGTGATCGTAGTGCCAGCCATCCTCATGCCCCAGGTGTTCATAGCCTCATAGTTTTCACCCGAATCGCAGAGTTCCATGGCGCTCAGTAGGCTGTATCCAGAGAATCTGATCGGGTTCGTGATGACCCCATTGCGAATCTTTTGCTCCATCGCTAGCTTTGAGAAAGCCATAAACTTGTCACGATCGGCGCTGGAAGGGAGGCCGAGTTCGTTAGACCGGAATTCTGCGGTCACCTTGACCTTCTTGCCGTCGCGATTCACCCATTGCTCAAAGCGGCGGCTAAGGGGAGCGTTCTTGTCGCGATTCTCGTGTGAACCAAAAAATCCGATCTGAAGAAGATTCTTCTCGAATCTAATTAGTTCAACAGCATCAGGCGTTTTCAAAAGGACGGTCTGCACCGGAGCAGTTCTTTTTCGCACTTTGCTTCGATCCTCCTGAGATGAACTGAATGATGACTGTAGCTTTTACTAAGAAACAAAAACTGTAAAGCAGTCTAAGAACTATAGAGCCCGATAACTACCACATTACACACAGCATAGGGTGCTTAAATTTCCAACCAACTGCGGGCTTTTTTCCAACCAACTGCGGAGGTGCTGCCAGCCGACTACGGAGATGGTTCCAGCCGAGTGCGGATTCGTTTCCAGTGTACTGCGGGCATCCTTCCAAGCCGCTGCGGGAAAATTACCAGCCTACTGCGGACAATGGAATACATTTCAAGATCGTCGATTAGCCTGTTTCTTCCAACCAACTGCGGAGTTTTCGAGGTGCGGTGGCTCCTGAGTCTGGTTTCTGAGAATTTGGTTGGCGGATCGGTCGAGGTGGGCTCCGATCCGGTCCTCAAATTCCGAACCAACAGGGATTTGCTATTGCTCATCTTGAAGTCTGTTCATCCTGGATCGAGCTGCGCCCTCAGTTTCAGGCATTCCGAGTGAGCATGCCTAACGGGATCCGGCTTCAATCCGGCCGCGGCGTTCTAGAGGGACATGAATCGAGACTCGTAGCGCCGCCGCAGTCGGCTGGAAGCGAATGGCACCGGTATTGCAGCAAACCATTGAATATGGATCACTTATGGTAATAATTTCCAACCAACTGCGGGTGGACTCTTCCAGCCAACTGCGGGTCCGTCGATGCGAATTCTTCCAACCAACTGCGGGAAAGGCGGTGGAGGATCTGCGTTTTCCTTCGATTGATTGCCCGGTCGGCCCATTTCCAACCAACTGCGGGAAAGCGCCGGGCAAAGTTAATTTGCTCATCTGCTGCAAAAGAAAAGAGATAGTGCATTGGTCAATGCTGCGGTGCCGGCAAGGGTGTCACGATCCGCAGTTGATTGGAAATCTCCGCACTAACAAAAACGCTAAAGCCATATTTCTAAAGCAGTTAGACTAGAAAACTTCCAACCAACTACGGGCGAGGTCTTCCACCCGACTGCGGAGTTGGTGCTTCCAACCAACTGCGGGAGCGATGAAGTCCAGACAAAGACATGTAGCGAAAAAGCGAATATCCGCAGTTGTCTGGAAATAGGGCTACCCATAACGCCGCTAAAACCGCTTTGTTTCAGCGAGTTACGGCATAGATTTCCAGCCGACTGCGGCGATGAATTTCCAGCTGACTGCGGGCAACTCACTTCCACGCACCTGCGGAGTTAACAAGGCCAGGAGCCGAAAACTTATCGACTGGGCTTTGCTAGCGATGTGGGTGGAGTGATTTGTCTGCGATGGACTAAGGATTTTTGGGTTTGAGGTGTAACCGAACAGCAAACTGAATGTAAGCTATTCACTTTGGTGAACAATGCGAAGTAGGATTGAAGAATGAACCCCAAGGGTCGAGAAGAATTTCGCCTCCAAAAGCGAATCAGGATCAGGGCTTGCGCGGGCATCCTTTCGGCTCGAAATGGCGGAGTTGGAACGAATCTGGGCCATTGTGCCGGCCCACCGTGAGGGGCTATGCTGCTCCCCTCCAACCGGCATTTTATCCGGCACTGCATGTTGATTTGTTTTGCATAAATGCATTTGTCTGTTTATACTTGAATTCGACAAATAACCGGCAATGGATACTCCCGCCACCAACCCGAGCTGGATGGAACCGCTGCTGCCGCCCGAAGAAGGGCAGAAGCGGCTTGAGGATGCTGCATTTGATTTGGTCTCCCGCTCCAGTTCTCTGGCAGGGCAGACCAACCCCATCGTCACAGCGTCCATCGGCACACTCGTTCGCTC
>Ga0302266_10004073_pt1 | contig 11451 bp, 6 predicted proteins | sample III_Bog_E1_2_FD_194559 | JGI IMG/M metagenome (GOLD analysis project Ga0302266, IMG submission 194559) | Peat permafrost microbial communities from Stordalen Mire near Abisko, Sweden - III_Bog_E1_2 | ecosystem: Environmental > Terrestrial > Soil > Wetlands > Peat | place: Sweden: Abisko... | reverse complement strand
GGTTCTGATTTGGCGGTTCAACGGGCTCGCAATCAAGATGCGCAAGGCGGGCAGCGTAATTCTGACGGGGTTTGCCGTCTTTGCCATGGTGATGACGCTGCAAATTGTGCGGGCGGCGTTGTGGCACCCCGGACCGCAGGCATTCGCACATCTCATTGCTGCCGCGCCGGCCACCAGGCCGAGGCTGGTGTGGGTGCTTTTTGACGAACTAGGCTACAAGCAGACCTTCGAGGCGCGCGACCCCTCTCTGAGTTTGCCGAATTTTGACCGGCTGCGGGCCGAGAGCACCATCTACACCAGCATCACGCCCATTGCATACCGCACCACCCGCGCGGTGCCAACGCTGATGCTGGGCCGCGCGGTGACTGACGTTGAATACACAAATAGCAACAAGTACCTGGTGCAGATCGAAGACAAGAATTGGGAAGAGTTCAACGCAGAAAATTCACTCATCGGGTTGGCGGCCCAACACGATGTGACCACATCGATCATCGGCTGGTATATCGCCTATTGCCCGGTGTTCCAGAAGGTGGCCACCGAGTGTTACTGGAGCAACGACGACGCGCAGGATCGCGGGCCGACTATGCTTGACGCGACCTTTGGAGAAAATGTGTGGTTCCCGCTGCGAATGATGGTGGAAGAGTTTGTGTGGCCGAGTCGCGCCTGGGCCGACGACGCCGCGTGGAACGAGCATGGCCACATTGCATCCGTCCAGGATGTGAGCCGGCACGCGCTGGCAACATTGGCAACGAGCCAGGCGGACATCATTTTTTTGCACATTCCCGCGCCGCATCCGCCCGGCTTCTGGGACCGGCGGACCGGGACATTTGCAATTGGCGGCTCATACGCTGACGGGCTCGACTACAGCGACCGGCTGCTGGGCCAAATGCTCCTGGAGTTGGAAAAGCAGCCGCGTTGGGAATCGACGACGCTGGTTGTGCACGGCGACCACTCGTGGCGAACGGCAATGTGGCGACCCCTGCCGGGCTGGAGCGCTGAAGATGAGCGCATCTCGCACGGCGGCGAGTGGGATCCACGGCCGGTGCTGATGATTCGCGAACCGGGCCAGAAGAGTGAGAAGACCGTTGCAGCCCCGACCAGCCTGATGTACGTGCACGATTTTGTCGCGAACTGGATCAGCACGACCAGACTGTGCCCCATTCATCGAGCGTCTTTTGCTCGATGAGTGGGATACCACGAATCTTGGGTATGCCGGGACCGGGGAAAGCCGCTCAACCCGCCTTTTTTACATTGGCAATAAGCTGCTGAAATGCGGCGTTCGATCGCAGCGGAGTGAAGGCCGGATCGTACTCAACATACAGCATCCAACCTTCGTGATCGCGATAGGCCTCTTCAAGAACGTTGAGCGCGCCAGCTTTATCTCCCAGGGCCATCAAACAGCGCGCTCCGTCAACCTTGCTGCCAACGTAGTAGCTGTGGTCGTAAAGGCTGCCGCAGGCACGCAACGCTGCCGGATAACCGTTAGCGTGGTAGAGATCAATGGTCTTCTGCTCCAATGCTGGATCGGACAAGCCGCGGAGAACCCACTCGAATTGCTGTGCCGCCCGGCTTTGATCGCCCATGGCTGCGAACACGTACCAAAGCTTGTAGTGAGCGGCAAGAAAATTCGGATTTTCCTGCAGCACCTGTTGCATCTGATCCACGGCCTGCGGAAACTGGCCTTCGTACTCATACAGCCAGCCAAGATTTGTGCGCAGAATAGGCGATCGTGGATCGACATCGAGCGCGGCATGCAACTGTTGCTCGGCTTCGCTGAATCGCCCCGTGGTCATCAGCATCTGCTCGTACCAGTGGTGGGCGTTCACGTTATTGGGCTCAAGCGCGATTGCCTTGCGGAATTCTGCCTCCGCCTCGGTCGGACTCCATCGATAGTACCAATCGGAGAATCCCAGCGCCGCATGCGCCTCAGCCAGCGACGGATCGAGTGACAGCGCCTGCTCGGCGGCCGCCCACGCCTGGCTGCGCGCGGTTCCGGGATCCATCCAACTGTATTGGCCCATCAAGTTGTATGTATCGGCCAGCTCCGCATACGCCTCTGCATACTTGGGGTCGATGGCCACTGCGCTCGAGAAGCTTTCAATCGCCTGCTCAAATCCGCTCTTCGAACGCTGCGAAAGCGAATACATCCCCTTCAGATACGCATCGTGAGCCTCAAACTTGCCGGGACGGTACCCGGTCTGCTCCAGCGCAGGCACATGAAGCGAAAGCGCGTGACCCACTTGATCGGCCACGCTCGACTCGAACTCAAACTGGTCGCTGAGGTCGCCTTTGAATACATCAGCCCATACACGCGATTGATCGTCGATCCGGATGAGCTGAGCCGAAACGCGCACCGCATCTCCCTGCTGCGCAAGGCTGCCCTCAACAAGGTATTGCACCTTGAGCTCACGGCCAATCTGGTCCAGCGACTTGTTGGTGTTGGCGTACGTGCGAGCTGAAGCCGGAGCAATCACCCGCAGCCGGCCCGGAGCAAGCGCTCCCAACCTCGCGATCAATTCCTCGGTGATGCCGCTGCAGATATATTCGCGGTTTACGTCTCCCGTGCTGTTCACAAAAGGCATCACCGCGATTGAAATCACCGGCATGTGAGCCTGGTGCCAACGCACGGCGAAGAAGACCGCGCCAGTGAGCAGTGCACATGTCAGGCCGGCAATCACGATTGCTCTAATCGACGGCCGATGGGGAACCTGGGCTGGCGGTTGTGGCTCAGCCTCAGGGGGCGCGGACTGCGCAGCGGGCATGGCCGTGGGAATCAGGGGCTCGACAGGTTCGGGCACCACTTCCACTTTGGCCACAAATCGATAGCCCCGGCCGCGAACGGTCTCAATATAACGGGGCGACTGTGAGTCGTCGTCAAGCGCCTCGCGCAGCTTGCTCATCGCCGCGTTCAGGCCATCTTCAAAGTCAACAAAGGTGTCGTTGGGCCACAAATGTTCATGCAGTTCTTTGCGGCTGACAAGTTCCCCGCTACGCTCGGCCAGCGCCAGCAAAAGACTCCGCGGCTTCTCCTGCAAACGTATGGGCCTGCCATTCTTGCTCAGGTCTCCGGAGTGGAGATCGAGAGCAAACGGCCCAAAACGAGCCTGCGCTCGCATAGATGAAGCAGAGGTTACCATAGCCAGTAAAACTCAATGACAGGGTCCCGCAAACAGTGGAATCGTGGGGTTCTTAAGTAGCAATACGATAACACAATCCAGATTGCAATGGTGCGAAATCGTATGTTACTTTATTAAAATCAAACGGTTATCCAGTCAGGTAGAATTCAGGTAAAAATAAGGTAGCGTCCATTGACCATGGCTGTAAGAGACTCGTACCTTGCAAACATCAGGGAGCGAAGTTCCAGCAGCCAACACTGCAAGCGCTACCCAGGAGTATCCCCCAAAATGCGGCATACAAGTGAAATACGTCGTACAGGGGCCCAGTTTCACCTTGCCGGTTTTACGGCAATGGCTTTTGGCTTGCTTTTCCTGTTGTTCCTGGGCCTTCCTTCTGCGCATGCGCAGTCGCCGATTGGAACGGCGGAGTCCTGCTTCGAAGCAGGGCCAGATCATGTTCCAGCATTCACAGCAACCCCGGTACCGCCCGTGCGTCAGGGACATCCGGCGCAGGGCCACTCCCAAGCTCCCGCCGCCGCTGATCCCGCCGTCGCTTCATTAACGGCCGCAAGGCTGCTGCCCGCGGATTTGATTCCCGACGCAGATTCAGCAACCGGCGCAAAGCTGATGCCTGCCGGATTCACGCCGCTGCAAGCTCAGCCCGTTCATATGTTGAATACCGGCTACAAAGACCAGTGGATACCCACGCTCAGGAAAACTCCTGAATTACTTGCGGAGAACCGGTAGGGCACTTTTCCCGCGGACAACGCCTTTTTCGCAGTAGCTCCAATCGGAGCTACCGGCGATGATGCCTGCCTTTTTCAGTTCGAGTAGATCCGCACGTACTGCACCTGCATGGTCGACGGAAAAACGGTGGTCGAGTCGACGTTTCCCGGCCAGCTGCCGCCCACCGCCAGGTTCAGAAGAATAAACTGCGGGCCGGAGTCGAAGGGCCAGGGTGTCGGCGACCAGGCTGCGTCGGTCGACTTGTAGATCGCATAGGGTTTGCTTGAATCGTCAACGTAGTACTCAATCTCACCCTTCGACCAGATCATGCCGTAAGTGTGCGTCGCCGCAGCTGAAAACCCGCTAGTCGTATATTGCTCCGACCCGTTCTCCTCCGCGCTGCCGCTGGCGCCGCCATGCACCGATCCGGCAATCCAGTCATACCCCGGGGCCGCGCCATTGCCCGGGCCGCCAAACGGCGTATCGTTGCCGTCAATGTGCTCCATCACATCAAGTTCGCCGCACGCTGGCCAGCTCAACGTCGTGATGTTATTTCCCAGCAGCCAGAACGCCGGCCACATGCCCTGCGACTCAGGTACCGTCATCTTCGCCTCGATGCGCCCATACTGGAAGCTGAACAACCCCTGGGATTTGAGCCGCGCCGAGGTGTAGACACCTGTCGCCAGAGTTGTTTCAGCAACAATGTTCAGGCCCCCGCCCGGAGCAATGTAAGCGTTCGGACTCGAAGTACTGCATGGACTCGTGCTCGAGCCCGCCGCGCAATAAGTTTCCTGCTCGCCATTTCCGCAGCATTGGTACCCTGTGTCATAGGTCCAGTTGGACGCGCTCGGCAACGTATTTTGGCTCGTTGCGTTCGTAAATTCATCGCTCCACACCAGCGTGTTCGACGCAATGTTAGCCGTGAAAGCCTGCGTAGTGACAGTGCTGTTGGTGTAGTTCGAAGCCGTCGTAATCGCGTTCACCGTAAGGTTTGAAGCTATCAGGAACGGAGCGATGTATTGCGTCGACGATTTGGTCGGCGTCGACCCGTCGATGGTGTAGTAGATAGTGGCGCCCGAGGTGGTGGTGGCTATCGTTGCGATGACTGCGCCGCCTTGCGCCCCATTGCTGGCAGTGGTTGAAATTGTTGGCGCGGCAGCTTGCGGAGTGGTCCCCGTGCCGCCGCCACCACCACCCGTCCCGGTTGACCCGCTACCGCTTCCGCAACCAGTCAAAAGAAGGACCGTAACAAGAATTAACCGAAAACGAGAATCTACAAAGCTTCGCATAAGCACAAATCTCCCGACCGGAAACTCTATTCTGTTGTAAGTTTGCGCGTCAACTGGCCTCAGGGCCGATTCTACCCGGGAGTCACTTCGCGAACAAGATTCTTGGGTTACGATGTGTCATGCAAATTCTATGGCTCGGAAACGGCGCCTGCCGGGCGCTGATTCTATTGGTCTCACTGGGCGCTGGCGAGGCTTGCCTGGCGGCGCAGGCAGCGCAAACTTCATCAGCGCAGAATTCGGGCACGCAGAGTTCCGCGTCACAAAACCCTGCCGCACAGCCTGCCCAGAATGACCAAAAGCCGCCGCAAGCAAAGACCAAACCGCCGGTCAGGCCCATCGACGCGGCCGCCACCATTCCAACGCGATTCGACTTTTTGCGAGGAGCCTACGGTCCCTTCCGCGCCAACAACGATTTGCTCTATTACCACCTTGATGTTCGCGTCGATCCTGAGAAGAAATCCATCGGCGGCAAGAACACGGTGCGCTTCCGCATGCTCAAAGATGGCACGCGCATCCAACTCGACCTCAGCGAGAAGCTGAACATCGACAAAATCCTCTTCAAAGGCTCGCCCCTCAAATACGAGCGCGACACCGGCGCTGTCTTTATCGATTTTCCCGACACGCTGCACTCCGGCCAGGTGTACGAGATCGAGTTCTATTACTCCGGCAATCCTCCTGCTGAAGGTCGTTTCGGCTGCATCACGTTCAAGAAAGACGCCTCAGGCCACGACTGGATCAACACCGCATGCGAAGAAGAAGGCGCCAGCATATGGTGGCCGAACAAAGACCAGTGGCGCGACGAAGTTGAAAGCATGGACATCAGCGTTGCCGTGCCCAGCGGGCTGACCGATGTTTCGAACGGAAAGCTTGTCGGCAAGACCGACCTCGGCGACGGCTTCACGCGATGGGATTGGCACGTGAGCTACCCCATCAACAACTACGATGTGGCGCTGAACATAGGCAACTACGTGCACTGGGCCGAAAAGCTCGGCGACATTCCCCTCGACTACTACGTGCTGCCCGAAGATGAAGACAAGGCCAAAGTGCAGTTTGCGCAGGTGCCGGAAATGATGAAGGCCTACGATCACTACTTTGGCCCCTATCCTTTTGCGCGCGACGGATACAAGTTGATTGAGGTGCCATACGCGGGCATGGAGCACCAGAGCGCCGTAGCGTACGGCAATGGATTCAAGAATGGTTATTTCGGGCGCGACTGGGCCGGCGTCGGCATCAGCCTCAAGTTCGACTTCATCATCATTCACGAGAGCGCGCATGAGTGGTTCGGCAACAGCATCACCGCAGACGATGAGTCCGACATGTGGATCCACGAGGGATGGGCCACTTACATGGAGGGTCTGTATGTGGAGTACCGCTGGAACAAGGCCGACGGCATCAAATATCTGAATGGATTGAAGCCGAAGATAGTAAACATGCGGCCGATTATTGCCGAGCATGAAGTGAACTCCGAGCCGACCGAGGACCAATACTTCAAGGGCGCGCTGATGTTGAACACTCTGCGCAGCGTGATTGACGACGATGCAAAATGGTTCGCGCTCATTCGCGGGTTCTATCAGCGCTACAAGTACCAGAACATCATGACGCCCGAAGTGTTGAGCTACTTCAACCAGCATTCAGGTATGAATCTGACGCCCATCTTCAACCAGTATCTGCGCCAGCCGCATATTCCGCGACTGGAGTTGATCTTCGGCGAAGCTCCGGGACTCGTCGGCTACAAATGGATGGCCGATGAGGAGGATTTCGCGATGCCAGTACGCGTAGGCACGCCAGATCGCTGGCAGATCATCCATCCCAAAACAACAGAGTGGCAATGGATGAAGACGCCGCTAGCAAAGGATGATTTCCAGGTAGCGACAGATTTCTATTACGTGGATGTGGACAAACAGTAAAACAAGCCCAGGCGAGCGGCCCACTCATACCGGTACCGGGAGCTGTGCCCCGTTCATCGCAGCTTTATCGCGATGAGCGGGCGCTCGGCAACCCCTCAGCGGAGCTACGAGAGTGACATGCCATATGGCCTAAAGCGATTCCAGAAGGCGGAAGCTCTACAATTCATCACGTAGGGTTATTTTCACCGCCTTCCCTTACTTGAATCGATGGAACACTTTGTGGCCTTCCCCACCCGCCCCTAATCGAGCGCAAATTTCTCCGCTGCCGTTTGCGAGTAATTACGCACTGCCGGCGCACAATGGAATTGTGAGCGTTGAAACTACAGCTCCAGGTATCACGAGAAACATCACCGGCACTGTCACATGCCAAAGCTTCAAGGCGGGATGCATCTCCATGCCCCTCAAAAACCGCTTTCTCGTTTCTCTTCGAAAACAACGCAGAAACTGTGCAGCCGCGAGCCCCTCCAACAGAATCAATAGCCTGGAGCCAGTCACTCCACAGTTTCTCTCACAGAAACTGCGTAGGTCCACACAGATTCTGCGCAGATCCACACAGTTTCTGTGCGGTCCCGGAGCATCAATACTCGACCTGGTAGGCCGTTCCCTTGAGTGTGATGGGATCTTTCTCTGAAGAGTGAAAATGTATCTTGAGCGGAACTCCGGGCGTAACATCGCGCGCGTCAATCTCGCCGACAGCCCAGCTCAAACCGCTCCAGACAATCTTGTCGTAGTCAATCTGGATGGGGACGGTGCGGCCAGCCTGCGCAACCGACAGCGCAAACACCTTGCCCATGCTTACGCCAGTGGTGGACTCACCCGCCGAGGTCCGTCGCAAGTGTCCGTCCGGAGTCATCTCCTGAATGATGATGCGCAGGGCGCCATGCGATGGTGCCTCGGTGGTGGCGTCAATCGATCCAGTGCCCGAGGGCTCAAACGAAATCTGCACCGGCTCAATGCTGCGAGGAATGACAACGTCAGTCTGAACGCCGAAGTCATAGCTGGGCGCAGCGTAGGCGCCATAGCCAACCATAGCCATCTGTCCCGGACCCAGCGTGATTTGATTGCCGGTAAGTTTCGGCACGAATCCGGCATCACGAAATTGAACGCGGCCAATTCCGAGAGGCGGCTGATCAGTCGCAAGCATGGGCAGCGTGATTGTTGACACGTTTTGTCCAGGATTCATCACCACGTAGACCGCACCTCGCGTAGTGACTCCGCCGAAGCCATAGGGTTGAACATCGCCGGGAATTCCGCCAAAGGTGCGGATGCGTCCGCGGCCCTGCAATTCAAAGAAAAGTTTTTGTGCGCGAGCCATCCAAAGTGCGTCGGCGCCCTGGATGAGCTCAAGGTTGCCATGGATGGTGTTGACCCAGCCTCCACGCGCCATCATCAGCAGGAACGCGCCTTTCCACGCGTGTGCGCCGCGGTTGTAGATGGTGCCGGTCTTGCCGATCATAAAGCCAGTCGCGTCGATACGCTCGAGCGGAAAGCCGGACTGCTCAAAGCGGCGAATCGAATGGTCGCTGTAGATATCCATCGCGCGCCAGAAGTTTGCTTCGGGCACGTCGCCGGGGCGCGGGTCGCCCGTGTACTGCACCTGGAACACCTGCAGCCAGCGCAAATCGGCGGGGTCTTTGAATGGCATGGGCGAAAACGTGTCGTCGTACGAACCTCCAAAGCCGTTGAAGGCAAGAAGCACAGCCTCAGGATTCTTCAACCGGAACTTGCGCAGCGCCTCGCGGAGTGCGTCCACGTTGCGCTGTTTCACTTCGGCTTTGCTAAGGTGCGCCGCATCGTCGGATGGCGTGGCCACAGCCATGTTGGCAAAGTCGAACTTGAACATGCGAATGCCATGGTCATACCAGTACTGCAGCACGTCGATAAAGTCAGGCAGAAAGCCGCCTTCAGAGAGCGACATGCCCCAGCCGTCTTTGTTGAGCGAGTCTTTCCACGCGGGCACGGATTGCAGCTTGAACAGCGAGTTGGTTTCGAACCAGAGACCCGGTTTAATGCCGTTCTCCTGGCATTTTTTGATCCATGCGTCGGGGCCGTTGGGCCAGTCGGGCTCGCGCCAGGTGCGGTAGCCGCCGTCCGGCGCGAACCAGAAGGCATCCATCGTGTAGTAGTCGAAACGCACGCCGGCCTTCTTAAGGCGCAACAGCTCGTCGAGCTCGCGCATTGCCAGTTTCTCAGTAAGGGGGACCGTGTCAGAGAGCTCATCATACGAAGACCAGTTATTGTATACGGAGATCGGCGCCTGCAATTCCGCAGGAGGCGGCTCGGTTTGTGCTCGGCACTCAAATGGCGCGGCGAAGAAGCAGGCAATAGCAGCGCACGCGAAAATGACGCGGAGAGATGCGGCGCGAAGAAGAGGATGCAAATTACAGTTCATGGTTGGCCCTCGTGATGTTCGAGCGGTTGCATGTGGGAGTAATCGGGTGGCCCCAGAAGTTTGCGGACAGCTCCCCCGAGCGTAGCTGCATTTTGAAAACCGTGCCATTCGCGGAGGACGCGGCCGTCGGAAGATTGAATGCGAATCACTCCGGCTTCGGGACTGACCTGTGGCGACTGGGCATCATGTACGAAATGGAGCGCGCCAGGATAAACGCTATCCAGATCGCGAAGCGCGTTGGGTTCAAGCTGGTTCTGGCCGCTGGCAAGCAGATGAACGACAATCTTCAAACGGTCCGGGCTATATTGTCCAGCAAGACTGCGGATCGCCACAAGCTGCGACCGGACAGTGTCGGAAAGCAAGCCGCCTTCGTCGAGTGCTGGATTGATCCACGCTTCGAGCCTCACTACCTCTTCTTGCTTCGGCTTCTCAGCTTCAACGATTGTGCTCGATGAGTCCACTCCTTGCACCAGGAGCGCCTCCAGCGAGAGGCCGTTCTCGTCACCGATTGCAAACACCGGTTGGCCGTCAAGGATGAATCTGTTGTCAGAGCTTTGCCACGGCTTTTTGATGCGGTAGATAAATGGCGATGTGGACTCAACCGTGTTTCCGGTGAAAACGATTGGCGTTCCGCCTACATCGGCTGGGCCTTCAATGGCCGCAGCGCCGGGAACGGGCGGGTTCCAGTGAATTTCGTTGCCGCTGATGATCAGACTGCGGATTGTGCCGCCATTCCATGTGCTGAGAAAAATAGCGCCTTGCAATACAGCCAATCGCGGGCTCTGGCCGTTGTCGATGCAGAGATTGTCTTTCACCAGGCTGTCGCCGGTAGCATAGCCTGCGGCAAAGACCGAGATGCAATAGCCCTGCGTATCGTGTGCGTAGTTGCGTTCAATGGAGTTGTGCTGGTTGTTCCAGTCAATGTCATAAGCGCCGCCGTCCACGCCGGGAGTGTCGGTAAGGTAGGCCTCGTTGTCGTCAACCACGCAGGTGTCGCACGTCCAGGTCCAGATTGCGCTCGGCGTTCCCACATCCTGTGTCGGTTCCATGCCAGTGAGCCAAGCCGCGCTGTTCCTGATGGAACTGTGCGAGTCGCGGAACAGAACAATTCCGTCGCCGTAGACATCGTGAACCGTTGAGTTTCGGATCTGAATGTTCGTATTGCGGGGCGCGCCGTCTTTATAGGGAAAGTTGCCGCCGCCCACCAGGATGCCGGCCCACTGATTGGTGTGGGCAGCATCGACACCGTCAATGAGCACATCATCGAAAAACACATTAACGCTGCTGGGGCCGACAATCACCAGTCCATTGTCCTTGTTCTTGAGCGCTCCGCCGTAGACATCGTGGACGTAGAGGTTTTTCAAATAAACATGATGTAGAACGCCCGTGTCGCCGGTGACGAAGACCCCGTACTTGCTGCCGCCGGCGATATCGAGTGAATCAACCTGCCAGTATTGCTGATTGAACAGCAGCAGCGCCGGGCGGGCGTTTGAAAGCGCGCTGATTTTGGGCCGGTCACCAACTCCGTAAGCGGTGAGGCGAATAATGTGGCCCTCAGTTCCGGAGCCCTTGGGTGCAAATTCACCATTACATACTGAGCCGCGTGCGATGGCGATGGTGTCGTCGGGCGCGAATTCGTGGGCCTCGGCCGAGGCAAGATTGTTCCATGGATGTTGGAGGGAGCCGTCGCCATCAATGCCGGCGGAGCAATCGATGTGGAAGGTGGGAGGGTCCGGGGCCCCCGGCGCAGGTGCAGCCGCGCCCTTCATCAGACCAACGCTGAGGGTACAGGCAACAGCAAGCTCCGGCGCCCAACGACGAATGCCGGGAAAGAAATGAATCACGCCGCGAATTTCCACCACCAAACTATCGTAGACCTCGCGGCTCACGTTCAACGCGCAAAGTGGCGTCGGCGGAAATTCAGGCAGTCGATACTCGATTAACTCGCCGAATTCAACTAGCATGGAAGAAAGCCGGGCCTGTAGCTCAACGGTTAGAGCAGGGGACTCATAATCTTAGAC
>Ga0302266_10004067_pt1 | contig 11461 bp, 8 predicted proteins | sample III_Bog_E1_2_FD_194559 | JGI IMG/M metagenome (GOLD analysis project Ga0302266, IMG submission 194559) | Peat permafrost microbial communities from Stordalen Mire near Abisko, Sweden - III_Bog_E1_2 | ecosystem: Environmental > Terrestrial > Soil > Wetlands > Peat | place: Sweden: Abisko... | reverse complement strand
GCAGTCGCCCGTGGTGGTGGTGCCGCAACTGCTGTTGGTGGCATCGCCAGACATGCTCTGGTAAAGAAAGATGCCGCGATGCGTTCCCGTGCTCGAACTGGCGAGCGTGCTGTTATTGATCACCACCGAGTTATCGCCCTCGATCACTACGGCTTCGGCGGCATCCGATTTGACGGTTGCGTTGTTGGTGGTGATCAGTCCAGTGGAGTAGATGCCGGCAGACTTGTTGCCGCTGGCCGTATAGCTTCCGCCATTGATGGTCACCGTGCCGCCGCCATTGTCGGTGGCGATGATGGAACTGGACGCGCCGGTGCTGGTCGCTGTTACGTTATTGGCCACCACGGTACCCGCTCCGGCAGCGTAGATGCCGTGGCCGTTGTTGCCGCCGGTGGAACCGATCGTCGAGTTGCTGATGGTCACCATCCCGGCGCCATACGAGTACACCAGGTTGCCGCCCGCGCCGGTTGAGGTAATGGCGGCGCCGTCAAGGGTGATGTTGCCGCCGCTGTAGTCGAGCACAACCGAGTTGAGGCCATACCAGCTCACATCGCCGTCCAGCGTGCTGTTTTCCGCCGCCGAGCTTGTAATGGTCGGATCGATCAGAGTCAGGTAAGAAGCAGTCCCCGTCACGCAGATGGCGTTCTGGTCGCTGGCGGAGGTGGAGTAACTGCTGCCGCTGGAGGGGATCAGAGTGCCGGTCTTGAGCACGTTGGCGCCCGTGGCCGAGTCAGTGGTGTAGCCGCAGGCGGCGTTGGAGGTAAAGCTGCCGGCCGCGGCTGAAGTTACGGTGATTGACACCGCGCTCGATGTTACTGAGTTATAGGTTGCAGTAATGGAGTGCGAACCGACAGAGAGCCCGGTGGTGGTCAGTGTGGCTACGGCCTGCTCGCTGAGTGCAACCGTGCCCAGTGTGGAGGAAGTGGAGTTGTCGTAGAAGGTGACCGAGCCGGTGGAACCGAGCGGCAGAATCACCGCTGTCAGCGCGGTTCCGCTGCCGTAGGTGATGGTTGTAGGCGAAGCAGAGAAGTTTATGGTTGTGCTCGACGATGAGCTGGATGCGACCACAATCGAGGCCGACGACGATGTGCTGGCAGCATAGGTTGTGGAGCCGTCGTAGGTCGCAGTTACAACGTGCGTGGCTACGGTGCTGAAGGCGGTGGAGAGCGTGGCTGTTCCAGAACTGAGCGCAACGGTTCCGAGCGTTGTGGACGTGGTTGCATCGGTGAAGACCACCGATCCGGTTGCCGCCGAGGGTGAGACGGTTGCGGTGAGCGTTACACTTGTGCCCGCCGTCGTTGAGGTTGTGGAGGCTTCAAGGCTGGTGGTGGTCGAGGTCAGCGCCGTGCTCACCGTGATGCTAACCGCGCTCGATGTGCTCGTGGTATAGGTGCTCGAACCCGCATAAACAGCGGTGATGGAGTGAGTGCCGGTGGTGGAGAACGACGTGGACAGCGTGGCCGTGCCCGAACTCAGCGTAGTAGTGCCCAGCGATGTCGTGCCGTCGTAAAAAACAACCGAGCCTGAAGCCGTGGGTGAGACGCTGGCCGTCAGCGTGATTGAAGTTCCCGTGGTAACTGCGGTCTGGCTCGCCGCCAGTGTGGTGGTGGTCGCAGTGGTGCTGGACGAAGAGTTGGGGATGCTGCTGGTGCAGCCGGTGGTGAGCAGTGCCGCCATCAGCAACGAGCAGCAGACGCAGGTTTTGAGCAAACAGTGGATCATGTGCGTACCTCTTCGCCCGCGCAGCAGCCCGGCTGTTTGCCACACGTCGGTGGCCAGCAATGCGCGTCGGGCGTTCTTTCGGTTTGCCGGTCGTTTGACGAGTCAGCCTCGCAGGTCGGGCGGCAACACTCAGTGTGTCGCTGGAATCGAGCGGGAAAGTTACAGGCGGCCAGCCGTTCTCTTGATTGCGCTCTGTCATCGGTAATAATGCTGTTTGAAATCGCAGCCCGCCGCGGATACCCTTCCCATACCGGAATAGTCCAACAGCTCAGCTGAGGCGGCTCAATGGAGTTCTACGGGGTACTGCGCGCAATGCACTAGAATCGACTTACGGGAAGGCAAGGTTTGAGACCGTTTTCGCTGATCGGGGTTCGTGGCGTATTGCTGCTCTGTGTGCTCGCTGCCACGGCCCTGCACGTGCTTGCCCAGCAGAGCGCCCAAGCCGCACAGTCCAATCCAAGCGAGATGGACAACGTGCCGCGCGTGCCGGGCATGAGCTCTCTGCTGCGCGGCATCAATGCCGGACTTACTTATACCGGGGTGCATAACTCGGCCATTGGATGGTACGAGGTGATGGTGCCGGCCGTCAGTTACTCGTTTTCTCCCCACTACTCGGCAGACGCCAGCGCCACCATCTACCTGCACCGCTTTGTCGAGAACCAGGACCCCAGCACGGCGCAGACTGAGCGGCTGGTGCTCGACATTGGCGACTCCGGCGACACGTTGATCGGGTTGCACGGCACATTTCATCCCAAATTGTTTGACGACATAGCCACGGTTACACTCACCGCTCCTACCGGCGACCGTACCAACGGGCTGGGCACGGGCCGCGTCACCTTCGACTTCAGCAACCACATGGCGCACTACTTTGGAGGCAAGGGCCTGCATCTCGATCTGGGCGTTGGCGACTCCTCGGCGGTGGCCAACAGCCTGCTCATCCGCGACTACAACACCCTGGGCGCGCTGGCCCACGTTGAGACCGGCGCATCGTTCTGGCTCAGGCGCTATGGCTATGTGCAGACCGCTGCGTACGAGCAACTGCCCATCGGCAGCCAGAAGGTGTACGAGTTGGAACCGACCAACGGCAATGCTGCGCCTGGTAGCGGCAACCAGGCAGCGGTTACCGTAACGGTCAGCAACGGCCTCAGCGAAGACAACGGCATCACCACGTCGTTCGGTGTGCCGCTGGCCTCGCATCTTTTGTTCTCCGGCTACTACAACCGCAGCCTCCGCCAGCATCAGGACACGGTAGCGCTCGGCATCACCTTTGTGGTGCGCGGCATGCCCGGCAAGAAACACCTTTCCATGATCGACAAGGCCTTGCGCGAGGCAGCCGGACTCAGTCCCAATTCCGAGTAGGGACTAAGAGAACAAGGAATAGAGAACAGGGAACAGGCTCAACATTCCGGGCAAACGGCAACGGGCTTTGTGTCAGGGCACGACTTTAGTCGTGCCGATAAACCGCATAGCATTAAGAGGGCTTTAGCCCCTGAGCGACTGTCGGGATTCTCGCCCATAAATAGACTTTCTTCAGAAGCCCGAACATACGGCTGAAAAATACCCGTTGCGCGAAGAAATCATTTTCAAAACAAGGCAAGAAAAATACTGCTGTGCGTCAGCCGGCGCCATCCTATTCCAGCTTTTCCAGCTTCTCAATCTGTTCCGGGCTCATTTGCTGGCGCAGTTGCAGAAACATCTGCGCGGTAGCCTTCTGCAGCGCGGCGCGAGCCTGATTCACGGCGTCGATGGCGGCAAACGTGGTGGCCTGATCCGCCTGTGCATCGCGGCTGAGCGACGAGAGCCGGGCCTGCTCCTTCAGATACGTCTGGTAGCTGGTTAGAATCGCCGGCTTGTTCTCGTTGAAGATGGTGTCCATCTTGCGCTTCTGATCCACTGTGATGCCGACGGAGTGCACCACCGTCTTATCGTCCCACCAGCGCCCTACCGGGCCAAACTGAACTCCGCCATGAACAGTCTGCTTTTGCGGCGAGCCATTTTCGCTTGCATTCTGCGCGGCACGGTGCGCCGCAGCCGGATTGCCCGGACCGCCCGGACCCATGCTGGGCGGAGGTCCACCGGGCCCGCCACCGGGCATTCCACCTCCGGGCGGAGGTCCGCCTGGTCCCCGATTCTGTGCAGCGACTACTGAGCCCAAGGCAAGAACAAGGGACGTGCCGAAGCAGATGGTCCTAAAAAACTGCGTGTTCATGGTCATCCTCATTACGGCCTGGCCTTCTGGTGCGGATGCGGCCGATCCGGACGGGTAAACTCTTCAAGCGGCGCCGCTTCCCCGGTATTGATGGCGGTATCCACATCGTGCAGCAACTGGTTATCCTCGGCGATCTGAGCCTCCGATGTTTCGGTTTGAACTGTTGGCGACGGCATCTGGCTGGCCGTCGGCCGGTTCAGCGTTCGCCACACCGGAGGCGCAATGGCCAGCAGCAGAACCACAACCATTGCCCACCCCATTGTAGCCAAGGGCAAGCGCCGCACTCCAGCCTGAATCGGCGGGTCCGGCATGTGGGCGGCGCGCAGCCGGCTCCAGGCCATTGATGTCTGGTCCAACAGCGCCACGTCTTTCTGGAACTGCCCAATGCGCGCGCGGCATTCGGCGCAGGCCGCCAGATGGTCTTCCGCCTCGGCAGAACCAAGGCCGATCATCAGGTCGTTCAGCGTTTCAGTGTTCAGGTGATGGCCAAGCTCGTTGTTCATACGTTGGCTCCCATCCGCGCCCGCACCGCATTCAACGCGCGATGCAGATGCGTTCTCACTGTGTTGACCGGCATCTGCAGAATCTCACCAATCTCGTTGACTGAAATCTCTTCAAAAAACTTCATGGCAAACACGGTGCGCTGGTTGGGCGAAAGATCTTTCAGCACTTCGTTCAGCTGCGCTACCTTCTCCTTGGCCAGCATCCTGCGCTCCGGGCTGGAGCCCTCGGCGGGAATGAATGAAGCCATCTCCTGCGCGTCAATCGCCGAGCCGCGTACCTGCTTCCAGAACTTGAAGCGCGCTGAGCGCATGTGGTCGCGCGTTACGTTGATGGCGATGCCGGTCAGCCAGGTGCTTACGCTGCACTCACCACGAAAACTCTCGCGGCCGCGATAGGCGCGCAGCAGCGTGTCCTGGGTGATGGTCTCCGCCAAGTCCGGGTCGCCGGTCGAATAGGTGACAAAGCGCAGTATCCTAGCCCGGTAAGTCCTCACCAACCCGTCGATGTCGTCGAGTTCGGTTACCGGGCGCGGCTGCTCCATTACGCGCGATTCTAAGCTTCCCAAAGGAAACGTGTCCATTGCTCCGGTGCTCACATATGCGCCCATCGGCATGCTTCCTTTCGCCAAACTTCCTGCGGGACCCAGCGGCCATAGAGCCCGATCCCGTAAAACGTGCATCTCACCCAAAAGCGGTAGGACATGTTCCCTGAAAGGGTCATGCTGAATCGCCCTGCGGATTCTATGGTCTACTCAACCACTTCCCCAACTAGCTGCATCGCAGCCCTGGGGAGAGCGGCAGACCGTCAACGTTGCGGACACCGGTCTACAACTCCGCTCATACATAAGTCGCAGAATCGGCGCAGGACGATTACAACAGCCGTCAGATTCCGAGCGGCAGCATGGCTCCAGGCGGAGAGCAGATGCAATCGCCGGAATAGGACCGCCAGCCGGTCGCCGTTTGTTGCGTGCAAATGCTCATTTCTTCAAAGATTTAAGTGCACCGTTCGCAGTGCCGCTGAAGCTGCTTAAAATGGAAGCGACACTGTAATCGTCCTTGGACGTAAACGCGACTTACATACAGGTCACACAAGGCCGATGCAGAGGGACTAAACCGGGGGTAAGCATGGCCCCGAGCGATGGGCAGTTGCTGGTTGCGCGGCCCTGGATGCAATCCCCGAAGACGAAGGCAGGGAAGATGGCGAAGCAAGCGAAGTTGGAGGAGGCGCGGTTTGGATTGTTGCCGGAGCCGGAGCGGAGCGCTGGGTCGTTTTTGACCAGTGCCGTGATCAACGGCTCGATCCTTCTTTTGATTTTTTATATAGGGACGATGGCTCGGCAGGCGATTGAGACGCACCGCTATGAGCAGACGCAGCTGATAGTTCCAGTGAGCGAGCCGCCCAAGCCGAAGGTGAAGCTGACGCCTCCGCCGCCCATGCCTCCTCCACCGGAGATGCCGAAGATTGTGTACGACGCGCCCAAGATCGTGGCTCCTACGCCGCCCAAGCCTGAGCCGAAGCCGATCCAGATGGAAGCCAAGCTGGAGGCGCCGGTCATCAAGCAGGCCAAGCCGGCGGTAATTCTGGCTCCGCAACCCAGGGCGGCCATGACGGCGGCCATGCCGGCGCAGAACAACACGGTGAAGGCGTCCACGGCGCCGGTGCACTTTGGGCAGACCTTTGGCGCGGTTCCCAACCCCAACGCGACACGTCCGGCGACGATTGCTTCGATTGGTAATCCGTATGGCGGCATGAAAGGCCCGGCGGTGGCGCCGCATGGGGTGGTGGGCTCGGCGGGCATTGGCAACGGATTGAAGTCTGGCTCGAACGCCGGGGTGGTGGGCAAGGTGGCTTCGGCCGGCATTCCGGGAGCTACGGGCACGGCCAACACGGGTAGCTACGGTCATGTGGCCTCGGCCGGCATTCCGGCAGCCACCCAGGCCGTGGTGCAGCGGCAGGTGGCGCAGCAGCCTGCAACCACGCAGATGGAGCTGATTTCGAAGCCCTCTGTGCAATACACCAGCGAGGCGCGCCAGCTGCATGTGCAGGGCGACGTGGTTTTGCGGGTCACCTTCCGGGCCTCGGGCCAGGTGGTGGTGGAGGGCATTGTGCACGGGCTGGGCCACGGGCTGGACGAGGAAGCACGCCGCGTGGCGCAACAGATACGATTCCGTCCGGCTACGCGTAACGGTCAGCCGGTAGACCTGACGACTAACATCACGATCAGCTTCCAGATGGCGTAAGTAGGTGCTGGGTGGCTGAGGTGCTGGGTGCTGAAACCTGGCGCCTAAAAACCTAGCACCTAGCAACCTAGCACCTAGCACCTAGCAACCTAGCACCTAAGCACCTGTTCTTCCCCAACTGGCGTAACATCGAGCCAGAGGCATTGCCGGCAGCGGTCCGGAATAACAAGCAGTGCGAGCCGGTAGGCGTCAGATGAGCCGGACGAATTTGTACCAACTGACCGAGGAGCTATCCATGACGTTTCGCAAGATGCCCCTGACCATCCTCATTCTTTTGCTGGGGATGAGGTGCGCCGAGGCCAAGAAGCAGCCCAAGTACGAACAGGCGCACCAGTTGACGGCCGAGCAGGCCGCGCTGGTGGAACGCGCCGTGGGCCGCGAAAAGGTGCTGATCAAGAACATTCAGCAGCGCACCCCGCTGGTGGAAACCTACATTCAGGACACGCGTCCCGATGTGAAGCTCTATCAGGTGCCGGTGTCGGACCAGTACACGCTGAGCCGCGTTGACTTCGGCAAGGCCTTCTTCGACAAGACCTACGAGCCGCGCACCTCCGCTGCGCGCGGCGAGAAGAGCACGGGCAAGCTGGGCTTCTTCAAGAACTCACTCAGCTCTATCACCGGGTTGACCAAGATGCTGGGCCTGGAGCGGTTTACTTACTCGAACACCGGCTTCATGCAGATGATGTTTCTCGATCCGTCCGGCTTCGATCAGCAGCACTACGTGTTCAGCTTCGTGCGGCGCGAGTTCCTCGGCTCGGTGCGCACCTGGGTCTTCGACGTGCATCCCAAGGTGGCCGGCATGGGCCGCTTCTACGGCCGCATCTGGATCGAAGACGTGGACGGCAACGTGGTGCGCTTCAACGGCACCTACACCGGCCCCAGTTCGGCCGACTCGTCCAAGTACTACTTCCACTTCGACAGCTGGCGGATGAACGTACAGCCTGGCATCTGGCTCCCCGTTGCCGTTTACGTGGAAGAGACGCAGCGTATCGAAGGCACCAAGAGTGTGGGTCTGAAGGCGCAGACGCACTTCTGGGGCTACTCGCTCAAGCTGCCTACACGCGACAGTGAAAACGTGAGCGTGAAGGTGGACGACGCGGTGGACAAGAGCGACGACTCGCAGGACGTGGGCCCGTTGCAAGCCTCGCGGATGTGGATCACGCAGGCGGAAAACAACGTCATCGACCGCCTGGTGGAAGCAGGCCTGGTGGCCCCGCTCAACCAGACCGGCTACGAGACCAAGATCCTGGACCAGATCGTAGTGAACCTGGTGGTGCCCAACAACCTGGCCTTCACCGATCAAATTCACACCCGCGTGCTGCTGACCGACACCGTCGAGACGACGACCGTGGGCAACACCATCCTCATCTCGAAGGGCCTGATCGACACGCTGCCCAGCGAAGAAGCCATCGCGTCGGTTGTGGCGATGGAGCTGGCGCACATCGCCATGGGCCACCACATCGATACCCGCTACGCCTTCAACGACCGGCTGTTGTTCCCTGACGAATCCAGCTTCCAGCGCATCGACATGTACCACTCGGACCACGACAACGCCGAAGCGGCGAAGAAGGCCATGGAGTACCTGAACGCCTCCATGTACAAGGACAAGCTGCCGTCGGCGGCGCTCTACTATGCGCAGTTGGTTGACCGTGCGAAGGTGCTGAAGCAGTTGAACACGCCCAAGCTGGGCGACGGACTGCTGCAGAAGGATGGCACGCCGTGGATGAGCGACCTGGCCAAGATGTCGCCCAAGCTGAGCTGGGACGATCTGACGCAGACGGCCGCGTTGCCCTTGGGCAGCTGGCTCAAAACCGACCCCTGGGACGACAAGGTGCACATGCTGAACGCCAAGCGCTACGCACCCATGAACGCCCGCGACAAGATGCCGTTTGAAGTGACGCCCATCTTCTACAAGCTGCAGCGCTACGACACTGCGGCCAGCGATCAGCCCGCGGCACCGGCAACTACAACAGCAGCCCCGGCAGCAGGCGCACCGCCAGCCGCAGGTGACCAGCAGCAAGCTCCACCGCCAGCCGCTGCTCCTGCTCCTGCTCCTGCTCCCGGCGACCAGACGCAACCAGCTCCACCGGCGGCAGGCGATCAGCCGCAGGCCCCGAGCGCGCAGCCGCAGCAGTAGGGCCAGTCTGCGCAGATCCACGCCCCGTTGGATGAACGGTTCCAAGTTCATCCAACAGAGGCTTAACGCTATGTTTTTCAGCTTCTCGTCCCCAGAGAACCTTGCAGCCTGAGAACTGGACGAAACGATTGGCCATGAGAAGAACGACCCTGAGTTTGCTGCTTTTTGTCCTTACGGTCCTGGCAATGCCGGCCTGCGCGCAAGTGGTCGCCTCGGCAACCGGCAGCCGTGCCACGCTCGCTGTAGGAGGCTTGTTTTCCTACACACAACCGGACTACGATGCCCCCACCAATAGCGTTACCTCCAGCACCAATCACCTGATGGGCATCGGTGCCTTCGTGGATTACCGGATGAGCCGCTGGGTCCAGTTGGAAGCTGAGAGCCGCTGGCAACACTGGAATCAGTACCAGGACCAGATTGTCAGCGAAAACATGTATGCCGTCGGCCTGCGCGAACCCATCCACACCTTTGGCCGCCTTACCCCCTACGGCAAGGCGCTGATAGGCTTTGGCAGCGGCAACTTCCTGACCGGGCGCGCCGCCATGTACGCCTTCGGCGGGGGCACCGATTACCGCTTGAAGAAGCGCATCTCTCTGCGCGCCGACTTCGAGTTCCAGCAATGGCGCGTAACGCCTACACTGGCCCCTTACACAGGCAGCATCGGCCTCTCCTACCGCATCTTCTAGCTCTATGCCCGATCCCACCACCCATTGGCGGGGATCGGGCTTCCCTTCTACAACCAGGACGACTGGCAGCCATGGCTGACCTGCGCCGCTACGGCTTCACAGCCAGCGGCTCGGCCTTTGCCGAAGGCATGGGCACACCTAGCAGCCCCGCCACAGTGGGCGCAATCTGGCGCATGTCAGCCACGCCCAGGGCGCGATGCGGCGCAACTCCCGCGCCGACGGCGAAGAACGACGAACGCATCTCAGGATACTCGGGCGAAAATCCATGCGAACCGCGCTTGCCTGGAATCTCCGTTACCAGAGCGCCGCTCAGCCCCGAGCCTGCATAGTAGCCGGGTTTGAAGACCACCAGGAACGACGCCTCAGGAAAGCAGCCGCGCTTTTCCATCTCCGGCTTTTCCATCATCTGGGCCACGCCACTCGCGGGATCGGCAACCAGCTTCTGCAGCAGAGTACGAACCTGAGCAGCCACCTTCTCATCACTGGGGTCCTTCAGAATCACGGCAGCCATGCCGCCAGCCATCCACGGCTCAGCCTTCCAGCCCTTCACCACCGGCATTTTTGTTGTTGGATTGAGTCCACCTTCGATCAAGCCCGCTTCGATGAACGGAACCGCCAGGTTCACAAAGTGGCTGATGTTCATGAAGCCATGATCGGAGACGACCACCAGCACAGCCGAGGGGTCAATGGCCTTCTCCGCTGCGGCAAGCCGCGCCACCATGCCGTCGATGGCTTCAAGCGTCTGGCTCGCCTCGGCGCTGAAGGGCCCATGCGCGTGCTGGGAGTCGTCAAGCGAACTCAGGTGTAGAGTCATGAAGCCGGGCTTGTGGCGGCGCAGAATCTCAATGGCGTAGCGGGTCTTGATTTCGTCGCCGCCGGTGCTGGTGTCGTTGCCCATCATGTAGGGTCCGGCTGCGGGTTCGAGCTCCTGAATCAGCGTGTCAGGCCGGGCCAGCGCCGCCAGCAAGCGGCGGTCGTCGGGGTTGGCGGCAGCCGAGGGGTCAGCGCTGCGCCAGTACTCGGGAATCAGCCAGTCCACGTCGGTTGCGCCCACGCTCACTGGCCAGCCCACACTGGCTGTCTTCAGCCCTGCCCGGTGCGCTGCCTTCCACAGTGTAGGCACTCGAATCTGGTTCGCATACCAGTTCCATGCGCCTGAAAAACGCTGGAAAGGATCGTATTCAAGGTTGTTTGAGATGCCATGCTCGGCCGGCCGCACACCGGTGATCAGGGTGGTATGGCTGGGATAGGTGATGGTGGGCCAGATGCCGACGATGCCCTCGGCATAGGCGCCGTCGACCATCATCGAACGCAGAAACGGCAGTTTCATGCCATGCGCATCGGCCTGGGTGACGTACTCAGGCTTGAGGCCGTCGATCGAGATCATCAGCACCGGTGCTGCTTGGGCTAGAACAACACCAAACAACAGAAGAAACGCGCAAACACACGCACAGAAACGGTACACGCTGGAACGCATACGAAATGCTCCTCATCGCTCAAAATTGGGAACAAACGTAGCCGTCCGCGTCTCTCGAAATTGGATTCACAAGCGAGCGGCATGAAGTCTGCGTTGCCATTATACAAACCGGGCTGTGCAGTTGGCGTGAATAGGCGTGGCGGCTGGTTTTTGCGGTTTTAGCGTGAGTGAATGCAGGATTGCAGAGAGGCTGGCGGGCAGTATTGGTCTCCCACCCTTTCGGCACAAAACGCCGAAAGGATGGGGCACGGTGCAATGATTGACCTCGCAGAATCTGAAGACCAACCCTCAAGGGCTAAAGCCCTATTAACTTTATGCGGCTTATCGGCACGACTAAAGTCGTGCCCTTTCAAAACATGCCTGCGCGGAGAACCTGCACCATCGGGTAGGAGGCGGGATCACTCCCGCCGTCCTCCCACACCACAGGACGTGCCGTTCGGCATCCGGCGGTTCATGAAGCAGAAGTAAGACGTTGCCGCGTTTCCAGCA
>Ga0302266_10004040_pt1 | contig 11515 bp, 10 predicted proteins | sample III_Bog_E1_2_FD_194559 | JGI IMG/M metagenome (GOLD analysis project Ga0302266, IMG submission 194559) | Peat permafrost microbial communities from Stordalen Mire near Abisko, Sweden - III_Bog_E1_2 | ecosystem: Environmental > Terrestrial > Soil > Wetlands > Peat | place: Sweden: Abisko... | reverse complement strand
TACCTGGAAGCGGCGGTCGCACATAAATGACGGCATCATGTCCCGGGGTGTCATCCAGACTGCGACGGACCATCAGGAGGTCTGGAGTGCTACGCATATCGGCTGCTCACACACTGAGGACAGGAATGCGCGACTCCCGAATGATCCCGTACCCTTCTCCGTTGTCTCCGAGATGGCTTCGGCCGGGAATGTGTCCGACGATCAGCAGGTCGGCTCTTGTTTGCTCAGCGGCCCGGTTCAGCAACTGCGGCACATTACCGCTGTCGATGATCACCTCCGCGTTGGTCCCGACGTCCTTCTGAAGTTTGGCAATTTCCCCGGTGGCTATTCCGACCATAGTGTCCCTCCACTCGGGGTTAACCCAGGAGCCGCCTGGGCCGAAGAACTCGACACTGCCCGTTATGTGGACGAGTGTTAGCGTGGCATCGACAGCCGCCGCCATCTCGGCGGCGCGCGCCAGCGTGTGTCGGTTGTGCGGGTTAAGTTCAACTGAGCAGAGAATGCCTCGAACAGAGAAGTCGCACTCAGGCATCTCAACTTCGCACGGCTGCACCTCAGCGGCATGCGCGCCTATCCAGATCGGGCAGGAACTGTCACGCAGAACCTTCGCGGTAACCGATCCGAGCAGCAGGCGGCTGAGAGCTCCCTCGCCCCCGGTCGACATAACGATCAGGCCTGCGTTGTGAGATCGCGCTGCTTCGACTATTTCCGTGGCGGGGTTGCCCCTGAGCAGCACTCGAGTAACAGCGATTCCTTCAAGCTGTGGAAGCAGCACTTCGTCCAGGTCTTTTTGCGCCCACTGAATGACTTTCCCATCCAAATCGCGCGCGGTGATCTCGTGTCCGCTCTCCAGCATTCCATAGGGATAGCTGAAAGGCGTCACCACATGCAGCAGAATGATCTGAGCGCTAAAACGCCGCGCGAGCCACGCAGCCTGGCACGCAAGCTGCCGGAAATGAACTGAATTGTCCGTGAATACCACCGGAAGAAGGATCTTTTTAAGAGTCAGCACGATGCTCCGTCTTTCTTGTCACTTAGCTTTTTACTCCGTGGGCGTGTCACAAATATCGCGCTGGATCGGGCCTGCAGGCTCCAGGACTCGGAATGATCGACAGAGGGTTCCTCTCCCGCAATGAACAAGTCCTGCGGCGCGGAGCGCGATGTGTCTATCGCGAGATGCCAGGATAAGCCGTGCGGAAGTGGCGGGAAGGCAAAATCGGCAGGATTCGTGCTTGCATTGAACATCAGCAGAAGCGAGACCTGTCCGCTTTCCCGGATCGCGCAGGCGAAAGCTTTTTCTTTCGGGTCGAACCAGTTCGGTGATCCTCCAGCCCGCCCAAGCCACTGGATTTCGGTATCTGTATAGAACCGTTCTTCGCTCAGTACCGGATGCGCGCGGCGAAAGGCAATCATTCCGCAGGTAAAACGATGGGTCTCCCGATGCCGTTCCAGATAAGTCCAGTCGAACCAACTGATGTCGTTGTCCTGGCACCAGGCGTTGTTGTTCCCGCGCTGTGTTCGCCGGAATTCGTCGCCGCCGAGCAGCATGGGTACGCCGCGCGAGATCAGTACAGTCAGAAGGAAATTCTTGATTTGGCTATTCCGTGAAGCGTCGATCCCGGCATCCGCCGTGTCGCCTTCCGTTCCACAGTTTTCGCTGAAGTTATCGCCGGTGCCGTCGCGATTATTCTCTCCATTCGGTTCATTGTGCTTGTAGCGGTAGCTCACCAGGTCGTTCAGCGTGAAGCCATCATGGCATGTAACAAAGTTGATGCTGCCCTCGGGACCCTTACCGGACGTAGTGTAAATATCGGCACTCCCGCAGATGCGACTGGCGAACAAGCCGAGCATCCCGTCATCGCCGCGCCAGAAACGGCGGACATCGTCCCGGTAGCGGCCGTTCCACTCTGCCCAGCGCCGTTTGGAAAAGCTGCCCACCTCGTAAGCGCCGGCAGCGTCCCACGCCTCCGCGATGAGTTTTACGTCCCGCAGGATTGGATCCTCCGCAATCCGTTCGAGAAGAGGAGCGTTTGCAAGCAACTTGCCGCTCTCATCCCGGCCGAGAACAGAGGCCAGATCGAAACGGAATCCGTCCAAATGCATCTCGACCACCCAGTAACGGAGAGCCGCCAGGATATGGTCCCGTACCACCGGGTGGTTGGCGTTAATGGTGTTGCCCGTTCCCGTGAAATCCCGGTAGTACCGTTTGTCTCCCGCCAACGTGTAAAAGATCGTGTTGTCCATTCCGCGGAAACACAGGGTCGGGCCCAGTTCGTTGCCCTCGCCGGTGTGATTGAAGACGACATCCAAAATCACCTCGATGCCCGCGCGGTGAAATGCCTGCATCATTTCCTTGAACTCGAGCTTCTGCTGCCCCAAACCTCCCGAACTACTGTAGGAGGCTTTGGGCGCAAAGAAAACGACGGGATTATATCCCCAGTAATCTCCAAGTGGCTTGCCGGTCTGCGAATGAGCGAGGGTACCCCGGTTTTCGTTGAACTCCTGCACCGGCATCAGTTCCACGGCGGTCACTCCCAGGTCTTTAAGCCAGGGAATCTTTTCGACCAACCCCCGGTATGTGCCGGGATGCTTCACCCCGGAACTCGAATGAACGGTGAAACCGCGGACGTGGGTTTCATAGATCACTGTCTTCGACCAGGGATGCCGGGGCGGCTGGTCCCCGTTCCAGTCAAAGTACTCATGGGTGAATATGCATTTCGGCATTGCCTCGGCATCGTCAACCTCCGAGCGCACTAAGTCCTGATCGGGTGCCGCAGGGTCGTATCCAAGAGCCTTTCCGAAATCCCAATTGTCCAGGCGTGAGATTGCCGTGGCATATGGGTCCAGAAGGAGCTTCCCGAAATTGAATCGTTGGCCATCGGCGGGCTGGTAAGGGCCGTCCACGCGGTAAGAATAGAGTTGGCCGGGCCGAATTGCATCCACCCAGACATGCCACACATCGCCGGTCCGGTTGCGTGCCGGATCGAGATCGATCTGCCTCGAAGGAACGTGGTCGTTCGGGTGATCGAAGAACTCCAGGCGAACGCGCGTCGCGTGGCGGCTGAAGAATGCAAAATTACCCCCGTTCTCCTGCTGAGAAGTTCCCAGCGGTAGAGCGGAACCCACCCGGACTCCGGTATGGTCGCAAACGGTTTTCAGGTAATCGTGCAGGGGACGTTCAGGCAGATTGGCCGTTTTTGTCGGCGTGATTTTCAACGGCGCTGCCACAGGATTTGAGAGGCCTCAAGGGGAATAGCCGCACCACTGAAATACGGTACGACCCGAACTGTATAGTCACCGGGTGGGCGTGCAGCCGGCGCCTGGGCGCAGTAAGCATAGCCAGTCCCTTCGAGCGGGTGGCCGCGCTTCATCTCCTGCAGGAACGGGGTGCCCCGGTTTGTTCCGTCGGCGTAAAGCTCGACTCGGACGGAATTCGGGTCCATCTCGCCGGGAAAGAGCTGAACCTCAAACGTGTGGTATTCCGAATCGGTTTTGACCGTGACTTTACCCAGTCGCACCGCAGACCATCGCTGTTGCAGTGCTTCCTGCCAATCGACCACTTGTTTGCCAGCTGCGCCTTTATCGGAGGCGCGCGCCCGGTAAGCCGCCGCAGCCGGGATATAGTGTTTCTCGGCGTAATCGCAGACTGCGCGGTTCGCGGAAAAACGCGGCGTCAGCCGCGCCATGCTCTCGCGCATCCGCGCTACCCAAGCCACGGGAACGCCATTCGCGTCACGGGTGTAAAACTCCGGAATCACTTCGTTTTCGAGCAGGGTATACAGAGCTTCTGCCTCGGCGGCATCCCAAGCCGGGTCGTCGCCATGTTCCTTGCCGTCTCCGAGCGCCCAGCCAACTTCCGGCGCATATGCTTCCGCCCACCACCCGTCCAGCTCCGACAGATTGATGCCGCCGTTGACAAGCACCTTCATGCCACTCGTTCCGCAAGCCTCCCAGGGACGACGCGGCGTGTTGATCCAGACATCCACACCCTGCACCAGATGTTCGGTCAAAAGCATGTCATAGTCGCTCAGAAAGATGGCATGGGGACGAACCTCGGGCTGCCGGATGAAGCGCACCCACTTCTGTATCAGGGCCTGCCCAGCCTGGTCCGCCGGATGAGCCTTTCCGGCAATGATAAGCTGCACGGGATACCGGGAGTTGTTCAAGATCCGAAGCAGGCGCTCCGGATCGTGCAGTAACAAGTTCGGTCTCTTATAAGTGGCGAAGCGGCGCGCGAAGCCCAGAGTCAGGATGTCGGGATCGAAAAGCTCTCTGGCTCCTTTGACGTCCTCGGGGCGAGCGCCCGAGCCAGCCAGCTGACGGGATAATCGTTCGCGTGCATATTCGACAAGAGCCTTACTGGCAGCGGTTCGGAATTCCCACAGCTTTGTCTGGGAGATACCGCGAATATCCTGTTCCAAATGGTCCACCGGCCCTAGCCACCGGTCCTTGCCACAGGCCTCGGTCCAGAGGGTGTCGGCCGGGGCCGAATCCCAGGTGGGCACATGAACGCCGTTCGTTACATATCCAACAGGGACTTCTTCTTCCGGCCACTCCGGAAAAAGAGGTTGAAAGATGTGACGGCTCACCTTGCCGTGCAGCCGGCTGACGCCACTGACCGCCCCGCTCCCGCGAATTGCCAGATATGCCATGTTGAAAGGCTCCGAAGAGTCATCCGGATTCTGGCGGCCAAGCGCAAGTAACTCCCGGAGCGAAATGCCGAGTTTCTCCTGGGCGTATCGGCCCGCGTATTGTTTGACAAGCTCCGGAGCGAAACGGTCAAAGCCGGCCGCCACCGCCGTATGGGTCGTAAAAAGATTCCCGGGGCGCGTGGCAGCCAGTGCCACTTTAAAGGGCTGGCCGGTCTCTTCCATGAAGTCGCGGGCGCGTTCGAGTACGGCGAATGCCGCGTGACCTTCATTCAGGTGACACACTTCCGGTTTGATCCCGAGAGCACGAAGCAAACGCCATCCACCTATCCCAAGCAGGATTTCCTGCTTGAGACGCAGTTCGGGCCCACCGCCGTAGAGCTCGCTTGTGATTCCCCGGTGAATGGGGAAATTCGCGGCGTCGTTACTGTCCAGGAGGTAAAGCTTCAACCTGCCAACCTGCACCTGCCAGGTGCGTAGCCAAACCGAATATCCAGGCAGCGCGATTTCCAGACGCAGCCATTCCCCGTTTGGATGTCGCAATGGTGTGATTGGCAACTGGCCGGGATCGTTATACGGATAAAGCGCCTGTTGCGCGCCGTTTTTGTCAATCTCCTGCCGAAAATAGCCCTGCTGATAAAGCAACCCGATGCCGACCACGGGAACACCAAGATCGCTCGCCGCTTTCATCTGATCGCCCGCTACATTTCCGAGTCCGCCAGAGTAGATCGGCAGAGCTTCGCTCAACATGAACTCCATGCTGAAATAGGCGACGCACGTCAAGGACTTGTTAGCGTGGTGCTTTTGAAACCACGCGGGTGCCTCCGACGCCTGCCGGCTGGAATCGATCAACCCATCGACTCTTTTTCGAAAAGCCGGGTCGCCCAGCACTTCCTTGATCTTGTCGCTGGATGCTGTCTGCAGGACGACCCATGGGTTATTCGTAATGTCCCACAGTTTGGGATCTAACTGACGCCACACTTCGTCGGTGGAGTGGTTCCACGACCATCGCAAATTCAAGGCGAGTTCCGACAGAGAATCGAATCCATCGATTCCAGCAGCCTGGTGAATATAGGGCGACGCCATTGGCCGAATCTCTTGGCTCATGAGTGATGCGGGTTACCACACAAAAAAACAGGCACCGCCGGCCGGTTGCCGAATGCGTCCGGCCATGACCGAGGCATCGCCCACTGGTGTTACAGTTTGGCGACGCACACCGGGTAGCTGTGGCTCGGGACCAATAAGATCGGCGACTTCCATTGCTCCGAGCCGGTTCATTATATTTCCGGCCGTCGCAACCTTCTCTTCCGGACCGGTGGCGAAAGCCAGCGCTCCTCCGCGCCGCAGTCCTTCGACGTAAGCCTGCGCCTCGGGTATAGTCGCGCCGATTCTCGTGAGTTCGCGGTTTAAGTCAACTTCGTAATCGAGCCGAGGAAAGCTCATTACGCCCGTGACTTCGAAGTTCGCCGGCTCCCGAATGGTCCGAACTTCCTGCCGCGGAAAGCCCAGGGCCTCGATCTCGCGAACGGCGTCATCCACTATTTGGGCATTCTCAAATAATCCAACTACGGTATTCGGCATGAAACCTCCCGTCGCAACTCAAGTTCAGTATGCGACGCGAGATATCAAAACGCCGTCAAAACCAAACCAAATCGCACTTGTCGCCCGCGATGTAAGCATTGTCATCAACATCTTCATTTTTGACGGCGTTTTGATGCGGTTTGCCCTACATTTCAAGCTGGGACGAGGTTTGGAACATTAGCTTCGACCCGTGAGCGGCCTGAGATGAAGAGGAGTGTGGGTGCAAACAGAGTCTGACGCGACCAACTTAAGTGAATGTGACCCACGCGATCACCGCTGGGGAGTAATTCTGGCCGGAGGAGACGGAACGCGATTGCTCCCCCTGACGCGAAGAATCACTGGCGACGATCGGCCCAAGCAGTTTTGTTCCGTGATAGGGGAAGAAACGCTCCTGAGGCAGACTCAACGCCGGATTTCAGCGCTGGTGTCGCCGCAGCGGACCTTGACCGTATTGACAAAGACACATGAGGCTTATTACGGCGATCAGGTCGCCGCAGCTCCGCCTTCAGGAATGCTGATCCAGCCCTGCAATCGAGGTACGGCACCCGCGATCATCTACAGTTTGCTGCAACTCCGTGAAATGGACCCACAGGGTATCGTTGCCTTCTTCCCCTCCGATCATCATTTCTCCGACGATGAGGCTTTCGCAGGCCATATGGAATCGGCCTACACGGCAGCTGCAGCTCTCCCTGAGCAGGTGATCCTGCTCGGTATTCCCCCCGACTCTCCGGAGGTCGAATATGGGTGGATCGAGCCCGGGGTCTTTATTGACGGCTTTGTGCCGAGTTCCGTTTTTCCCGTTAGCCGCTTCTGGGAGAAACCGTCCCGCAAACTAGCCGCAACTCTGATGGCGCAAGGTTGTCTCTGGAACAGCTTCGTCATGGTTGGGCGAGTCAACGCCTTCCTTAACCCCGTTCGCCACACGCTTCCATTACTGCTTGCTGCTTTTGAATCCATCCTGTCATCGTTTTCGACAGCATTCGAGGAAGAGGAATTGCGCGCGCTTTACTCAGATATTCCTACGACCAGCTTTTCTCAGGACGTCATGTCGTTGCGGCCCAGTGACCTCGCTGTCCTATGCGCCACGGGTCTCGGCTGGAGCGACCTTGGAGAACCTGGCCGTGTCCACTCTGTTCTCGAAGGCAAAGGCGTCAAGACAGAGTGGGGATTTAGCGCAGGTCGCCAACTCGGTCGGGTGACGGCACGCGCGGAAGCGGCGGGATAACAAGATGCCGGGCTGCGGTCTGGAGCAGATCTGACCATGACTCGTGCGCAGTTGGGAAGCCTTGGGGTCAGGCTGGAAGCGAGCCTCCAGCGGGCCGACATGTCTTTTGAGCAAGTTCGCCTCTTAGGAATGGCGCTGGCTCGAATAGCCGCCGGGACCTATGGCCAATGTGTCAGGTGTGACGGCGATATCGGGATAATCAGGTTGACATCACTGCCGCATGCCGGTTTCTGCATTCGGTGCCAGGACGACTCGCTCCGCCACCGCGACACAGGCAACATGAGCAGCCGGAGACTTCTCGATGAGGGCGGCCATGATGTGTGATTACTCGCTTATGGCCTTTCCGAGCCGCCTGGCGGTTGCCGGGGACGAACTCGTCGTGCGCAGATTCGACGCCAAATCGTTGGGTCTCGCGGCTGCATTGGATGTTCGGCCCGTTCAGGAACGTCGTAACTTCACTAACCAGGGATTCTGGGCCAGGCTGAGGGCTCTGTTTCATCCCTTCTCAGACAATCCGATCCGGGCCGTCTGCATTCCACCGGGTGCCCGTCTGCTGATACGGGATATCTCAGCAAGATTGCAGTACGAATGCGGTTTTCGGGAGGACCTTGCGGAGGCCGTCTTTACGCAGATCTCGGCCGACGCGAACAGTTTTCGGGACGCGGTTCGGTTTCAAAACGGTGTTGTCGTGTTGTTGCAGAGGCTGCATGAAGGCCAGAGTGTACGCGTTTTAGATCTTTCTTCGGCTGAAGGACAGATAGGCGCACCCAAAGGACGTCAGGGCGTGACGATCTGAACGGGTAATAGATGCAGCTCTATGCAGTTCGTCCCGCGCTTTTAATCCGGTCGCTGATTTAAAGAATGGCTCGCAACATGCATTGCGGTTGCAAGCAAGGAGAAGGGAAATAACATGTCCAAAGTCATTATCGAGAAACCTGAGACCGCCAGTGAGATGAGCGTTCTTAACGACGAAGCCAATACCATCAACGGCCGGATTCGGGAACGAGCATTTGAACTGTTCGAGAAGAGTGGCGAAGCTCGTGGAAACGATTCGGAAAACTGGATTCGAGCCGAGGAAGAATTGCTCCAGATTCCGCAATCGAAAATTGGCGAGGAGGGCGGCTCGATCGTTCTTCACGTAACGATAGAGGGTCACCACGAGCAGCCATTGAAAGTCATCGCCATGCCAGACGCTTTGATTGTGAGCGCCGAATCAAAGCACAGGCATTCAAAAAATCACTTAGCGGCTATCGGCGCCAAAAGGATATTTCAACGCTTCAATCTCGCCGATTCGATTGATACCGGCAGCGTCCATGCCACGCTGGAGAATGGTCTTCTGAAAATAACGGCGAAACTCGCGCAGCCGAAAGTGATCGCGGCGGGCACCCACGCCTGAACGCAGCGTTAGGGGTTATTTGATGCATCCACTCTCGCGCGCCGCGGTCAAGCTGCCTTGACCGCGTCCCATTTCCACGTCTTTTCCATGGCGGCATGATACTCGCCACGGCGCGCCGCGCGGTTGCACCTGGCGCGGTGATACAGAGCCTGCTGCGCCACCGCCACGTTTGCTTCCTGGCCTTTCCACAGCTCAAGGGCCGGTTGCTGAATCGCGCGGGCAAACGAAAACGCTACCGCCCACGGCAGATGCGACTTGAATCGGACGTTCATCGCGTTCAAACGCGCCGATGCGAGTTCACAGGATTGTCCACCCGACAGAAACGCGACGCCAGGCACCGCGGCCGGGACAACTCGCAGGAGACTTCTGATCGTGGCGTCCGCTGTTTCGTCTACGGCTTCCTGTTCAGCGCAGAGCAGCCCTGGCAGTACCATATTGGGCTTCAGGAGCATACCCTCCAGCGTCACTCTCTGTACATAAAGCTGGGCGAAGACTGCTCTCAGAACTTCCTCCGTTAACTCCCGGCAGCGCTCCATGGAATGATCGCCCTCCATGAGTACTTCCGGCTCTACGACCGGGACGAGACCTGCTTCCTGGCACAATGCCGCATAGCGGGCCAAAGCCTGAGCATTGGCTTCGACACAGCCCTGGCTCGGAATACAGTCTCCAACGGTGATCACCGCGCGCCACTTTGCAAAGCGGGCGCCCATTTGAAAGTATTCTTTGAGCCGGTCGCGCAATCCGTCCAGTCCTTCGGTGATTTTCTCACTGGGATGTCCTGCCAAATCCTTTGCGCCGGTATCGACTTTGATGCCAGGAATGATTCCCGCGTCGATGATGGCCCTTATGAAAGGGGTGCCATCCTTTTTCCGCTGGCGGATGGTTTCGTCGTAAAGGATTGTGCCGCTGATGCACTCGCCGAGGAGCGGCGTGGTGATGATCAACTCCCGATAGGAGCGCCTTGCCTCCTCGGTTTGCGGAATCCCTTGTTTTGCGAATCTCTTGTTGCAGGTTGGATTGCTCTCATCCATCGCCAGCAGACCCTTGTCATTGGCGACGAGCGCTCCCGCGGTATTTATCAGTTCCTGAGTATTCATTTGCGGTCTCTTTCTGTCACGCCGAGCGAAGCCAGTTGCGCGCGAGTTGACTCGCAGTCCGTGTGAAGAATGCTTTTTATCCCAATGCTTTCTGCGATTTGGACGAACATGGGCGTGTTTTCGATGTACAAAACCTGATGGGCGGGCGTCTGCGCGATGTCCAGCGCAAGCTGGAAGATGTTCGCGTCTGGCTTTCGCAGACCGACGAAGCAGGAGGAAATGAACGAATCCACGAACTTTGCGAGTCCGAATGTGCGAATCCTAAATGCATTCAGTTCGCGCGATTCGTTGCTCACCACGACGATCTTCAAGCCCTGCGCCCTCAGTTGAACCAACAGTGCGATCATGTCCAGGTAAGGTTTCGATTGCTCGCACATGAAGCGCCTGAACTGCGCCCGCGTAAATGGCCGCTTTTCGTAAAAAACGACAAGGCTTAAGTATTCGTCGAAAGTGAGCTTCCCCTCTTCGTGGATTTCGAAGACGAGGCGATGCCGCTCTTCCATCTCGGCCCAATCCAACTTGAACTTCGCCACGGCTCGCCTGCGGGCGTGGTGATCCCAACCGTTGGTGAGCAGGACACCACCGACGTCGACAAATACACAGGTGATCGCAGATGTTTTTCTCATGTCGCCTGCGCGAAAGAGGCGGAAGACGCGTGAGAGGAATCGGCGCGAAGGCGGTACCCGACGCCGGGCTCCGTAACGATTGGGAGTTCATGTCCGGAATCGCTTGCCAGTTTACGGCGCAGATTGCTTACCGTGACACGCAAGAGGTGGACGGCGTCCTGATATTGTGTGCTTCCCCAGACCTCGTGAACGAGTTGACGGTGTGTCCTCACTCGGCCGGCGTGACGAACCATCACGACCAGAAGGTGATATTCGGTAGCCGTCAACCTGATCTGTCCGCCAGCGACGAACACCTCTCGCCGGTCGAACTCAACTCTGAGGTGCCCGGCTATGAAGGCTTCGCATCTCATGTCGTCGAAGGTTCGCCGTAAAACGGCCCGAACCCTCGCCACCACCTGCCCCGAGGAAACCGGTTTCGTGAGATAGTCGTCGGCACCCGCTTCGAGGCAGCCGATCATTTCAGACTCCTGATCCCGCACGGAGATCACAATGATGGGCACAGATGTCCACTTCCGCAGCCGCCGAACAAGATCTGGGCCGTTCGTTTCCGGCAAATCCAGTTTGAGTACGATCAGTTCAGTCCGAGTCTGCTGATATTTCAGCAGCGCATCATCATCGGCCGAAGCGAGGTAGAGGCGATAGCCGGCGGATTCGAGTCCGAAGCTGACGATTCCGCGCACGGGCTTTCCATCGTTTACTACCAATATTCGAGGTTTTTCCGCATGGCCGAAAGCGAAGCTATCGTCCTTCAAAGGCCGTAAGGTCGGGGCGTAGGCTGCCATTGGGCTGTCTCGGTGTTGTTGATCTTGCAACTCGACAGCCAATGCAAAAGCATTTCGCAACTTGAAGATGGCCGCATCCGGCGAACGGACGGCATGGTTCGCTGAGCGACCAAATACGGTCACGAACGTCAAAACGCGTTCTAAACCTGGATGGTGTCT
>Ga0302266_10004038_pt1 | contig 11517 bp, 11 predicted proteins | sample III_Bog_E1_2_FD_194559 | JGI IMG/M metagenome (GOLD analysis project Ga0302266, IMG submission 194559) | Peat permafrost microbial communities from Stordalen Mire near Abisko, Sweden - III_Bog_E1_2 | ecosystem: Environmental > Terrestrial > Soil > Wetlands > Peat | place: Sweden: Abisko... | reverse complement strand
CCGCGCATTCCGCCACGCGCATCACCGCACTGCGCGCGCGCGGATTTGCATCCACTTCCGACGGGGTTGCGCGCACTGCCTTGCCAATCAAACGCAGCCTACCCTTAGGCACATCGGCGGCGCGGATCGGCAAGTTACGTGGCAACTTATCGCCTTGCGCCATGTCGCGTAAAAAATGCTTCACCATGCGGTCCTCCAACGAATGGAAGCTGATGACCACGATGCGTCCTTCCGGCTTCAGGCAATCCACGCATTGCGGCAACACCAGCGCGATTTCTTCGAGTTCCTGATTGAGATAAATCCGTATAGCCTGAAAGGTTCGCGTCGCCGGATTTTTCCCAGGCTCACGCGTGCGCACGGCCTGGGCGACAATCTCTCTGAGCTGCCGCGTGGTAACAACAGGCTGTTCCTGGCGCGCCGCAACAAGCGCTCTTGCAATCTGTTTAGCAAACCGTTCTTCGCCGTAGTCACGTATCACCTCCCCAAGTAATCCTTCATCCACCGTTGCCAACCACTCTGCAGCGGTCAGGCCGCTGCTGGTGTCCATGCGCATGTCCAGCGGCGAGTCGAAACGAAAACTGAATCCGCGCTGATCATCATCCAGTTGCGGCGAAGACACTCCCAAATCGAGCAACACGCCATCCACTTTTTCAACCGACAGCTTGTGCAAGACCTCGGTTAAATAGGCAAAACCACTATGTACGATCTGGAAACGCGAATCCACAATCGCCTGTGCCGCTGCCACTGCCGCCGGATCTTTATCCAGCGCAATCAAGCGACCATGCACCCCCAACTTTTCCAGAATCAACCGACTGTGTCCGCCGCGCCCGAAAGTGCCATCCACATAAACACCATCCGACTTTACCTGCAGAGCTTCCACTGCTTCGTACAACAACACCGTGTCGTGGGACAAGCCCACACTCATAAAGTCCTCTGCACGAGGCATTTCACAGCGTGAATCCCTCCAGCTCAGGAGGCAAATCTCCATTAGCAAAGCCGATCATCTTCTCGTGCTGCGCCTGCCAGCGCGCCTCATCCCACACCTCGAATTTATTCCCTTGCCCAACCAGCATCACATGCTTTTCCAGCACCGCATAACTGCGCAAGGTGGGAGAAACCAGTACACGGCCTGCGGCATCCATCACCACATCTTCCGCATGGCCGACCAGAAAACGCTGCAAAGCACGAATACGGGGATTGAAAGCAGAGAGCTGCATCAACTTCTCGCGGATGGGTTGCCATTCCGGCTGCGGATAGAGCAACAGGCAGCCGTCCGCATCGGCGGTCAGCACCAATTGACCGGCGCAATGCGCGAGCAGCATGTCGCGATACCGTGCCGGTATTGCGAGTCTGCCCTTGCTATCCAGATTGAGTTGCGCCGCCCCTTGAAACATCCCCTGATCCCTGAGCTTGTTTACCCACTAAAACCCACTTTTCTCCACTTATGCCCACTATATTGAAAAAAATACCCTTGGTCAAGCAACAAAACAGGTTTTTTCTTTATGCGACAAGCAGTTAGCGAGGAAAGTTAATGCGCAGTAAATTTCTTTAATAAAGAATGAATTGCGCAAATAAGCTAAAGTAGCTTGTGAGACTGGCGAGGTAATTGGGGGGTTGCCGCCCCCACTTTTATGCGGATGGCGCGATCCTGTGTGGGTGACACCAAAGGAAAAGGGATCTACTTGACTTTATTAAACATGGAGCAAATCTAAACCGTCATTCCCACGCAGAACCAACAATTTTACTGGGCGTTAACCAGGACTTATGTCAACGTATTTTGGTGACTTAGCCGAATGGCTAGTTAAGCAGGCAGAATGACGGACTGATATGAATTATTAAGATCAACAGTGAAGCCCTAATGTTTTTTCTTCGGCATATACAAGTCGGTAATACTGCCCTCGGCAATTTCCGCCGCGAAACCCACCGTTTCCGACAGCGTCGGGTGCGGGTGGATGGTCAGGCCGATGTCTTCCATATCCGCACCCATTTCCAGAGCCAGCACAGTTTCTGCGATCAACTCGCCCGCATTGGCACCGACGATACCCGCCCCTAGAATACGCATGGTGCCTGGATCATAGAGCAGCTTGGTCAAGCCCTCGTCGCGCCCCATGGAAAGCGCGCGCCCTGATGCTGCCCACGGAAAGCTGGCTTTCTCGTAAACGATGCCCTGTGCCTTGGCCTGCGTTTCGGTCAAGCCCATCCAGGAAATTTCCGGGTCGGTGTAAGCGACAGAAGGAATGGTTAGTGCTTCGAATGCAGACTTGTGTCCGGCAATGACTTCCGCCGCCACCTTGCCCTCGTGCACCGCCTTGTGCGCCAGCATCGGGTCGCCGACGATGTCACCGATAGCAAAGATGTGCGGCACATTGGTGCGCTGCTGATTGTTGACAGGGACGAAACCGCGCTCATTCACAATAAGCCCTGCCGCTTCTGCATTGATTTCTCGTCCGTTGGGACGCCGCCCTACCGCGAGCAGCACGCGATCATATAATTGCGGTTCCGGCGCTTGCTCACCTTCGAAGGTGACTTGCAGACCTGTTTTTTTCGCTTCGATCTGGGTAACTTTAGTTTTCAGGTAGATAGCTTCATAGCGTTGCTCGATACGCTTCGCCAACGGGCGTACAAGGTCGCGGTCGGCACCGGGGATCAATCCATCGGCCAGTTCCACCACGGAAATTTTGCTGTCCAGCGCGTCATACACCGTCGCCATTTCCAGCCCGATGATACCGCCGCCGATGATCAGCATGCGCTTCGGCACATCCTGCAATGTCAGCGCTCCCGTCGAATCCATCAGGCGCGGATCATCATAAGGAAAACCGGGAATACGCGCGACGCTGGAACCTGCTGCAATAATAGCGTGGTCGAAGGTGATGATTTTCTCACCCTCGGTGGTTTGCACCACGAGGCTATTTGGCGAAGAAAATTTCGCCACGCCGCGCACCACTTGCACCTTGCGCTGCTTGGCGAGCCCGACGAGTCCACCGGTAAGCTTGGCGATGACGCTTGCCTTCCAAGTGCGGATTTTTTCAATATCAATTTTCGGCTTGCCAAAGGTCACACCGTGATGGGCTACTTCGTCTGCTTCGGTGATAACCTTGGCGACATGCAGCAGCGCCTTGGACGGAATACAACCGACATTCAGACACACGCCGCCGAGCGCCTCATGCTTCTCGATCAATACCACCTGCTTGCCCAAATCTGCTGCGCGAAATGCAGCGGTATAGCCGCCGGGGCCTGCGCCGAGAACGACAACTTCGGCGTGGATGTCGCCTTTCGCAACTTGAGCCGCAGGTGTCGGTGCGACTTGTGGCACGGAAGCTGGAGACACTTGCGCAGCAGGTGCCTGGGTAATTGGGACAGGGATAGAAGCAGGTACAGTTGCACTGCTTTCCAGCATCAAAATCACACTGCCCTCGCTTACCTTCTCACCGACCTTGACCTTCAACTCTTTCACCACGCCCGCAGCAGGTGAGGGCACGTCCATGGTGGCCTTGTCGGTTTCCAGCGTAATCAGGGATTGCTCCGGCGCCACGGTCTCACCAACCTTCACCAGCACTTCGATGACGGGGATGTCTTTGAAGTTACCGATATCAGGGACTTTTACTGCGATGGATTTGCTCATTATTTTCTTTCTTTAAACTCTGACCTGCCCGTTGCCGAGCACGATGTATTTCTGCGAAGTTAGCCCCTCCAAACCCACTGGGCCGCGCGCATGTATCTTGTCGGTAGAGATGCCAATTTCCGCGCCGAGGCCATACTCAAATCCATCGGCGAAGCGAGTCGAGGCATTCACTATCACGCTACTCGAATCCACTTCGCGCAGGAAGCGCATCGCCTTAGTGTAGTTCTCCGTCACGATGCTATCAGTATGCTGCGAGCTGTAGGCATTGATGTGTGCTATCGCCTCGTCCAGCCCGGCGACCACGCGCACACTCAATATGGGCGCGAGATATTCGGTGCTCCAGTCTTCTTCGGTGGCGACCTTCATCTGCGAAATAATGGCGCGTGCCGCATCGTCGCCACGCAACTCCACACCCTTGTCAAAATATATCTTGCACAGCGGTGGCAACACCTTGGTTGCCACGCTTTGCGCGACCAGCAGGGTTTCCATCGCATTGCAGACGCCGTAGCGTTGGGTCTTGGCATTATCGGCGATGCGAATGGCTTTTTCCAGATCGGCCTCGTCGTCGATATACACATGGCAGATGCCGTCCAAATGCTTGATGACGGGAACCTTGGCTTCCTCCGAGATGCGCGCGATCAGGCTCTTGCCGCCGCGCGGCACAATCACATCCACATACTCCTTCATAGTGATGAGTTCGCCCACGGCAGCACGGTCAGTGGTACTCACAACCTGCACCGCAGTTTCCGGCAACCCGGCCGCGCGCAGCCCGACATGCACACAGGCCGCGATGGCCTGATTGGAATGAATGGCTTCCGAGCCGCCACGCAGGATGGCCGCATTTCCCGACTTCAGACACAACCCGGCAGCGTCCGCCGTGACGTTGGGGCGCGACTCGTAGATGATGCCGACCACGCCCAGCGGCACGCGCATCCTGCCCACTTGAATGCCGGTGGGGCGGTATTTCATCTCACTAATCTCGCCGATCAAGTCGGGCAATTGCGCGATCTGGCGCAAGCCTTCTGCCATGCTGCGGATGGCTTTATCGGTCAAGGTGAGACGGTCTATCGAGGCGTCATCCAAGCCGTTGGCGCGTGCCGCAGCAACATCCTTGGCATTTTCTGCAATCAGTTGCGCGGCACTGTCCAGGATACTTTGGGCAATGGATTCCAGCGCATGGTTCTTCGCGGCGGTATCCGCCAGCGCCATCCGGCGCGAAGCGGCGCGTGCCTGCTGCCCGATTTGCTGCATGTATGCTTTGATATTTTCCATCTCTACCCCGTCATTCCCACCCCGACTACCCCATTCGAGAGCAGGCGGGAATCTAGTTCAATTAAACAATTTCATCCCACAAATCGCGCCATGTTGAGTTGGACGATTCGATCAACCGAATTTTCCAAGCACGGTTCCACTTCTTGATTTGTTTCTCTCTGGTGATTGCCGCATACATATCAGCGAGTAATTCATAATAGACCAGAAGATGAACGCCGTAACGTTCAGTGAAGCCCTTGGCCTGATTGTTCTTATGCTGCCATACTCGGGAAACCAAGTCGCTAGTAACACCTACATACAACGTGCCATTACGTTGGCTGGCAAGAATATAGATTGCAGGTTGCATTGCGAGATTCTACTGGATTCCCGCCTGATGAACTACTAGCCATTCGACTAGGGCGTCAAAGTACACCGCCCAAGTTGCTGGTTATGCGCGGGAATGACGGGGGTAGTGGTAAAATGCGCTCTCCTGATTTTTGTCGTTCCCGCGCAGGCGGGAATCCAGCGATAAAACATGCCTTTTATAAAACCCACTGGATTCCCGCCTGCGCGGGAACGACGACTGAGAATATTGAAATGTCCGATATCCTGAGAAAAATTCTTGCCGTCAAAGCGCAAGAAGTAGTTGCCGCGCTGGCTGAAACACCGCTGGCGCAAATCCGCGATGCGGCCGCGCAGGCCGCGCCCGCACGCGATTTCGTAGGTGCGATCCGCAACAAGATCGCGGCGGATCAGCCTGCCGTGATCGCCGAAATCAAAAAAGCTAGCCCGAGCAAAGGCGTGTTGCGCGCGGATTTTCGTCCGGCTGATATTGCCGCCAGCTATGCCCGCCATGGCGCGGCTTGTTTGTCAGTGTTGACCGACGCGCAGTTCTTTCAGGGCAATGCAGAATACCTCAAACAAGCGCGCGCGGCTTGCTCCATTCCCGTGCTGCGTAAAGACTTCATGGTAGATGAATACCAAATTTACCAGGCGCGGGCGATGGGCGCAGATGCCATATTGTTGATAGCTGCTGCGCTGAATCTGGAACAGATGCAAGAATTCGAAACACTGGCACACAACCTTGGCATGGCCGTACTGGTGGAGGTGCATGATGGCGCAGAACTGGAAAGTGCCTTGCAACTTGAAACCCCGCTCATCGGCATCAACAACCGCAACCTGCGCACCTTCGAGGTCAGCCTGCAAACCACGCTCAACTTGCTGCCGCACATTCCGCAAGGGCGCATCGTGGTGACCGAAAGCGGTATTTTAAAAGCTGAGGATGTACGGCTGATGCGACAACATCAGGTACAGACTTTTCTGGTGGGTGAAGCCTTCATGCGCGCCGATGATCCGGGCGCGGAACTGGCGCAGGTATTTGGGTAGGCGTTCTACATTTCCAGCACATACGCGAATTGTATCGTAAACGTGCTCCATCAATTTCCCATCGCAATGCATGAGCGAGCCTTCGGTCAAGCGCCAATTATCAATTGCGCGTAATTGGTCGCACAGTAAATCGTAATCATTTAAGCGCCTTGCTATGTAATTACATTTGGATTCAAAATAACCACAATTTCGCTGGGCGACAATACATATCAGTGAGCGGGAGTGTTGGACATAAAAAAACGGCCACCCGAAGGTGGCCGTTTTAGCTGATTGCTTTACGCCCTTGCGGACGCGAACAATTAGAACTTCTTCGAAATACCAACTGCTACCAAGCCTGAGGTTGCACCGAAATTCGAGCCTGCAACACCACCAGTACCAGCGCCAGCTAGAACGCTGTTGGACGTGCTGTACAGGTTGGTTCCAGAACCGTCAGACACATGGGAATAAGCACCATAGACCGTCAATGTCTTGGACAAGCCGTAGGTATAGGCTGCGGTGTAGGATGAGGTATCGCTGTTGCCGCTAGCATCAGTTCCAACCTTAACTTTGGCATAGCTCAACACTACATTGCCAGGGCCCGCAGGGATAACACCGCTCAAAGACCACAACTTGTCGCTAGCGCCAGGATCGGTAAATGCACCTGCGGCAACTGTTGCATCATTGTGGGTGGAAGCGTAGGTACCCAGAACCTTGGCTACGCCAAAGTCATAAGAACCGCCCAATGCCCATTCTTTCTCGTTATCAATACTACCAGCAGTGGCTTGCGCAGGAGCGCTTGTCTCTGCATACACCAAACCAACGGAGACTGGGCCTTGGTCGTAGTAGGCACCAGCCAAGGTCGCGGTGATATTGGCATCAGCGGCAGCGTTAGAAAGTCCCAGATTACCCAGTCCAGCAGCCAAAGCTGTAGAATAGTCCACCGAAACAGTGAAGCCACTCAGGTTCGGGGTGGTGTAGGCAAAGGCGCGCGAAGCACGAGCAGCCTGCGCAGTGGTACCAATCAGGAACTGTTTAGCCGAATTCAGATTCTGAATTGGAGACACGAGAGAACCACCGAGCGGGTCGTACTTGACTTCGAAGTCATAGCCAGTAGTTTGCAGACGACCTGTCGCAACAGTACCGAAACTACCAGACAAGCCCACCAGTTGTTGACGTGCTGTTGTTGTGCTGTTTGCGATTGAGGGTGCTGTTCCTACCGGACCGTTTTGCTCGATATCTAAAGCGTATTCCAAGGTATAGATCGCCTTCAGGCCATCACCCAAGTCTTCCGAACCTTTAAAGCCCAAGCGGGAAGTAGCCAAGCCACCGGAAACAGCCAATGTCTGGCTTTTTTGACCGGTCATGGATACGTTGGCAAGAGCACCGTCAACCAAACCGTAAAATGTATTAGTATCAGCGAAAGCCGGTGCAGAGAATGCACCAACAACTGCCAAAGCGATTAGACTCTTTTTCATGCAAGTTCTCCTAAAATTATAATTTGATATTCCACAAACCCTCTCAAAGTCACAAGCCCGGTGAGAAGTCAGGGCGCATTCTGGCAGAGGGGTGAATGTGGACGCAAGCATGGTGTTGTATTTTTGCAACAGCACGCAAACGGATGTTTTTGGCCCAGCCTTGATATTTATCTACGGAAACGCGGATTTATTCGTCATCCCCGCGAAGGCGGGGATCCAGTGCTTTAATCTACTGGGTTCCCGCCTTCGCGGGATAACCAGCGACTTAGCGCATGTTTCATCGCGCTTAGTCGAATGGCTATTTGTTTCATCTAACAACGAAACCAAATAAATCCGTGTTCCCTATAGAGATACGGATTACCTCCGTTCATTTTTGATTACAGGGCGCGCCGAAATGAGTCGTATAGAATCTATAGAAAAGTCGAGACCGCATAATAACGCGCGTAGTTATAATCCAAGCTTGGAAAACTAATGAAGGTTTGCGCCGGACACCGAGGGGAATTAATTTGGCAACCTATGCCGTAGGCGACATTCAGGGATGTGGCACCGAGTTTCGGCAGTTGCTGGAGCTGATACGCTTCGACCCGATGACGGACAAGCTTTGGCTGGTGGGCGATCTGGTTAACCGGGGGCCGGATTCGCTGGGGGTGTTGCGGCGGGTGAAATCGTTGGGCGATGCCGCCATTGCCGTGCTGGGCAACCACGACCTGCATTTGCTCGCGGTGGCGGCAGGCGTCGCCGAGTTGCACCGCAGTGATACGCTGAATGACATTCTCCACGCACCGGATCGGGATGAGCTGCTGGTCTGGTTGCGTGCACAACGCTTGTTGCATGTGGAGGGCGATTGGATGCTGGTGCATGCCGGGTTGTTGCCGCAGTGGAGCGTGGCGCAGGCGCAAGCGCTTGCGCATGAAGTGGAAGCCGCACTGCGCGGCAAGCATTGCCATGAATTTCTCACGCGCATGTACGGCAACCAGCCCGACCATTGGGATGACAATCTCACCGGCTACACACGCCTGCGCGTGATTACCAATGCCTTTACACGCATGCGCATCTGCACTGTGCAGGGCGGGATGGAATTCAAATTCAAAGGTGAGGTGCAGGATATTCCATCCGGCTATTTGCCATGGTTCGAGGTGCCCGGCCGCGCCAGCGCTGGAGCGTCTGTGGTGTGCGGGCATTGGTCGGCGCTGGGATTGAAAGTCACGCCCAATGTCATCACGCTGGATACCGGCTGTCTGTGGGGCGGCCCGTTATCCGCGATCCGGCTCGAAGACCGCAAGCTGTTTCAGGTGCCTTGTTCGACGGCACCCGTTGCACAGGACTGGTGATCAGCTCAAAGGAGCCTCTAAAACGAAATTGACCGCCGATCTATAAATGTATAGACTAACGTTTATACATTTTGAGCAAGGAGCAAGCCATGGGCGAAGCCGTTCTGGATATCAAGCAGTGGGGTAATAGTCTCGGGGTTCGCTTGCCTGCGGCAGTGGCGCGGGAGGCGCATCTGCATGTCGATCAGCGCGTACGCGTGTCGGTTGAAGGCGATCATGTCATCATCACGCCAATTGAAAATTTGCGGCTGACCTTGGAGCAACGCTTGGCTACCTACGATCCCAAGCGCCACGGCGGTGAGCAGATGTCCACAACGCAACTGCTGGGGGCTGAGCGTTGGTAGTTCCCATAAAGCCAGCGGATGGCAAACGCAAACCTTGGGTGCCCGACCGTCAGGACATCATATGGATCGACTGCAATCCTCAGGTGGGGCGCGAAATGCGCGATGTGCATCCATTCCTGGTACTTTCGCCGCGCATCTTCAACGAGAAGACTTCGCTGGTGATCGGTTTGCCCATGACTACGGCGGAATATAACTCGGACAATCCGTTTGCGGTTGCAGCAGGGAAAGCGGCGGGCCGTAAAGCAGGACAAACCAGTTATGTGCTTTGCCACCAACCAAAATCTTTCGATTGGCGTTTGCGCAAAGCCAAGGCACATGCTCTCGGAACATTGTCTGATGCTTTGTTTGCGCAGGTTTGTGAGCGGCTGAACCAGATTATTCAGGTGGGATGAGACTGGTAGGGTAAGAAGGGTTTATCCGCCCAACCAACCCTGCTTAAGAAAAATTCCGTGCCCCATAGAGCTTTTGGTCGGGCACCCGCCTGAGCTTGTCGAAGGGCACTGGTTGCGTAGCTGGTGGTTCGACAAGCTCACCACGAACGGTTAAGTTAAGTGAATTGGAAAGCACTTACAGCTTGATCGAATAACCAAAATCCTTCTTGAACAGCTCGCTCAATTCATCGCGCGTCGGTTTGTGATTCTGTCCGCCACGGCTGGCGATCTTGAGTGCGCCCATCAGCGAGGCCAACCGCCCGGTAGTGTCCCAATCCCAACCCTGCTGGATACCATGCAACAGCCCTGCGCGGTAGGCGTCGCCGCATCCGGTGGGGTCGAGCACTACCTTGGGCGTTGCTGCCGGAATGTTGATTTCCTTGCCCTCGGTGTAAATGACCGAACCCTGTGCGCCCAGCGTCACGATGAAGGCGCGCGTGCGCTTGGCAAGTTCCTCTATGGTTTTACCGGTCTTATCTTGCAACAGCTTGGCTTCGTAGTCGTTCACGGTAACGTAGTCGGCCTGCTCGACGAAATTCAGCAAATCATCGCCACCGAACATCGGCATGCCCTGACCCGGATCGAACACGAAGGGAATGCCCGCCTCATGGAATTCACACGCATGCTGCAACATGCCACTGCGCCCATCGGGCGAGACGATGCCTAGCGTGACATCTGTAGCATCGGCAACATGATTCTGTTCCGAAAAACTCATCGCCCCCGGATGAAACGCGGTAATCTGATTATCATCCAGATCGGTGGTGATGAAGGCTTGGCCGGTGAAACTATCCGGCACATGGCGAATATGTTTTTGCGATAAATAAAGTTTATCCAGACGTGCTGCATAAGCACCAAAATCGTCGCCGACGGTTGCCATAATCAGCGGATCGCCCCCGAGCAATTGCAGGTTGTAAGCGATGTTGCCCGCGCAACCGCCGAACTCGCGGCGCATCTGCGGCACCAGAAAGGCCACGTTCAGAATATGTATCTGGTCAGGCAGGATATGCTTCTTGAACTGATCCTGAAACACCATGATGGTGTCGTAGGCCATGGAACCGCAGATGAGAGTATTCATGCCGTTGATTGCTTGAGTTGGAGAATGGGAGCACGGATTATAGCAGGGAGATGCTCGCACAGAAGGACGGTGGGATGCAGCTAGTAGCTAGTAGCTTTGCAGCATGGTTGGTGTAATATCGCCTCTAATTCTGTTGAATGGAGTTGAAGATGGCCGCAACATTGGAAATTAGACCAGACCTGCAAACACGGCTGGGTAGCCTCGCAACCGAAACGCACCGCAGCGAATCGGAACTGGTGAACGAAGCACTTGAATCCTATCTGCAACGCACGCAGCTTTACATCACAAGATTGAAACAGCGCGTCGCCGAAGCGGATGCCGGGCAATTCGTCCCGGATCACGAAATGGAAAATTTCTTTCTCGCGCACGGCGAACCAGATTGATTCGTCTGCGCTATCTCACCAGCGCCTACCACGACCTGCGGTTAATCTTCGAATACATCGCCCGCGAAAATCCTGCTGCGGCACGCCGCGTTATCACAGCAATACGCAAAGAAGCACAAACGCTCACCGAACACCCTCACATTGGCAGACCGGGACAAGTCGATGGAACCCGCGAACAGGTGCATGGACGTTACCCTTACATCATCGCCTACCGTATCAAAAACGACGAGATACAGATAC
>Ga0302266_10004035_pt1 | contig 11519 bp, 7 predicted proteins | sample III_Bog_E1_2_FD_194559 | JGI IMG/M metagenome (GOLD analysis project Ga0302266, IMG submission 194559) | Peat permafrost microbial communities from Stordalen Mire near Abisko, Sweden - III_Bog_E1_2 | ecosystem: Environmental > Terrestrial > Soil > Wetlands > Peat | place: Sweden: Abisko... | reverse complement strand
TCGTTCATGTCCGGCATGGCCGGCAACGTCACGGCGTTCAACACCGTGTTCACCTACGATTTGTATCAGGCGTATTTCGCGAAGGGCAAGAGCGACCACCATTATTTCATCACCGGCAAGGTCATCACGGTGGTCGGCATCATCCTGAGCATCGGCGCAGCCTACTTCGCCTCGATGTATAACAACTGCATGGACATCATCCAACTCGTGTTCGGCTTCGTGAACGCGCCGCTGTTTGCGACGTTCCTGCTGGGCATGTTCTGGAAGCGCACCACCGGCACCGGCGCGTTCCTCGGCCTGTTCGGCGGCATCGGCTGCTCCGCGCTGTTCCACGCGCTGACGAGCGTCGGCAGCAACCTCGACGCGACCGGCCATGTCATCAATTCCATGAAGGGCGGCTACCTGCACGTCGCGCACGTTTTCCCCAGCGAGATGGCGCAGAACTTCTGGCTGGCGGCGTTCGCGTTCATCGCCTGCTTCGCGCTGACGGCAGTGATTTCGCTCGCCACCACGTCGCAGAAATCCGACGCCGACCTGAAAGGCCTGGTCTATTCGCTCACGCCGAAAATCGTGGACAACAACATTCCCGTCTATCAGCGCCCCGCCGTGGTCGGCATCGTGCTGCTGATTGTCTGCGTCATCTTGAACTTCATTTTCTGGTGAACCCAACTGCAATCCACATTCAACCAACATAATATTATGGGACTCGATATCCGCTGGCCGATTGGCCTCATGTTCACGCTCATTGGCGCGCTGCTTGCCGTGTTCGGCCTCGTCAAGGGTGCCGAATCCGTCTCGCTGGGCATCAACATCAACCTCATCTGGGGCGCGGTGTTGCTGGTGTTCGGCGTGCTGATGCTGCTGGGCGCCGCCAAGGGCGGCAAGACGCCGCCGGCCGCCTGATTTTTGCGCGGACAACATTTGACAAAAGGCGGCTGGCCGTTGGCCGTCGCCTTTTTTATGCTTCGCTCTGAAATTATTTTATGAACCTGAAAGAACTCGCCGCCCACGTCACCGCCGAATTTCAAAAGCATTACGGCCGCACGCCGCGCTGGATCGTCGCCGCGCCCGGCCGCGTCAACGTCATCGGCGAACACACCGACTACAACGACGGCTTCGTCCTGCCGATGGCCATCGAGCGTTACGCCATCATGGCCGCCGACGCGCCCCTGCCCGGCTCCGTGACCGCCCAGTCGCAGATCACCGTCTTCGACACGCATTTCGACGAGACCGCCACGATTGACATCACCGCGCCCGTCACCAAAGGCACGCCAAAATGGTCGAACTACATTCGCGGCGTGCTGTGCGGCTTTCAGCATCGCGGCGTGAAGATTCCCGCGCTCGACATCGCATTCCTGTCCACCGTGCCGCTCGGCGGTGGCCTGAGCAGCAGCGCCGCGCTGGAAGTTTGCACCGCGACCTTGATTGAGGCGGTCACCGGCAAGACGATTGACCCGGTGGAAAAGGCTTTGCTCGCGCAAAAGGCCGAACACGATTTCGCCGGCGTCCCGTGCGGCATCATGGATCAATTCATTTCCGCACTCGGTCGCGAAGGCCAACTGCTGCTGCTCGACTGTCGCACGCGCAAAACTGAGCTCGTGCCGATGAGCGATCCGTCCGTCGCACTGCTCGTCATCAACACGAACGTGAAGCACGAATTGTCCGGCGGCGAATACGCCGAGCGCCGAGCGCAGTGCGAAGAGGCCGCGCGCAATCTCGGCGTGAAGTCGCTGCGTGATGTCACCGCCGAACAGCTTGAGAAGAACAAAGGCAAGTTGTCCGAAGTCGTTTATCGCCGCGCCCGCCACGTCATCGGCGAAATCGAGCGCACCACGCACGCCGCCGAAGGCATCCGCCAGAGCAACTGGCCGACGGTCGGCCAGCTCATGTATGCCAGCCATTATGCGCTGCGCGATGATTACGAAGTGAGCTGCAAGGAACTCGACGACGTCGTGGAAATCGCCGAAGACATCGGATACAAGGGCGGCATTTATGGTTGCCGCATGACCGGTGGCGGCTTCGGCGGCTGCTGCGTGGCGCTGGTGAAAGCTGACTGCGTGGACGCCATCACGAAGAAAATTGCGGTGGACTACAAGACGAAGACCGGAATCGAAGCGTCAATCTTCGCCTCCCGCCCGGCAGCGGGCGCAACAATTATCAAGGCCTAAAAAAAACCGCCAAGACGCCAAGGCCGCCAAGACAATTAAATAAGGAAAGCAGGAACCGAGGAATAATCCCGGTTCCTGCTTTCTTGCTTTCCTTATTAAATTTGGCGTTCTTGGCGTCTTGGCGGTTTAACTTTTAGTCTCCCAAGCACGTTCCCACATGGCGCGCGGTTTGAATCCAGGAATGGTCCACGGGGACAATCTTGCGCTTGCCGGCGACGCGTTCCAGCGGCACGGCTTCCGTGTCATCGCCGCGCGCCGCCACCATCACGCCGTAATGCTCCGCGTTGATGAGGTCGGCACACGCGCTGCCGAGGCGCGTGGCGAGAATGCGATCCGCCGCGCACGGCGTGCCGCCGCGCTGGACGTAGCCCAGAATCGTCACGCGCGATTCGAGTTCCGTGAGCTCTTCCAAATGCTTCGCGAGGCGCATCGTGTTGCCCGCGTGCCGGACTTCGAGCGTGGCAATTTCAATCTTCGCCTCTTTTTTATCGTGGAGCGTCTTGGCGCGTTCGAGTTTTTTCTCGGCGGCGACCATGGCGCGCGCGTCGTCGCGGCTCATCGCGCCCTCGGCCACGGCGACGATGCTGAAGTTGGTGCCGCGCCGGCTGCGACGCTTGATGGCCTCGGAAATTTTCACCACGTCGTAGGGAATTTCAGGAATGAGAATCACATCCGCCCCGCCCGCGATGCCCGCGCCGAGCGTAAGCCACCCGGCGCGATGCCCCATGATTTCCGCGACGATGATGCGGTGATGGCTGTGCGCCGTGCTGTGCAGCCGGTCGAGCGTGTCGGTGGCGATGTCGAGCGCGGTGGCGAAACCAAACGTCGCGTCGGTCATGGCGACGTCGTTGTCAATCGTCTTGGGCAGCGTGATGACGTTGAGGCCGGCCTGATGCAGGCGCAGGGCGTTTTTCTGGGTGCCGCCGCCGCCGAGACAGACAACACAGTCGAGCCCCCATTTTTTGTAATTGTCCTTGATGACCTCGGTCATGTCGCGCGTGCGGCCGTCAATGACCATGCGGTGCGGCTTGTCGCGGCTGGTGCCAAGAATGGTGCCGCCGATGGTGAGAATGCCGGCGAGGGTGGTCTTGTCGAGCTTGATGCGGCGGTTCTCGACGAGGCCGCGGAAGCCGTCGCGAAAGCCGATGATCTCCATGCCGTAGTTGAGCGCGGCTTTGCCGACGCCGCGGATGGCGGCGTTGAGGCCGGGGCTGTCGCCGCCGGCGGTAAGAATGCCGATGCGTTTGATTTTGTTGCCCATGCTAGATGCTATTTGAAACTTCCCGGCGGATTTGTCGAGCAGAAGTTTCAAAAACTTTCCGGGCGAACGGCAACCGCTTTCAAGCTTTGGCGAATGAGCCGGCGGCCGGCACCGTTTTTTCAGTTGATTGCCCACCTTCATGCAGGTGAGCAAATGTTCCGCCTGCTTCTCAATGATCCCGCCGATGCTGGCACGGCTAAAGACCAACGAGTGGGTGCGCGATAAACGTCGCCACGGAGATCGCGATGGCCGACAGCCGGCAAATCCCTAACTGGCTCGCAGAAAAGCTTGTTGGCGAATATCAACCGATTTTGCTGGCTCCCCACCGGACGTCAGGCATGATTTTTCCCCTTTGCGCATGATGAATGTCAATCTCCGGTTTTTAATCTCGCTGGCCGCAACGATGGCGGCCGCATTACCAGTCTGTGGCGACACCAATGATTACACCGGCCCGATCTGGACTTTTGAGGAGCCCGCCAAAATCCTGACGGCCGCCGCCGACATCACGACGGCAAATTATCCCGACTCCGACACGGCGACGGTCGAACAAAAAATGGTTCGCCAATATCAACCGGACGGCACCGCCGAAGCCCAGGACGAATCCTTTGTCAAAGTGCTGACCGAAAAAGGTCGCCGCGATAACCGCACGGTGGCCCTGAGCTTTACGCTGCCGTATTCGACGGTGAAGGTGGTCAGGCTGGAGGTGGTCAAACCGGATGGCACCGTGACGCCGGTGGATGTGGCGGCCAATTCCAAGGTGACCATCAACGACAGCCAGATGGGGATGAACATTTATGACCCGAATGACAAGCTGTTGCAGGTCAACTTGCCCAAGGTCGAGATTGGCGACATCATCCATTCCATCACCCGCGAGACGACCGGGCGGCCATATATTCAGGATCAATATTCGGAGGAGAATGTATTCGAAGGCGATGGTTACATCCGCCACATTTCTTACGAGGTGCACGCGCCGGCGGAGCGGCCGTTGAAATGCATCCGGCTGCGCGATGAAAATCCCGGCACGGTGACCTATTCGGCCGAAACCAACGCCGACGGTGCCATCACGCACCACTGGGAGGTGGCCAATGTGCCGCAGATGTTCGACGAGCCATCCATGCCGCCCTACGACAATGTGCTGCAACGTCTGCTGGTGAGCACCCTGCCCGACTGGCCGGCGGTGTCGAAATGGTATTGGAATCTGAGTCAGCCCCACCTGGACGCGACCTCGCCGGAGCTGGAAAACAAGGTGGCCGAACTCACCGCCGGCACCACGAATGATCTGGAGAAAATAATGGCACTCTTTTATCACGTGTCCGGCAACATCCGTTACATGGGCCTGACGCCCGAAAAGGATCGCCCGGGCTTCGAGCCGCACGATGTGAGGCTGACGTTTGAAAAAAACTACGGGGTCTGCCGCGACAAGGCGGCCCTGCTGGTGGCCATGCTGCGCGAGGCCGGCTTAAAAGCCTATCCCGTCCTGATCAACGTCGGCGGCAAACTGGATCCGGAAGTTCCCAGCCCGGATTTCAACCACGCCATCGCCTGCGTCGAAAAATCACCGGGCAATTATCTCCTGATGGACCCGACCGACGAAAACACGCGCGACCTCCTGCCGGCCCACGATTGCAACCGCAGCTATCTGGTCTGCCGTCCGGAAGGCGAACAGCTCCTGATCAGTCCCATCCAGCCGCCGGAAAAACATCTCATGCGGGTGCAAACCACGGGTGAACTGGGCGCGGACGGACGATTGGTGGCGAAATCGGAATTGTGGTTCGAGGGCGTCAACGACGACGCCTATCGCAACGCCTTCGTGAAAATGAAACCCGATGACATTCAGCGATTTTTTGAACATAGACTCAAGCTGGCCGTGCCGGGTGCCAAGCTGAAATCATTGAAGCTGACGCCGGAAAACCTGTTGGACAAGTCTGCGCCCATGCATGCCGAACTCGAATTTTCCGCCGAGGGCATGACGGCGGATGGCCAAGGCAAAGCCATCGTGACGGTGCCGTGGATCGGCACCGGCTTGGGCGTCGTTAATTTCATCCTCCGCGACACCGGCCTGAAAAAACGGAAATATCCGATGCAGACCAGCACAAGCTGCGGGCTGCAGGAGGAAGTCTCGCTCAAGCTGGGCGACGGTTTTGGCGGAGCCGTTTCCCTGCCCGAGTGCCCGCCGGTGGAGGATGAAGGGATCAGCCTGAAAAAAACCTTTGCCTGCACGAACCAGACGTTGGTGTGCACCCGGGAGTTGAAATTAAAAACCGTCGAGTTTTCGCCCGCGCAGTATTTGCAACTCAAGCAGACGCTGAAGGAAATGCAATACGACGGGCGCAAATCGCCCATCCTGGCGCTCGCCAACCAGCCAAGCGTCGCGCCGGACAAAACAACTTCCGCAGTTGCAACCCCGGCAGTCAACTCGGATGCACTGATTTTGGAAAGCACTAAGTCGCTGACCGTGAGCGACGCGCAGACGGCGGTTTACCGGGTAAAATATGCGAAGCGCATTTTGAGCTACAACGGCAAAAAACGGGAGGCGGAATTGAAGATCGAATTTAATCCTGCATGCCAGGACGCGAAGCTCATCTACGCTGTCACGGTTTCTCCGGCCGGCCAGCGCGAGGAAATTTCCCCGGGCGAAATCAACGTGATGGACGCCGGCTGGAACGGCTCCGCCAAGCGTTACACCGGCGGGAAAATTCTCGTGGCCAACCTGCCTGACGTGGCGATCGGTTCCGTCATCGAGGTGGAATTTGAAATCACCTCCACGGCCGGCAAGCCGTTTTTGGCGGGCTTTGAACCGTTCCAACTGCCCGACGCGCTCGCGCATAAATCCTTTACTGTGACTGCGCCGAAACATCTCCAGGTGCAACGGCTCGTCAGCGGTCCGGCGGACATCCTGCGCGCCGAACACTCCGTCGCCGACGGCAAAAACGTTTATTGCTGGCAGGCCGATGACGTCCAAGCGCTACCTGCCGAAGACCAGTTGCCGCCGGTCTGGACTTACAACGCGGGGATCGGTTATTTCATCGGCGACGCCAATGATTATTATCGGAAACTCAACCAGGCGCTGCTCGACCGTTCGCAGCAGCATTCCCAGGCGGCGGCGCTAGCGCGGCAACTGACGGCGTCAGCGACGAACCGGCTGGACGCCGTGAAGGCGATCCGCGATTTCATCGCCAAATCTATCCGGCTCGCCGGGCCGACGTTCACCGAACTGCCGTTGAGCGAGCTGTCCGCCGCCGACACCACGCTCGCCGACGGCTACGGCCATCTGGCCGACCGCGCAATTTTGTTTCACGCGCTGCTGACGGCCGCCGGTTTCCATCCGGAGTTTGTGCTGGCGTCCGAATTGCCGCCGCTCACCGGCATTACCGGCGTCGCCAAAACCTTTCCGCTGCCGCAAGATTTTCAATATCCGATGGTCAAGGTGGTCGTCGCCGGCCAGGCGTATTACCTGAATGACACGGACCAATACTCGCAGTTGGGCGCCACCGCGCACGACGGCCGGCTGGGCCTGGTGCTGGCCAGCCGCGCCAGCACGGAAATTCACGCCGCTAAAAATTGCGGCAATGCCATGAAGACGCTTTACACCCTGTCCGTGACCGACACCGGCCGGACGCGCGTGGGCGTGACGCGCTATTATTATGGCGGCGGTTACGGCGCGAAAAACCATTATTTCTCCGAACTGCCGCCGGAGGAACGCCGCCGGTATTTTCAGGAAACAGTTTCGCAGGTGGCGCAGGGTGCCCGGCCCGTCGGCGGCCTCACGACGAAATTCGACAGCTATCCCGGCCTCGAACAATTCACCGTGGACGTGGATAATTACGCCGTGGTGGACGGGAAATATTTGTATTTCGACCTGCCGTTCACGGCCTCGCTGTTCCCAGTCGGCGATGATCACCGCGTGCTGCCGCTGTTCATTTCTCAAGGCAGTCAAGAGACCATCCGCACTGAGATCACTTTGCCGACAGACTTTCACCGGATCGTCATTGCGCCCCAAAGCGAGCGGCTGGCCGCGCCCGGCGGCACCGCCAAAATCACCTCCACCACAACGGCGGACCAATGCGTGATCACCGACGACCTCGAAACCACGCCAGCCATCATCGCGCCAGCGGACTATCCGGCGCTGCTCAAGGTGGAGTCGGCATTGCGCCGCAAATCGGCCAAGGTGTTTTTGCTCGAAAAGGAATGAAGTCCGCCTGAGGCCGCGCCTTGCCGCCAGTCATCGCTGCAATGGCGACTTCGCCGACGCCAAGGAATGGGCTTCGCTTTTCGCCCATGACATTGTATTCACGCATTTTCACCGCTAGGATAATGTCCGCCGCTGCGGCCAAAAGCAGTTTGAGGTGGACGAACGGGGCAAAGGGCGCGGAGTCGCGGAGCGACGGCAGATAATAGCCCACGGCGCGAGCCGTGGGTTAAACGAACAAAACAAATCAAGCCCCGGCGGGGGCGAAAGAAGATTTCCGTCGGCTGGCTTTCGGTCGCCCCATCCGGGGCTTGGATGGGGTTAACTCCTGCGCCGGGAAAAACCGGTGGCGGACTAAAAAATGAGTTACAAACTTAGGGATCGGGATTAGGGATCGGGACGAACATGGTAAAAATTGCAAATCGAGTCCACGCCGGTCGTGGGCAAGCAACCAAATGGGAAATCCAGATTAAACGCTTGACAAACGGCCACGCTTCACGAGACGCTCTTCAATACACAAAGGCAACCCATGAAATTATCCATCAGAACCCTCGCTCTCATCCCCATGCTGGCCGGCTTGCAAATCGGTCTGGCCAAACCGCCGGCCAATTTAGCGCCAGTTTCGCTGGCCGGTTACGAACTCACCGCGCAGGAGACTGGCAGCAAGGTTAAAATCACGTTTACCTATGACGCGAACACCTTTGCCCAGACCGGCCCCAGCAGCGACACCAATTTGAACGACTTCACCGCCGGCAATTACACCTATCTGAATACCGGCCCGGCCACCGGCATTATCACCAACACCGATATCGGCTTCATGGAAGACCTCGGGGCCACCAATGTCGTGGCGATTTATGTGACATTCCATAACGCCACCGCCGGCAGCTACACCTGGACCAACAACGACAGTTACGGCGCGGGCATGTTCAAGCTTTCCGCCCTGAAGAAAAATGTCGTGCCCGCCTCGCTGGCCGGACAGACGTTGTCCCTCGGCAGCAAAGGCGGCCCGGTGCTCACCTTTGACGATGCGGGCAATTATTCCTCCACTCAGAATGGCCTTACCCACACCGGCACCTACAACTTTACCCAGTTCAGCCCCACCGTCGGAGTGATTGACCAGAGCTTCACCGGCGACGAAGCCGGGGCCATCGGCTTTATCCTGCTGGATTTCAAATCGGCCACGGCTGGCTATGGCGTGGGCAACTACTACAACGTGCCAGCCTTTGGCAGCAACCCGGATGATTCCGGGCACGCCAACTTCAAGCTCAAGTAAGACCGGCCAATGTCATGCCGCAATTCCCTTCCCAATTTCCCGGCCAGACTCAAGCCAGCACGTTGCCGAAGCAATCACTTGAACAAGGCGTGATTAAGTTAAATGCGTCGGGCGATGGTGTCAGCGACTTGAAAAGAGTCCTCTGGTCCCAGTCAATCCAATCATGCAACCGAAATTTTTCGTCACCGGTAAGCTCTTAAATATGGACAACTGGCTACAGGTGATAATGGGCGCATGTCCAATTAAATTCCTTCTTCCGACACTAAACCGCTTGATTAAATGCTGGGGAAATGGACGGGCGTGAAGCCCTTTTTGAGAAGCCAAGCAGAGCGCGATGCGTCTGTCCAGCGGGATGGTTTCTATCTACTGTTACCCTTCATTTCACGCCGCTGCGCTTGAGGAAGGGTTTTAGCGAGCACGGACGGCCGAGGAATTTCTCGATGGAGATGTTGATGCCGCGCGAGTCGCCCATGGCGTATATCTTATTACTTAGCCCACCGCTGCATCGAGACGGCGCAGCTTGACCGGGATATGTTTGAAAAACCGTGGTGGGGTGATTGCCCCGCCAATGGATTTTTGCCCTTGTAATTGAGCTGGATGCGGATTGAAATTTAAAAAATGAGAAAAATAACATTAGTCATATTGGCCTGCCTTGGCTTGGCGGGCGCTTGCCTGGCCGCAGGCCATGTCGAGAACCTCCGCTGCGAGTCCCTGCATGAGCCTCTGGGCATAGGCGAACCCCAGCCGAGGTTGAGTTGGATTATCGAATCGGAACAGCGCGGTGAAATCCAGACGGCCTATCAGGTGCTGGTGGCCGGCACGCCGGAAGCGCTGGCGGCGGACAAGGGCGATCTCTGGGACAGCGGCAAGGTCGCCTCCGACGATACTACCGCCATTGTCTATGCCGGTCCGGCATTGACCTCGGGTCAGGCTTGTTTTTGGAAAGTGCGCGTCTGGGATTGCGCCGGGAAGGTTTCGGCCTGGAGTGCGCCCGCGCTTTGGACGATGGGGCTGCTGGACCCGACCGATTGGCATGCCAAGTGGATTGCGACGGCACCAGCCAGCCCAGCCGGCACCAAGCTGACCATTCTTCAGGCCAGCTATGAAGCGACGGATGGTCAGGGTTCCAATGACGTCACCGCGCTGTTGAGCAAGAAAGTCAGGCGTGGCAGTCTTGTGATTGTGGTGGGCAACGATCAGCTTGGCGGCGATCCCGCCCATGATCATGCCAAGCAACTGCGGGTAAAATACACGCTGGACGGCAAGACCGATGAGAAGACGATTCCCGAATCCGATTTGCTTGCCCTCCCCGAGTCTGCCGCTGCGCTGCCGTTTCTCCGCAAGGCTTTCATGGCCGCCAAGCCAATCCGCAGTGCGACCATCTATGTCACGGCCTTGGGCTTGTATGAGCTGCATTTGAACGGCCAACGGGTGGGCGACCATGTGTTGGCCCCCGATTGGACTGACTATAATAAGCGCGTGCGCTATCAAGCCTATGATGTGACCGCGCTGCTCAAGCCCGGCGAAAATGCGCTGGGAGCCATCCTGGCCAACGGCTGGTATGCCGGGCACATTGGCAACGGCGGCTTTCAGGTGTGGGGCACCGTTCCGGCGCTGCTGGCTCAACTAGAAATCACCTACACCGACGGCACCCACGAGCGGGTCGTCTCTGATGAAACATGGAAGCAACATGCCAGCCCGCTGCTGGCGAGTGACTTCATGCTGGGCGAGGCTTATGATGCCCGGTTGGAAGTCAGTGGCTGGGATCAGCCGGGCTTGGATGAGAGCCAATGGAATCCAGTGACCGTGCGCGAGGAAGCACGCCATCTGGACTGGCAGGTTAGCCAGCCGGTGCGGGTCACCGGCGAGATCCAACCCAAGGCCATCACCGAGCCGAAGCCCGGCCGTTGGACGTTTGACCTGGGCCAGAACATGGTCGGCGTGGTGCGGCTGAAACTCAATGCGCCGGCCGGCACGCAAATCACCGTGCGCCATGCCGAGATGCTCAATCCCGACGGCACCATTTATGTGGCCAACCTGCGCGGCGCGCCGTCCATTGACCATTATATTTGCAAGGGCGGTGGTGAAACGTGGCAGCCCAAGTTCGCCTTCCACGGCTTTCGCTATGTGGAGTTGACCGGCCTGTCCGAAAAGCCCGGAACCGAGGCGGTCACCGGCATCGTGCTGGGTTCGGACACGCCGGCGGCGGGTGATTTTGCGTGTTCCGATCCGCGCGTCAACCAGCTTCAGTCGAACATACAATGGGGCCAGCGCGGCAACTATCTCAGCGTGCCGACCGACTGCCCGCAGCGTGATGAACGCCTCGGCTGGATGGGCGATGCCGAGGTTTTCGTGCGCACCGCCACAGGCAATGCGGATGTGCAGGCCTTTTTCAGCAAGTGGCTGGTGGATGTCGATGATGCCCAGACGCCCGAAGGGATGTTCAAGGATGTGTCGCCCAGCAAAAACGGCTGGGGCGGCGGTGTGCCCGCGTGGGGTGATGCCGGCGTGATCTGCCCGTGGACGATCTATCAAGCCTACGGCGACAAGCGCATCCTGGAGCGGCATCTGCCCGCGATGATCAAATGGGTGGAGTGGTGCCGCGCCCACAGCACCGGCCTGATCCGC
>Ga0302266_10004030_pt1 | contig 11528 bp, 4 predicted proteins | sample III_Bog_E1_2_FD_194559 | JGI IMG/M metagenome (GOLD analysis project Ga0302266, IMG submission 194559) | Peat permafrost microbial communities from Stordalen Mire near Abisko, Sweden - III_Bog_E1_2 | ecosystem: Environmental > Terrestrial > Soil > Wetlands > Peat | place: Sweden: Abisko... | reverse complement strand
GCTCGACGCATGAACACTGCACTTCGACGGCAGCTCCACCGAATGATTCTCATCGATCAACAGCGCGCGTCCGACCGCGCCCGCTGAACCGCCAGCCAATCCGTAGGGTTGAGATTTTCGCCGGTCGCAAAGCAACGTAACCTGCGCATCCGCGAGCAATTCGATCTCCCGAACCAATCCGTCTCCGCCTCGAAACTGTCCCGCCCCGCCGGAATGTTTTCTATAACCATAGGCGCGCACTCGAAATGGATACGCATATTCGAGAGCTTCAATCGGAGTGTTCAGCGAGTTCGTCATGTGGCAATGCACTCCGGAGATTCCATCCAGCCCAGGCCGCGCGCCCATCCCTCCGGCCGTCGTTTCGTAGTAAGTGAACGGCTGATTGGTGCGCGGATCAATGCCTCCGACAGTGAGGTTGCTCATCGTCCCATAGCTCGCAGCCGGCACGCGCTGCGGAATCGCCTTCGCCATTGCGCGAAGCAGCACATCCACAATGCGCTGCGATGTCTCTACATTGCCTCCGGCCACTGCGGCAGGCGGACGCGCATTTACGATCGTTCCTTCGGGCACCGCAACAGTAACCGGATTCATCAGCCCCGCCGTAGCCGGCGCGTCGTCGGCCAGCAGGCAGCGCAGCACGTAGAAGCAAGCGGAGTAGGTGATGGCGTAGACCGCATTCACGCTGCCGGCGACTTGCGCACAGCTTCCTGAAAAGTCGATCACCGCCGACCCAGTTTCCGGCTCGAAGCGAACAGACACCGCGATTCGCAACGGATCGGCGCCAACTCCGTCATCATCCAGACAATCCTCCGCTTCAAATACTCCAGCCGGCATTTTGCTCAGTTCGGCGCGCATCAGGCGATCGGAATAATCGAGCAGTTCCCCAGTGAGAATGGCGACACTCTCCGCGCCATATTTTTCGATCACTTCCCGCAGCCTGCGTTCCCCCACCTGGCATGCGCCGATCTGCGCGGCCAGGTCGCCTTCCCGTTCGCTGGGCGTGCGCACATTATGCAGGATCAGAGACAACACCTCTTTGTCGATCTCTCCACCGCGCATAATCCGGACCGGAGGAATACGAATGCCCTCCTGATAGATCTCGCGCGCTGGCCCCATCGACCCGGCAAACATCCCGCCCACATCCGCATGGTGCGCGCGCGCAGCCACATAAAAGAACGGGGCATCATGGGCTTCAATAAACACCGGCAACACCAGCGTGATGTCCGGCAAATGCGTGCCTCCGGCATACGGATCGTTAAGGATTGCCATATCACCTCGACCGAGAGGCAGCGTCTCGACGGCAGCTTTCACCGACATGGGCATCGACCCAAGATGAACCGGCATATGGTCGCCCATGGCAATCACGCGGTGCTGCGCGTCGAAAATCGCACACGAGTAGTCGCGCCGCTCCTTGATGTTTGGCGAGATCGCGGTTCGCCGCAAAGCTGCGCCCATCTCCTCAGCAATCGAATGGATTCCGCTCTGGAAGATTGCCAGCGCGACAGGATCGTGAGCAGGTCTTGTCTCTGGCATCAATGCACCTCAATGATCAGGTTGTCGAGAGCATCCACGCGCAACCTGTCTTCCGGTGGAAGAAGAGTCGCAGAGCTGTATTCCGTAATGATGGCCGGTCCCTGAATCGCATCGCCGGACCGCAGCGCCTGGCGATCGTAAACGGGCGTCATTGGTGCGCATCCATTGAAATGTACCGCACGCGTGGAAAGGAGCGCTTGTTCCCCGTTCCCTTCCTGCAGCTCTTTTTTACAGGGATCGAATGCTTCCGATTTCGCGATCATGCGCACACGCACATTCACAATCTCAACTTCGCGCTGCTCATTGGCAAATCCATATCGCTTGCGATGCAGCTCATGAAAGGCCGTCAGCATCTCTTCGCCGAATGGAACATTCAATTCATACCCCTGCCCTCGATAGCGCAAATCCACCGATCGCATCGACGATCCATCCAACTCCTCAGCCAGGAATTCAGCAGCGCCGCGCTCTTCCAATTCCAGAAAAAGGCCTTCAAGATTTGCATCAGAAGGAAGCATTACTGTTCGTGAGTAGTCGCGCACAGCGTCCGCCAGCAGAATGCCGACGGCCGAAAGCGCCCCAGGCAGCGCCGGAATGAGCACGCGTGGAATACGCAATGCGTGCGCCAGTGCGCAAGCGTGCAGCGGGCCGCCGCCGCCAAACGCCACCAGCGTAAAATCTCGTGGATCGTATCCGCGCTCAATAGAGATCACGCGAATCGCCTTTTCCATGGACGCTTCAACGACGCGAATAATTCCCGCGGCGAATTCCTCAACGTTGCCAATCGATCCCTTCGCCTGCTCCATAAGGCGCACCGTTCGCTCGCGGTCAAGCGGTACAGCCCCGCCAAGAAAGCTGCTCGAATCAAGGCGTCCAAGAATCAGATTTGCATCCGTCACTGTCGGCTGATCGCCGCGGCCAAAACAGATCGGCCCGGGCGACGATCCTGCCGACTCCGGACCGACATGCAGCAATCCGCCGGAATCGAATCGCGCCAGTGAACTTCCGCCCGCGCCTGCCGTGTGAATATCCAGCATGGGGATCCCGATCGGCACTCCAGAGACATTGGATTCGGTGCTCAATTGCGGACCGCCAATGTTTGCGTCGACAAGCGAAACGTCTGTCGACGTTCCTCCCATATCGAACCCGATGATTCTGTCGAAGCCGGCCAGCTTTGCCATTTGATACGCGCCCATCACTCCGCCCGCGGGCCCAGACAGCAAGGTCCGCACCGGCTCATGCGCGGCGATTCTCGCTGGGATAATCCCGCCAGACGATTGCATCACCTCAATCCTGCTTCCGAATTCCGCGCCAACGCTCGCCACAAGCTTCTCCATGTAGCCGCCCACGATGCGCGAAAGATACGCGTTGGCCACAACCGTCGATGCCCTTTCGTATTCGCGAAATTCCGGCAAGATAAGATGCGAAACGGAAACAGGAATTCCAATTCCACTGAGCGCGGCGTGAACCATGCTCTCATTGGATGGATTCGCAAAGGAAAAGAGAAGCGAGATGGCTATCGCTTCCGCGCTCGACGCGCCAATGCGCTCTGCCAATTGTTCGAGCGCAGCCGGCTCCCCGCTCTTCAGCACAATTCCTTCCGCAGTTGTCCGTTCCTCGATTCCAAAACGAAGCTCTGCTGGAGCAAGGCAATCGGGCGCAACTTGAAACCAGTCGTACAACTTGGCTCGAGCCTGCCGGCCAATGGCAATCACGTCTTCAAATCCCGCCGTGGTGACGAATGCAACCCTCGCCCCTTTTCTTTCCAGCATTGCGTTGGTGCCCACCGTCGTACCATGGCGCACAACCACGCGCTCTGGCGCGCCAATCTTGCGCAGCGCCTCAAGAACAGCCAGACCAGGATCGGCAGGCGTAGAAAAAACCTTCAGGACCTGGAGCTTCCCATCCCTGAGATAGACGCAGTCCGTGAATGTACCGCCGGTGTCGATTGCCACGCGCATAGAAACTCGAATCAACCTTTCACATCACGCCAGATCTTATTTCTGCGCTGCCGCACTCTCCGCCTGCATATAGAGAACTGCATAGGTGGCCAGCCAGTGTTGCCCCAGGTACCCAGCATCTCCAATCTTTTGAAAACCGCGCTGTGCGTTGATCGTCGCGAGTTTCTGAAACACGGGAACACGCAAATCATCCTTGGGAAGCGCGGCGGCAATCTTCTCGAAATCCGCAGCCCGCTGAAACGCCAGGCCAATCAGGTGGGCCTTAGATCCAAGCAGGCCTTCTTTATCCTCTGCATCAGCCGAGCTTCCCGATGCCTTCACGCGCATCGTGTCAATGTCGGATTGATAGACTTTGAATTCGGCGGAATACACTGGCGGCAGAAACGCATTCAGCCACGCAACATAACGCTGTTGATCCATGACGCGCCCCATCAGCATTGCTTCGGTAAGACAGGGCGACGCGAAATCTCCGTTGCTCGGCTCGTACGCAGTCGGACAATTCTTATCATTGCCAAAGAAGCGCATGGCCGCGTCATGCACCGCTGTCTTCACCGCCGCATCCGGAACTGCATCGGTGTAATCGAGAACAAACCCCATGGTGAGGGCCGTGTTCGGATGAACGCCAACGCGCATGGGATAGGGAAGACTATTCAGATAACTTACATACTTCCCCGCCATGAGTTCCGCAAGCGGTTTCACATTGGCGGCAAGCTTCTGTCCGTCGGGATCGTTCCAGGAAGCAAGTTCTCCGTAAAGCTTCAGCAGCCACGCATAGCCATACGGCCGCTCAAAATTCTTCCCTTCGGAATCGTCGGGTTTGGAGTAACTGAAGAACGCTACCTCGCCGGCGATGTTTTCCTTTCCCAGATGCTCTGTCAGCCGCTGCCGAATGACAGGCGCCAAAAACATCTTTGGATCCTGCTTCAAAAGTGCCACCAGAACCCAGGTCGAGTTCACGGCGGAATGCCAATCGTAGCACCCATAAAAGGCTCGATTCTTGCTGTAGTCTTCAGTTGGATGCGCTTTCGTGTCATGAACCCACAAATAGTCGTGCGTGTGATCTTCTGTCACCTGGGGATGATCGACGCACGACAGCGGCAGCGCGGCCAGCGAAAGAATTGTTGCCTCGTCAAAGGCTGGCTTGTTCGCGTTTGGCAAGGCCTTCAGATACTCAGCAATGGCCTTGCTGTCGGGCTGAAGGGCTCGCGAAGGCAGACACCCGCACAGGGCGAGCATCAACAGAACGACGGAGATTCGCATTGCATTCCTCTCTATACCTTGCAGAAGCAATATCGTTGATTGTAACGGCGCCATGTTCTACTCTCTAATTGAATTTGCCTGCGCAGGATAAAACGCACCCCGCTTCCTCAAGAACCTTCGATCCCCTGGAGATTTCCCATGCATCATCGTCTCAACGCCGTGCTTGCGCTTTCACTCGCGGCCGCCTGTGCCACGCTTAACGCCCAGGCGCCCAAGCTTTCTCCCGATGTCCTCAAGTATGTCGGGGTCAATGCCCAAGCGGTGCTGCTCACCCACGTTCGCATCATTGACGGCACGGGCGCAGCTCCTCTCGAAGACCAATCGATCCTCATCGAAAACGGCAAAATCGTCAGTATCGGCGCGACGCCGCCAGCCAACTCCCCGGCGCAAATCATCGATCTCTCGGGCCGCACCGTCATTCCCGGCCTGGTCGGCATGCATGACCACCTCTACTACATCGCCCGCGCCGACGAAGCTGCCGATGGATCGTCCGAGCCGCCTCTCATCGTGCCCCAAATGACATTTACCTCGCCCCGCATGTACCTCGCTGCGGGAGTCACCACCATGCGCACCACCGGCAGCGTCGAGCCCTACCTCGACCTCAACCTACGCCGCGAAATCGACCTCGGCCACCTGCCCGGTCCGCACATGGACGTGACAGCACCCTACCTTGAAGGTCCGAACAGCCCCTTCGTCCAGATGCACAACCTCACCGGTCCCGACGATGCGCGCGCCTTCGTCGACTACTGGGCAGCTCAGGGAGTTACAAGTTACAAGGCCTACATGAATATCACGCGCGCCGAGTTGAAGGCCGCTGTGGATGAGGCTCACAAACATGGCCTCAAAATCACGGGCCACCTCTGCGCCGTCACCTACCCCGAAGCCGCCGAGATCGGAATCGACAATCTGGAACACGGCTTTTTCGTCAACACTCAGCTCGACCCCGGCAAGCAGCCCGACCTCTGCCCGCGGTCTTCCGGTAATCCAACTCTCGCTGGAATGGACCCTAACGGCGCCGACGCGACCGCTCTCATCAAGCTTCTCGTCAACCACCACGTCGCCGTCACCAGCACACTTCCTGTCTTCGAGAGCTCCATACCCCAGCATCTCCATTTGCAGAATCGGGTCCTCGAAGCGATGTCCCCGCCCACGCGGGAGGCCTATTTCTACACGCGCAACCTTGAGCTAACCCGCCCCGCCAACCCGGCACGCGCACTCGCCTACCAGCACAACGCGCAACTTGAACACAAGTTTGTCGCGGCCGGCGGACTTTTGCTCGCCGGTCCAGACCCAACCGGCGACGGCGGCGTACTTCCCGGATTCGGCGACCAGCGCGAGGTCGAACTCCTGGTCGATTCCGACGGATTCACGCCACTCGAGGCCATCAGGATCGCCACGCTCAACGGCGCGATCTATCTCGGCCGGCAGGAGACCATCGGCTCCATCGCACCCGGAAAAAACGCTGATCTCGTTGTCATCAACGGCAACCCTGCCGTCAACATCGACGACATTGAAAAGGTCGAAATCGTCTTCAAGGACGGTGTCGGCTACGACTCCGCTAAACTCCTCGACTCTATCAAGGGCCGGTACGGCCAATACTAGTAACGCAACAGCATCGCTGGGCGGACGCGCAGTTCAGCCTCCCCGGACTCGCCCACACATTGCACCCGCCAATACGCGATAGACCACGTCACACCGCTTCCGCGAGTAACGTGGTCAACTGTGTAAGGGCCGGATTTGGAGGGACGCCGCCAACCTGAGATCTGAAGAACGATTCGATGCCCGTCAGTGAGACACAGCATTGTGGGTTTACGCATAAGCTGAAAGCTGACGTTCATATTTTTCAATAGGTTACAAAACCACGCACCCCATAAGATGAAACCTCTGGACCTCATAAGATGAAAGTTTCCACGGCAATTTACGCATAAGGTGAAAGTTTTGCAGATTCTCATCATTGTCTCGTATAAGTTGTTTATAATAAATTACTTACGAGAGTTGGATAAGTCGGAATAAATATGCGATCGTTGGGGGGTACAGATTTACAAGCAAGCAGGTGCGACCGCAAATCCAATTCGACTCTTGCGTCAAAGCGCGAAGCGAAAGTCGGCGCCCGTTGTGCTTACTCCCGCGGAGATCAGAACTCTCTTAGCTGTATCCATCAATGTGGTTGGTGGCCGTGTTGTTGAAGGTCAGATTCTCGGTGAAACAATTGTTGCCCGTCCCATTTGCTGACTCCTGGGTCCGGTCCCGAAGGCGTCATAGGCGAATGAACATCCCTCCGCCGTATTCGACGACACGGCCTTCGTAAGCCGGTTAGAGTGTCGTTGGTATAAGTCCAGTTGCCGTTCACCGAATCGTTGGCCGTCTGCAAGTAGAGATTTGGATAATAGCCCAGGCTCTCGCTGTACAGCGTCGTGCCGCTTGAGTTCACGGTACTGGAAGACGAAAGCGCCAGCAGCTTTGTATATTGCAAAGTCTCGACTGCGCTATTTGAACCGAACGTCGCCTTCGTCAGGCCCGCAGCGCTATAGCTGTTCGACGCCCAAAGTGTTTCTGTTGGGGTGGTACCGTTACCCGCCCGATCTTGTTAAGGTCCACAAACTGATGTGTATCCCTCACAGTCTTCAGGCTTGAATCGCAATCGATCGTTGGCTCGAGGCTCACCCAGGTGTATATGCCGGCGACCCGGGGCGGCGGCCTTCTAGAGGTATGGACAAGCCAGGGACATTGCGGGAAGTTTTGCCCATTTGTTGAAAAGTGTCTGCAGTGGACTGGTAACACCAATCGACACAATGCCCCCTTCCACGGCGATGTTTATCTTTGATCTCGCTGAACGTACAGCTCGATGGGGCGCTTCAAAGCTTTGCAGGACTCCATTGGAATGTCAGCCAGCTTTATCTCGGCAAAGTGTGCGAAAGAGTCCGCCGTTACCCGGCTTGAATCAAACGCCTGGAGCTTGTCCTAAATACCTAACATCTGGGGTGAGATTGACCAAGTCAAACTCTAGTGCGTACATTTTCGTATACAATATAGCCGAGACACGCACGTTGCACGAAAGCAATGGATCGCGCGTCTCTGGTTACGCGGCAATCATCGAAGACCCGCCCGTCCCCTCGCAAGATGCGGCGCACGACATTGCTGAAAGGAACAGATCATGCAACCTGCTAATTCCTCGCCCCAGGTCCCTGAAGCTTCCGACGCGGCACATCCAGAGCTGCTCGCGGGGGAGAATGAAATGTCTTTGCGGCGCTCCAGCGGCGCTGTCAACCGCAGGCATTTTCTAGCTGGTGTAGCAGGCGCAGCATTGCTGGCGGCCGTTGATCGGTCGAAGGCTCTGGCCGCCGTCGTCAACGACGTCACGGTTAACCTGGCAAAAGTCGCGACGGCTTCGGCATCGTACACCTCAGGAGATACCAAAGTGGCGGCCCTGAACGATGGATTTGATCCTGTCAATTCGCATGATCAGAGCCATGGCAGTTACGGCAATTGGCCGCACACAGATGCGCAATGGGTGCAGTATGAGTGGAGCAAGCCGGTCACCACAAACCGCGTGGAAGTGTATTGGTGGGTCGACGGCGAGGGAGTGGGCGCACCGTCCTCCTACCGGGTGATGTATTGGAATGGCAGCGAGTTTGTGCCTGTCTCGAATGCGAAGGGACTGGGTGTGGATCCAAACGGTTTCAACAGCACCAGCTTCGATGAGGTCAAGACAGACAGGCTGCGTCTTGATATCAGCTCGGACGGCACACATTCGACAGGGGTTCTGGAGTGGAAGGTCTACAGCAGCGGGCCGGTGCCACTCTTCCCGCCTAACGTTGAAGCGGGCGTGGATCGCGCGGTGGTGCTGGGCGGAAAGACCTATCTGTCAGGTAAAGCCGACTGGCTGATGCCGACAGCCGCATCGCACGTGCGATGGAGCAAGACCTCGGGGCCGGGCCAGGTTGTTTTCGCAGATGCCGCTTCGGCCGACACGACGGCGACCTTCTCGGAGCCGGGCGAGTATGTGCTTGAGATCACGGCATTCGGCGATAGGGAAAACAGCAAGTCGAGCCTCACGGTGCAGGCCGAAAAAGCTCCTCCCAAGGAGAGGCTGAACGTGGTCTATACGACGCGTTACGCAATCGACAACCCGATGTGGAACGAGCGCGCCAAGACACTGATTGTCGACTGGATTCCGCATTGCGTGGAGCAATGCGAACGCACCGACCTGAAGCAGGGACAAGGTGGCCTGGACAATTTTATTGAGGCTGCGAAGGCGCTCGGCGGTGAGCCGCACGGACGTCATAAGGGCTACGTCTTCTCGAACGCGTGGGTGCACCAGACGGTGGAGTCGATGTGCATTGCACTCATGGTGGATGCGCAGGGAGACCCGGACATCATTGCTGCGCAGGAAAAGATGAAGGTGACACTGGAGAAATGGATTCCCATCATCCTTGCGGCGCAGGAACACGACGGGTATCTACAAACGGCGTATACGCTCGCCGACCGCAAACAGTGGCCGGAGCGCTGGTCTCCTGATCATCGCGGCAATCACGAAGGGTATGTCGCGGGCTATTTCATCGAGTCAGCGATCAACCATCACACGCTGACCAATGGGCAGGATTTGCGGCTTTACAACGCAGCCAAGAAGCTGGCCGACTGCTGGGTGGCCAACATTGGACCAGGCAAGAAGGATTGGTTCGACGGTCACCAGGAAATGGAACAGGCGCTGGTGCGCTTTGGCCGATTCGTGAACGACACGGAAGGCAACGGCCTGGGCGACGATTACATTAAGCTGGCGAAATTCCTCCTCGACTCGCGCAAGGGCGGGCAGGAATACGATCAGAGCCATTTGCCGCCCATCCGCCAATACGAAGCGGTGGGACACGCGGTGCGCGCGACGTACTTCTACTCCGGCATGGCGGACATTGCGGCGGAGACCGGCGATCAGGACTACCAGAGCGCAGTACTGGCACTTTGGAACAACATGGTCAACAAGAAGTTCTATGTGACGGGCGGCATTGGGAGTGGAGAGACGTCAGAAGGCTTCGGCCCGAATTACTCGCTGCGCAACGAAGCTTATTGCGAGTCCTGCTCCAGTTGCGGTCTCATCTTTTTCCAGTACAAGATGAACCTCGCTTATCACGATGCGAAGTTCGCCGATTTGTACGAGCAAACCATGTATAACGCGCTCTTTGGCGCGGTAGACATGGAAGGCAAGAACTTTTGCTACACCAATCCGCTGGTAAATTCGGAGCGCACGCCATGGCATGTTTGCCCGTGCTGCGTGGGGAATATTCCGCGCACGCTGCTGATGGTGCCGACATGGAGCTACACCAAGGGGCCTGATGCGTTGCATGTGAACCTGTTTATAGGGAGCCGCGTGAATGTGGGCAAGATCGCCGGCACCGATGTACAGGTCGTGCAGAAGACCGAGTATCCATGGAAAGGCGCGGTCGCCATCACGATCAACCCGGATGAGGCAAAGACCTTCAGCGTGCATGTGCGCGTGCCCAACCGCGCTACCTCGAAGCTCTATACGAAGACGCCCAAGGTCGATGGCTTGAAGCGGCTGGCGATAAACGGTAAACCGGTCACGGCGCACATCATCAAGGGCTATGCGGTCATTACGCGCCGCTGGGAACGCGGCGATACCATCGAGATCGAGCTACCAATGGAAGTGCAGCGGATCAAAGCGGATCCGCGCATCAAGGCCGATGACAGCCTGGTGGCGCTGCAGTATGGACCGCTCATTTATAACGTCGAGACAGCTGACCAACACAATCTTGACCTTGCTTTGAGCAACGACCCGCTCAAAGCTGAATGGCGGCCCGATTTGCTCGGTGGCGTGATCGTCATTACAGGTAAATGGCAGGATGGTACGCCGATGCTCGCTGTTCCGAATTATGCGCGCATGAACCGCGTGCCCCAGGAACATCCGGAGATTGCGGGTGACGGCTCGGTAAACTACGCGCCGGGCGCAACGAACAACAGCGCCAACAAGAATAAACCGGCCGGAAACGCGGGAGCAGCTTTCCCAGGGGCAACGAAACCGGCAACTGCGACGCCCCGCCGCCGCTTCCAACGCAAGGTCGAGTCCAAGGTCTGGATGCAATCAATCGTCTAAACCACTCGGATTCAGAGAGAGAAGGTCACGTCAATTGCGGCGTGGCCTTCTTCTTCTCAATTTGCAATTACGCGGATTGTCATTTAACAACGCAATTCGTCGACGGCAGTTCCAGTTGGCCAGGGCTAGCTGCGAACGATCTCAACTTGAGTGTTCGAAGTTCCGGCGGGGATGCGGAGTCGCAAAGACCTGGTTGCGTCAGGATGGAATTCGTTCGTCTCCTGATTACAAATCACCTTGTAATTCCGCGTCGGTAAACCTGCAATCAAAAGCTGGGCTTCTCCGCTGCCGGTGATCTCCGTTTCGAGCGTGAAGAGGAATCTCTGCTGATCGACGGACCATTGGATCGGCTGGCCTTTGGCGAACCGCCCGCCTGCCAATTCGAGGTCGATCTGCTGCCCTGCAGTTCGCAGGCGCAGGCGCCGCCGTACTCCGTCGCGAGGGATGATATGCATGGACGCGTTTGCGTCACGTATCTCTCCACCGAAGCAGAAGCGGCCGAACACGGGATCATCCGCCACGATTGTCGAAGCGCTTCGGAGCGCGCCGCAGTACCCGAGGTCTGTCTCGGATGAGTAATACCAGGGACCGCGGTGGTGCGGCTGACCGAGCCATGTTGTGCCGTATGCTGCTGGCTCGAACCCACCGCCGGTTCCGCCGTCATTTGCCTC
>Ga0302266_10003987_pt1 | contig 11604 bp, 6 predicted proteins | sample III_Bog_E1_2_FD_194559 | JGI IMG/M metagenome (GOLD analysis project Ga0302266, IMG submission 194559) | Peat permafrost microbial communities from Stordalen Mire near Abisko, Sweden - III_Bog_E1_2 | ecosystem: Environmental > Terrestrial > Soil > Wetlands > Peat | place: Sweden: Abisko... | reverse complement strand
TGCTCAAGTTTCTCGACGCGCACGAGATGCTTTCTGTTCAAGTACATCCCAGTGACGCCTACCCAGAGCTGATTCCAGCAGGCGATACGGCAAAGACCGAAGCGTGGGTTGTGATTGAAGCTGAAAAGGGAAGCCATATTTATGCTGGCCTGAAGCCGGGCACAACTGCCAGCAGTCTACGGCAGTCTCTCGACGATGGAACCATTACGGACCACCTTGTGAGCATTGCTCCCAAGCCGGGTGATGCCGTGTTCATCCCTGCGGGAACGGTTCACACCCTGGGCAACGATGTCGTGGTCTTCGAGGTTCAGCAAAATAGCGATGTGACATTTCGAATTTACGATTGGGGCCATATAGACCCGGTGACCAAGGAGCCGCGGCCGCTCCAGGTGGATGAGGCTTTTGCCTGCATAAAGTTTGGAGCGAGCTACGGTGGCCTGGCCGCGCCCCGCGTGGAGACCACTACTCCTGTTGAGCGCGAGAGACTCTTCGATTGTCCTGCCTTCATGTTGTGGCGTTTGCTTGGGCAAAACCAGTTCACTGTTGGAGCGACGGCAGAACCGCGCGTGCTAGCAGGCATCGAGGGATCAGGCCAGATCATGCACAATGGCACACCTTACTTGGTAAGAAAGGGAGATGTATGGCTCTTGCCGGCGGATGCAGGAGAGTGCGCGTTTCAACCCGTCGGAGAGGTGACGCTGCTGGAGATCGCGATTCCTTGATGGTCAAAGAAATCATAAGTGCAACAGGATTTCAGACTGGGAGATGAATGAAAAAGCTCATCGTGTTCGATTTGGACGGCACCCTCGCACCCAGCAAGTCATCGCTCGCTCCACAGACTGCGGGGCTGCTGCGTGACCTCCTGGCCGTCACCAAAGTGGCGGTGATCTCTGGAGGCGCATGGGCGCAGTTTGAAAAGCAGCTCCTTACCGATCTTCCTAAGAGCAGTTGCCTCGCGAATTTGTCTCTGCTTCCAACCTGCGGCACAAAATTCTTTCAGTTCAATGGAAAGTGGGAAGAACTTTATTCAGAGGATCTTCCGGCGGAGCAAAGAAAGAAGATCATTGACTCTCTGGACAGAGCGGTTGGATTGGCGGGCTATCGCGCCAAAAAAGTATGGGGAGAGGTGATTGAGGACCGAGGAAGCCAGGTGACATTCTCCGCGCTCGGTCAGCAAGCACCGCTCTCAGAAAAGGAAGAGTGGGATCCGGATTTTGCCAAGCGCAAGAAGATCGCAGCAATTCTGGAGACTCTCATTCCAGAGTTTTCTATCCGGATGGGCGGTGCAACCTCAATCGATGTGACCAAGCCTGGCATCGACAAAGCCTACGGCATAGGAAAGCTGCGCGACACTCTCAACCTGTCATTGAAAGAAATGGTTTATATAGGCGATGCATTGTTTCCGGGTGGGAACGATTACCCGGCGGAACAAGCCGGAGTCGTGTCGATCCCTGTAAAAGGGCCTGATGATACCAACCTGGTAATCACAACGATTCTTGCTTGCCTTGGCGACAAGTAAGCCCGGCAAATCCATAAGGTCGTCGAGGAGATTCGATGAGCGGCTTAAAATTGCAACGATTGGGCATGATCATGGAGCCGGAACCGGGTAATCCTCATGAAGTGGAAGGGGTTCTCAATCCGGGAGTCGTACGAGGCCCTGATGCGGCACTGTATCTTTTCCCACGGTTGGTCGCGAAGGGAAATTATTCGCGGATTGGGATAGCGCGCGTGCGGTTCAATGACGCTGGCGACCCGGCAGGTGTAGAGAGACTTGGCATCGCCCTCGAACCCGATGCCGATTATGAACGGCGACCCGATGGCAGTGGTGGATGTGAGGACCCACGCGTTACGTTTGTGAGACCCATTCAGCGATACCTAATGACTTACACGGCATGGTCGTCACATGGCCCACGGATTGCCTTGGCGGTATCGGAAGATATCTTCCACTGGAAACGCCTTGGACTTGTCACTTTCGCCTCCGCAGACGGCATTGAATTCGGCGACGTAGACGACAAGGATGCCAGCCTCTTCCCGGCCGTTATTCCCGATCCATTCGGTAACCCGGAATTGGCCATGCTCCACCGGCCGCTCTTTCCGGGTACCCGTCCTGAAGAAACGGCTTGTGGCCCTGCGACCCGTGAAGTGGATATCGATCGAGAGAGCATCTGGATTTCTTACTGCCAAATGACGCTTGACCATCAACCCTTTCACGCCGGCAAGTTTACCTTTCATCATCGCCTGGCATCTCCAGTCGCGCCTTGGGAACGGCTCAAGATCGGCGGTGGAACTCCTCCCATCCTGACGAAACACGGCTGGCTGATCGTTTACCACGGTGTCAGCGAAATCGATCAGCCTGACTCAAACAAGCATAGGCTGCGCTATTCAGCGGGGGTAATGATCTTTTCTAAAGAGCATCCGCTCGTAATTAGCTACCGTTCGCCGGAGCCGGTGCTGACGCCGATGCTTCCGCAGGAACGCGATGGGACCGTTGACAACGTTGTTTTTCCTACAGGTATCGACCGGCGCGACGATCTTGGAACGCCAGATCGCTTCGACGTCTACTATGGGATGGCGGACAATCGGATTGGTGTGGCGCGCCTTGACTTGCCGGAACAAATACTGGCAGGGGCTGTCGCAGACGCGCCCGAAGCAACGGTGTAAATCGCTAGCGCTGCCAAACAATCTGGCCCGCTTCGAGCGGCACGAGTGCGTTGAGATGATGGGGGACGATTCGCGCGGTGTAGTCGCTTGCGGGGCGGGTTGCGGAGACCTGAGCTGAATAGAGGTATGATCCTGGGGTATCTGAACCGGGCCCAGATGCGCTCATCACTTCGAGCGAAGCGCACTCCCCGGGAGTTGAATCTGCGTAAAGTTCTACTCTCAAGTGATCCGGAGTGAGGGAACCAGTAGCGACGCAGGCCTGGAAGAAGTGCTGCCCATCGTGGGTGTTGATCCGCATATGGACGAAACGAACGGTTCTCCAATGCCTAGCGAGATCCTGCTTCCATTGCAGCAGGCTCAAACCGACCGCACCATCGTTCGCTGCACGGTCAAGATAGCGCGAAGATGCAGGCAGATAATGGCTCTCGGTATATTCGCGGATGGCGCGCGTCGCGGAAAACTCGGGCGTGAGCCGCGCCATGCTCTCGCGGATGCGTGCCAGCCATCTGGCTGGCATTCCGGATTCATCGCGCTGGTAAAACTCCGGAATCACTTCTGCTTCCAGCAGATCATACAGATGATGCGCTTCTCTGGCGTCCCACGCAGGATCGTCTCCATGTTCCTGGCCGTCCCCAATGGCCCAACCAACTTCGGGGGAATAGGCCTCAGCCCACCAGCCATCCAACTCGGAAAGATTGAGCCCGCCATTGACGAGGACCTTCATGCCACTGGTTCCGCAGGCCTCCCATGGCCGGCGGGGTGTATTGATCCAAAGATCGATCCCCTGGACCAGTTCCTGGGCCAGCATCATGTCGTAGTCGTTGAGGAAGACCACGCGATCTTTCACTTCGGGGCGCTTAATGAAATCCTTCCATTGCTTGATCAACTCTTGTCCGGGAAGATCCTGAGGATGAGCTTTTCCCGCGAGGATCAACTGAACTGGACATCGAGGATTGGAGAGCAGTCGCACCAACCTCTCGGTGTCGTGCAATAGAAGATTGGGGCGCTTATAGGTCGCGAAACGTCGCGCGAACCCCAGTGTCAGCACGTTGTCGTCGAAGATGCCCGCGGCATTGGATGCATCGGCGCCTTCCGCAGCGAGCTGGCACTTGTACCGCTTGCGCATTTGCTCGATCAGGCCTTTTCGCCCGGCCGTTCGCAATTGCCACAGCTGCTCATTGGCGATTTGGCGAATGTCATCCTCGACTGGACGATCTCCACGCCAACGTTTCTGGCCGCAGGCCGAGGTCCACAACGCATCGGCTTCTACGGAATCCCAGGTGGGCACGTGAATGCCGTTGGTTACGGACCCAATTGGGACTTCCTCCCTTGGCCAGCGGGGAAACAAGGTCTGGAAAATCTGCCTGCTCACCTTCCCATGGAGCTTGCTTACTCCATTGATTTGTCCGCTGCCGCGGACCGCGAGATAAGCCATGTTGAAGGGTTCCGAATTGTCTTCCGGATTCTGTCTTCCCATGGCGAGCAGATCGTCGACGGAGATAGCAAGTTCATCCACTGCATAGTGGTTCAAATACGTGCGAATGAGCGCTGGATCGAAGCGATCGAACCCGGCACTCACGGCTGTATGCGTAGTGAAAACATTTCCCGCTCGTGTGATATTCATGGCAAGATCGAATGGCTTCTTGTGATCCTCCATGTAGGAACGGGCGCGTTCGAGCACGGCAAATGCGGCATGTCCTTCGTTGAGGTGACAGACCTCAGGCGTGAGACCCAAGGCTCGCAACAAGCGCCATCCCCCAATGCCGAGGACGATCTCCTGCTTCAGGCGCATCTCGGCGTCCCCACCGTATAGCTCACTCGTAATGCCGCGATGAGCTGCGGTATTGGCAAAGTCGTTGGTGTCGAGCAGGTACAGCTTTACTCTTCCAACGGAAACCTCCCAGCAGCGAAGCCAAATCTTTGAGCCGGGAAGTTGAATTTGCAGCCGTAGCCATTCGCCATTTGGCTGTCGCAGTGGCCGGATGGGTAACTGCCCTGGATCGTTGATTGGATAGAGTGCCTGCTGCCGGCCATCAGAATCGAAGTCCTGGCGAAAATACCCCTGCCCGTAAAGCAAGCCGACTCCGACAACCGGAACACCCAGGTCGCTTGCCGCCTTCATCTGGTCGCCTGCAACGTTGCCAAGACCGCCCGAGTAGATCGGCAGTGCTTCACTCAGCATGAACTCCATGCTGAAGTACGCGATGGTCGTGAGCGCGGCGCCAGGATGTTTATGTTGAAACCAGGCATCCGATCGATAGGACTCGCGATTCTGCCGCAATAGGCTGTCGAGCTTCTGGCGAAACTCCGGCGCGCCCAACGCAGCCTTGATCTTTTCGCGCGAGACCGTGCGCAGAATGACCCATGGATTTTGCGTGGTTGTCCAGAGGTCCTTGTCGAGCGCTTCCCACAACTCGTCCGCAGCATGGTTCCAGGACCAGTGAAGATTGAGCGCTAACTCAACCAGTTCATCAACTCCATCAACCTTGAACCAATCGGATGGTGCCTTCGGATCGTTCAATATCTCCTCCTGCAAACCGAGTCCAGCAAACGGAGACCGCTATCGCAATCCTTACGCGATGGCGGCCTCCGATTTGAGTTCATCCGATGGAGCCTAGCTGTCGGTGAAAATGGCCTTCTGCGGATGACCTTTGGCAAGGGGAGCCGGAGCAGTAGCATCAGTGAAGTCTTTCGTCCACTGCCAGTTCCTGATCTCAGGCATATCTTCCAGATGCTCACGGATATAGTCGTGGTGGCGCTGCAATTCCTGGTTGAAAAAGTTGATGGCATGTTCGGCCTGCAAACGGAGGCGAGGGATATGTTTCAATGCGTCGAGCGCAAGGTGGAACCGGCTCATTTCATTCAGAACCACCATGTCGAATGGCGTAGTGGTCGTTCCGCGGTCCATGTAGCCGTGCACATGGAAGCGGCCTTCATTGGAGCGCCCATGCACGAGCGTATGAATGAGCCAGCGATTGTTGTGGAAGGCGAAGATCACCGGCGCATTCTCGGTGAAGAGCGCATTGAACGACATTTCGTCCATCCCGTGCGAATGCTTGTCAGGAAACATCAGAGTCATCAAATCGACAACATTGACAACGCGCACCTTGATGCCCGGAACATGCTTCTGCAGCAGCCATGAAGCCGCGCAGGTCTCGATCGTTGGTACATCTCCGGCGCAGGCCAGCACTACATCCGGCTCGCCGCCTTCATCGTTGGTTGCAAACTTCCACGTGGATGCGCCGCGCGAGCAGTGCTCGAGAGCCTCATCCATGTTCAACCACTGAAGCTGCGGCTGTTTGCCGCAGGTGACAACATTCACGTAATTGCGGCTGCGCAGGCAATGGTCGAAGACGCTGAGAAGACAGTTGGAGTCCGGTGGATAGTAGACGCGGATCACTTCACTCTGTCGCGCCAACGCATTGTCCACGTACCCGGTTGCCTGGTGACTGAAGCCATTGTGGTCGTTGCGCCATGCATGACTTGTGAGCAGAACATTGAGAGATGCGAGCGGCCTGCGCCAGGGAAACTCGCGGCATTGCTCAAGCCACTTGGCATGTTGAGTTGTCATTGAGTCGACCACCTGCGCGAAGGCTTCGTAGGAGGACCACATGCCATGACGGCCGGTAAGTAGGTAGCCCTCAAGCCATCCCTGGCAGAGATGCTCACTCAGCACTTCCATCACGCGGCCATCCGGGCCCAGTTGATCGTCGATCGAAACAATCTCGGCCATTGAGCAGCGCTTGGTGGCCTCGAAGATGGAGTTGAGGCGATTGGAATTCGATTCATCGGGACAGAACATGCGGAAGTTTGTCGGATTCATTCTGAAGATGTCGCGGAAGAAATCCCCAAGTTTGCGCGGCGCCTCGGCCAGAACCTGACCGGGGCCGGGGATTTCAAGTGCGTAGTCCGTAAAGTCGGGCAGCGCAAGGGTGATCAACTCGCGTCCGCCATTCACATGTGGGTTGCCGCCCATCCGGCGGTTGCCCACGGGCGAGAGAGCCGCGAGTTCATCAATGAACGTCCCGTTCGCGTCAAAGAGTTCCTCGGCTTTGTAACTTTTCATCCAGGCTTCAAGGATCTTGAGATGCTCTGGATTTTCACGGACCGTTGCCAGCGGAACCTGGTGCGCGCGGAATGTGCCTTCAATCGGGATACCATCCACTTCCTTCGGGCAGGTCCATCCCTTGGGAGTGCGGAAGATAATCATGGGCCAGATGGGCTGCTTTTTGAATCCGTTCTTGCGAGCCTCCTGCTGGATTCCACGAATCTCTGCATAACAATCTTCAAGCGTTTGCGCGAGCAGTTGATGCACAACTTCGGGATCGTCGCCCTCGACAAAGTACGGCTTGTAACCACGACCCACATAGAGAGCCGTCAGGTCGGCATCGCTCGTTCGTCCCTGGGCGGTTGGCCCTGAGATTTTGTATCCATTCAAATGAAGGATTGGAAGCACCGCACCGTCTCGCACCGGATTGACAAAATTGACCGACTTCCAGCTTCCTTCCAGCGGACAGGTCTCGGACTCGCCATCTCCAACAACGCATGCCACAATCAGATCCGGATTGTCGAACGCAGCACCAAACGCGTGAACCAGCGAATAGCCAAGCTCTCCCCCTTCGTGCATGGAATTCGGGACGTGCGGCCCGCAGTGGCTGGGTACGCCTCCCGGAGTGGAGAACTTGCGGAACATAAGCCGTAGGCCGTCCTCATCGTGTGTGATCTCCGGATGAACCTCGGTGTATGTGCCTTCGAGATAGGAGCAGGCGTTGAGCGAAGGGCCTCCGTGCCCCGGACCGGAAATGTAGATGATGTCGGCATCGTGCTCTTTGATGAGTCGATTCAGATGAATGTAGATGAAGTTCTGGCCTGGCGAGGTTCCCCAATGGCCGAGCAGTCTCGGCTTGATCTGCTCTGCCTTGAGGGGCGAGCGGAGCAGGGGATTGTCAAATAAGTAAATCTGGCCGATGCAAAGATAGTTCGCCGCACGCCAGTAGCGATTCATCTTGTCCAGCATTTCAGGCGCAAGCGGTCCCTTGGGCTTCGTCGCTCTCTCTTCGTTCTTTCCATCCGCCGCAATAGCGGTCGACAGGTTCACGTCGAAGATGAACCCGGATGAGTTGCCAAACTGATCGAAGTTCTTGCTGAATGATTCCGGGATGCCATCCTGATCGGTATTAATGGGGAGTTCCTTGGTAGCCATAATGACGGTTCCTTTCGATTTCTTTGCAACCTGTAACAGGGTGTTGGGGCTGACTTTGGTCTTTTGGGGTCTGCAGAGTCGATCGACGCATGCTCGGATATAGCTTGGAATCGACCTATGTCCCAGCCTTCGTGTGATGCAAATGAATGCGGAATTCAGTCCAGGAAACGGACTGTACCCAGCGGGTTGGTACCAGCACCGATCGACTCCGAAGCCAGTCTCCACTTTTCACATCCAGGTAACCGAGGTGCCAGCTCGTTTCATCCATGACAAATCCCTCAAGGATTCCAAATTCACCGTCGGTTCCCGATACTTGATAACCCAACATATGTAAGGAGCTCCGCATATGGAAGACCTCGACAGTATGGAGTGGATATTTCATTCCAGTCGGCGCCGGCGGCATGCTGTATTCGTTGTCGACCCAGCTTGCCAGCGGGCCAAAGTAGTCGCGCATGGCAATTTCCTGCTGACGTGAAACCGACATCTCGGCATCAACGTCGGGACTGTTGCGCACCTGATCCTTGGTCAAATGGGCACAACAGGTTTTGTTTGCCCAATCGGGCGTTTCAAGCACCGTAATCGGAAGAACCACATCGCGCCTATTAAGCCAGTTTCCTACGTCCACAACCATGTAGCGAACCTTCCAAGACTGGTCATCGAAAAGGAAATCGCGGACCCTGCCGATTTCACCATCGGTCGCTACAACAGGAGATCCGATTAAGGCGTTCAGTTCGTACTGCATATTCCTTCCCCTCAGGTCGCCGTGATGACTCGGTCCCAGCACCATGGCTTTCTTGCCAGCCAAGGCCTTGATCTTTCAACCTTGAGCCGTGGCCGGTCACATTAGACATTTACGAAGAAGTTCACACAGCCTTCGAATGTCCTGCCGGCTCCTTTTTGTCTGGCGGCACAATGAAGGCCTTCGAATCGATCGTCATATTGTTCACTTACCCCCGCAAATCTGGTTGGCTGCAGACAATTCACCCCATGGCCGGGCGGCAGGGCAATGAGTCGCTCCAGTGGTTGAAGCTTTCCAGATCAGTATCGACTCAGATAGATCAGGAATCTGAGCAGTTGTGATCAAAACAGGCTGACGGAAGAGCCTTGATGAAGTTGTTCGAGATAGCTCACGAGGTGTCGGCCGGGAAGCGAATGGAATTGTCGCTAGCCACAATCGCCCTGCATCAGCGTGGCCGACGGACTGCGGTTAGGGCCTCGTAACCAGATATGACATCAAAGAGTTCCTCGTCAATCGACTCCTGGCGGATACGATGCAGCTTGAGGTTCAACTCTTCTAGGATTCCATCAATGTTCTTCTCAGCTCGCTGCATCGCAGCCAGTCGGCTGGCATTTTCGCTGGCAAGCGACTCTGCGCACGCTTGAAACAGCAGGACGAACAGGTATTCGCGTGTGAATGCGCGCAGCGGCGACTTGACTCCCTGGATGACTTCCGGAGGCAGTTTGGTTGGCCACGGAGCTGCGGCAAGCTGTCTCTGCCAGGCGAGATCCAAAGGCAGCAGGCGCTTGCCAATTGGTTCGTAGACCGATCCTGATTTGGGGTGGTTGTGGAATAGATACACCTCCACCACATCTCCGCGCTCCAGCGTTGCCTCGACGTCGATCAGAATCTGTCCGACAAGCCCAGTTATGGCATTGACCGAGCCTGGCACGGGCAAGATCCCGGCGGTCGGCATTCCGGGATCGGCCAGAAGGGCGTGGATGCGCTCTCCGAGGGGCCATATCTTCGTGATCGTGCCGGGCAGAGCTTTGAGTGTCTTGACGGCATATTCCACGACCACCTCATTAAACCTTCCAACGAGTCCCTGGTCCGAACCGAAGACAATTGCTCCAATGCCGTGCTTCTTCTGTGCCCCTGTTTCTGCCGTGTCGTAGCCTGGTTGGGCCTGACGAAGGCACGCAGTCAAGCCGAGTTCCACAGTGCTTGCATATTCATCGAGCGAGTGGACCGCTTTTTGATACTGTCCAATGGTTGATGCGGCAAGCGCCTTCATTGAACGAACGACGGCCTCCAGATCGGCCGCTCCGGAGATCCGCCGCGTCAGGCTTTCGATGGTTCCACTCATGGCGCAGGCTTCGTAGCGGGTTTGGCCGCTGGAACCGGCTGGAGCGAAGCCAATGCACGTTTAGCTATTTCGAGGATCGCCTTCCGGTCGTCATCGCTGAACTTATCAGAAGAGGTTAGCCGCTCCGCCACATCCGCTGGAATATCAGTCGTGGCTTTCTGAAGCGCCCGCTCGGCGTTGCTCATGTCGTCGAGCGGTAGGGGATCGAGGAGTCCTGCGGTCAAAGCCAGCAGCACAATGATCTGTTCGATCATGGAAACGGGGTGAGACTCGGATTGCTTGAGGCAGGCGCGAATGCGCTGCCCGTGGTCAATTGTTTTTTGAGTCGAGTCGTCGAGGCGGGTTCCGAATTTCGCGAAGGCCTCCAGTTCCTCGAATTGTGAGTATGCAAGCTTGAGGTTACCTGCGACTGCGCGATATGCAGCCCGTTGCGCCGCTCCGCCGACACGTGAAACCGACTTGCCAACGTCGACTGCCGGGAGGATTCCAAGTTGAAACAAGGTGGGCGAAAGGTAGACCTGCCCGTCGGTAATGGAGATCAGATTCGTCGGAATATAAGCGGATATGTCCTGCGCTTCGGTTTCGATGATGGGCAGCGCCGTGAGAGATCCGCCTCCGCGTTCTTTGCTGAGATGAGTCGAGCGTTCCAGCATTCGCGAATGAATATAGAAGATGTCGCCGGGAAAGGCTTCACGTCCCGGAGGACGTCGGAGCAGAAGTGAAAGCTCGCGATAGGCGCGAGCGTGGTGAGTCAGATCGTCATAGACAATCAGGACATCTCGTCCTTTTTCCATGAAGTATTCGGCGATGCTGGTTGCCGCATAAGGCGTGATGTAGACGAGGCCGGGCGCATTATTGTCTTCGACGACAACCACAACGGTGTAGTCCATCGCGCCCTGCTTTTCGAGGTTAGCCACTACTTTAGCCACGGCAGCCGCACGCTGGCCAATTGCACAGTAGACGCAGACCACATTCTGCCCGCGTTGGTTGAGGATGGTGTCGATGGCGATGGTACTCTTGCCAGTCTGGCGATCGCCGAGAATCAATTCGCGCTGACCTCGACCGATGGGGACGAGTGCGTCCACTGCCTTCAGGCCGGTCTGCAACGGCACACTGACCGCCGCGCGATCCATGATGGGTGGAGCGGGACGTTCAACGGGGAGACGCTTCTCCGCGGCTATCGAGCCCTTGCCATCGAGCGGATTGCCCAATGGGTCGATTACGCGCCCCAGCAGACCGTCTCCGACGGGCACGTCCATCACGCGGCCGGTCCGCTGCACCTCGTCGCCCGCGTGAAGGTTCTGGTAGTCCCCGAGCAGAATGACACCGACCTCGTCTTCATCCAGGTTGAAAGCAATGCCAAGCAGACCGCCGGGGAATGTCACGATCTCCTCGTAACCGACGCTTGGAAGGCCTGAAAACGTCGCGATCCCGGTAGAGACTTTTGTGACGATGCCCACTTCATGGGGAGTCAGCTTTGCCGTAAAGTCCTCGCGCCCCTGATGCAGCCGCGCGAAGGCGCGCTCAATTGCGGGTTGCAGGATTCCGGCTGATGCAGTCATTTGGCCCCAACGAGAGCAACAGGTTCCGGTTTGGGCGCTTTCGCAGATTCCGGCTTTGGTGTGGTCCCGGAATCCGGCTTCGGTGTGGATTTGA
>Ga0302266_10003978_pt1 | contig 11619 bp, 10 predicted proteins | sample III_Bog_E1_2_FD_194559 | JGI IMG/M metagenome (GOLD analysis project Ga0302266, IMG submission 194559) | Peat permafrost microbial communities from Stordalen Mire near Abisko, Sweden - III_Bog_E1_2 | ecosystem: Environmental > Terrestrial > Soil > Wetlands > Peat | place: Sweden: Abisko... | reverse complement strand
TCTGCTGGAGTGGTCTTCCATCCGCAGCTTTTCTGAACTGCTCTCGCAGCTGGTGTTCTGGGGTTGCATCGTGGCGGGGGCGGTGGTGGGCATCTCCGCGTTTGCCGCGGCGTATAACGACAACGGCCGCCTGACCGCACTGATGATCGTGTATGTGAGCCATAGCATTGGCGCGGCGCTGATACTTATTGTGGGCACGCTGGCAGCGCGGTTTCTGGCGCGAACGGTGCTGATCGGCGCGGTCAACCTGAACCTGCACTACGCCCGTCTGCTGAGCCAGGGCGTGAAGTGGATGGTGATGGTGCTGACCATCGCCATGGCGCTGGATCATCTGGATATCGGCGGCCTGATTGTCGATCTTGCCTTCGGTATTCTCTTCGGCGGTATTGTGCTTACACTCGCACTCTCGGTCGGCCTGAGTAAACCGGAGTTCATTCTGCAATCACTTGACCAGAGTGAGCGCGCGTCGAAGCAGGAGACGGAGAATCCCGGTGTTCGACACTTCTAGAGAGCCGCTGAGCAAGTGCGGAGCGGACGTTCTCTTTCGAATCGGGCAGGAAGCCGCGCTTAATTTTTAGCTGCAACGGGTGCTTGCCCCAGCTAAAATGCCCGCATGACGCAAGATTCCCGGGTGGATGCCTACATCGCCAAAGCAAGGCCTTTTGCGCCGCCGGTTCTGGAGCACGTGCGCTCGTTGATGCATCGCGGCGCACCGGATGGGCAAGAAACGATCAAGTGGAACATGCCGTTCTTGTACGAGAAGGGTTAGCGGCCTCCGTACAATAACGGAATGGCCCAGCGTCCTCGAACTTCAGAGCTTGATGCGGCGCAGTTTCGCCGTCTGCTGGTGCGCTGGTACCGCGTGCATGCACGGGTGCTGCCATGGCGCGGCGTGAATGATCCGTACAAGGTGTGGATCTCTGAGATCATGCTGCAGCAGACACGGGTGCAGGCGGTCATCGAACATTACCGGCGATTTCTGAAGCAATTTCCTACCATTCAAAAACTGGCCGCTGCCGACGAACAAACGGTGCTGGCGGCGTGGAGCGGGCTGGGCTACTACCGGCGCGCGCGCATGATGCATGGGGCGGCCAGGCTGGTGAGTGCAGAGCACGGTGGCAGCTTGCCGCAGACCGCGGCAGCGCTGCGCTCACTTCCCGGCATTGGGGAGTACACCTCTGCCGCGATTGCCAGTATTGCCTATGGTGAACGCGTGGCCGTGGTGGATGGCAACGTGGAGCGCGTGCTGCTGCGCGTCACTGGCAGGCCGGAGGATAGGAGCGCCGCCGGAAAGAAGTTCATCGCAGCGCAGGCGGCGGCTTTGCTGCCGGCGGCCAAGCCGGATTTGCGCGTCCCGCAGCCGTTCAGCGAGCACAATCAGGCCATGATGGAGCTGGGTGCAACGGTGTGCTTGCCGCGGGGCCCGCTGTGCGGCGAATGCCCCGTGCAGGCGCTCTGCCTGACCCGCGGCGAACACCGGACGCTGAAGCGCGCCAGGGGATTGCGCCGCGAAGCCGCGTACCTGCTCGCAATGCGGAAGCGCAATGGGGCAACGCAGGTTCTGCTGGTGCAGCGCGCGGCGGATGCATCGCTGATGGCGGGCATGTGGGAGCTGCCGCCGCTCTCTGCCGAGGTCGTTGCGCCCTATGTGCCGGTGCTGGCTGTGAAACACAGTATCACCAATACGAACTATGACGTGAGTGTCTACACGGACCGAGAACTGGAGCGCGAGGTGGCCCCGGGCGAAACGGTAGAGGTTCGCTGGGTGGCAGCGGACGCGCTGGGGCGCACGGCACTGACCGGGCTGACGCGCAAAATACTGCGTAAGATGGAAGTGATGCAGGCGTAACTCGATGAGACCCACGAACCTCAAATTTGCAGCGGCAACCATCAGCCTTGTGCTGGTCTTCGCGGCGGGATGCGCCAGCCCCGGTTCACCGCAGCCACCCTCGCTCAATTTGCCGCGCCCCGTAGACGATCTGAAGGCGCAGCGTGTGGGCGATGCCGTGCAACTGCATTGGACGATGCCTTCGGTCACGAGCGACGGACAGGCGCTGGCAGGGCAGAAGAAGGCGACGCTGTGCCGGCGCGTAGGCGCTGGCGTCTGCCGGCAGGTAAGCGCGCTCTCTGAGATGCCGAAGGCAGCGGTTGAGATAGAGGATGCGCTGCCTGCATCCCTGCTGACCGGCGCACCGCAGCTGCTGACGTATGAGATTGAGGTGCAGAACACCTTAGCCCATTCCGCGGGCGTATCGAATCCCGCGTATTCGGCGAGCGGACCAGCGCCTGCGCCAATTACCCGGCTGCATGGTGCGGTTACGGAGCACGGTGTGGTGCTCACCTGGCAGAAGGGCGCGGAAGGCATGGAGATTCTGGTGCATCGTGCGCGTCTGGCTGCCGCTGCTCCGGTTGCTCCGGCGAAAAAGAACGCCAATCCATTTGCACCGAAACCGGAGCCCGAGCTGCAACTGTTGCGGGTGCATACCGATGCCGGTGGCACCATGGACAACGGCGCGGTCTTTGGCGAACGGTATGAATACTCTGCTCAGCGCATCCAGCGCCTGCAGCTTGACGGACAGAGCGTAGAGGTCCGCAGTGAGCCCGGTGCGAGCATCGCCGTGGAGGTGCGCGACGTATTTCCACCGCGTGTGCCGCAGGGAACGGTGGCAGTGGCTTTTACTGACGAGACTCCGATTGGAGGAGGGATAGATCTCTCCTGGGAGGCCAATACGGAGAGCGATCTGGCGGGGTATTACGTCTATGCGCGCGACCTGTCGCGCGAGGGCGCTGAACCGGTGCGTATCAGTGAGCTGCTGGCGGTCCCGGCGTTTCGTGTGGAAAGAAAGACCTATGGGCACAGATTCGCATACTCAGTAAGCGCGGTGGACAAGAGCGGGAATGAAAGCGCGCGCAGCGCCGAAGTACAAACGACTCCGCAACAGTGAGGTGACGTGTGAAGTATTGCAAATGTATCGCGAATGGTGTGGCGCAGTATGCGCTGGTAGAAGAGCGTGAGGGCGCGCTGTGGGCGGTGAAGGCGATGGCCGGTCCGGAGGAAGATCCGCTGCCGGCCATTGCGGATTTTGAGCCGAAGCCGCTGTCAAAGCTGAAGCTGCTGGCACCGGTGAAGCCATCGAAGATCGTCTGCATCGGGCGCAACTACAAGGAACATGCTGCCGAGCTGGGCAATGATGTGCCCAAGGAGCCGCTGCTGTTTCTGAAAGCGCCGTCGGCACTGCTGGCGCCGGGAGCGCCGATCCGGCGGCCTGCGCAATCGAATCGCGTGGATTTTGAAGGCGAGCTCGGCATCGTCATCGGCAAGCGCTGCTGCCAGGTTGGCGCAAATGAGGATGTGCGGCAGTACATTCGCGGCTATGTGTGCGTGAATGATGTGACCGCGCGCGACCTGCAGAAGAGCGACGGGCAGTGGTCGCGGGCCAAGGGCTTTGACACCTTCTGCCCCGTCGGCCCGGTGGTGACGGATGAAGTGGATGCCCTGACTATGCCGCTGGCGGTAACCACGCAGCTGAACGGCGAGACGAAACAGCAGGGCTCCACGAAGGATTTGATCTTTCCCGTGGCGGAGTTGCTGCGCTATATCTCCGCCGCCATGACGCTGGAGCCGGGCGATCTGATTCCGACGGGGACACCGGCGGGCGTCGGCCCCATGCAGGCGGGCGACGTGGTGCGGGTGACGGTGCAGGGCATCGGGATGCTTGAAAATCCAGTTGTTTAGACAGCTTTTTGGCGCGATGCAAGTGGTCCTGCCAATTTCACAGTAAAATAAAAGTGCTGATGTCCACGGCCCCGTGTGGGCGCATCCAAAGATCTATCAAGTAAGAATGAGGAGCTTTATGGCGACATTATTGGAACAGTTGAAGAGCATGACCGTGGTTGTGGCAGATACCGGCGACATGCAGTCCATGGAGAAGTTTAAACCGCAGGATGCCACCACCAACCCGTCGCTCCTGGAAAAGGCCGCGAAGATGCCGGCGTACCAGCAGATCGTGGACGACACCCTGAAGAAAGCCCGCGCCAACAACCCCGGTGCATCCGACAAGGACGTTGCGAACGAGGCATTCAAGGAACTGGCCGTGGCGTTCGGCGTCAAGATTCTGGAGATTGTTCCGGGCCGCGTGTCCACTGAGGTGGACGCGCGTCTGTCCTATGACACAGAGGCCACCATCGCCACCGCGCGCGACATCATTGCGCGCTACAAGAAACTGGGAATCGGGACGGATCGCGTGCTCATCAAGATTGCCTCCACGTGGGAAGGCATCAAGGCGGCGGAGATTCTGGAGAAGGAAGGCATTCACTGCAATCTGACGCTGCTCTTCGGCATGCACCAGGCGGTGGCATGTGCTGAGGGCGGCATCACCAGGCGATTGCGTCCGCGGAGGCGAAGGTCACGCTGATCTCGCCGTTCGTCGGCCGCATTCTGGACTGGTACAAGAAAGATACGGGCAAGGATTACGCCGGCGCAGAAGATCCCGGCGTGCAGTCCGTGACCAGCGTTTATAACTACTTCAAGAAGTTCGGCTACAAGACCCTGGTGATGGGCGCGAGCTTCCGCAACATCGGCGAGATTCGCGAGCTCGCAGGCTGTGACCTGCTGACCATCTCGCCCGATCTGCTGGCGGAGCTGGACGCATCGCAGGATACGCTGCCGAAGAAGCTGTATGCGGAGAAGGCGAAGTCCATGCCGATTGAGAAGATCACGATCGACAAGGCCACCTTTGACAAGATGCATGCAGCCGACCGCATGGCGACCGATAAGCTGAAGGAGGGCATTGAAGGCTTCTCCAAGGCACTGGAAGGGCTGGAGAGCCTGCTGGCGAAGCGTCTGACAGAGATTGGCGCAGTAGCGGTCTAACTGTTTTTACGATTTTCAAGTCCGGGCCCGCGGAGACACTCTTCGCGGGCCTTTTGCTTGCGCGGGTATCATCGTAGCTGTGCCCAATGAACCGGAAGCGAGTGGATTGCGCGTGATGCGCCGCGTGACGCAGGCATTGCGCGGGCTGCTGATATTGCTGGCCGCCGCAGCGATGATTGCGTTCGTGCTGATTGCGCGCCGCCGCTTTCATAGTCCTTACGAATATGACTGGATTGAAGACGGCATGCTGGCCGGCGTGCGCCATATCTGCGCGGGGCTGCCGCTCTACGCTGCGCCGAGTATTCACTTCACGCCGTACCTTTACACGCCGATCTACCTGTATCTCTCGGCGGCGCTGGCGAAGGTCACCGGCATCACATACGTCCCGTTGCGGGCTCTATCCATTGCGGCGACGTGCGGCAGCTTTGCGGCCATCATCGCGTTAGTCTTCAGCGAGACGCGCAGGTACTTCGCGGCAATAGCCGGAGCGGGATTATTCGCGGCGTGCTATGCGGCGGTGGATGGCAGCTTCGACGTGGGCCGCGTGGACATGCTCTACATTTTCTTTGTGCTGTGCGCTCTCTATGCCACGCGGCGGATGTCACCGTGGTTTGCGGCGCTGCTGTGGGTGTGCGCGTTTCAGACCAAGCAGGGCGTGCTGCCCATCGCGTTGCTCATGCTCTGCCATCAGTGGCCACAGCCGCGGCGCGTGCTGGCGGGGCTGGCGTCATTTGCTGTTCTGCTGGGCGCGAGTATTGCTGTGCTGAACCGCATGACGCATGGCTGGTACAGATACTACGTCTTCGGTATGTCCGGCGGATTCGGTTTGCAGCCGCATAAACTAATGGAGTTTTTCCGGTTCGATATGGCGGGTGTTTGCGGAGCGGCGTTGATCGTAATCGTCGCAGCAACAGTCCTTCTGTATCCGCGGTGGCGTCATGTCATACGCGGAACGACGTTCAGCTTTTATGCGCTCGGCACCGTGGGCATGATTTTTTATACGGGTTATATCCGCGCGCACCGCGGGGCCAATACTAACTCGCTCATTCCGGCCTATGCATGGATCGCTGTGCTCTTCGGCGTTGCGTTGGGGAAGCTTTACCAGCGGTTGGCAGCACAGCAGAGCAGATGGGCGCAGAGCGCGCTGGCGATACTGCTGCTGGCCGCGGGCGCACAGTTTGCGCAACTGCATTATTCCTTTGACGACTGGGCTCCGTCTGCTGACGAGGCCGCGCTGCGCGAGAATTTTGAGGCCCGGCTGCGCAGGATACCGGGCGAGGTGATGGTCTTCAGCCATCCGGAGTATGCGCTGGCCGCGGGTAAGCAGGAATATGCAGACAGCGAAGCGGTGGGCGAAGTCATTGAGGCGAAGCAACAGGAGAATGGCGACCGGCTGATGGAGGACTACGCTGCTCTGGTGCATAGCCGCCGCCTGAGCGCCATCGTGCTGGATCGAACGGCAGAGAATTTTCAGGCGCTGCCCCGTACCTGGATTCCTCGGGACTTCCTTGCGTATTACCCTGTGCGCATAGAGGATGCCGGGGGCAGCGCGCGGCGTTTTACCTCGCAGCCGAAGTACATCTATCTGCAGTGTCCCTCGCCGGGAGCCGTGGATGTGCCGCGATTGCTGGATGCGGCTGCGGATGAATCAGGCTGCGCGCAGCACTGAGGAACGTATCCGCGCCGTCTGCGCTCTAGAGCATTTTCCGGAATACCGTGAACCGGATGAAGTAGAGAATGCCATTTTCCTTGATAGAAAATGGCGCTTGCACCCTCGGATTCGGTCTATACCTTTCCGGAAAATTCTCTAGCGCCTGCAGGCGTGGACGAACTCCAATGTATTGGTCAATACGCTATCTTGAAAATCGGCGTTGCAGGGAAGGTAGATCCATTGCGGCTCTGAGGTCAGGAAGCGCGGCTTATCCTGTCCAGCGGCGGAAATGGCGAGCGGGTACTGCGTGTAGAGATCCTGCGGCACCCAGCTTTTGCCGGTATAGGGATAGCCTTCCGCGGTGCCGTCCAGAACGAAGGCTGCGAAGCGGTGGGTATCGACCGCCTGCTGCATCTCCGCGCGCAGACGGATGCGAACCGCTCCGGTGGGCGAATCCAGCACCGCGCCCAGTGCTTCCATCTCCGCATGGGGCTGCTTGCCTGCCATCACGTTGTCCCAGCTGTGATTCACCACATAGATCTCGCCGGGAATCGCGCGTAGCTGATCGATGAACTGCATGCGCGTGTGCAGCGTTTCCCTGGTGGGAATGTAGCGGCCGGGGTTATAGATAAACATGGCAAGCTGCACGGCCGCGGCCGCCAGCACAACGGCAGCCGCCAGTTGATTCTGCGCGGAAGCATTGTGAGCCAGGCCGTTGAGCAGGCGTGAGACCGCGATGCCAAAGAGGACGGCGGTCCACGCGTAGGCCGGCATCATGGCATTCACCGTGGCGCCGGCATGGGAGTAGATGAACCAGATGGAGCCGTATACGGCGATCGAGGTGATGATGTAGAACGATGCGGCCCGGCTGCGCAGCGCCAGCGGGCGGAAGAGCAGCGCGGCCAGTATCAGAACAAATGCGATGCCGGCAGGAGCAAGCAACATCTGCGGCACGTAGAGTGCGAACTGCCGCGGAACCACGCCCAGGCCGCGGGTTGCGCCGAAGATGTAGAAGCTGTACCAGCCATGCGTGGCATGGTTGAGCGCAAGAATGCTGCCGCCGAGCATGACCAGGAAGCTCAGCACCCCGGTGGCGATGCGGCGCGGACGCTGCCAGTCTGCACAGAGCATGAGCATGGCGATCGGGAGCGCAGTCTGCTTGGTGTGGAAGACCAATATCCAGGCGATGGCGGCGACGACAGGATTTGCGCGGCGGGTGCAGTAGATGGCCAGCAGAAAGAGGAAGACGAAGAGCGAATCGACACGGCCAAAGTCGTAGAACGTCTCAACCACCGGATAGCACGCCAGGAACATGCCGGCGCCCGCAACTGCGGCCAACTGGGCATACCGGTGCCCGCGGCTCTCAGACGCCACCATGGCATAGATAACAGCGCAGCTCGCCAGCGTGCTGCCGATGGAGATCAGCCGCAGCGCGGCAAAGCCAATGCCGACCACTTTTGTCAGTGCGGCAGCCAGATACAGGTAGAGCGGCGCGTAGAGGTAGGGCACAAAGTCCAGTGTGGGCGCGACGTAAAGTCCCTGGCCGTGCGCAATGCGCATGACGGAGACCATCATGCCGCTCTCAATCCACTCCAGTTCAAACGGATAGCGGACGCGCCGCAGGGCCGTGTAAAGAAAGAGCAAAAGAAACAGCGCCGACAGGCAATAGATAGACGCTCGCAGAATTCTGCTGAGACGCTCCTGATTTGCGGAAGAGAGGAAGCGGCTGCCGTCTTGGGATCGAGGGGAAAGCATGTGCAGTCATTAAATCACGCGCAGAGCAGAATGAAGTAAACGAGTTTCGTTCGGCCACGCTAGAGGATGTAGCGCGAGAGATCTTCGTCTTTCACAATGCCGGCTACCTGCGCGCGGACATACTCCGGGCTGACCACAATGACCTTCTCCGTGCCGGAGTGAGTGACGCGCTCCACCACGGGAAGCGGTGTGGCGGGCGCGGCGGTGTGGCCTGGCTCGTTTGACACAATGGGCTGCGGGACGGCGGCAATTTCTTCCGCCGTCTTGAAGAGATCGGGCGCCTGGAAGCTGATCTCGTCCAGCACGCGTTCCATGATGGTGTGCAGCCGCCGCGCGCCAATGTTTTCCGTGGTCTCATTTACGCGGAAGGCGAAGTGAGCTATCTCCTGCAGTGCCTCGTGAGAGAACTCCAGCTTAATGCCTTCGGTCTCCAACAGCGCGGTGGATTGCTTTACCAACGAGGATTTGGGTTCGGTCAGGATGCGGATGAAGTCGTTGACCGTCAACGAATGCAGCTCTACGCGGATAGGAAAGCGGCCCTGCAACTCCGGGATAAGATCACTCGGCTTGCTAACGTGGAATGCGCCCGCGGCGATGAACAGAATGTGATCGGTTGAGACCATGCCGTACTTGGTGTTCACCGTAGTGCCTTCAACGATAGGCAGAATGTCGCGCTGCACCCCTTCACGGGAGACGTCGGGGCCGTGGCCGCCTTCGCGCCCGGCAATCTTGTCAATTTCGTCGAGGAAGACGATGCCGGAGTCTTCTACGCGCTCCACGGCAAGGCGCATCACCTGATCCATATCGATCAGCCTCTGCTCCTCTTCCTGCACCAGGTAATCGAACGCTTCGGCGACCTTCATCTTGCGCTTCTTGGTGCGCGGCGCGAAGAGATTAGGCAGCATGTCTTTGAATGACATGTCCATCTCGTCCATGTTCTGGTTGGAGATAATCTCAAACTGCGGTTGATTGCGCTCGCGCACATCCAGCTCCACGGTGCGGTCATCCAGCCGGCCTTCGCGGAACTGCTGGCGGAGCTTGTCGCGGGTGCGGGTGACGGAATCGGCCTCGGGTGTGACGGCGGGGAGCTGGATGGCTTCGTGGGTAGACTGCGGCGGAGTGGCGGGAGGCGGGGTGGGCGGCAGCAGAAGGTCCAGAATGCGGTCTTCCGCGCTCAGCTCGGCCTTATCTTCCACCTCTTCCAGTTTTTCATCGCGCACCATGTCAATAGCGATCTCTACCAGGTCGCGCACCATCGATTCCACATCGCGGCCAACATAGCCCACCTCGGTGAACTTTGAGGCCTCGACCTTGAGGAACGGCGAGCCGGTCAGCTTGGCCAGACGGCGGGCGATCTCGGTTTTGCCGACGCCGGTGGGGCCAATCATGATGATGTTCTTCGGCATGATCTCGTCAGCGAGTTCGGGAGACAGCTTCTGCCTGCGCATGCGGTTGCGCAGCGCAATGGCCACGGCGCGCTTGGCGGCGTGTTGGCCCACGACGTATTTATCGAGCTCGGCGACGATCTCGCGCGGGGTCAACTGGTCCAGTGAGAGCGCCTGGTCTTCCGCGATGCCGGGTAGGTAGATTGCCATATTTTTTTCTTCGCCGCTTCTAACTATTCAACACTTGCTGTTAGCACTATTAAAATGGAATATCTTCGTCAACAATCTTGTCGATTTTCAAATTAAGTTCATCTTGATGGTTTATTAGCCATCCTTCTCCTAATTCAGCAACAAATAGACTGTCATATACATTGCCGTTCTGGTCTTCTACGGTGCGTGTTTCTATGTATTTCTTACGCTTTAATCCTGAAAGCGCCAGTGCGGATGCAACTCCGGTATATCCACTCCGCTCCATTTCATTATTCAAGCTCCACCCACTAATTCCATTAGTGAATTGCGACTGAAAAACTATTGTCAAAGCTAAAAGCTCATGAGGCTTTAGTCCACTAGTCTCTGGACTTACCGCCAATGCCTTTGCTGCATCAGTGTTTTGCTGACGCGCCAAATCATTCTTAACGATACTTGTTAAGCGAGATTCGATGCTCTTAGAAAGAGCAGCATAGTCACTGGGCACTGACTCTACTGGATATTTGATGATTTTGCGATGTTGCACATCAAAAGGGAACTTCTCGCGTGTCGAAGAACAAACCAGACATAGTGGTTTATCTCTTGCTATCGCATAGCCCAACTCAAACCAAACATTCGGAGCATCTTCGGATATTTCGATAAAACATGCATCTGAGTCAGTAATTTTTTGCTCGATGGTCTCAATTGGGATTGATGCAGATGGGTCTTCATCTACCCTATACGGGATAAATCCTGCAGCTTCGATAGCAGGCTTGAAGACCTGTTCGTAGAGGCTGTCATACTTATCTCCGTCAAACTTTTGGATTACAAAGCATCGTTTTGACATACCAATTATCCCCAATGGTAGTAATAGCATTTGATCTACGCTTTCAACTCTTCAATGGTGAACTGGTCATTCGTATAGATACAGATCTGGCCGGCGATGCGCAGGGATTTTTCGGCGACTTCGCGGGCCGAGAGCTGGGTGTTCTCCATCAGTGCGCGGGCGGCGGCGAGGGCGTAGGGGCCGCCGGAGCCGATGGTGGCGATGCCTTCGTCCGGGTCGATCACGTCGCCGGTGCCGGAGAGCAGAAACGTCTGGTTCACGTCCGCGACGATCAGCAGGGCTTCGAGCTGGCGCAGCATCTTGTCGGTGCGCCAATCCTTCGCCAGCTCCACGGCGGAGCGGCCGAGGTTGCCGGCGAACTGCTCCAGCTTGGTCTCAAAGCGGCCGAAGAGGGAGAAGGCATCGGCGGTGGAGCCGGCGAACCCGGCGAGCACCTTGTCCTGGTAGAGGCGCCGTATCTTCTTTGCGCTGTGTTTGATAACGGACGAGCCGAGCGTGACCTGGCCGTCTGCCGCCATCACCACGCTGCTGCCGCGGCGCACACAGACCACGGTGGTGGAACGGATGCGCCCCGCCGCCAGTGAAAAATCTGTTACAGGCCAAGCATTTTGCGCTGGATTTTTGCTTCCGGCGGTCGATTTAAGCATCGTATTTGTAGGGAATTCGCGCATGGTGTACCAGGAGAGAAGTATATCGCAGGGTACCCCTCCCCCGGATTTAGCGGCTGTAACCGCTGCGCGCTCCACTATCCTCAGAGTTGGGTGAAGCCTGTCTGCCCTGAGCTGCGAAGGAGAACCTTGTTGCCGGAGACGTTGCAAAAGCTGATGCATCCGAGGAATCGCGAAGAGATTGGCGCGCTGGCTGCCGGCGTGACCGGTGCCGCGGCCCTGATTGCGTATGTGCTGCGCGGCAGACGGGTGAG
>Ga0302266_10003967_pt1 | contig 11637 bp, 10 predicted proteins | sample III_Bog_E1_2_FD_194559 | JGI IMG/M metagenome (GOLD analysis project Ga0302266, IMG submission 194559) | Peat permafrost microbial communities from Stordalen Mire near Abisko, Sweden - III_Bog_E1_2 | ecosystem: Environmental > Terrestrial > Soil > Wetlands > Peat | place: Sweden: Abisko... | reverse complement strand
AGACGAGGCGGGCGGACACGGGCGGAGCCGATGCCGGCTTCCTGCTGCACCTGTTTGATGAGCTGGATGAACTTGGGGACGGTATCCATGCGCAGCAGGGGCAGGAACCAGCAGTAGAGGTCGAAAGCTTCTGCGTGGCGGCCGGCGAGGGCCAGGTTGAACAGGTCGACGGACTCGCGCGGGAACGCATTCACAAGCCCGGCGACCCATCCCACGGCCCCAGCGGCGATGCCTTCGACAATGGCATCGTCTACACCGACACAGATCTGGAGGCGGTCGCCGGCAAGGGCGCGGATGGCGCTGACGCGGCGCACGTCCGTGGAGGACTCCTTGACGGCGGCAAGGTTGGGGAACTCCGCGGCCAGCTCGGCGATTTGCTCGGGCAGGTAATCGACGCCGTAAGCGACGGGGTTGTTGTAGAGCATTGCGGGCAGCGGGGTGGCTCTCAGGATTGCGGCGACGTGGGCCTTGTTCTCGCGCCAATCGCCCTTGTAGACGTAGGGCGGGAGAATCATGAGACCGGAGCAGCCGGCGGTTTGCGCGGTCGTGGCAAGCTCGACGGCCTGGGCGGTGGACAGGGCGGAGATGGCGGCCACAACGGGCGCTTTGCCATCGAGTGCGGCGACGACCGTGTTGAGGATCTCGATCTTCTCGGCGGGAGCCAGCGTCGAGGCTTCTGCCAGGGAGCCGAGGCAGATGATGCCGGAGCAGCCGTTTTCAACGAGCCAGCCGGCATGGCGGGCGACAAAAGCGTGATCGACAGCAAGCTGCTCGTCGAACGCGGTGGTCATGGCAGGCATTACGCCGGTGAAATTCATGCTTTCTCCTGATGGTGGGCGAACTGGGAGGTATGCAAGTCCGCGTAGCGGGCCGGCAGGTAGGGAGCGGGCGGAATGGGTGCCTGTTTGGCGCTGAAGGCGCAGGCCAGAAGCTCTGCCGTGGCGAGGGCGGTGGTGATGCCCAGTCCCTCATGGCCGGTGGCCAGCCAGAGCGTGGGGTCGGCGGCTTGGGGGCCCATAAAAGCGGGGCCGATGAGCGGCAGCTTATCTGGGGTGGCCGGGCGGAAGCCGGTCCAGACGCGGACCACATTGAGGGCGGCGAGGGCGGGCATATAGAGCGTTGCGCGCTGCAGCATGGCGGCGAGAAGCGGCTGATCGATGGCGGAATCTTCATTGCCAAACTGGCGCGAGGAGCCGATAAGAATCTGGCCGGACTGGCGGGGCTGGACATTGAAGGCGACCGAGTCGGCAGTGACGGAGTGGGCGCTTTTGAGGTAGGCGAGCTCGACCAGTTGGTGTTGCACAAAGCCGGGGTATCGATCGGTGATGGCGAGGTGGCCTTTGCGCTTTTTTATGGGGATGCCTGGTGTGCAATCCGGTGCTGCCGCGCCCAGGGCGTTGACCAGGCGCGGGGCGCAAAGCCGGGTTCCGTTGTCGAGGGTGGCTTCCCCATGGGCAAGATGGGTTACGGAGCGGCCAATGATCAAGGTTGCTCCCTGGGATTGGGCCTGGCGGGCAAGGTGCAGAGCGACGGTGGGAGGGTATACGACGGCGTCTTCGCTCACCAGCAAAGCGCCGGCGAGGTTGGGACGAAGGGCTGGCTCGAGGTTGGCAACCTGGCGGGCAGTCAGCATGCGGCAGGGAACGCCACGGTCGCAGAGCCAGTGGCGCTTTCGTGAGGCTTCGGCGAGTTCTTCCTCGTCGGTGGCCACCCACAGGGTTCCGGGTGCTTCGAATTCGGTGTCGGGCGGCAGGCTGGGCGCGAGGGCTTGCCAGAGCAGCTGCGAGCGGCGGGTGAGGGCGAATTGCGCATCGGAGTCGTCCATGACAACGATGTGTCCCATGCCGGCTGCGGTAGCTCCGCTGCCCAGAAGATCGCGCTCAACGAGGGCAACTTTCATGCCTTGCTGGGCAAAGGCCAGGGCGCAGGCCGCACCGACGATGCCACCGCCGGCGACGATGACGTCATAGGAAGATGGCGCAGCGGGGCTCATTCCGGCACTCCGAGTCGAAATGGATCGGCGGGGTCGAAGAGCAGGGTGGATTCGGCGGTGATGTAGGCCGAACCGGTGATGGTGGGGATGATTCCGGTTCCGTCCTGGGCCCACTTGAAACTGCCTTCGAAGACGGTGCCGAGGATGCCCTCCTGACGCCAGGGTTGACCTGGGGCCAGGTGTCCGTCGGCGGCGAGGCAGGCCATTTTGGCGCTGGTCCCGGTGCCGCAGGGGGAACGGTCGTAGGCTTTCCCTGGGCAGAGAACGAAGTTGCGGCTGTGGTTGGCGGGTTCGTGCGCAGCGGTGTAAAGCTCGATGTGGTCGATTTCGGCGTCGTTGGTTCCGGTGACTCCGGCTGCGGTGAGGGCCTGGCGAACGGCCCAGGTGAAGGCTGTCAGCGGTTCCACCTGGCGGATGTCGAGGGGGAAGGGGTGGCTGCCGACGAGGAAAAACCAGTTGCCGCCCCAGGCCACATCGCCGGTGACCGGGCCGTAGCCGGGGACGAGGACGGTGACGGCAGCGCGGAGGCGGTAAGCCAGTACGTTGCGGATGGTGACGCGGTTGGGCGAGTGGAGAAGGATATCGACGACGCCGACGGGGGTCTCGAGGCGGTGTTTGCCGGGCTGAATACGGCGCAGGTGGGCCAGGGTCACGGCGAGACCGATCATGCCGTGTCCGCACATGCCCAGGTAGCCGGTGTTGTTGAAAAAGACAACGGCGGCGGCGTGGGATTTGTCTTCAGGCGGCAGCAGGTATGCGCCAACAACGACGTCAGAGCCGCGAGGTTCGCAGAGGATGGCTCGGCGCCAGGCGTCATGACGGGTGCGCAGGTGGTCAAGCCGCTGGGCCACGGAGCCGACGCCGGAGTCCGGCAGCGCAAGCACGCAGCGGGTTGGCTCGCCGGCGGTGTGTGAGTCGACGACTGGGAGGCGGATTGGTAGGTCAGTGTTTGCCATGCGCGTCTGGAACCAGTGTATGCGGGGATTTTCTCCGCCCGGAAAGATGGGGCAGTTATTTCTTTCAGTAATAAATATACAAGATTGCATACATATTTTGGGTCCGGAGGCATTCATCCTTGCAGAAGAGCAAACCATTCCATCGAGGGCCGATTTGAATACCGCAACCGGTTATTTTTCAAGAGGATTGATGTTGCTGATGTTGATTCGGTAATGAACGAGGTACGGTAACCTGCGGGGCGGGTGTTGAAGTGAGTTTCCCGCGCCGATAATCGAATGTGTGGACGCTGCTCGCAATCTCTCGCTGCTGCACGACTACCAGACGTACCTGCGTGTGGAGAAGGGCTTGCGTCCGCTCTCGTGCGAGGCCTACGACAGCGACCTGAAGACATTTGCCGAGTTCATCGAGGAGCGCCACGCGGTTCTGCTGACTGCTTCGCAGCAGGATGTTTCGGCATTTCTGGAGCATCTGCGCAACCACGGCATTGAGAGCAGGTCAGCGGCGCGGAAGCTGAGCTGCCTGCGCGGATTCTACAAGTGGCTGTTGCTCGACCGGCGCATCCATCACGATCCGACAATCAATATTGAGTCCCCCAAGGCGTGGAAGGTGCTGCCGAAGTCGCTGGCTGAGCCGGAGGTGGTGGAGATGCTGGAGCGTGCGGGGTTGGCCGCTTCGCACCCGCAGGCACAGGCGACGGCGCTGCGCGATTCCGCCATTCTGGAGCTGCTTTACGCGGGTGGGCTGCGGGTGTCAGAGGTCACCGGGCTTTCGACGAGCGACCTGGTGATGGATTCCGGGCGAGTGCTGGTGCGCGGCAAGGGAGACAAGGAGCGGATTGTTCCGCTGGGGCGGACCGCGATTGAGGCGCTGGATCTTTATCTGCGCCAGGGTCGGCCGCATTTGGCGCGGATCAGCTCGGCGAGGAAAGGGAGCGCGGTGCGGCAGGACCCGGCGAGACAGGACGCGACGCGCTTGTTTCTGTCGTTGCGCGGAATGCCCTTGACGCGGCAGTGGATTTGGCACCTGGTCAAGATGGCGGACACGAGCGCGAGCCCTCACCGGCTGCGGCACAGTTGTGCTACGCACATGGTGGAGCATGGCGCGGATTTGCGCAGCGTGCAGATGATCCTGGGGCATGCGGATATCTCGACGACGCAGGTTTATACGCATCTGGCGCTGGGGCGCTTGAAAGAAGTACATCGCCTGCATCATCCACGCGCGACGCGGGGGTTGGTGAAGGCCAGTCCGGGGCCGCAACTGGTGCGGGACAATAGGCGCAACAAGTTTGAGGAATCGGAGTGAACGCGGCCTTTGTGACGGCTGCCGTTGCGCCGTCTGGCGCCACAACGCCTGTTGCGGCATCGCTGGGCTCGCTGGTTGAGGAGTATCTGCGGGTGCTGGCGAATGAGCGCGGGGCATCGACGCATACGCTGCGGGCGTATCAGCGGGAACTGCGCGGGTTTGCTGCGTTTCAGGCCGAGCAAAATGGCGACGGGCAGAGTGTGGAAGCGATTGAGCATACGCAGATTCGCGCGTATCTCGGCGTGCTGTTTCAGCGTGGGTTGTCAAAGGCCTCGGCGGCACGGGCGCTGGCGGCGATTCGAAGCTGGTTCAAGTGGCTGGCGCGGGCGGGGTTTGTCACGCAGAATGCGGCATCCTTGGTGTCCACTCCGAAGTTGCCCAAACATTTGCCGCGAGTGCCTTCCATTGAGCGAATGAATCGGGCAATGGACTCGGTGGATGAAGATTTGGCAAGCTGGCCGGCGCGGGACCGGGCGATTCTGGAAGTGCTGTATGGCTGCGGGATTCGAAATGCGGAGCTGGTGGGGCTGAATCTGGAAGATATTTATTGGTCGAACGATGCGGTGCTGGTGCGCGGCAAGGGGCAGAAGGAGCGGCTGGTTCCGCTGGGGGATGCGACTGCGCAGGCGCTGCGGGAGTACATGGCGGAGCGGGAGGCGCGGCTGGCTGCGGCGGGGAAGGGCAAGGGAACTCCGGCTCTGTTTGTGAATCTGCAATTGCGGGGGCTGGGCAAAATTGGCGGGGCTGGCGGCGGACAGGCGCGGCTGACTACTCGGAGCGTGGGGCGGATTGTGAAGCGGATTGCGGTGATGCGGGGGCTGTCGGCGGATGTGCATCCGCACACGCTGCGGCATGCGTTCGGAACGCATCTGCTGGAAGAGGGCGCGGATTTAAGGGCGATTCAGGAGCTGCTGGGGCATGAGCGGCTGTCGACTACACAGCGGTATACGCAGTTGACGACGTCACAGCTGACGCAGGTTTATGATCGGACGCATCCGCGGGCGCGGTGAGGGGGGGCGGAGACTCGATGGCGGGGTGAGCTCCGGTTTGGCGACGGCGCGATGGTTAGCGCGTCAGCGCGCGACTCACCAGTTCCAACGAGTATCCTGCGCCCGATCCGGCGATTCGCGTCTGTTTCACGTTCAACCTGAGATAATTCGTCAGATGCAGACAATCGGCAGAGCCAGAGCAGCAGCGGTTTGCGTGCTTGTAATACTGTTGGCCGCGACAACAGCTTGCAAGAACAGCCGCGCTAAAGTAGCCGAATACGAAGTCCTCTCCGCGTTTATAGATGCCAAATTCGCAAGTCGAAAGGGCGTAGATCCGTTAGAGCCGACCGGTGATGGAGTTACCAGAATTGTGATTCACAACATGACCAAATCCGATGAAGAGGGGATCAACTGTCTTCGAATGGACGGGAATGGACAGCCGATTCCTTGGGCGCAAACTGCAAATTCACTGCAGAGCGAGGCACCCAGTCTCAAACGAGCGACGGTTGATGCTTTTCGAGAAGTGAACGGGCAACAGGCAACCCTTCATCGTTCCTTTCACATTGCCTTTGATTACGAGCTCGTCGATTCAACTCAGCTTGATTCCGTATTCAAGAACGGCAACTGGCCTGCTTATTACAAGCGGTTTCCCGGTTCTCCGGGCATCCTGGGGTTCTCCCGTGTAGGTTTTAATGCCGATGGTACGCAAGCACTCTTCTTTGCGAGCGTTAGTTGTGGCGGACTGTGCGGCGGCGGCGCGTATGTGGTCATGGAGAGGCGAGATGGCCACTGGGTGATCGAAAAAGAGATTGAGGCTTGGATTTCGTGAAATCCGAAAGAACGATAGCGACAATCGTCGATTCATTTGCCGACAGTCGCAGAGACTGCATCTCGTGATAACATTGTTATTACTTGGAGAGCTTATGCTGACAACGATCCGCAGAATGGGGAATTCGCAGGGAGTTTTGATTCCAAAGCCGCTGCTTCAGCAAATTGGGCTTGAGGACAAGGCCGAGATGCGCGTGGAAGGGGATGCTTTGGTCCTGCGGCGTCCAAAGGCCGCGCCGCGTGCGGGATGGGCGGAAGCCAGCATGAGGGTAGCTGCTGCGGGCGACGATGCGCTTGTGCTCCCTGATTTCTCCAATGAAGAAGACGCGGACTTGAAGTGGTAAAGCGCGGTGATGTCTGGCTGGTCAACCTCGACCCGACCGTTGGCAGCGAGATTCAGAAAACCCGTCCCTGCGTAGTAATCTCTCCGCCGGAGATGCACGATTATCTGCGAACGGTGCTGATTGCGCCGATGACAACTGGAAGCCACCCCGCCCCGTATCGAATTACTGTCCGGCATGGCGGCAGAGTTGGGCTGATCCTACTTGATCAGATTCGCGCGGTTGACAAGGTTCGATTGGTAAAGCGATCAGGATCGATTTCTCCGGGTGTTCTCAAGGCGACTTTGACAGCGCTGGGAGAGGTTTTCACGGAGTAGAGCCGCAAAGGTCTCTAGTCCTTTCTGAAAGAATTCCTGGTTCGATTTCAGGCGGAGGCTACCGTCTCACAGCGGCTAAAGCCGAGTCCACTTATTATGGCTTTTCGGCACGACTGAAGTCATGCCCTGATACAAAGCCTTTGACAATCGACTTCCCAATGAGTCTACCCAGTTTGTAAAGTCCGGTCTTGTTTGAAGGCCAAGACGAATAGCGTCCGCTTCAAAGTTGCTAAAAGCTGAGCTTGTTTTTGGGATACCAGGTTAGCTGGATGGTGGTGGTTGTTGTGGTTTGCTGGGTGGCGGGGTAGGTAGGGGTGCCGCTGGGATAGATGGGGGCAATCCAGCGCTCATAGCCGAAGTTGCCGTTGATCTCGAAGTCCTTGCCGATTCGTTTCACGGCCTGGAAATCGATGTCGTTGAGCGTGGTGCCGCCGGGGATGAAGGTCTGGCTTACCTTCTGATTGCGGGCGCTGACCTGAATCCATTCGTTGCCGCCGATGTGGTAGGTGAGCCATGCCTGGCCGCCCTTGCCTTCGCGGCCCATCCAGTCTCCGAAGAGCTGGCCCTTGTTGGTGTAGCCCTGTCGCTGAATGGCTTCCCAGTACATGAAGCGGCCGTTGATCGCGTTGTTGGAGTGGATGCTGTCAGTTGAGATGCCCTCAACACGGAGGTCGAGCTTGGGCGCTCCGGGAAAGTGCGAGAGATAGATGCCGGGGCGGAAGGCGGCGCGGCGCGGTGCGTCGGCGGGGGAAACATCGTCGTGCGCTTCAGAGTCGGTGTAAAGGGTAAGCCAATTGCGGACGAAGGGGAGCCGGTAGGAGAAGTCGAACGCGCCGAAACGCGCGCCGGGGTCCCTGGTCGAGTCCTTGATGGCGTTGGTGACGTTGACCAGGCTGAAGAAACTCCTCAGGAAGGAGTGGAGGTTGATGGGCTCATGCCCTTTCCCTCCCCAGATGACGGTGCGTTCAAAGCCAAGCTCAAGGTTCGGTGTGGGACGAAAGCTCACCTTCTCGACATGAACCCAGGGATCGTTTGGGTAGACATGGCCTTTGAGCGAGCCGACCAGGAATTCATAGCGAAAGGGCCCGGTGATGTAGGAGAGACCGGGCACGTGCAGTGGCTCGACGCGGTTGATGCGGAAGGAGTAGATGTTTTCGGCGTTATTGGAGTAGGCCATGCCGCCGCCCAGGCCAGGTCCGAGCCACTCGTCCTGCTTGCCGATGGAGAACTCATGGTTGAAGTAATGGGCTGAGGCGTAGGCCTCCATGAGCCGGCCATTGGTTGCCGAGGCGATGGGTCCGAACGGGATTGTCGATAGATCTTTGAACGGAGCCGGCACGCAGGAAGTGCCCCCTGGCGCCAGGTAGCAGGCGGGGTTGAAGAGGTAGGTGGTGCCGTCAATGTTGGCGAGTTGCTGGGCCAGTCCGGTGGAGTAGCCGGTGCCGGAGGGAGCTGCCTGAAACTCGCCGCGAGCGTAAATCAGGAAGCGGCCAATGGAGGCATAGCCGCTGGCTCCGGAATAATCGTTGAAGCCATGCTGGTAGGGGCGGGCGTAGTCGTTGACGAAGGTTGAGCCGAGGTGGAAGCTGTCGCGGAGCGGCGTACCGGTGAGGACGCGCTCGACGGAGTAGGTCGACTCGACGCGGGTTTTTGCCTGATGCGCGAGGCAGGGTCCTTGAACGTCGTAATGGAGCTCGTGCTCGAGCGACTCGTAGATGCCCTCAGCTTCTTCAGTTGCCGGGCCGGAGTCGGCATCCTCTATTCGAGCGCCGGCTTCTTCAAGCATGTGGTCAATGCTGGAACGGGTGTAGGGGCGCATGCCGAGGTAGACGGTATCAACGAAACCAAGCGAGTAAAGGCGCCAGACGGCGGGATAGACCCAGCTATCGACCGGAATGTAGGGGGAGTCGAGCTCAGAGGGCGCGCAGACTGGCGCGGGACGACTCGGGTCTCCGGCGACCTGTCCACCCGATGCAGGCGTGACGGGCTGCTCGGCCAGGCACGGCTGTGTGGCGGCCAGCAGCAGTCCCGCCAGGATGGCCGCAGTTGATAGGACGGGGGCTAAGGCCAGGCGACTACTCAAGGTCATTCCCTCACTTTATCATTGGCGGCAATCAAGGGGAGCATCAAAAGTAGTGCAGAGAGAATTACGATCGAGTGCACTTTATACATGAAAATGAACGACTTGTCATACGAATAGGAATCAGGTCAAGCGCTGTGAGTCAGTCCTTGGACTGTCATCCCAAAGCGAAGGTCAACGCGCGACGACGCCGTTCTTTGAGTTCCGGTGTAGGAGTTCCGTGGGACGGAGACCCTTGAGAGCCAGGTATTGCTCCATGTTCTTTAGGGGATCGCCGGGAATTGAGAGCGAGCAGTCGATCAGGGTAGGCCCGCGGCCTTTGCGGGCATAGGTCATGGATTCCGTGGCGACGCGATAGACGGCGACTACGTCATTGCCGTCGACTGTAATGACGGGCAGGTGTTCCGGCTTGAGAAACGGAGCCTGGCTTGAGGGGGGGCTTGAGGAGTAGTTGAGCGAAAGGAAGAGGATAGGCAACCGGTTTTCAGCGGCAACGGTGAGCGCCTTGTGCCAGGCGGGCTGCGCGCTGGATTTTGCGCTGGAGAAGATCAGGGTGATCTGCCGATTATTTTTCTGAGCCAGTGCTGAGCGGATGGCCGCGGAAAGAGTGGGAGCAACGGAGACGGAAGAGTTGATGGCTTTGAGGGCGCCGTCTGGCCAGAGGGTGGGCACGAGGGTGTCGTGCGCCTTGAGGTCGATGGCGGCTCCGGCGACGGCGGCTTCGTGGCCGAGGATGGAGTCGAGAAAGTGGGAGGATTTTGGAACGCGCTGCCTGGGGAGTTCCGCGCGGGATTTTTCGGCGACTGCGCGAGCCTGAGCCATGGCGGCGTAGAGGGCAAGCAACCTGGTGTTAGGGATGAGCGAGAAGCCCTCGCCAGGGGGAGCGGGAATGTTCTTGTTTTTGGTCATGGTTTTGCGGGAGGCCAATGGAGTTGGGATATCCGATTGATGCGATTGTAAACGGGGAGTGGGCAATTGCGGAAAGCCGGGCGGGTATTTGCAAGCGGGTGAGGAGATGCTAGGGTAATCGGTTATGAGCATAAATCGGATATGAGTTCAACCACGGCGGATGTGCTTGGCGAGATCGGGTTGCCGGTTCCGGTGAGCGAACTGGCGGCAAAACAGTGGGACGCGATCATTGTTGGGGCGGGCCACAATGGGCTGGCTTGTGCGGCTTATCTGGCGCGCGCGGGCAAGCGGGTGGTGGTGGTGGAAAGCAGGCAGCGCGTGGGCGGGGCCTGCACCATCGAAGAGCCTTTCCCTGGGGTGCGGATGTCTCCATGCGCGTATCTGGCGGGGCTGCTGCATCCGCTGGTGCTGGAAGAACTGGAACTGCCGCGACGCGGGTATGTGTGGACTCCGGCGGTGAATGGGCTGTTTGTGCCGTTTCTGGATGGGACAAGCATTCAGCTTTGGGACGATGACGACCGCTGCGCGGAAGAGGTGCGAGCACTGGCTCCCGGGGATGTGGAGGGCTGGGGTGCGATGGGCGAGGTGATTCGGCGGCTGCGCGATGCGTTGCGGCCTGCTGGCGCGGGCGATATGTGGATTGGCGAGCCGCCTACGCGCGAGCAGATCGAGGAGCGGCTTGGCAGCGATGAGGAGGCGCGGGCGTGCCTTTTCGAATGGTCGATGGGGGAGTTTGTCGAGAGGTATTTGAAAGATGAGCGGCTTCAGTGCGCTTACCTGGGCCAGGGCGTGATCGGGACCAACGCCAGTCCGTTCGACAAGGGAACGGCGTCGATTCGGTTCCATCATTCGTCTGGTCGGCTGGGTGGCATGGCCGGCATGTGGGGCTATGTTCGCGGCGGCATGGGGATGGTGAGCTTTTACTTTTGCGATGCGGCGCGCGAGGCTGGGGCGACTGTCATTTCAGGCGTGCCGGTGGCGCGGATTGTGCCGGGCGAGGGTATTGAGCTTGAGGGCGGCGAGCGGATTTCGGCGCCAGTGGTGATCTCAAATGCCGACCCGCGACAGACGCTGAAGCTGCTTGGCGAGGATGCGGACGAGGGCTGGGGTGCGCGGGTGGAGCGGGTTCCGATGGTGGGCTGCACGGTGAAGCTGAATGTGCACCTGCGCGAGCTGCCGAATTTCACGGCGCGGCCTGGGGTCAACGAGCCGCATCACTACGGGCAAATCAATGCGCCGCTCACCAGGGACGAGTGGAAGGCCGGTTTTGCGGCTGCGCAGCGTGGAGAGCTGCCGGGGCAATTGTGGTGCGAGCTTTATTTTCAGAGCGCGCATGATCCCTCCATAGTGCCGGCGGGTGAGCATACGATGAGCGTGTTTGCGCAGTATGTGCCGCACACCTTTGCGCGGGGAACATGGGATGAACGGCGCGACGAGGTGCGGGCGCTGGCAATGAAGTCGCTGGCGCGGTACTGCTCGAATATTCCCGATGCGGTGATCGATGCACAGGTGCTGGGGCCGCCGGATATCGAGAAAAAAGTAGGGCTGACGGGCGGGCATATTTTTCAAGGCGAGTGTTTGCCGCAGTACATGTGGGCCGACAGGCTCTCGACGCGAACGCCGATGCGGGGCGTTTATCTATGCGGCGCGGCTACGCATCCGGGTGGGAGCGTGATCGGGATCAACGGGCGCAATGCCGCCATGGCGGTGCTGAAGGACATGGGCGAGAAATAGTTGCATCGGTGCGCATAGGGTCTGCTATGCTGCGTCGAACATGGCTTCCTCTCCAGCGCTCAAGCGAGGCATCCGGTTCCGCGACCTTGTGCTGTTTTACGTGGTGGTGGTGCTGAGTGTGCGCTGGACTGCGGCGGCGGCGACAGCCGGCCCGAGCATCCTGATTGTCTGGGTGGCGGCGCTCTTC
>Ga0302266_10003963_pt1 | contig 11650 bp, 17 predicted proteins | sample III_Bog_E1_2_FD_194559 | JGI IMG/M metagenome (GOLD analysis project Ga0302266, IMG submission 194559) | Peat permafrost microbial communities from Stordalen Mire near Abisko, Sweden - III_Bog_E1_2 | ecosystem: Environmental > Terrestrial > Soil > Wetlands > Peat | place: Sweden: Abisko... | reverse complement strand
GATGATGTTGGCGTATTTTTGAGCCTGTAGCGATGGACGGGACGGCCATATCCGAGTGGAGAAATAGACTGAACCTCGATCAAACCGTCCGCGACGAGCTTATCGACCGCCTTCTTTAACGCCGATGCGTTCATCCATCGGAGGGTGCGCAACACCTCAGATCGCGTTATCTCGCCCTTATTACTGATAAGGATAAAGACGGATTCCACCTCCATAAAAGGAGTATTTTTCTGTTTTTCAATAAAAGCAAACCCCAAGTCATTGCATAGCTGTTTCGCCGCCTCCCTCCCAAAAATGGCGCGGCATTCCGCAATGAGCATAACTTTTGTTTTAGTGTCCAAACTTTTGTAATCTTCTGTCATGGCGATTGTCTCCTTTTTACAGGTCAATCTCTACCATAAAAAAATATCGCAAAGAAGATATTTTTACGAAAAAAACGCTTGACCTCCACCGCAGACGGGGTTAGACCGTTATTCATCGGACGAATTTAAGGAGAGAGGAACCTTAGCCATGAAAACCTACACCATAACCGACATTGACGGTTCAAATCCCCGCCAAGTCACATTGGATGAATTCATGGCTATTCATCGTGCCAATGTCGCGCGCGTCTCCCCCATAGCCAATGCGTTTCGCAGAGGAAATCTGAAAGAAACAGAAGCCACACAAAATCGCGTCAAATCTGGAAGGTAAGAACCCATGATGAACCTAATCGACTACTTCGCCGACATCGAATTTCGCCTATACCAAATCGAACAGGACTTAAAAGGAGGAACCGCCATCATCGACGCCAGCGACTTATCCGGCAAGGAAAAGACCGACGCCCTGGCCGATTGCGCCCGCGCCCTGCACCATGTCATCCGAGCGCACGCTAACGCGCAAGGCGTGACACTTACCGCCATGTTTCCGAATATCGCCGAATTGGTAGAAGGAGTTTGAACATGCTTACAACAACCCTAAAACGCATTCGCGCGCATGGCCCGTGCGGGGACGGATGGAGAAAACTTCTAACCGGGCTTGGCAAAACATCTGCGGATGATGAACCCCTTCCATACGCCGAAATCCTACGCATCAACGGCTTGGATGACGCGATATGGTGTTGCCGAGCCGAACCGCAACACGCACGCGAATGGAGATTGTTCGCGGTATGGTGCGCGCGTCAGGTGCAGCATTTGATGACTGACGAACAGTCGATTGCGGAAATTGATGTAGCGGAACGACACGCTAACGGCGACGCGACAGATCGAGAATTATATGCTGCGGATGCTGCTGCGCGGGATGCTGCGTGGAATGCTGCGCGGAATGCTGCGTGGGCTACTGCGGATGCTGCTGCGCGGGCTGCTGCGTGGGCTACTGCGGAGGATGCTGCGTGGAATGCTGCGCGGAATGCTGCGTGGGCTACTGCGGATGATGCTGCGTGGAATGCTGCGTGGAATGCTGCGTGGGCTACTGCGGATGCTTCTGCGCGGGCTGCTGCGTGGGCTACTGCGGATGCTGCTGCGCGGAATGCTGCGTGGGCTACTGCGGATGCTGCTGCGCGGGCTGCTGCGTGGGCTACTGCGTGGAATGCTGCGTGGAATGCTGCGGAGGATGCTGCGGAGGATGCTCAATCTAAAAAGTTTCTCGAAATAGTCGGAGGATAAATTATGTCAAACGAACTCACTCCATCCCTATCCGGACTGATCGCCGCGTTCGCATGGGACATTGCCGAGCTTATGCTTGCGTTGTGCGCGGCGTGCGGAATTGGCGCTGTTATCGCGTGGTGGCTGCTGTGAGCGCCGGCCATACGCCGGGGCCGTGGCGCTTCGAGTTGGCAATCGGACCGCATGGCCAGAAATGTTATCACACCATAAAATGCAACGAATACGATTATGTAGCTTCAACTTGGGGGAAACCACATGAGGCCAACGCCCGCCTAATCGCCGCTGCGCCCGAACTGCTGGCGGCGCTGAAGGAACTACTGGAATCATACGAAAGACAAATGCATTCGGAATACGATTTCCCAGGTAGCCCTTGGAGTGCAGAAAGGGACAATGATACAGAAGCTTTAAATGCAATGAAGGCCATCGCCAAAGCCGAAGGGAAATAATCTACCCCTTCCACCTAAAACTAACGAGAGGCCGGCCTACCCCTTTGGTTTCCTGCCTCTCGACAATTCCGGCCCCCGCCAAATGGTTTGTGATATTCTCAAGATCGCGCCCATTTATATGCCGGATGGCGCGCAGCAATTGCGACCTAGTGATAACTCCAGCATCTCGAATTTCTTTCTTAACGTCGTTTAGCTCGGCTTCATATCCTGACTTAGCCATCATATTCTCAGCCGCGTCGCTCATGGATTTTGCGCTCGATACCGCCCAAGCCGCGCCCCATTGCATGTCCACAAGTTCAAGCTCGGCATAAGCGCCGGCTCGGCTGACCGCATGGATACCACCTAGACGGATCGAATATTCGTACACACGGCCCCAGAGGTCGCCGTACTTGGCTTCCGTCACAACCTCATTGACCTGTTTTTTGAAAGCCTTCACCGCATCCCGCACGCCATACGCCCATTCGAGCTTGCGCTCGGGAACTTCGACGTTCGGCGAGAACACGCCAAGTACATTACCCAAGCTACCGCCAAGCGCCGGAACAATCCCATGCAAGCAATCAATTACAATCTGCGGAACTGGTATTGTCTCTATATCCTCGTCCTCATCACAACGAGGCGCAGCTTCCGCGATCAGAAATCGGTTCATAAAGCCGTCCGCAGCGTCCGCATTCTGCAAGGTCGCGTAGAACTTCTCAGGCGTGGATGCACCTAGGATCGTCAGGGACGGGCTCCTGACAGGCACGGAAGCCGACTGTGCCCTATGCGTCGTCATGAAGGCGTCCTTGCCCATTGTTCGCGACCATAACTCCAGCAAAAGCGGCTTGATGGCCTGTTCATGGGTTGAAGATCGCCGGTGCGAAATCCGGCTCATCAAATTTGCGCCGAGTTCGTCAATAATCGCGACACAGCACGGGTTATCCACCATCATGCTTTCAAATCCCGAAACAGCAAAAGACTTCCCGGACTGACGCAGCGACGGCATGCCAGCCGCCTTGAAAATCTCCCCAGGCGCGGACAATGGGCGATCCTTGCCGACGCCTGTTTTGGCGAGCATGGCTATGTAAAGGTTCATCGCCGTCGCAGATGCGGAATAGAGATGGCGTCCGCAAATGGTCGATATGATCGCGGTTGCGGCGGCTACGGCTAACGGACGATTTGGCATAGGACTTGTCGCCAAAATCCAATTGGCGATTTCGGAAAGCAGACCGACAGGCTTTGCCCAATCGACGGACGCGCCAAGATCGATGACGACGGGATCGGGCTTTTTGGCGCGAGCGCCCGACATGGCGGCGGCGGCTTCTACAACCGTGACGGGGACCTCTATATCGCGTTCCGGCTTCTGGCGAGGCTGTAGGCGTCCCTTGGACAACCCGGATCGGATTGTGGCGTTCGTCGCCGGCCATCCGTCCTCGCGCGCTAGGCCGCATGCCAAGGCCGCGTTGCGAAGCGCCGAGACAATATCGGCCTCTTGAAGATACCCGCCGCCCACGAGCTGGCCGAGCGAGAATGCAGCCTTGTTGAGCGTGTCGTTTCGTCCGCCCTTGCCGCAGGATGCGACCTCGCGCGTTTCGGCGTCGAGCGCCGCTTGCGCCCATGCTTCGATAGCCCGCGTTGGCGCGCGGATCGGCACCACGGATGACGGCTGGAAATCAACCGGAACAGGCCCACCAAGCGCCTCGATTAGCGCGACGGCGAATGTCTGTTCGACCTCGCTGGAAACCTCTGGCAGATCGGCAAGCGAAAACGTCGCCGGCGTCTCGCCTTCCCAATCAAACTCTGACCCGTCAGGATGAACGCCAAAGGCGACGAATTGCTGGCCTGCGCCAAGAACCTCAACCTTGCCAGCCGTTGTCTTGATGATACGCTTTGGCCCAGATCCTCGATAGACGAGAAGACGGCGCGGGGAATTGGAACGAAACCGGATGAGCGGAGTTGATCCAAGTAGCTTGATTGAAAGCGCAACGGCTTTTTGCGCCGCGTCGGGATCGTCTATGTCTATGTCTATGGCGCGAATTGTAGAACAGTTTATGCCCGTGTTGCGCGTGATATGCGCGAGCGGAGGAACGCCACGAATAAGCGTCCACGCGCGATTGATTGGAGCCTTTTCGTTCGTCTTGACCGGGACGGGCTGAAATCCATGAGCGTATATCGCGCGCCGCAACGCCGTAATAGGATCTTCCGGTTCAAGTGGGAGCGCGACCATTTCACTAGTGGAACCTTCTCGTTATATCGCGAATAGCCGTCTCATATTCCTCAATCACCTTATGCAAAAAATCATACCACTCCTTCTCACTCATCTTGTTAAAGTCGGACTTACCCAATCTTTCGAGATATTCGCCAATGCCAGCCGATGCGTTGTAAACGCCTTCACAACGCATTTTCTTTCGGCCTGCATCGCTCATGTCCGCGAACGATTTACCGACTGGCGCGCAAACGTCGCATCGAAAGACGTGACGTTGCGTTTTAGGTCCGATTGATTGACCCCAATCCGTCCAACCGAGACAGATCGCGCATAGATGCTGACCGTGTAGGGTTGGATGAGGATATTGGCGCATGTCACTTATTGCGCTCGGCGAGCATTGCGTCGGCAAAGAGGTATGCCTGCTTGACGATAGAGCCGTCTTCAGGATTCGCAAGCAAACCAACAAGCGCCTGCCCCGCGAAGAAATCGCGTAGGCTCATGCCGGGGAGGCGGTCCATGCCCCAATTAGCCCTGTCTACTGGAAACGCCGGTCCGCCATCGTCTTTTTCCTCGCTCACGCTGCTCTCCTTTGCAGTTTCACGCCAACAACATCAAAAAACTTACCGTTAGGACGGATTTGAATAGCCTCAACCTGTCCAAGCTCGCCAAAGCGCGCAATCCCTTCCTCTGCTGTGATCGGAACCGGATTTTTCCCGCCCATCCTGTTCCACCACGAAACAGCTTTCGAGCGCGGATAACCATCGTGACCAAGGCATACCCATTCCCGCTGTGTCGTTAGACCGCAGAAATACTCAACCCGCATTGACGTAGGCGAACCTAGTTTTTCATGCAGAAACGCCTTCATGGATTGAACGTTGATCCACGTCGGAGCGCCAGTTGACAAGATCGAATGTTCGGAATCCGCCCGAACGCCATGCTTGGGTAGCTTGTCCTCGTCATGCCTGAAACTGTGACCGCACACAGGACATTCGAGCGCACCAAGATAAAGCAACGTCTGGCAATCGGGACATTCCTTGGCCCGCACGCTTTCCTTTTCTTCGCCTTTTTTCGTTGCGGATCGAACGCTGATTTTATCGACGGGACCATGCCGCATAATGTTGCGAGCGAAATCTAAAATCAAACAATCCGTCTTGCCATCAGCTAATCTAGTCCCTCTCCCAAGCATTTGCACATAAAGCCCAGGACTGAGCGTCGGTCTCAAGAGTGCAATCATATCGACGTTCGGCGCGTCGAATCCAGTCGTAAGCACGGAACAATTTGTAATGCATTTGATGCTACCGGCCTTGAGCGCATTTAGAATACGGTCGCGCTCGCCTTTCGGCGTATGACCTGAAACCATTTCGCACGAAATATCGTGTCTGCGTATTTCATCCCGGACATGCTCGGCGTGTTCAACGCCCGTACAGAAAGCAATCCACGCGCGCCGGGATGCGCCATAATCAATTATCTCTTGGACAGCGGCCTTTGTCACGAAATCCTTATCGACGGCGACTTCCAACTCACGCGCGACAAACTCCCCGCCTCTAACATGCACGCCAGAAACATCAATCAAGGTCGCCGTAGCCTTGGAAATCAGCGTCGAAAGATAGCCGTCACGGATGGCTTTGCCGATCCCATATTCGTAAACTATTTTTGAGAAAATGCGCCCTTCGCCTTCGTCCAATCGACCCGAGCCGGATCGGTAAGGCGTAGCTGTAAAGCCCGCAACACGCATGTCAGGAACCAACTCGCGAGCGCGCGTCAGGAATGTTTGATACATTCCTTCGCCATCTTTCGGCACAAGGTGCGATTCATCAATCAAAACTAGGTCGCGAGGCCCGATGTCGGATTTGTAGACGGATTGGATCGAAGCGAACAAAATCTGACTATGCCTGTCCCGCTTGCCAAGTCCGGCGGAATTGATCCCGATAGGAGCGCCCGGCCACGCCTTGATCATAGCCATAGCGTCCTGAGACACAAGCTCGCGGACGTGGACGAGAACGACCACGCGCAAGCTAGGCCATTCCTGAAGTAGACCCTTTATCAGTCCTGCCATAGTGAGACTTTTTCCGGTCCCGGTAGCCATTTCTACGAGCGGATTTTCGCCGCCGTTGCGCCAGTATCTACGCACGGCTTCGATAGCGTCGGATTGATAGGATCGAAGTTCGGTCATTTGTTCGCCTTCTCCCCTAATTCAATCTTCAACGTTCGTATTTCCTCGGAGATCACGTCCAACCAATAGATAAAACGCGCTCGCTGAGCCGGGCTATCGCACGGAGCCGCCGACAACCTGACGGCGATCTTGGCTATCGTGTCCGCACATAGCAGGACGGCGCGGTTGTGATCGGTTATGCTCATAAGCCGCCAGGAGGAATTATGCCGCAATAGAACACAATCTCAGCGCCGCTTTCTGTTTTCAATAGACGATCCGTGTTGTGATATTCGTGATAATTCTCGACGGTCTGAGGATCGTCTTTGTAGCAAAGATGCGCTTCGTGCGTTTCGCCTTCTTCTACCTGATCGCCGGGAATAGGCGTAAACTGTATTCGATCCGTTGGGACACGAACCCAATCGCCAGAGTTGGTGCGAAACTCGAAATTGCCGCCGCGCTCTCGATATATCGTGCGCCAGCAATCGCGTGATGCGCCTGCATCCGGCCCTCCGCAACACGGCAAGGTTCCATCCTTCATGCGCAGATTTGTATAAATGTCATGCGCGCTTGATGGAGTTGATAAGAGAATTAGAATTAGGACGGCGCGTTTCATCTTGATTTCCCCGCCCACTTGATAACGTCATCAGCCAATCCAACAAACTCTGACGGAAGCGCCCTTTCCAATTCGTCGAGAAGATCAACAAATCGACGCCTGTTTAGCGCGATAATTGCCGCTCTAAATTCCTCTGGATCAAGATCGTGCTCTGTGATTTCGTCGCATTCCTTGCAGAAGGATGTAGCCATGTTACACCGCCGATAGAAGATCGTTGATTGGTCCGCGTTGCTCAGCTTCAACTAGGTTTTTCACAGCCTGACGGTAGTACGCCGGCTTAAGCTCGGTCCCTATGAATTTCCGTCCCATGCCTAGAGAAACCGCGCCTTCCGATCCAATTCCGAGAAATGGCGAGTACACCACGTCGTCGCGGTTTGAATACAGCGTTAAACATCGCTCGATAACGTCCAACTGCAATGGACAAAGATGGCGCTCGTCCTTATCGTCTCGCGCGACTTTGACATTGAGAACATTGGTTTGGTTGATCGTCCGCCACACTGGCGAAGCGATTTCCTGCCATGTCGTGACAGGATAATGGTTAGGATCGTGCAAAACAGGTTCGGGCGTCTTTGACGTTGCCCCGTCCACAGGCTTGCGAAATATCATCATGTAATCAGGCATTCCAACCCGGCATCGCGTCGCGTCCGTTCGGAACGTTTTGTAAAGCAGTCCATGCGCCTTGGTCCGTTGCATTTCCACAACCGGATCTTTCCAGATCGTGATGCGACTGTGATAATCCCAACCCTCATCTTGGTGGACTTCACGAATAACGGAGGGAAGATCGAACAGGCCGATCACGCCGTCTTTCGACTTGGTTGTCGGTATATCCGAGCAATGGACGGCTGAAATTCTACCCTCTTTTGTCGCGCGAAATATCTCTTTGATTAGAAACCGATAGGTTTCCTTGAATTCATCGTAGCTAGCGACGTTACCCATGTCGCGCTCGCTGTCGGAATAAACAAACAAATGAGCAAACGGTGGAGAATAAACACTGAAATCAATCGAATCGGACGGCATTCCTGCCGTCCACTCGACGGTATCAACATTGTATGCCGCAAACCGATCCGAAACGTGCTGATCGAATACATTCATGTTGACACCATATGTTTGAGTAGCTTTACGCGGCGTCGGCGCTCTTTTTCCCGCGAGGAACGCCGAGATTAGCGCGCGGCCAAACCCTCAGGTAAACCTCGCGGACTGCCTCGCGGAGCAAAGCAACTTCGGGATTTCCGGGATTGTCAATCGCGTCCTCGATGTCTTCGGCGCTAGCCTCACCCAACGTAGTCAGGTGCACGCCCCAAATATGCTTCTTGGCGTCCTCCTTATTTTTGTGCGTCACGCCGTCAGCGGTCGTGACAGTCTTCGTAACCGTAATGCTCATTGATCCATTCCTGTTTTGGTTGCCTACATTATCCGCCGATCATTGATCGTCGAATTTCCTAAATCCACTTCGGAATCGATGCTTCCATTTGCGGACGATAGTTTGAAAGGACTTCACTCGACCTATGCGCGCGCGCCATTGCAGCCGACATTTCCGCCTTCATGTATTCGTGGTCGCCGCTCTTGCGCGAAACCACGTCCCATATCGACGCTTCCGTATCTGCACATATGACGTGAACCTCTACGGCGCGTTTTTGTCGAAATCGCCAGCATCTACGAATTGCCTGATAATAGTTTTCGTAGCTGAAGCTCAACCCCATGAACGCCATGCGAGCGCAATGTTGCCAATTAAGCCCATATCCTGCGATACTCGCTTTAGTAAGCATGGTTAGTGATTGACCGGTTGTAAAAGCGTTTAATCTGTCCTCTTTCACGTCAGGCGACATATTTCCGCGAACTTCGTTGATGTTAGGCATAAGCTCGCGCAAAGCATCTGCGTCGTAGTTCGTATCGCACCATACAATCCAAGGTTCGTCAGGCTCTCGCGCCATCAACTCTGCAACTTTAATTGCCCTCTCGTTTTTAGTCAATCGTTTCTCTTTGTGGATTGATGTTGCGGACGTATCAGGAATGCGAAACAATCGAATTTGACCGTCTTTTTCCGCACCGGAATCCTGAGAGCGATCCGCCGCCACGATATGCTTGTGAACGTTGAGCGGAGGCATTTCAAATCCAATATCGGAAAACCCAAGATCGGATGGCTTTGACAAACATCTCGACCACGACGCTACCCAATCCCAGAATATTTGCGTCGCGTGACCCTTTAGCCGCCACGTTCCCGTGTCCGCGCTATCGTGCAGAAACCATCTAACAAGCATCTGCGACTGAGACAGGACGCTAAGAAATTCCGAGTGCTGACCCAACTCCATATGATCGTTCGGCGCTGGCGTCGCCGAGCAGCACAAACGAAATGGCGTGTTTTTGAATGTATCTATTAACTTGCGCGTCGTGACGCCAGAGAACGATTTAAGAATTGAGCTTTCGTCGAGAATGACGCCGCCATAAGCATCAGGATCAAATCTTTCCAATCTGTCATAATTGGTAATGACGATTTGCGGCGTCTCTGGCGGAACTCCAGTTCGGCTGACTTTCGCCTCTACACCGACCCGTTCCGCTTCTGCCAAATGCTGATGCACAACGCCGAGCGGCGCGAGCATGAGAACGGGCTTATTTGTTTCCTCGACGACGCATCGCCCCCATTCCAAAGCTATAAAGCTTTTGCCAAGTCCGGTATCTAGGAAACATGCAGATCGTCCCGCGCGAAGCGCGAACTGCGTGCATGATTCCTGATAATCAAACATGGATGAGTTCAGTTTTGGCGTTCGGCTTATTCCTGTCGGAATAGCCGCAATCCGTTTGGTCGAAATCAGTTTGCGATATTCAGACAAATCATTCATTGCCGCGTCCCCAGTTTCGTATGACCCGCGCAATAATTCTTGCCTGACTTTGGCGCTCCGCAATACCGAAATTCATCCGAGAGGGGATCGCCAAGCGGCCAATGACAATCGAAGTCGCCAATCTCCCATATGGTTTTTGGGTTAGATTGAATGACGACAGGTTCCGGCTTTGGCTCATCGGGAATGATGACGGATTTTGGCTTGAAAACCACCTTCTTGGTAGCTTTCGGAGGCTTTGTGGGTTTCGGTTCCTTCTTGATATAATCTTTTCCAACGCAGTCAAACCTAATTTTGCCTTCAACGGAACCAAATGAAATTCCATTGCGAGCCGCCGCGCCAGATACGGCGCATCGCGAACAACCTAGTTCAACGGCGACCTTTCCCGACGAATGCGTCTTGGAAAGCGTTCGTAGCTGTTCGATGCGTTCTTCCGTCCAGAATTTCATAGCTCAACCTCATGGCAAAGACGCCAGAAATAAATACGTCCGCCGCGATTGTCTCTATTCGCCTGACCGCACCGCTCGACGACACCCTGTTTCACCATCTGACACAATAGCGTTGACACAACTCTCATTTTTATGCCCGTGATGCTAACTATTTCCGCAGTTGTGAGTGGTCCATTTGTGAGCGCGGTCAAGATCGGACCTCGACGATGACGCCTGACAGATACGCCAAGCCTTTTGGCGTGCCTGGAAACTGTAGATTGATCTACGTTTAGATCACTCGCAATTTGTTTTCCTAGCATCCCTGCGGACAGCATTTTAGGAATATCATCGTAATTCGGATTCATCATTTGTCTCCGTCAATCCATTCGTTACCGTATGACATTTTGTAAACAATCTTTTCGCCAGCGCGAACGTCAATTTGTTCGCCTGGAACCAAAGCAGGAATGAACCTATGTTCCTCGCATCCTGTTTGCTGAGCCTTGTAATCGCGTTGCGTCTTGTTTTTCTCGCACGTCAAGCTTTCGGGATTGACCGTACCATATATACACGTCCGACAATTGACACGCGGAAAAGCGCCTTCGTGGCAGATCGAAAGCGACGGGCAGTACAGGCACGCAAAAGCCGCCTTGGCGTTCGGATCATCATGCAAACGTGCGGGAGGTTCCGCCAGATTGGCGATGCGCTCAATCCTAGCCTCTGTCTGCATACAGAAAACAGGATCGTAATGCACCCGCTCAAGGTGGCGTTCGTCGGTGTCTTTGTTGACGCACCAATACGCTCCGCGTGTCAGGCTGAGCGCGTGCATGTAAAGTTGCAACTGCGCGTGATGCTCCGGTATAGCCTTGGCGACGCCGTGTTTGACGACCGCGCGGAATTTTTCGGCTTTCAGGCTTTTGCATTCGACAACATGCTCTGTTTTTGGAGCTTCAACTAAGCCCGTCGCGGTCGCATCGGTACGACCTCGCAGAAATCCTCCCGCCAACGTGACCTTTTTCTGATAATGTCCGAACGTCACGCCGATGTTGGCGAGATCGTCAAGCAACCGATCTTCCCATTTCAGGCCAGTTGTCAATCGAGACGCACCGGCTCCGTCAAAAGGATTTGATGGAGCGGCCCAATGAAGTTTGTACCAGATGGCGCGGTCGCATGGGTTTATGGCGTCCGACATGGACACGCCCGCGCTATCTCCCAAACTAGCGCCGCGAGCTAAGAATGCGTAGACGGCTTCTACCGTGTGCGGAAATGGCGGCGGGATTTCAGCCATTGGCGAGCGCCCGCGCGGCTCGTTCTGTTTTCATTGCCGCTTTAGCCAACTGATCGCACTTGCGGTTGAC
>Ga0302266_10003954_pt1 | contig 11671 bp, 10 predicted proteins | sample III_Bog_E1_2_FD_194559 | JGI IMG/M metagenome (GOLD analysis project Ga0302266, IMG submission 194559) | Peat permafrost microbial communities from Stordalen Mire near Abisko, Sweden - III_Bog_E1_2 | ecosystem: Environmental > Terrestrial > Soil > Wetlands > Peat | place: Sweden: Abisko... | reverse complement strand
CTCCGGGAACAGGCAATCCGCCGAAGGTAACCTGCCCATGATATTCCGCAGCCGCGGCCAGGGTTGAGGCGCAGAGGCTTACAAGAGCTGAGAAGAACAGGATGTAGCCAAAGAGTCTCGACATTTGCCAAGTCCAGGTTTGTACTAGTTTGCCGTAGGCTGTTCGATGTGGTCGATGACAACGACGTCTACCGGGCCCTTTTGCGGATCGAGTCTCAAACCAAGCTGCTCTTGAAGCGCAGTGAATAGAGAAGGTCCAGGGTCACTCGCGGCTTCACTCCCAGGCGAACCACCCTGCGCACCGCCAGCCATTGGAGGAGGAGCATCGTCAGGCGTCCAGTGGAGTTCAAGATCGTAGTTTCCCGTAAGCCCGGTCTTATCGAAGATGGGGCGGCCCAGACGTTGAGACGAAAGCATGTTTACCAGGTCCTCGATTGGAATACCCTGGCCGGTTATCTTTCCGCGGCCCGTCATCATCATCATTCCCCCGGTTGATTGGCCGTCAGGTCCCTTCATTCCATTGGGGTAAGTGTCGCCTGGCTTAGCCTCCTTCATCTTCAGACCACCCTTTGCGACAACCAGTGCATAAGTGGGCAGTTCCCTGGTCTCGTGATGAAACTTCAGATTGAATCGATCGGCGAGTACAGGCAAAAGCATCTTCCTGCGCTGGTCATCTGAGATCTTTTCCAGCTTTGGCGCATCGGCGGCGTCAACCTTGGCCTCTATATCAAACCTGTCCGTCGTGACCCAGCCTGGCGCTCCGAGTATCCGACTGTCTTCTATCCCAAAAGTTTCTCGAAGAACCATCTGCAGCCTGACGTTCGAATAGGAGACTCCGTCAGGCGTGGAATCGATCATCATTCGGCCATCGCCGGATTTGTTTGGCTTGACCGAAGATACCTCATACGCCGGTGCAGGGCCGGGAATCGCTTGGTCAGGTGGCGCGCCCAATTGCATTTTCTTAGGTTCCTGCCCATGCAAGCCCGGCGCGACAAGCATCGTGCAGCCGGCCGAAATCAGCAACAGCCATGGCGCCGCTCTGCGATGCCACACGGTTGGATCGGTTGTTATTCGCATTCGCATCCTTTGAATTTGGCACTGATCGTTTGGGAGATACAAGAGCCGCGCACGCTTGTCGAACAGGATTTCTATATCTGACGTTTCAGTCTGCCGTTCCGTTTGCGGATGCTGTTCTTAATTCTTCATTCAGGCGCTCTTATCCGCTGTGTCGGTGATAATTGCTGAGACTGTGTGGACAGGCAGTCTCCCAGGTCTCAGATTCGAGACCTGAGGCACCACGGTCGCGTTGCTAATTCTGCGAAGGCTTCTCAACATGGTCGATGGCGATCACATCGACGGCCGTCTTCTCCGCATCGAGCTTAAGCCCAAGCTGCTGCTGGATTGCATCGAACAATCCCGGCGCAGCGTCTGTCGCATTGGCTGGCGCCTGGAATGGCGGGTGTCCGTTGAACTGCGAGTCATCAGGCGCAAAGGTACACTGATAATCGAATCGGCCCTGGATTCCGGTCCGATCGACCACCGGCCGGTCAAGCACGAGTATCTGCAAGAAGCCGGTAAAGTCCCCGATGGTTGCGTTTACCATGTTCAGCGTGACACCGCCTGTGCCCGGCCGCATGCCGATGCCGGGCAGCGGGCCTTTGATCTGCGTCGGGGTAAGTTTCTGTCCGTTCTTTGCAATCGTTAGCACGTAAGCCGACATTTCCTTCTTGTCGTTATGGAACTTCATCTGGAATCGATCGACTATCAGCTTCCTGATCATGATTTTCAACTGCTCGCCGTTGGGCACGCCCTCCTGTTCCGGCACCGCCTTGATGTCGTAACGATCCTTGTCCATCCAGTCCGGCCCACCGATAATCTGCTTAACCTGGACGTTGTAGGCAAACGAGATCAAGTCGGCCAGCGACGAGTTGCGCGTGGCAAAGTTGCGTCCCTGCAACGTAAGCCCCTGCATGCTCGGGGCTCCCGAGATGTTGGGCTTGATGGTGGCCACTTCAAAATTGGGGTCAACACTTTCGGCCATGGGCGGCAGTTGCGGCGGCGGCTCGGGAATGGCCCAGGCCGTCTCCGGCGTGGCGCGCGTCAGGACCAGTGGCAATGGGTTGGGGCCTTGGCTCCAGTTTCCATCGATCGACTTTCCGTCCGGGCTCAGCTTGCCTTCAAATGTGCCGCCAATCATGTTGAGCGCAAACTTTACGGTCGCGCCCTGCAGCGTGACTGCGTTGAGGGTAAGAGGCGGGACAGGCTGGTCAATGCTATTGAAGACGCCCTTGTAGCCGCCGTCCCCCTTCGTGATCTTGACCACCAGGCGCAGGTCTTTGCCGGCGTGGAGTGTGCCCTGCCAGGTGTCGGCAATATCCTGCGGTGAGCTTGGCGCCGCTGCCGGCGCTGCGGTCGGCGGAGTGGCTTGTGCGCGGAGTTGATTGACGTTGAGAAGGCTGAGAGCAACAGACGCGGCGAGCGCGGCCGAAGCGGTCAGGCTGAAAGATCTTTTGCTGCTGAGTATCAACTTGGGTGCAGCACTGGCATCGATCATGAAGGCAGTCCTTTTCTGTGGCCGGAACCTTTGTTTCCAAAGACGCGACCCAGCGTTGGTTTTATCGAACTGGTTGAGAGTACACCGTTAAGACGTTTGTACGTCTCAATTTGCTTGGTGGTTCCTTCATTTTTCTGTTAACCGAAGAGTTGGAGGTTCGAGTCCTACCTGAGGAGCCAAAAGCACAATAAAATCAATAGGATGCGAGGCGGCTAAATCGGCCGCCATTTTTATTTTGGGCGCGTGATGTTTTGGTGGCTGTTGGCCGAAGATAATTTTGGGCTTGAAGGAAAAGCCCGGTCCCGCCACTTCCGGCGCTCTCCGAAAGCAAAATATTTGCGTGAGCCCAGCGGCAATCAAGGCCGCCAGCGAGGCCGCGTTGCACTGCGCGTCGGCCGCGCACCCCGCCAGCGCCCGCCCGTCTCCGCCACTGCCGAAAAGGCAGACAGTCTCGCACTTAGCGCTAATACGGTTCCCTTAGCAGGATTTGTGGACATTCTGTAAGAGGCAAGGACCGGAGGCCACAGGGGGCGCGTACGCTTGCGGAACTTCCTCCGGGTACGAGGATCACGGACTACATCGGTCTTGGCGTCATCGGCAAAACCTTTCACGCCCGGCCATCGGTGCGGTGGTGGCCCAGACGTGCAAGGCCAGCCTTCGCCGGCGCGGGCCGCGGTCACTGCGACTTGTGACCTGCCTCACATACAGGCATGAGTGACGCTCATGTACGTTCAAGCCAACAGGAAGTGTTTCAGATCACACACATGGATTCTGTGGAATCTCCTGGAATTGGCGTCAAGGAAATGGGGCTTGATGAGCGTTTTCAAAGATGCAGGACATCTCTTCCGGTTTGCGGGTCTTTTTGTCCTCGCCTTTCTGGTTTTCCTGGTGGTGCGGCACTTTGTTGTCCCCAGAAGCTTTGGCCAGTACGGACATTATCGCGGGGCAGCCATAGGGGAAATTGCCGCACATCCAATCAAGTACGCCGGCCACGACACGTGTGAGACATGTCACTCGGATGCGGCGGATGCGAAGGCGAAGGGTAAGCATGCTCACGTGAATTGCGAGGCCTGCCATGGCGCGCAGGAGAAGCACGCAACCGCCGACGACCCATCAACAGTGAAGCCGGTGTTGCCGGATACAACAGTGCTTTGCGCACGATGCCATACGGCCAGCGCGGCCAAGCCCAAGGGGTTTCCGCAAGTGGAGCCGGCGAGCCACTCGCAGGGTCTTGCGTGCGACACCTGCCACAAGCCACATAACCCAGGCATGGATGCGGGAGGCGCGAAATGAACTTATCGCGGCGTAGACTAATGATTCTTTTGCCGGCGGCGGCGGTGGCATGGAAGTCCGTTCTTGCTGGAACTCCGGAAGAGTCGCCCAACTACAAGATGTCCGAGCATTGGTGGGGCATGCTGATCGATATCCCCAAGTGCATTGGCTGCGGCAACTGCGTCAGAGCCTGCCAGGTTGAGAACGACGTGCCGGACGGACACTTCCGGACCTGGATAGAACGCTATCACCGGTCGGACTGGCCGATGACCGAATCCGGGGAGGTTACGGCCAACCCCTTGATCGTCCCCGAAGTCATCTCGCCGGACGGTGGCAAGGAAGGATTCCCTGTTGCCACGGATACGGAAGGGAAGTATTTCTTCGTTCCGAAGATGTGCAACCATTGCTCGGATTCTCCATGCACGCAGGTGTGCCCTGTGGGCGCGACCTTCATCAGCCCGGATGGTGTTGTATTGGTGGACCCTACATACTGCCTGGGTTGCGCGTATTGCGTGCAGGCGTGCCCGTATGGCTGCCGTTACATTCATCCGGAAAAGAACGTGGCGGACAAGTGCACACTTTGCTACCACCGGATCACGAAGGGACTAACGACGGCGTGCTGCGAAGCGTGCCCGACGGGTGCGCGTCAACTGGTGGATTTGAAAAACCCAAACGATCCGATTCACGAATTCCTGAAGACGCACAGCGTTCAGGTGTTGAAGCCGCAGATGGCCACCGGCGCGAAGCTCTTCTACAACGACCTGGACGGCTCGGTGCGGTAAGGACGTTGAACAGCGGACACTGAACAGCTAGCTACTAAACGGGTGAGGAATTATGAGCGGTGTTGAAGGCTACATGTATCCAAACGAAATCACTCTCTATTGGAGTGTGCTGATCGTTTTGTATCCCTATATCACGGGGCTGGTGGCGGGCGCGTTCATTCTGGCGTCGCTGGAGCGCGTCTTCCGTGTCGAGGCGGTGAAGCCCACCTACCGGCTGGCGCTGCTGACGGCTTTGGCTTTCCTGCTGGTTGCGCCCCTGCCGCTGGTCTTGCACCTGGGCCACCCATTCCGCTCGCCGGAGATGTACTTCACCCCGCACAGCACCTCGGCCATGGCCATGTTCGGCTATGTATATATGTGGTATTTGATGGCGGTTCTGGTGTTCGAGATATGGCTCGATTACCGGCGCGAGATCGTGCTGTTTTCGCGGTCGAGCACGGGCCTGCTGCGATTGATCTACAAGGTGATGACGCTGGGCTCGACCAACATCAGCGAGCGCTCCCTGGCCATCGACGAGCGAGTGGGTTGGATCGTCACGCTGATCGGCATTCCTTCCGCTTTTCTATTGCACGGATATGTCGGCTTCATCTTTGGATCCATCAAGGCCAATCCCTGGTGGTCCTCGCCGTTGATGCCGGTGGTCTTTATCTTCTCAGCGATGGTGTCGGGGGTTGCCGGGGTCATGCTCCTCTACATGGCGCTAACCAGGCTGCGCAAGGAAAAGATCGACATGCACTGCGTGGACACAATCGCCATGTATATGTTCTATATCTTCATCATCGATTTCAGCTTGGAAATGCTGGACCTGATTCACCGCATCTACGAGGCCGACGAATCCTTCCGCAGTCTCGATTTTATGGTCCACACCCAGCTCTACTTTTCGCAGATCGTCCTCCAGATAGGCCTGGGCACGATCTTGCCGCTCATTCTGTTGTTTTTGACGCAGGTTGTGAAGCTTCCTGAGATTGCGCGCAAGCGCATCTATGTCGTGTCTGGATGCCTGGCCCTGATCGGTATTTTTGCGATGCGCTGGAATGTTGTGATTGGCGGCCAGTTGTTTTCAAAGAGCTTTCTTGGATACACGACCTACAAGATGAGCCTGGTTACGCGCGAAGGACTGTTAGTGGCGATCTTTCTGACTCTCCTTCCATTGGCCTTTTTGTGGGCGCTGGTGAAGCTGCTGCCTCCGTGGCCCGATAAGAGCGAGCCTGAAGGTGTTGCGGCGGATTGAGTCGGCAGCTTTTCTCGATAGAGCTCTCGCCCGGGTGGAATGCATGGACGATCTTCCCGATGCTTTAGACCGTTTCGCCGCACGCATTGAAACACTGGAGCGGCGCGTCTATGTGCTGGAGCATCCAGGAGAAGTCTCCGCCAAAGAGCTTGTGCTGGAGGCGAAGCCAGCGGTGGCAGCGCAGCCGGGCGATGCACCTGGCATTGCGCAGGCCGGTGGAGCGTTTGCCACGGTGGGCAAGGCAATGCTCGGCATTGCCGGGGCCTATCTGCTGCGAGCCATTGCGGAATCGACGTCGCTTCCAAAGCTGGGGGTCGCGGCCATTGCTATTGCATACGCGATGCTGTGGCTGGTTTGGGCTGCGCGAAGGCCTGCCGGGGAATGGTTCGCCAGCACCACCTATGCATGCACATCCGCGCTGATTCTGGCTCCCATGCTTTGGGAACTAACGCTGAGCTTCAAGGTGCTGCCGGCTACGGCGAGCGCAGCGGTGCTTTGTGTATTTGTGTATACGGGCACTGCGCTGGCATGGAGATACAATCAGCCATCGGTGAATTGGGTGGCAACTGTGAGCGCACTTGTGGTTGCGCTTGCGCTGTCGGTTGCGACGCACGAATTGGCGGCCTTCCTGGCGGCGCTGCTGACGATGGCGATTCTGTACGAGTATGCCGCGCTGCGCAACCACTGGTCGAGCGCGAGGGTGGTGGTGGACCTGGCCGCGGACCTGGAGCTAGCGGCTCTGATGTTTATCTATGCAAGCCCGCAAAGCGAGCGCGGAGATTATCCGCTGCTGGGGATGGCGGCGCTGCTTGCGCCTGGCCTGGCATTGTTCTCGATTTGCGGAGCGAGCGCGGCAATCAAGACCGTCTTGCTGAAACAGAAGATCTCAGCGTTCGATACGATGCAGACGATGGTCGCGTTTCTGCTTGGAGCATCGAGCTTGTTCGTCTTTATGCCTGGCAGCGGCGCAATTATCCTGGGGATTGTTTGCCTGGCTTTGTCCGCGGCTGGATACGCGGCCGTCTTCGTGTTCTTTGTTCGCGCGCCTGAGCGGCGCAATGAGCGGGTGTTTTCAACATGGAGCGCAGCCTTGTTTCTGGCAGGCAGCGTATTGTGCCTCGCGCCGGTGAGTATGGCGCTGTGGCTGGGCGCCGCAGCGATTGTTGCTGTGGTTCTGGGAGTTCACTGGAATCGGTTGACGCTCGAGTTCCACGGGCTGGCTTTTCTGTTGGCAGCTGCTGTTGCTTCGGGACTGATGGATTATGATTTCCGCGCGCTGGCTGGAACGCTGCCGGGCGCGCCCGCATGGAGCATTTGGACGATAACGGCGTGTGCGGTTATCTGCTACGTGGTGGAGAAACCCTGCGTGGGCGAAGAATGGAAGCCGCAGGCGCTTCATTTTGTCTCGGCGCTGGTGGCGATTGGCGGTGTTGCGGCGCTGCTGGTGGAAGGCCTGATGTGGGTAACGGCATTGAGGGTGAATCCCGGCGCGCATCATCTCGCCTTCCTGCGCACATTGACCATTTGCCTGGCAATTCTTGCGTTGGCCTTCGGTGGATCGCATTGGCGCCGGATCGAACTGACTCGAATTGGCTATGCGGCGCTGGCATTGGTTGCGGTCAAGCTGGTGTTTGAGGATCTGCGCCTGGGACACCTGGAGTTTATCGCCGCTTCGATCTTTCTGTTTGCTATCACATTGATCGCTGTACCGCGCATCGCCCGCCTTTCGCAGTAACCAGGAAGGCGCGAAGAGGAAGCGGAAGGCTATCCGAAGATGGCCATGGTTACGTGGTTGACGACGAAGGCCGCGCCATAGGCCAGCACCAACATGTAAAGGAACTGAACTGCCGGCCACATCCAACTGTTGGTTTCGCGGCGGACCACGGCCATGGTTGAAGTGCATTGCATGGCGAAGGCGAAGAAGATCATCAACGCCAGCGCGCCACCCAGGGTCATGTCGTGGTGAAGGGCGGTTTGCAGGCTCAGGGCCTGGGTGCCGGGGTCCGCGCCATACAAGGTTCCCATTGTGGAAACCATGACTTCGCGGGCCAAAACGCTGGAGAGCAGGCCGATGCCGATCTTCCAGTTGAAGCCGAGTGGGGCAATTGCCGGCTCGATGAAGTGGCCGAGGCGGCCGATTAGGCTGTCGGCAAGCTGAGGCGCGGAGATTGCACCGCCGGGAGCCTGAATGACCGGGAGGTGCGCCAATACCCACAGCGCCAGCGTTACGCAGAGGATGATGGTTCCGGCCTGGCGGAGGAAGATGCGGGCGCGGTCGATGAGCCGCAGAGCGAGGGAACGCAGAGTGGGCATGCGGTATTGCGGCAACTCGAGAATAAAGGGCGTCTCGCTGGACTTGAGGATGGAGCTTTTGAGCAGCCATGCGGTGGTCATTGCGCCGACAAAACCGGCCAGATAGAGCGAGAGCATGACGATGGTGCGCAAGCCGAGAAAGCCGTGGAGAAAGGCGATGTTGGGAATGAATGCGGCAATGAGCAGCATGTAAACCGGCAGGCGCGCCGAGCATGTCATGAATGGCGTTACCAGGATGGTGGCCAGGCGGTCGCGACGATTCTCAATGGTGCGCGTGGCCATGATGGCCGGGACGGCGCAGGCGTATGCCGAGAGCAGCGGGATGAATGCTTTGCCGTTGAGGCCAATAGTGCGCATGACGCGGTCGGCGATGAGGGCGGCACGGGCCAGGTAGCCAGTGTCTTCGAGGATGCCGATGAAGAGAAAGAGCAGCAGGATTTGTGGCAGAAATACGAGCACCGAAGAGATGCCCTTCCATGCTCCATCGAGCAGCAGCGATTGAATCCAGCCGGCGGGCAGAAGCGGGCGGATCAGATCGGCAGCCTTGGCCAGAATATCTCCAAAGCCATCGGAGAGCGGCTGGCCAATAGAGAACACCACCTCAAACACGCCAACCACAACAAGCAGAAAAAGCAGTGGGCCCCAGATGCGATGCAGGAGAATATTGTCGATTTTGCGGCTGTTTTCAACCGAGAGCGGGGCCTGGTAACCGGTGCGCCGGCTTACCTGCGCGGCCCAGGAATGGGCGCTGGCGGCGTTGCCCACCACGGGCAGCGCCAGCGGCTTGGCCGCGGCGCGATTGGTTTGCTGGTGCAGGAAAAGCGGAACGGCATCGAGGCCGGTTCCGTGCGTGGCGCTGATCTGGGCCACGGGAGCGCCCAGTTCGCGGGCCAGTTTCAGGGTATCGATGTGGCCGCCGCGAGCGTCCATCAGGTCGCTCATATTGAGCAGGACCAGCGTGGGCAGACCGGTTTCAAGCACGGGTGCGGCGAGCATGAGTTGGCGGGTGAGGTGCAGGGCGTCTAGCACCAGCAGGACGGCGTCGGGCTTGGGCGTGCCGGGCATTTTGCCGCGAAGGACGTCAATGGAAACCCGCGCATCCTCAGAATATGGAGTGAGGGAGTAAATGCCGGGCAGGTCAATTAGCGTGAGGTCGGAGCGGCCCACGCCGGCCATGAGGCCCATGCGCTGCTCGACGGTGACGCCGGGGTAGTTGGCCACCTTTTGGCGCAGACCGGTGAGGCGATTGAAGAGGGTGGACTTGCCGGAGTTGGGCGGGCCAATCAACAGCACGGTCTTCAGCGTCGCCGCGGTTGGAGGAGCGGCGGGCGGGTTGAATGGCGGCGGTGCGCAGCAACTGCTCATCTCACGGCCTCAAGCAGGTCTGCGGCTGCTGAATCGCGGTCTTCCAAGTCTTCCAGGTCTCCCATGGCCTGCGGGGTGTGCGCCTCCACGTCTTCCAATTCCGCCGGGCGGACTCGGATGGCCTCCGCAGTCTCGTGGCGCAGGGCAATCTCCATGCCGTCAACGCCGTAAACCGTGGGGTCGCCGGCGGGGGCGCGGCGCAGCGCGGTAACCAGCGCATCGGGGACAAAGCCCATATGCATAAGGTGATTCTGCACGGATTCCGGCAGGTCGAGGGCAATCAGAACCCCGCTGTCGCCGACTTTCAATTCGCTTAAGACGCTCACCCGCCGAACTCCCTGTGCCTGCCGAAAGGGCAGAACCTTAAAACCGAAGCCAAGATTGCGACCAGAATGGTCGGACTTCAGTATACGACCATTTCGGTCTGAGTTGCAAACAACGGTTTGCAAGCGAGTTGCTCGACGCTCACCCATGGTTTGACCTCCGCTGGGGCTGATTGGTGCAAAGTGGCCAGCTGAACCTAGACTTCAGCGGACCGATTGCCGACTTCATCGGCGCGTTGACCCTTTTCTATCAGCAGAATCTGTTGAGAAATGTGAGCCAGATCACTTGAGTGATGCGAAAAATCGGTTGCAGCGGGAGGGAATCGAGTGATACAAGGGCAGCATGAAGCTTGACGAGTTTCGCGCATCGCTGATGCTTGCAGAGCCGCCGGCCGGGTTGCCCGCTCCAATGGCGGCGCTGTGGTGGGATGCGCGCGCGGATTGGGCGCGGGCGCACGGGCTGGTGGATGAGCTGGAAACGCCGGAGGGAATGGCGGTTCACGCATATCTACACCGCAAAGAAGGCGAGGTGTGGAATGCGGATTACTGGTATCGGCGGGCGGGGCGGAAGTTCCACCGGACTACGCTGGAGGGGGAGTGGGAGGCGCTGGTGGAGGGGTTGGCGGGGTGAGTAGCCAGGACCAAATCAAACTTGTCGCGGCGATAGTCACTCTGAGGACGCGATGTCCACAGGAACCGGTGGGGTGGTTGCGTTAACCTGCGAAAAGACGCCAACCGGCTGAATCGGACACAAGGAGAATCGCCACCATCATGCCACGACGACCATCAGCCTCCATCGATGAGCCTCCCGATCATTGCTTTGCGGCAGAGCTTCCTGGCGAGAATCCGCCATCTTTCCAGGAATTGAAGACGCTCTATGTCTTGGCTTCGGAGCTTTTTGCGCTGCGACCCTGGGAACTGCTGAGCGACAGCCGATTGACGCTGGTGCAGGCCGGCCCTGGGGGTGAGCTGTGCTTCTGTTGCGTGATGGGCTCGCTGGGGGAAGTCTACGCGATGCACGCCAACATCGGGTTGGAGAGCTATCGTCTCCATTGCGACATTCAGGCCGGCCGCATCGTCGAGCCGGGAGAATTCTTCGCCAGGCAGCGCAGCGTGTATGTAGAAGCCGTTCCACGCATGGAGTTGGAACGGCAGGACCGGGAGCTGCTTGCGTGGTTGCATCATCCGCAAGGAAAGGGTGCGTTATCACCCATTTTTCGCGCCTGCCGTCCAGGTTTTCACCCCTGGTTTGTTAACGCGGAAGAGGTTCGGACTCTGGCGGAATGCATTCGCGCCACTATCGAGGTCTTCCATGCGGTTGCGGGCGGACAAAGCGGAAAGTTCTGGAAGCGCGCAGGCTTCTTTCCCATGGCTGTAAAAGAGGATGGGGCCGAGCTTCGCTACCGGATTGAGCTTGTCGAAGCCACGCTGCCAGAAGCACCTCCTCTGGCTCCCGCTCAGGGCAACCAGGAAAAGCTGGAGCAATTGCGGGGCCAGGATTACCCCGTGCGCGGCGTCATGGAACTCGACCACATCCTTAGCGGAACACCCATCGGGAAGAAGAACGAGCGGAAGGTCTGCGCCTCCTTCGCGCTGGCTGTCGACGCAAAAACCGGCATCGTCTATGCCCCGAACGTGGCGGACTCGCGCACGCCCGCCGGCGACTCGCTGGCGAACGTGTTTCTCGACGCCGTTCAATCCACCCGCGTATTCCCGCAGGAGGTTCGCGTACGAACACAAAGGATGCGCGATTGCCTGGTTCCGTTTATGGAATTGTTTGGCGTGGGAGTGAAAGCCTCATCCACGCTGCCGGCCGCGGATGAGGCGCGCG
>Ga0302266_10003943_pt1 | contig 11690 bp, 10 predicted proteins | sample III_Bog_E1_2_FD_194559 | JGI IMG/M metagenome (GOLD analysis project Ga0302266, IMG submission 194559) | Peat permafrost microbial communities from Stordalen Mire near Abisko, Sweden - III_Bog_E1_2 | ecosystem: Environmental > Terrestrial > Soil > Wetlands > Peat | place: Sweden: Abisko... | reverse complement strand
CATCACGTTGGGCACCGGTCGTGGGCCGAATCCCTCATCGGCGACGGGGAATTCGTCGGCACACCCGATGGCGAAGGTGGGAATGCACTCGAGTGAGAACGCGGTGGCGTGGTCGTTGTAGACAAGAACGATCACGTCGGGCCTTTCGGCGGCAATCCATTTCTTGGACCATTCGTAGCCCGCAAAGAGGGGGGCCCAGTAGTCGCTCTGGTCGTCGCCGCGGTCAAACGCGGCGCCGATGGCGGGCACGTGGCTGGTGGTGACCCCGGCCGTGATCCGTGCCACCGCTAGTTCCCGTCCCGCTTGGAGCGCACGCCGTCGGGCGAACGACCTCCGTGCAGCATCATGGCGGCGTAGTCCTCGACGGACATGTCCGTCATCGAAGCGGCGGCGATTTGAAAGCTCTGGCCGTCCGTCGCGAATATCTTGGCGAGGAAATAGATGTTCCCCCCCAGTGCGATCATCGCGTTGTAGTCGCGAGCGAGCACGGCCTGCTTCTGGGCTTCGGTCATGGGCCACTCGTCAAGGTAGGTTCGTTCGTCACGTTTGAAGCGCTCTCGGTTCGAGGCGTTCTTGAGGCTCATGCAGAACTGGTTGAGGTGGAAGCCCTGGTGTGAACGTTGGGCGGTGAAGACCGTGGTGCCCGGGATGTCGTCGAACTCAGCGTTATCAACCATGGTGTTCATCCTTCCAGTAGAGGCGCATGGGATTGTCGACGAGCAACTTGCGCTGAGCCTGTGCGGTCGTGGCGATGCGCGGTATGAAGTCCACCAGCCTCCCGTCGTCGGGCATGAAGAACTTGAGGTTCGGGTGAGGCCAGTCCGTGCCCCAGAGCACACGGTCCGGGAACGCTCCAATGATTCGCTGGTAGAAGGGCACGGTGTCGGCGAACCCCTCGGGCCCGTTCTCGCTCAAGCGTTCGGGACACGTCACTTTGGACCAGACGTTCGGGTTCTCCTCCATGAATCGAACAAAGAGATTAAACCCTTCACCATCCACGGGTTGCGAGACGTCGGGCCGTCCCAGGTGGTCGACCACGAGGGTCGTGGGAAACGATGTGAAGAGCGACCACTTCTCGGCGAGGTCGCGGGCCTCGAAGTACACGACGACGTGCCAACCTAGAGGAGCGATCTTCTCGACGATCCGTTGGTAGTACCCGTCATCCTCGGGATCGACCAGTCGGCGCACGTAATTGAACCTCACGCCTCGAACACCTGCTTCGTGGAGTTCACTGAGCAGGTCGTCGCTCGCCGTGGGTTCAATCGTCGCGACGCCCCGGGCCCGCCCGTTGGACGCGCGAAGCGCGTCAACCATGGCGTCGTTATTGGCACCGTGACACGTGGCCTGGACAATGACGTTTCGAGCGAAACCCAAGTGGTCGCGCAGGGCAAACAACTGATCCTTGCCGGCGTCACAGGGCGTGTACTTGCGCTCGGGCGCGAACGGGAACTCGTCACCTGGACCAAAGACGTGGCAGTGGGCGTCGACGGCACCGGGCGGGAGAGCGAACGTCGGTGTCGAGGGGCTGGGGTCGAAGCAGAGCCAATCCCGGTCGACCACGAACGTCGTCATCGTCATCGACCTTGTCGCTCGAGCAGTTGATCAAGTCGGGGATAGACGCGCCGCGCGTTCTTGGAATAGACCTTCTCCCGGTCCTCGGGACTGAGACCAAGGGCGTCGACGTAGCGTTTAGTGTCGTCGAAGTAATGACCGCTGGTCCGGTCGATGCCGCGGACCGCGCCCACCATTTCTGAGCCGAACAGGATGTTGTCGATGTCGATGACTTTGAAAAGCAGGTCGATACCCGCTTGGTGGTAGACGCAGGTGTCGAAATAGACGTTACCCATGAGGTGAGTAGCGAGGTCGGGTTTGTCGAGCATGTCCGCGAGACCTCGATATCGACCCCAGTGGTAAGGAACCGCTCCGCCACCGTGAGGGATCACGAAACGAAGTTCTGGGTATTTACCAAAGAGGTCGCCTTGGAGGAGTTGCATGAACGCCGTCGTATCGGCGTTCATGTAGTGCGCGCCCGTCGCGTGGAAATTGACGTTGCAACTACTCGAGACGTGGATCATGGCGGGCACTTCAAGTTCGACCATAACTTCGTAGATCGGAAACCAGGACGCGTCAGTGAGCGGAAGGCTGTCCCAGTGACCCCCACTCGGATCTGGACTGAGGTTCAGTCCGACGAACCCGAGTTCCTCCACGCATCGTCGCAACTCGCCAATCGAGTGCGCCACGGGCACGCCGGGGGATTGGGGGAGTTGACACACGCCCACGAACGTCTCGGGAAAGAGCGAGACCACCCGAGCTATCAAGTCATTGCAAGCCCTGGACCACGCCAGACTCACGTGCTCGTCGCCGACGTGGTGTTCCATCGCCGAAGCTCGTGGCGAGAAGATTGTCATGTCCGCACCCCGCTCTTGGAGCAGACGCAGTTGGTTCTTCTCAATCGTGTCGACGATCTCGTCGTCCGAGATCACCGGGTAGGAAGGAAAGGGTTCGCCGGCTTTGAAGGCGGCCACTTGGGCTCCTCGCCACAGCGTGTGCTGCTCGGGAGCGGTGGTGTAGTGACCGTGACAGTCAATGATCATCGGGACTCCATACCGAGCGCGGCACGAGGACCTGACCTTGCATGAGTAGGCGAGCGGTTCGCAACAGGGCCGCGGAGGTGACCTCAACGTCGCCTCCGTTGGTGCGAATGTTCATCGTGATGTCGAAATAGCCCGACGGATGCTCAATCTGCAACGTCGTCTCGCCTGAAGTGCTTACGAGTCCGCAGAGATCATTCGCCACCGAGCCAGGCAAGAGACAGGCAGTGGCGACCGATACCGCCCCGAAGACGCCAATGGACTCGTGCACGCGCTTGGGTATGAAGGTGCGCGTCGTAAGCAGTCCGCCGTGCTCGGCCTTGGCGAGCAGGCTCATCTTGGGCACCGTCTTGGTGGTCACGTCGCCCAGGTTCATCATCGCGCCCGCGGTCAGTCGAAGCGACTCGACTCGAGCGCAGACTTCGGCGTTGGCTTCAATGGTCGCGGGGTCCTCGTAGCCGCCCAGGCCCACGTCGCTCGCGCGAAGGCACACGACCGGCATGCCGTTGTCGACGCAGGTGAGCGACACGCCGTCGACGACGTCAACGACGTGGCCGGTGGGCAACAGACTGCCGCAGGTGGATCCCGCGATGTCGAGGAAATCAATGGGGATGGGGGCGGCGAACCCCGGAACCCCGTCGATGCGCGCCTCACCGTCGTAGCGAACCTGGCCCTGAGGCGTCTGGACGTGGGCGACCGCGAGACTCTCGGTGTTCTCCATCCAGATCCGCACCGACGTGACGTCGCCGGTCGCCTCGACGAGGCCGCGTTCGAGCGCGAATGGCCCCACGCCGGCCAGGAGGTTGCCGCAATTCTGATTATCCGAGACCTCGGCGCGGTCCGGCCAGACCTGCAAGAAGAGATAGTCCAAGTCCGCGTCGTTGCGCGACGACCGGCGCACGACCGCGACCTTGGACGTGAGTGGATGCCCGCCACCGACGCCATCGATCTCGCGCACGTCGGGTGAACCCATGGCGGCGAGCAAGACGCGGTCGCGCGTCAAAATGTCAGCGGGAAGGTCTTCGGCGAGGAAGTACAACCCCTTGGAGGTGCCCCCCCGCAGCAACGAGGCCGAGATCGCCGTCTGCGTGCTCACTCGGGTTCGGCCTCGCCGTATCGCAAACCCCGTTCGCGCAGTCGGTCGCGCATCGCGTAGATGTCGAGGCCAAGTTCGCCCGAAGCCAGGCGAGAGCGCTTCTCTTGTTCGTTGCTCTCGCGTAGGGTGCTCGCGGCGATGACGCGTTCGACGTTCGCTTGACGCACCACGACCACCCCGTCGTCGTCCGCGACGATCACGTCACCCGGTCGTACGTACGCGCCCGCGCACACGACGGGCACCTGCACGTTGCCCAATGTCTCCTTGACGGTTCCTTGGGCACAGATGCTCTTGGACCAGACCGGAAAACCCATCGAGGTCAGTTCGGCGACGTCGCGCACGCCCGCGTCGATGATCAAAGCCCGTACGCCGTGCGCGCGCACACTGGTGGCGAGCAATTCGCCAAAGTAACCGTCATCACAGGGACTCGTGGGCGCCACGACCAGGACGTCACCACTCTGGGCTTGTTCGACGGCGACGTGGATGGACCAATTATCGCCCGGCGCCACTTCGCACGTGAGGGCGTTTCCCGCAATGCGTATCGGTCGGAAGATCGGCCGAAGGTGCGAGCCGAGAAGACCCGTTCGCCCTTGTGCTTCGTGAATCGTGGCAACGCCGAACTGGCCCAATTGGTCCACCAGTTCGAGGGGGGTTCGAATGGTGTTCGTCACTACCACTGCCATAACTCTTCCCCCTGCGGTCGTTTCTGCTCGGCCCCGCGTCCTTGGGACTAGGGGTGTAATTAACTGAACAGTACACTACAAGATAAAGTGTGCAAAGCGGTATTTAGCCCGACCCCGGGGACGTGAGTCGGCTGAAAGTGTGGGAAACGACATGAGAGAAGTTCGTACGCAGGTCGCCATCGTGGGGGCGGGGCCAGCGGGCTTGCTGCTCGGCCACATGCTCCATCTCGAGGGAATCGACAACGTGGTGCTCGAGCATCGCAATCGTGAGTACGTCGAGAAGCGAGTTCGCGCGGGGGTCATTGAGTTTGGGATCGCCAACCTGCTCGAGGAAGTAGGCGCGGGTGAGCGAATGCGCCGCGAAGGGCTCGTGCACCACGGCATCGAGTTGCGCTACGACAACCAAGTGCATCGCATTCCACTCAGCGAACTGGCCGACGGACGTGCGTACACCGTCTACGGACAACAGGAGGTCGTCAAGGATCTCATTGATCTTCGCCTCGCCCAGGGTGGGCCTCTCTTCTTCGACGCCGAGGTCACGTCCATTGAGGACGTCAACACCAAAACTCCCTACGTTGATGCCACCAATGCTGGCGAAGCGCTTCGCGTGCGCGCTGACTTCATCGCGGGGTGCGATGGATCGTTCGGAGCGTCGAATCGCGCGATACCGAGTGACGTCCTTCGTCGCTATGAACGCGTCTACCCGTTCTCGTGGCTGGGCATCCTCGCCGAGGCCCCGCCAGCGACCGAGGAGTTGATCTACGGACGCCACGAAGAAGGGTTCGTGTTGTACTCCATGCGTTCACCCACCCTCAGTCGCTTGTACCTGGGGGTGCGCCCCGATGACACCTTGGAGCAATGGTCCGATGACCGGATCTGGAGCGAGCTCGCGGTGCGTCTTTCCACCGACGAGGGCTCCAAGGTGAATCGCGGACCGATCATCGATCGTGGTATCACCGCGATGCGCAGCATCGTGGTTGAACCCATGCGGTACGGCCGACTCTTCCTGGCGGGTGACGCCGCGCACATCGTGCCGCCGACGGGAGCCAAGGGTATGAACCTCGCACTGGCCGACGTGCGTGTCTTGACCGAAGCGCTGCGCGCGTTCTATTCGAAGAGAGATGAGCGGCTGCTGGACGCGTACTCCGCGACGTGTCTCGAGCGAGTGTGGAGGGCCGAGGAGTTCTCGAATTACATGACCCAGATGTTGCACCCGAACTATGACGACGGCTTCGAAAATGGGGTACAGCACGCTCGGCTCCGACAGGCCACTCAGTCGCGCGAAGCGGCGACGGTCTTGTCACGCAACTACGTGGACCTCAATACGCTCTAGACCCGAGCGCCTGCTGGGACCTTCTCCTCGTCGCTAGTTAAGTCCGCTGAGACTCGGATAGGCAGTTCCCTCAACTTCTTCGAGTCTGCGCGCCAGACCGTTCGTGGCCCGCAGCAGCGCGGGAACGTACTGGCTCAGATCGTCGCGTGCGGAATAGTTGACGATGCCGATCGCGGCCTTGACCGTGCCGCTGACCATCACTGGTGCGGCAATCGAGGTGGCACCGATCTGATACTCCGCGTCGCTTTGGGCGTACCCGTGCTGAACGATCTGATTCAGGTTTCGCGACAGCGCCCGGCGCTCGGTCAGCGTCGAAGGGGTGTACGCCTTTAGTGGCATGGTGAGAATCGCGTCGACGAAAGAGTCGGGGCTGAACGCCAAGAGGGCTTTGCCGACGCCGGTGGCGTGCAGGGGGATGTGTGCACCAACCCGGCTCTTCACCGGCACGGACACCTCGGAGGTCAACTTCTCGATGTAGATCGCGTCAGTTCCCTCACTGACCGCCAGCTGCACGGTTTCACCGCACTCGTAGTGCAGATTGAGCAGGAAGGGCATCGCCGTCTCGCGCAATCCGCCGTGAATTGGCGTGAGCAGACCCATCTCCCACAAGCGCACGCCGAGGCCGTAGCGTCCGGCGCCGTCGCGATCGAGGAAGCGGCCATCCTCAAGCTCACCGGCGAGCCGGTACACGGTGGCGACCGGCAAACCCGCACGACGGGCCAGCTGGCTCAGCGTGAGGAGCGGATGCTCGACGTCGAACGCGCCGACGACAGCTAGTGCACGCGCGATGACGGACTTCGCGTGATTCTTGTAAAGTTCCTCGGTCACGCCCTAGTCCCCGCCACGAGATCGCCAGCGTTCGACGCGATGGTCGCACCGGTGCGCGACGGGACGATGCACCAGATCGCCATGGGGCGAGAAACGCGAAGAAGTCATGCTTGGGTGGGTGAGAGCGACAGCCAGCAGCGCAGGGGAGATGCGCTCGGTCGCCGACTTACCGGGTGTCTTCGTGGTGGATATCGCCATCGTCACTCGCTCCCATAATGTTGTGTCACGCTCGAAATTACTTTGCGAGGAATGGAAAACTAGTCCAGAATACCTTAGAAACCCCGGACTTCTTAGGACTTAGTCAGAATTCCTTTTCATTCAATGAAAAGAATACTGGTATTGCGTGCCGCGGATGCTTACAATTGGGCCACCCCACGGACCCCCGTGGTCGTAAAGGAGCACTCATGACTACTACGGATAATGCACGAGACGGCGCCACGAACTCCTCGCCAAAGTCTCGCACTCCAGAACGGCGCAGCTTCCCCGATCCGTACGATCTCAAGACCCCCGCCGGCGCCGAAGGTTGGGAAGAGATGTACGCCTACCACAACCGGTTCCTCCAGAGCCGCCGAACAGAAGACTCCGCCAAGACCTGGTTCCGCAATTCGCTGCACTATCCAGAGGTGTCGTACCCCTTCGACCAGTTGACGATCGACGGCGCCTTCATGGGCACCGGCGTCACCAATACCCGTGTTTTTGCCCTGCCTCCGGCCAAGGGCCTCGACGTGCGCATCATCAATGGCTACACCTACATGAGCGCCATTCCGAGTCCCGACCCCGAGGAGCAGGCCCTGCGCGCGGTCGAGTTCGGTAAGCGCGCCGGCTATTACTTCCAGAATTGGGATGCCCTCTACGAAGAGTGGGTGACACGGATCACCGTGGCGATTCGTGCCGTGCACGACCTCGAGGTTCCGCCGCTGTCTGAATTCGAGCCGATTGAACGCGTCCTGAAGGACCGCGGCCCCTCCCAGGGCAACCAGCTGCTCGCTTCCTACCACCGACTACTCGAATACGGTGATCAGATCTGGACTCTGCACTCGGAGTTCCTGAACCTGGGCTACGCGGCCTACTTGCAATTCCTCACCCTTTGCAAGGAGCACTTCCCCGAGATCGATGACCAGACGATCTCGCGCATGGTGAGTGGCATCGACGTGTTGCTCTTTCGCCCGGACGACGAGTTACGCGCGTTGGCGCGAAAGGCGGAACAACTCGGCGTCGGCGACATCGTGTCCTCCGCGACCAGCGAGGCCGACCTGAACAACGGCCTGGGTGGAACCGACGCCGGCCGCGAATGGCTCGCCGCACTAGAAGAGAGCAAGGACCCGTGGTTCTACTTCTCGTACGGCTCGGGAATGTACCACTCGCACCGCAGCTGGATCGACGACCTCTCCTTGCCGATACAGGCGATCGGCGACTACATCGCGCGCCTGCGCACCGGCGACGAGCTCACCCGGCCGATCGAAAGACTTCAGGCGGAACGTGACGAGCTCGTCGCGCACTACCGATCGTTACTCGACGGCGAAGACGTCGGTGCTTTCGATGAAGTGCTCGGCTTGAGCCGTACCGTGTTCCCTTACGTGGAGAACCACAACTTCTACGTGGAGCACTGGTTCCTCACCAACTTCTGGAACAAGGCCCGTGAGTTCAGCCAGCTGTTGCAGACGTGGGGATTCTGGGACGACGTCGAGGACATCTTCTTCTTACGTCGCGCCGAGGTCGAAGAGGCGATCGTGGACCTTCAGATGGCGTGGGCTGCCGGCGGTACACCGCAGGGCGGCCACTACTGGCCGGGGATCATTGCCCGCCGCAAGGAGATCTACTCGGCGTTGATGGAATGGTCCCCGCCTCCGGCTCTCGGACCGGTACCCGACGAGATCAACGAACCGCTCACCATCATGCTCTGGGGAATCACCCCCGAGACTGTCGAACGTTGGCTGGCTGCTCAAAACGGCGACAGCAGCACCAACACCCTGACCGGATTCGCTGGTTCTCCCGGAGTCGCCGAAGGTCTCGCCCGCGTGGTGTTGCGACCCGATCAACTGGACACCGTCCAGGAGGGCGAGATCCTCGTCGCACCGGTCACCAGCCCGAGTTGGACGCCCGTCTTCGGCCGTATCCGCGGCGCCGTAAGCGATATCGGCGGCATCATGTGCCACGCGGCAATTGTCTCGCGTGAGTACGGCCTGCCCGCGGTCGTCGGCACTGGTTTCGGTACGTCCACGATCAAGACCGGTCAGTTGATCCGCGTCGACGGCAACGCGGGCACCGTGACCATCCTCGACGGAAACTGATCCTCAGAGAAACTCCATGGCCAACTACACCAAGAAATTCGAGGAGTTGTCCTCGAGCGACCGCTCATTGGTGGGTGGCAAGTGCGCGAGTCTCGGCGAGATGGTCCAAGCCGGCCTGCCCGTACCGGCCGGCTTCGCCGTCACGGTGGACGCGTACGAGGACTTCCGCGACACCGGCGACCTGCGTCAGCGGCTGCTCGGCATCGTCATGGGTGCCGACGCCTCGAACAACGCCGCATTGCAGCGGGCCCACGACGAAGCGGTCGCTCTGATTCTGGAACGAGAATTAGCGTCCGCGATTGAACAGCAGATCCGCGAGGCCTACCTCGAACTCTCGCGCGAGACGGCCCGGCGACGCGGAACAGGCGATCCGGATCGGATTCCGGTCGCGGTTCGCTCCTCTTCGACCGACGAGGACGGCGACGCCGCGAGTTTTGCGGGCCAGCAGGAGACGTACCTCTGGGTCGTCGGGGCCGACGAGGTCATCGCGAAGGTGCGCGAATGCTGGGCGAGCCTGTACACCCCCCAGGCCATTGCCTACCGCTCGGGCCTCAGCGTGACCGAGGCGACGGAGGCATCTAAGATTTCGGTGGCCGTGCAGTTGATGGCCCACGCTGACGTCGCGGGGGTCACCTTCACGGTCAGTCCGCGCACCGGTGACCGCTCACTCATTGCCATCAACGCCAGCTGGGGCCTCGGCCAGGCCGTGGTCTCGGGTGAGGTGACGCCCGACGAATACTGGCTGAGCAAGATCGGTCCGGCGCTCACCAGCAGCCGAGTCGCCTCGAAGGCGCACGAGTACGTGCCGGATCCGAGCGGCGTCGGCGTGCTCTTTCGCGACGTCGAGGAGTCGCGCCGTGAGATCCCTTGCCTGACCGAGGCGGAGCTCGTGCAACTGGCCGAGATCGGACTCCAGGTCGAAAAGCATTACGGCTGTCCTCAGGACATCGAGTGGGCGTTGGAGCACAACGTCGACGGCACCTCCCAGGTGATGTTGCTGCAAGCCCGACCGGAAACGAACTGGAAGAAACGAAAAGAGGAGAAGGGCAAGAACACGGCGTCGGCCACCACCAACCTGCTCGGATTCCTCTCGCAGGCCTCGAAGGGAAATGACAAGTGACCGACGACGCCACACCCAGTTGGCAGCACCTGCTCGACCTGGTCGCCCAACTGGACTCGGGGTCCTACGACTCGGCGTCGGTCACCTACGGCGATGTCTCGGTGCAACTGTCGCGTTCCGGACCCTTGTCCGCTCCCGTACCCTCTAGCGCGAGTACAACTCCGGCGACGACCTCGCCCAAGCCGTCGGGAACGATCATCGCGTCGCCCATGATCGGCGTCTTCTATCGCTGCCCCTCGCCGGGTGCGCCCCCCTTCGTCGAAATTGGCGCGAGCGTCGAACCCGACACGACCATCGGCATCGTCGAGGTCATGAAGATGATGAACCCCGTGAGCGCCGGCGTGAACGGCACGCTCACGAGTTTTCTGGTGAGAGACCACGAGCAGGTCGAGTATGGTCAGGCCCTCGCCGTCGTCGCTGAAGCCAGTTCGCAATGAGCGAGAAGGGCAACGCAGACTCTGAAGCGCCACCCGTTGTCCTGGTGGCCAATCGAGGCGAAATCGCGGTGCGCATCATCGCGGCGGCGCGGCGTATCGGGGCCAGTCCCGTTCTCGCCGCGAGCGCGGCCGACGCTGACTCGCCGGCCGCGCGACTCGCCGACCGAGTCATCGTGATCGGTCCGGCGCCGGTCGCCCAGTCATACCTGCGCCCTGAACTGATCGCGACCGCCGCGCTGCAGGCCGGAGCGAGCGTCGTGCACCCGGGCTACGGATTCTTGAGCGAGCAGCCCGAGTTGGCCGAGTTGCTCGAGATCGAGAAAATCGCCTTCGCGGGTCCTCGACCAGAGACGCTGCGAGCTGTCGGTGACAAGAGCAGCGCACGAAAAGTTGCGTTGGCGGCCGGCGTGCCCGTTGCTCCGGCCGTGGAAGTCGACGATGTTGAAACCGTCGCGGGCCTCGGCGACTCCATTGGTTACCCGCTGCTGATCAAAGCAGTCTTCGGGGGCGGTGGGCGCGGCATCCGTCTGGTGAACGACGCAGGGGAACTGGCCCGGTTGGCCCCTCAGGCGGCGGCCGAAGCGCTGGCGGCATTCGGCAACGGTGCGCTCTATCTCGAGCGCTTCTATCCAGCTGCTCGGCACGTGGAGGTGCAGGTGTTCGGCGACGGTGAGGGTCGCGCACAGATCTTCGGGGATCGGGACTGCTCGGTGCAGCGGCGACACCAGAAACTCATCGAGGAGTGCCCCGCGCCCGGGCTCTCCGTGGCGACCCGAGCCGTGATGCACGACGCCTCGCGCGCCCTCGTCCAAGCGCTGGCCTACCGCGGAGCCGGCACGGTTGAGTTCCTCGTCGATACCCAGTCAGAGGCGGTGGTGTTCCTTGAGGTCAACGCCCGCATCCAGGTCGAACACCCGGTCACCGAGGAGGCCTACGGCATCGATCTGGTGGCCGCTCAACTGCGCCTGGCACTCGGTTGGGACCCCGAACTTCCCGACGTTCCTCCGGTCCCCTCGGCCACGGTCATCGAACTGAGGATCAACGCCGAAGATCCAGAGAACGATTTCCGGCCCAGCCCCGGCACGATTAGCCGGGTGCGCTGGCCGGGCGGGCCCGGCATCCGCGTGGACACCCAGCTCGAAGACGGCTACCGCTTCCCTCCGTTCTACGACAGCCTCATGGCGAAACTGATCGTGCGCGCCCACAGCCGCGACGCCGCGGTAGCGGCGGCCCGGTCAGCGGCCGCGACGGTCGAGATCAACGGAGTGACCACCACGCTGGCGCTGCATGAGTTCGTGCTGTCGCACCCTG
>Ga0302266_10003942_pt1 | contig 11695 bp, 8 predicted proteins | sample III_Bog_E1_2_FD_194559 | JGI IMG/M metagenome (GOLD analysis project Ga0302266, IMG submission 194559) | Peat permafrost microbial communities from Stordalen Mire near Abisko, Sweden - III_Bog_E1_2 | ecosystem: Environmental > Terrestrial > Soil > Wetlands > Peat | place: Sweden: Abisko... | reverse complement strand
ACCTATTGAATCAGCATACATCTGTTGCCTATCACAGGAGGGGGTAATTTCGCCCGATCGTGTCTGCGGCTAGCGGAACCTGAAGAAAAGTGGAGGACAATTTCTGTTGTTTACAGGGTGGCTCTCAGCCGATCAGCCGCCTAATCTCCTATCAGGCGACCGGGAGGCGGAGTTGATGACTGTTGAGAAGCGGAACGAACTGGCAAATGGTCCAAGACTTGGACATCTCTATGCAAAAGAAGGCATGTCGCTAAACTTCTTCGCTCGTGCTGCCTCCCTGGACCGGATTGGCGTGAGTGACTGCGCTGCCCTCAAGGGGCGTCAGAAACTCAGCGTAAAAGCTGTTGTCTCCGCTCTCGACACGGTAGTGCGCAGCCGGAGGCTGCATATCGCCCATCAGCTCTTCATGGAAGTTCCTTTCGAGCAGCCGCGCGCGAATCTGCTCGCCGGTAGCGGGCAGATCGAGCGGGACGGCGATGTCGGTGTCGAAGGTTCCGAGAGGCTCGTAGTCGAGCGGTTGCGCGAGAGGGTGCAGGCGGTAGAGTCGGTGTGCCCAACCACCGATGATGACGACCTGATCTAGCCACGGTTCGAGGGCGTCGACCAGGCGGGCGAAATACTCGACATCCGATTGGACGGTCATTACCGTTTCTCCTCGAAGATCGGCACAAGGACGCGGTGGCGGATCTCTTCGGCCTGTGCCTCGCCGCGTGCCGGATGGGAGCTCACGTCCAGCCAAACCTGCAGGATGTCGGCGACCGGAACGCCGTTGCGGACGACTGCGGCGCGGAAGACCGACTCCCGGAACGCGGGAATGCGCACATAAACGTCCGGTCTTTGTTCGGCGCCCTCGGGCGAGAGCCCCATCCGGCTGAGGACCTCCCGGTCCAGGCTTTCGAGATAGAAGTACGGCGGTACACCGTGCACGCAGCCGAATCCCAGAGATTCGGCTGCGGCAAACAGTCCGATACAGGCTCGAGGCGCCGGTTCGGCCTTTACGTTGGGCTCGGCGTTATAGGCGTAAAGTGCCGCCAGCAGTGGGCGCTCGCTCTTGCGCGGAATGATCCAGCGCAGGGGAAGCTCGGGCGCGCCGCGCAGATGGGCGGCCTGCCAGCGGCGCAATAGCTCTTCGCGGCGCACCAGGCGCAACGGTTCATCGTTCCGGTCGAGAAATCCCTCCTGTCGCAACTGGCGCACGAAACGGAAGGCGCTCATCACCGAGACCTCGGCTGCGGCCGCAAGCTCCGAAGCGTTGCGGTATTCCCTCCGCGGCGCGCGAAGAAGATCTTCGGGGAGCAGGGGCGCGAGCAGGACCTTGAGCATCCACTGGCTGAGATCTGAGAAAAGATACGCTGACTCGGGAGGAGGGAGCTTCTGCCGGTGCGTCCGGCGGGGAGGTGCGGCGTTGAGCTTTTCGAGTCCGGGCCCGACGAAATGCCGGAAGCCTTCGCGGTCGAGGATGCCGATGGCGACTTCGGGCGCAAAATGGGAGAGAAAACTGACCAGGCTATTCGCTGCGCTCGAAGAGATTACAGGAGCGGCGACGACGGCGAGCGGCACTGCAGATTCAGGGAATGCCTGGGCATAGGCCCGGACTTGCAGGATGGCCTGCGAGAGCAAGGGCACGAGGCGGTCCGGGCGGCCTTCGGAGGCGGCCTTGAGTTCTATGATGTATCGGTGGTTGTCGCGTGCGACGACCAGATCCACTTCCTTGTCGGCAAACTTAGGCCCCTTTTTCACACGCCAGCCGTGTTGGCGAAAAAGACCGGCGAGTAGATCGAGGTAGTCGCGCTCGCTGCGCGCGCCCTGAGAGTTCGGATTGGAAAGCGGAGAGGCCATGGCTTTACCTTGGCCGCGTTAACTATCGTGGCCGTGGTAATTATCATGGCCACGTTAGCTACAAAAAGTCAAGGCCTACCCTTTTTTCGACCGTGCGAACTTATAGGAAAAGGCCAGAATTCTCTTGAAAGAGGCTCGATTGAACCGATGCTCAGAGGCTCGCAGGTGCGACTCGAAATGGCGCAGCATCCTGGAAGGCGGCGGCTGAGCCGGTCTCCCATTCCCGAGCGTTGTGGGCATTGACGACAATCTGGTTGTCTATCCCGCCAGCTGTGGCCGACGAGGTTTACCCTCAAGAACGAACAGGAAGTCATCGAGCAAGTGAGTCTCGCCGGCAGAAACAAATGAAGAATCGCCCATTCCCGGCCATTGCAGACGGAACTGATGTATAGAGGTCAGAGAATACTTCAGATCGTCCGGGGAATGGATCGGAAGATGCAACTGCTGGGATTCTGGGAGTTCCCGAAAATCTTTGTACGCGATTTGTACGCAAACCTGGCAATCGTGGAATTCTGCAAATTTCAGGCATTCTCAGTATCAGTAACTTGAGTGTTTTCAGTGCTGATGACGGGTTCGACTCCCGCCACCTCCCAAGAAGGGGAAATTTGCGCAAAGATCAAAGGCTGTCCTTCTGGCTCGCCCAAGGCGCAAACCGGCGTGGGCCAGTAACCCCCTCAGTCGTCTTAGTCGCTCGGCTGTTCACGCGCGGGGGGTGCTCTTGTATCAATAATCGCCGAGAAGTTCTGGGCTGATCCCACACAGATCAGCCCGTGGCCCGCTTCCCAGAATTTGGGGGCATTTTGTGGGCAAATAGCGCCCATGGTGTCAGTTCTGCCGGTTGTGCCGGTTCGTAAGTACTGTGCCGTCTATTATTTGGCCCATGACTCCTATCATCGCATGGAAGAGGTCATCGGTTCGATCCCGATCAGGTCCACCAAACAACCCCTCACAAATCAAATAGCTGCAGAAGTCTGACTGTCCCCCCGAAGATGTGTGCGAGGGTGGCTGAGGCTGCCCCTTCGTGTTGCCTCAAATTTTTGCAGGGAGAGCCCCTTCGGTTTCTCCCTGCAGCCTCATTCCGCGGGACTGCCGGCCTCCGCTCGCCGGCCCGCGCGGCAGGAGTCAAGTTCCTCCTCCTGCACCTTTCCGTATTATTGTGAATGCTTCCACCAAGGAGTCTGTGGGATGATGTCCGAATGACTTTGATCCAGCAAGCTGCGTACATCGTTTCCCAAGCCGCTCAAGGGTTGTTCCAGCAACACAAGTATTCGAATGGCTACATCTCGACCGGGGACTCGGAGATTGCCGAGGCGAACATCGTCATCCATGCTGCATCGACCTTCCTCCAAGCAGGGATGGACGTCTGGGCAGAATCACCGTTCAAGACGCATGAGAGCAACAAATGCAAACACCTCGACCTTCTCGTCGATCTCGTGCCGACCGACCCAGACGCGTCAACGATCCTCACGATTGAGGCAAAGCGCATCGCCTCTGGAGAAGAAGACAAGAAGGTCGAAGAAATCCTGAAGGACTATGAGCGCATTCGCACCTGGCGTTCCCTGAACCCGGATCAAATGCCGCTCTTTTATGGAGCCGTTCATCCTGTTGCATGGTTTTACGGTTGTCTGCTGGTGGTCCTTCCCGAAACCTGTGAGGCGCGGGGCGCTCCGATTGGTGTTCCATTCTCGGTGTGGTGGAAAGACCGTACCGTCCGACCCACGGGGTACAACCACGACGGCATAGCTCGTTTGGAAGCGGTACTCAACAGCGCCGCCGTGTGCGACTCTATTCGTTCCGGCAACATTGACGGCGAAAGACGCATGGCGGTGGCCTACGCTCTCTTCGATTTCGGTCCTGGCCCCGGAAACTATCCTTCGACTGCCCACGAAGCGGCACACGCGGTCGTTGCCTGGCGTCTCCACGTTCCACTGCAAGGAATTGGTCTAGCGCCGGATGGCGATCTTCGTGGCGGTGTCAGGTGTGATTGGGAATCGTTGCGAGTCCAGCTCTCAGATCGAGAGACCTGTGTGCAAGGTTTTGCGATTGCGTATGCAGGAGTCATCCAGGATTCTCGCGACGAAGAGAACCAGGGGCTAACGTTCTCGGAAATCTTCAACGACCTGCCGACCGATGCCAAGATGGTCGAGTACACCCGCAACCTCCTCAACACCTTGAATGGAGCCCCTGCCGGAACGGACACAAGCGCCGAATCGTCCGAAGGCTATCAGCGAGCGGAAGAGATCATCAACGAGGAGCAAGACCGAATCGAACGCCTCGCAACGCATCTGCTTGAGGTTGTCTCAATGGATGAGGCCGCTATCAACGCTTGGTTCGCGCAGGACGCAGCGCAAGGGGACAACGCTAGAGGCAGCCAGACTACGATGGAGGATGGAGACGCATAGTGTATGGCCGACATCCCGAACCCAACAGTCCAGACCGATCCCATACGTCAGCTCGCCGCCCTGAAGTATCAGCGAGCAGCCGGAAAGCTCTATGAAGATCTGATTCGCGCCACGCGTGACGCCCGCGATAGGCAGAGCAACGACGGCATTCATACAGCCACGTCCTATATGCGCCGGACAGCAGATTCCCTCATGGAGCGCTTCCAAACCATCGAAGAGCTGTTCGATGCGAACTACCTGAGCGGTTACAAGCATCAACCGATGTCCGATGAGGACAACGCCTGGTTGCGTGAGCAAGCTGCAATCATCGTCGACGCCGAGCTGAAGCGAGTGCAAGGCCTGATCGAAAAACTATGCTCCAGCTTCACTGGAGGTTCGCCACAGCAATATGCGAAGTACGTCAGTGCCGCAGAAAGCGAAGCCGCACTTATGAAAGCGCGGATCGAAAACATCATCACCATCCAGATGCTTGAACATCAGGCCGCAAATCCAACACCGAGTGACGCTCCCGCAAAATGGGATGTCTTTGTCAGCCACGCCTCGGAAGACAAGCCCTACGTGGATGTCCTCGTACAGAAGCTCGAAGAAGCTGGGATAAAAGTGTGGTTCGATCGAACCGCCATTAATTGGGGAAGCGACCTCCGTATCACAATCGACCACGGTCTCAAGAATTGCACCTACGGCATCGTAGTCTTCTCGAAAGCGTTCTTCGCTCAGAAAAAGTGGACGGAATACGAGCTCAGCGGCCTCTTCGCCCTCGAAGAACCAGGACGCACGCGCATTCTGCCCATCTGGCACGGCATCACCGAAGCTGAAATGAAAGCGTACGGCCCAGCATTCTCACTCCGGCTCGCCAAAGCGTCTTCGCGGGACAGTTATCAGGAGATCGTTGCAAGCGTGAAGAAGATGGTTGAGAAGGCTGCTAACTCCGAAGTCGAACAGGAGCTTCCAGCAGCAAGGGAGTACCCGAGGCGGGAGCATCTTGGGCCAGCAGCTGCCGATGCGCATTATGAAATGGTTGGCAAAGTCGAACCACTGATTAGATTTATCGTTCGCACCGTCACAGACGGCAGCGGAGACTATCTCTTAGAGACGTGGGTCGGCACTCCTTTCGAAATGAGTTCCGTGTTTCGTGGAACCCGCGAAGAGGTCGCCTTGAAGTTCGTGACCGCCGATAAAGAGATGCAGCTGAAGGGCTACAACCGTAGAGGCAATTTCGTCGGCGACATGGTGTTCAACGTGTCTTGAACCACCGAGCCCTTTAACAGAACTCTAGACACTTGTTGTGCTCAATTCTTCGCTTCCGTTCTCTAAAATATAGGGATAGGGAGACGTGAGACAAAGGGAGATTGCACTTCAGTGGGAATGACACACGCCGTTTTGATCGGAATCGAGACCTATCAGAAGCAAGACATCTGCCCCGTCCAGTACGCCCTGGCGGATGCGGCTGCGGTGAAGGAGGTCCTCGTCCAACACTTTGGAGTGGCCCCCGAGAACATCAGCCTTTGGCTTGATTCCGATGCCACGCGTTCGGCGTTTGAAAACGATCTCCCCTACATGATTCGCGGTCTGTCTCCCGGCGATCGATTCATCTTCTTCTATGCCGGTCATGGCTTCTACGCCAACGGAACCAATCGACTGACTACATGGGACACTCATCCCAACAATCTCGTCGGGACGACCGTCTCTCTGGAAGAGGTGCTCTTGAAGCCTCTCAAGGAGCGACAGGACGTCGATAACCAATGGACGGGTGATGTGTTTACGTTGCATCATCTGGGCGGCGATGCTGCAGTGCAACTCAAAATTGCCCCGATTCGCTTCGAAGGCTTCAACCAGGTCTCGCTGCACTTCGAAGCTGTACCCTTCATCGGGCCAACGAATCCTGACGCGAAGGTTCACTTTCACTTTGTCACCAACGATGACGGCGTGCCGAGGCACGTCGACAAACCTTCGTTCGTGATGCTGTCGTTTGTGAAAGACGCGCAGCACCTGAACAAGCCGGAGGTTTCCTATCTGGTTGCTATTCGTTACAAGTGGGGAGCGAAGACGGAAGAGGAGCATTTCCAGATCACCTGGAATAACAACCGGCGAAGGATGACGATTGCGCCTTCAGACACCGCTCAACTGCAGAAGGAACAGAAGCACAACATTGCTTTCCTGAACGCGGAGGTTGTGAAGCTCATGTATTCAGGCCCTGGATACAGTGACCGGACGGACGGGAAACACTCCTTCAGCGAGGTAGTGGGGCCCAGTACGGGAACCATGATTGGTCTGGTTGCCCGTTTCAGAAATGATGCAGTCTATGGTGAGGATGTCGCGCCTGTGAATGGCGTGCGAGCCCATCTGAAGCTCTTCGACCACAGCGGCAAGGAAATTGGTACGGGCTTTTCTTCCGCCCAGTGGCTTGCACATCCAGACGAAACATTCGACCTTCTCCCAAATGGCCGCGGCGGTTCGGTGCTCGTGTTTTTGGGAGGCAAGGATTCAAAGCCTCGCGTGCAATGGAAGTCTCCCGATGCAAGTGGGCGAATGCGCGACCGGGATCTGGAACTGCACGACGGCTATCCCAGCCGGGTGGAGATCACGCTGATGGATTCCAACCACAAGCCCCTGATGAAGCCGGTCGTGTTGGAGATCATGGAAACCGGGGCTGGCGTCTCTGTGAGCGTGCAGAGCGACTCTACCGAGCCTTCTTCTTAGAGCTTTTTCGCGGAGACTTTGCTGTCTGCTTCTTCACGCGTCGTGATGGGGCTTTCCCGTTCGAAGGAGCGCTGCCCTCGGACGGAAGGTGAGGGGTCATAATGGCGATCACGGATTGCGTCATTACGTCCATCGCCACGTCGAGCTTCGGATACGCCTGAAGGGCCGCTGACACTTTCCCTGCGTCCATCCCATCGAGTAGAGGCTTCCACGATGCCTGAGAGGAAAATTCGTACTGGGATGCGTTGGCCATCAGAGCAGACGCTGCTGTTGTGAGGCTGGCCATCTTGTCCGCATTGCCTGACTCCGCCTCGATCAAGGGAGAGAAGCTGAAAGCTGTAGCCACAAACGACGCGATCAACGGTTGCCGAATCGCATCGAAAAAGCGTGAGAGGTTTGGATCATGTTCTGAGAGCTGACGATAGCCACAGCCAAATGGGATCGCCAGATACGCTCCCAGTAGTCTTTGTGCTTCGAGATTCCTGGCCTTGCTGAACGCTTTACCGTTATCCGGGTCCCAGATCCTCGCGAGGGGAAACTCCGCTCGAAATCGAAGGTATTGCGGGAGGAATTCAAGTGCATCGAAGCACTGTTCGACACCCAGCCCAAGTCTCTGTAGCGCTGCATCGTCTCCCATTTTGAGGAACCGCATGCATTCGTTCGCAAGCCCCCAGGCCTCGTCCGCGTTGCCGTCGCTATTCTCCGCGAGTGCGAGTTGTTTGCGCGCCTCGTAATTCCTCGGCTCCGCTGCCAACACCGATCTCCAGAAGGAGCGAGCGGATGAGGCATGTGCAGGGTCTGTGTGTTGCAGCTTTGCCAGAACAGACGACTTGATACTCAGGAGAGTACCGCTTGCGGGTTGATGGTCCAATCCTTCGTCCACCCATTTCAACGCAAGAGGCAGCTCGTTCGCCTCAAAACAAGCCGTCGTTAGCCAATACCAAAACTCGGGCCACCGCGTAGCGATAGCAGGTTGCGATCGGTAGGCCGTCTCCAGAAGAGGGACAGCTTCTTGCGGTTTGGATCTGTCCGAGATGAAGAGGATTGCCTTGGAAGAAAGCGCTTCGGGCAAAAGAGGATCGAGCTCCAGCGCCTTATCAAAACAGGACATCGCCGAGACCTGGTCTCCGTCATTGCTATACGCGCTTCCGAGGTTCTTCCATATCTGGGGCATATTCTTTTCGCGCTTCAACGCGAGCATGTACTGCTGGATGGCCTCCGGGAACTCCCGAAGCGCACTGAGAACGTTCGCGAGGTTGAAATGGGCCATTCCGCCCTCGTCTCCAAGGTGCAACAGCCCCTCTCGAAAGAGAGACTCCGCGATGCGAAGCTCGGGTTTCTTGTGGTCACGAATGCCCCGTTCCGCGAGAATGCACGCCCGGACGAGCTTGAAGCGCGGTTCTTCGAGAAGCTTGAGGGCGCGGTTGATGTCCGCGAGTGACTCGTCGTACCGTTCGAGTAGATACTCAGCCCAAGCCAGCAGTTGCCACGAAACTGCTGATTCCGGTCGCGAGTCCAAAAATTGCCGCAGCAGATCGATCATGCGGTCATACGCGCCGGCCTGCATCGCGCGCATGATCTGCTTGGTGACTGACTTTGCGGCAGACTTCGGATCGATTAGCCAAGAGGGCACCTTCGACTTGGAGGGGATTTGGATTCTGAGGTATTTGTCACTTAGATCGGAGTTGGCTTCTTCCAACTGCAGCCGAAACCACTCTCTGGAATAGACAACCAGCGTCCATCCATACTTTGCGCGAAACTCGGTGCGGATTTGGTCGATATCAACGCCGCGAACCTTACGACTCGTCGCGAAGACGAGATAAGTAAATGCAGCGCCTCTACGATGGAGCTTAGCCGCATCCTTCCGAATCTTCGTCTTCCACCCTGCTTCCTTACTGAACTGGAAGTAGGAAGGGCACCCGTCCCGGTCCCGCCCTTTGCGCGGCAGCTCCTCCGCGTCCCGGCCTCCATCCTGAGGCTCAATCGGAACGATGTCCTTATAGCCGTTCCGATAGAGGAGATCGACACAGAGCTGCTCGAACTGGCGGCCCTCCAGCACATAGTCAATCGCCCACAGAACTTGTTCTTGCATCTCGGCAGAACTCCTCACATCCATTTTCAAAGCCGGAGGGTATGGGCGGCAAGGTTTGCAGCAAGATAAGTGGAAAACCAGCCTTTTGCAATGAACGCTGTCCCAACCGGTTCGGCTATCGTGGTTCTATGTCCTCGTTGATCTTTCATACCGAACAGGAACAAGCGGTGATCGCCACGGATACTCTCGCCGTGTCGCTAGGGGGACGCCCGATCTCATTAACGTCCAAAGCGTTCCATGTTCCTCATCTCCGGATGCTGATCGCCGGGACCGGATGCGGTGGATTTCTTGACCGGTGGTTGTGCTATCTCAACTCACGGATGATCGTCCCAGGCATCGACACCCTTGCTGTCCACGCCCCCGCAGCTCTAAAGACACTCTGGGATTCCTATTGTGCCGAGTACAAAATCCCAGAAGGACGGACGACAACGGTCTATCACTTTGGCTTCTCGGAAGCCTCAGACACGATCAAGTCTTATGCGTTCCGTTCCGAGAACGGCTTTGTCAACGAAGAGCGGCCATACGGGATCGGCGTCAAACCCGAATGCACCGTGCCCGAAAATTACAATCTGCCGGACGCGTTTCGCCCCATGATGGATGAACAACGGTCCATTCAGAGACAGAGACCCGCTGAGGATCGCATCTACATCGGAGGCGAAATCATCGTTCACCATCTCGTCAAAGCTGGGTGCTCAACATTCTCAATGGGACCGTTCGAGGATTTTATAGACGACGTGAAAGCGATTTACTCGCGCTTCGGACCAGATGGATCACACTCCTAGTCGTTCGGGGGCGTCATCTGAATGATTGCGTCGCCTAAACGCCTCGCGCTGCACGTGGGCGATTCGATCCTGACCATCCAGATGTCGTCAGCTGCGGGTGACGCAAATCCTGAGCCATACATAGTATGGGCATGGACCCATGATCCGGTTATTTTGAGCTTAAATATCCGCCCCCCAAAAATGTAGTCAATTTTGTCGTCAGCCTATTTCAAAATCGGTCATAATCGGGGATGTACCGATAGCAATCCGCGAAAGGGAGGGGAAGAAGGAACAGCAACCGCGTAGATCGTGGGCGATGCCGAAAGTCCTTCATTTTTCAGCTCTTAATTGACCGATTCAACTGTCTTTGCAATGAAAGGGTTAGCGAAGCGCGTTCCTCAAAACGTGCTCCAGCATGCGATCCTGAGTAGCTCAATGGCAGAGCATTCGGCTGTTAACCGAAGGGTTGTAGGTTCGATTCCTACCGCGTCCACCATAAAATCAATAACTTGCAGTCGATCTTTCGGCATGGATTTCGCCGAACTTCGCCGAATTTATCCAAGGCCACTTCGAAATCGCATCGTCATTGATGCAGTTCTGCGATCGATGGCTCGGACTTCGATAGAGAGTGGTCATGGGGCTCCAGGACACGGCAAAGGGCGAGATATATGCTATGTGTCGATTGAAATCAATAGATTGCGCGCCTAGGACGTATTGCTCGCGCTCATGTTGGGTATTGGCAGTTTCGGGCGAATTGAACTACAACCCTTCGGTCGAAATCCGAAGGGTTATAAGGGGTGTTCAGAGATGCATTCCATACAAGGGGTGAAATTAGATTGCGCTTAAGGGGTCTCCTGGCAAATGGTCTGTTTCTCTCCACGCGTTATCGATAACGACCGATTGCCGTAGCGCAGTTTCCCATCTGGTCGGATAAATTCCAATTTGAGAGTAGTCCTTTGACGTTTTGCATGGAGATCCCAAGTTGGGTCTGATCGGTTATTTGGAATCCGGGCGGGCGACGCGATACATCTCCGCCGAGATGCGATCAAAGAGTGCGAAGCGATCATCTCCCTGCAGATAGACATTGAAGTGCGATCGGTCGGGCAGGAAGGTGAATTGCGCATCGCCACCAAGTTGATCTAGCGTGCTTTGCAGGCTGTGGGCTGCCCCATCGAGGTAAAAGGTGTCGTCGGTTCCGACGAAGAGATGGATCTTACCTTTCAAATCCGGGCCGGTGGTTTTCCAGTTGTTCTTGAGTCGTTCGACGATGTCGTAGTGACTGCGCCAGTACGCGGCGACTTTGGGGTCTATGTCGCCGGTGGTTCGATTGAAGAGCTGGGCCGGACGGCCGTCTGGGCCGCGCGGCGAAAAGACCCATTCAAACGATGCCAACTGGCCGCCGTAGTCTCCTAAGACCAACTCAGCCTGCGCCAACAGCTGCATGGTAGCGCGCGGCTGGCCGTGATCGCGGAGCATGGGATGGAGTTTACCGTCGGCGGTGTGGAAGAAGTTTGCGTTTGGCGCATAGAGATCGATGGTTGAGAAGAAGTGAAAGTCGCTTGGATCGGGCGAAGTGGACCATGTGCCGCCGAAGATCTTCGGATACCGAGTTTGAAGCCAGAGAGTGGCCCAACCTCCGGAGGAGTGACCTTGCAGAAACCGGCCTGAGGTGCGCGCATCCATTCGATAGGTGGATTCGAGGGAGGGAATGAGTTCAGTAGTGAGCGCCGTGCCCCACGGACCGTTGTTGACGCCGTCAGCAAATTCATGTGTGCCGGTCGGGCTGCTTTCATCGAGCAAGACCCAGATCATCTCTGGCATCTTGCCCTGCTTCATGCGGTCGTAGAGGATGGGAGCGTAGCGAGCGCGCAGTCCAGAGAGGGTTCCGCCAAAGCCATGCG
>Ga0302266_10003937_pt1 | contig 11702 bp, 7 predicted proteins | sample III_Bog_E1_2_FD_194559 | JGI IMG/M metagenome (GOLD analysis project Ga0302266, IMG submission 194559) | Peat permafrost microbial communities from Stordalen Mire near Abisko, Sweden - III_Bog_E1_2 | ecosystem: Environmental > Terrestrial > Soil > Wetlands > Peat | place: Sweden: Abisko... | reverse complement strand
TGATGGCCGAGACCACGTGGCGCGTTACGATACACAACCATCACGAAGGCTACATTGACTGGGATCGGTTTGTCGCCAATCGCCATCAACTCGCTACCAACCGCACTAACGGTGAGGTTCTTCCGACATCAGCACGGGAAGGCCTTTGTCTCCTGCAAGGTTTGCTTCTATGCGGCGTTTGCGGACGGCGCTTGGGGGTACGCTATACCGGTAACAATGGCATCTATCCGATGTATGAGTGCGTTTGGAGGCATCGCGACGCCTTGTCATCACGGTCGTGTCGTAACCGGTCACATCCCCCTTTCTGCGTGACGGCTGGTTGTGAGCCGGGGTACGTTGGAGAGAACCGATAAGGGTTGCCTCCATGGCCAAGCTGACGGTGGCCGACATTGCTGACCTGGATGCCGCTGCCATCGGGCGCATGTCGCGGAAAGAGGTTGAACGTCTTGTACTGGAGGCGGCGGAGATGGTGCGTCGGTTGGCTACCGGCCTGGACGCCAACTCGGCCGACAGCACGCCTTTGCCGTCCGGCGATCCATCGTCTCGAGGCGGGATGAACGACCAACCGTAACCGCTTCCATTCCAATGGGCCGGGCTACGTCAGAGCATCGGCCGAGGTCTGTGCCGATTGCCAGGCTGTCCTGGACGCCGGGGGCGTCGGGCCGGCTGGTCAGCGCTCACAGTGTCGTCGAACTCGAACGCGCGACATGGCGCTGCGGGTGCGGGCGAGCAGTAATCGATCCATCCACTCGGTCAGGCTGCGGCGGGTGCCGGCAACTTGGGATGTGGGGCGCCTTTGCGTGCTGCGGCGATGAGGTCGCGGGCGTAGACCCAGGGATCGGCCTTCCGTTTGCGGCAGGTTTCCACCACGCTGAGGGCAGCGGCGTAGAAACGGCTGCCTTCGTCGGTTCGAGTGCCGAAGCCAATCATCCGTGCCAGCACGACATGGCGCAGCGCGCGCTCGGCGTCGTTGTTAGTTGCCGGTAGCAGCGGATTAGCAACGAAAGCGATGACGGCATCCCAGTCCCTCAGGATTTCACGGGCGTACGCCCGCACCTTCTCCTCGAAGTCGTGCTGGTTGCACTGGCAGTTCCACTTGATGCGGGCGAGCAGACGTTGGATCGCCCGTTCGGCTTTTGCATCCCGCTCAGTTGGCTTCGCTGCGGCGACCTTTTCGATTAGACTTCGCAAGTCTCGCAGCATGTCACGCCCGAAACTGGAGCCGTTGTGGTAGTGGCCCTCGGCAAGAGCGATCGCTTTTCGAATCAAATGAGCCAGGCATCGCTGGCGCCGCGGGCGGTCGCGATAGGCCATATAGCCATCGGTCACCAGCCAACCGAGAAACGCCTCGCTGACGAGTTCGACCAGCGTTTCCTTGCCACGGCTGCCGATGCGGAAGATGACCGCACTCGCGGTGACCATCACCCACATCCACAGGAACTGGCCTTTCTGGTACCAGGGCGTCTCGTCGACGTTGGCCAGCCCGGCGGACTGCACCTCGGCGATGAGTTCCTCGACCACCGGTTCCGACGCCAGGCCGAACTCGTGGATGCAGCGGTTGATCGTGGCTTTGCCCAGTTCCAGCCCCAGCCAGTCGAGCAGGAACTCGCCGATCTTGGCGCGCGAGAGGCGCATGCGCAGCGACAGCGCGGCGATGAAGGTTGCCAGCATCGGTCCGACCAGGCAGCGCTCGCTCAACAGCAGGTCGCGCTTGCGGCTGTCGATGTGCGAGGACGCTCCCGTTCCGGCCGCTGCCACCGTTTCGTGGCCACAACTGCAGCGGACGGCGTAATAGCATTGCTTCCGCGCGCGGATCTGCAACGCCATGTCGCCGCGTTCGAGCTCGAGTTCATTATGCGCGCTGACCAGACGGGTCGGCGCCTCGGTTCCCAGAACGGTATGGCAATCCTCGCAGGCGTCAGGGCGATGCGGCACTTCCTCGTGCACCACAATCGGCTGACGCCGCCAGAACCCCGGCATGCCCGGCCGCTTGCCGGACGGCTTCTCGGGTTTCTTCCCGGGCGGCTTCGCATTCCTCGGCACCACCGCCCCAGTCTCGGGGGTCGGCGCGTCCGCCGCGACGGCCGGGCCATCCCCTGCGGCCGGCTTGCCGTCGCGATCCCGCCGCCAGGGCGGATCACTCGACGGCGGACGCGAGCTGTTGGTCGAGTCCGCGGCCAGTTGGTTGGCCAGATGGCGGACCATCGCCGCCGCCTGCAGCGCAAACCTGTCCACCTCCGTCCGCGACATGCGCGTGACGATATCAGCATTGACGGCAGCGATTTCGGCGAGCGTCAGCTTGGCCATACCAAGCTATCGAGTCCGATTCGCTTTCCGATGCAAGCCCCTTTCTTTCACCCCAACGCCAGCTTGCTCGCGGCCAACCGTCGCGCAAAACGGGGGAGGGTGTGACCGGTTACCTTCAACGCGGGTCTCATCCCGAACATCAAGGAAAACCCGCGCAACCGGAAGAGCCCGAAGCGCGGACGGAAGCGGTTGTTCAATGCCGCCATCCATTCGTTACGGCTCTGCGTGGAGCGAACCTTCGCGTGGGAGGACAAATTCAAACGGCTTCTGTTGCGCTTTGAGTTCAAACAACAACGCCACTACGGTATGAAGTTAATGGCGTACACTTTGATCAATCTGAGGCATTTTTGTGGTGCCTGAAACTCGCAACCAGCTAAGAGCCAGCTTGACTGCGGATCTGTGCGCTGATGCTTAGGCTGTTCTATGGATGATGTTGAGCATCCGACGGACGGATGCGATCTTGGTGGAGTTCTCGGCGGCTGGAAAACCACCTTCCCAGTGCTTGGCGAGCCGACGGTATCCGTTGGTGAGAATGCCGTTGACCGCCTCGATCTTCCATCTGACCGGGACAGGCACGAAGCCGACTGCCCCCTCGAGTTTCGCCGTGATCTGCAGGTCAATGCCGCGCTCCCGCATCGCCTTGGTCAACTCAGCTCCCGCATAAGCGGAATCCGCCACGACGCGGACGATGGATGGATGCTTCGCTTTCACATCATCGACGAGTGGGACAAGAGCTTTGGAGTCATGCACATTCGCCGCCGTCACCATAATGCCCACCAGCAGCCCGGCTGAACACGCCGCGATATGCCGCTTGATCCCTTTCCGCTTCTTGCCTCCGTCCGTGCCTCTCGGCCCGGCTTGCGGGCCCGCGGAAATGCTTTGCGAATCGATGATCAGCGTCTGCGGGTCGGACGGTCTGCCAAGCGCGCGCCTGGCCACCGGATGGAGAAGCTCCATCGCCTTGTCCCAAACTTCGTCGCGGCGGAAACGGTCATGCCACTCCCGGACCGTGCCCCTGGGACCAAAATCGGTCGGGAGATAGTCCCAAGGACAACCCGTCTTCGTCAGATACAAAATCCCGTTCACCATCTCCCTGATGTCGGCCGTGTAAGTCACATACGATGAAAACAGGCTTTTTATACTGTCCCATTGCGCGTCTGTGAGATCGCTCGGATAACGGCATGCACGGCGCGCGTGCCGCGCGCGATGTTCTTCGGTCCACATGACGGTCTATCCAGTAATCTTCTTGCATCCCATTGTTATGCCGCATGACTGCATAGTCAAACAGTCTCTAACGGTCTCCAGGACTCAAGTGGAACAGCCTTCGGCAAACCCGGCGCGGTTCAGCAGAGGGACACGCGGCGATTTGTCGCACCGTCGCGTCACCGGAACGCTGAGCCGAGGCCGCAACGACGCGCCCCTCAGGCGCAGGCCACGGCGCGCCGGGCGGGGATGGCCCTTGGTGGCACCGCGTCGCCGATGGCCGGGAGGCAGTCTGGGCAAGCGCCGACCGTGCCCACGCCGCCCGGCCTCCCGACCTTCTTGCTGCCGTTGGCCGGGCCGCCCGATGCCGCTGCCTGCGCGACAGCATCGCCATAGGCGCGGCCGAAGCCATCGAGTCCGCGGAGGATCTCGGCCGAGTGCCTCCGTATGTCGGCAACGTGGCGCTGCGCGGCCTCCATGTCCCCTTCCTCCACCGCGAGCAGCGCCGCCCGGCCGGAGGCATGCACGCTCTCGTGCGGCTTCTTCAGTGTTTCGAAGCTTGGCATGGCGAGGACGACGGGATCGCTGACGCCATCGTACCAGCGGCCGAGGCGGCATTCGTGGTGGTCGGACAGGGTGCCCGCAAGCTGCTGGCCGCGTCCCTCCACGGTGTCGACCACGGTGTCGACGAAGCGCAGGTGGTCGGCCTTGGTCAGCTCCACCAGGCGGGGGATCGTCGCCAGAGCGATGCGGTCTACCACCGCCGCCTGCAGTCCCTTCTCGCCAAAGCCGATATGCAGGCCGTGGCGGCTCTCATGCGCCACCTGGCCCTGCACCCACACGCCATCCTGCTGGAAGCGGAGCTCGACGGCTCGGCCGATGCCGCCTCGGAACTCGGTCTCCACGAAGCAGCCGCCTTCCGACAGGTCGCGCGCCACTGCCGGTGCGGTGCGTCCTTGCATCGCCAGCGTCACCTCGGCCAGACAGGGGCGGCGCCGATCGGCGCGGCGGTCGACTTCGTCGCTCGCGGTGCGGACCAGGCGCACGACGGTCTGGCGCAGCTCGTTCACGGTCGCCGCCAGGCTCGCCGTGATCATCCTCGCCTTGCCCGCGGCCTGGTCGGTGCGCCGGGCCTCGGCCGACACCTCGGCGATGCCGCCCGCCATCCGGCTCGACGCCTCGGCAGCCTGGGTGACGTTGCGGGCGATCTCGGCGGTCGCCGCGCTCTGCTGCTCGACGGCGGCAGCGATCGAGGCGGAGACGCTGTCGATCTTGCCAACCGTGTGCTCGATGCGCTCGACCGCCGCGGCGGAGGCACCTGCTGCGGCACGGATGGCGGCGATCAGTTGCGCGATCTCCTGGGTGGAGCGCGCGGTCTGGCTGGCGAGCTGCTTCACCTCGCCGGCGACGACGGCGAAGCCACGGCCGGCCTCCCCGGCGCGTGCCGCCTCGATGGTGGCGTTGAGCGCGAGCAGGTTGGTGCGCGCCGCGATCTCGCCGATCAGGTCGGAGACGGCGCCGATGCGCACCACTTGCGTGTTCAGATCGTCGTATGTGGCGTGCGCCTGCACGCCAAGCTGGACGGCGCTGCCGACCAGCTTGGTGGATTGCGCGACCTGGCAGCTGATCTCCCGGATCGAGGCGCTGAGCTGCTCGGCGGCGCTCGCCACGGCGTGGGTGTTGGCCTGCACCTGGGACGCCGCCGACGCGGCATCCTCGGCGGCGGTGCCGGTGTGGGCCGCGCTGTCGTGCAGCCCGTCGGCGGTGGCGGCCATCGCGGCGCTGCGCTCGACCATCTGGCTCAGAATCTCGTTGGTCTGCGCCTCGATGGTCTCGGCCATGCGGCCCAGCGCGTCGCGGCGTTCCTCGTCCGCGCGCAGCCGGGCCGCGGACGCCTCCGCCTCCAGCGTGCGAGCCTGCGCGGCAGTGTCACGGAGCGCCAGCAGCGCCCGCGCCATCTCGCCCACTTGGTCGGCCCGCGTCGTCGCCGGCACCACCATGTCGAGGTCGCCTCGCGCGATCGCGCGCATCGCCTGCGCGAGCCGAGTCAGCGGCCGCAGGCTGCGCTGCAGCAGCCATGTCGCGAGCAGACCGAACCCCAATGCGGAGCCGAGCGCCGCGATGACGGCACCCTGCGTCGCGGTAGCGATCAGGCCGTACAGCTCGTCATACGGCAGCCCGACGAAGACGATCCCGACCTGCTGGCCCTGCCTGTCGCGGACGGGCTCGTAGACGGTGCGGTAGAGCCTGCCCTCGATCACGCTCTCGCCGAGAAACCGCTGACCCTGCTCGATCACGGCCATCCGGGCGGGGCCGGCGGCCAGCACGGTGCCGACGAGGCGCGTGCCATCCGGTCGCCGGATGCTCGTCGCCACCCGCCGGTCGCCGGCGAAGATCGTCGCCACCGCCCCGTTCGTCCGGCCGATCTGGTCGACAACGTCATCGCGGCCATCGAGCGGCGTGTCGCCGCGCAGCAGCCTTCCGTCGGCACCTACCGACCAGTCGCCACCGAACCCGTCGAGGGTCGCCTTCATCCGGTCGAGGCCCCGCAGCAGGATGCGGTCGGCCCGCGCCCCCTCGTCCTGCGAGACTAGGCGGATCGTCCAGAGCTGCGAGCAGGCGACAGCGAGCAGGATGGCGAGCGCAGTTGGGATGATGACGCGCGTCCCGAAGCCGACGCGATCGGCGAGACATCCCAGGCGAGAAGCCAAATGTAATGGCACGACGTCCGGTCTCCTGCGGCAGCTTCGGGACAGTGAATGCCGAAATGATCCTACCAATCGGTTAGAGGTCATCCAAAATCTGGGGGGTCTGTCGGCCCCATGGGACGCGATAAGCGGTACTTATCGCGAGTCTGAGCGGGTCGATCGCCGCTGCGCATCTCAGCTTGGTTTCAGCGGACTCCTGCCGCCTTCAGCGCATCCGCCATTGCCCGATCCTCGCCATCGATGTGACGCAGCAGCCATTCCTGGAGGAACCGCGTGGTGAGGCTGAGACTCCTCGTGTCCCGACCGATCGCGAACGTCCTAAGGTCATCCAGAAGATGGCGGTGTTCCTCTGTATGGTTCCTGGCTCCCGCGTAACTGTAGGTGTCCATCAGTTTTTCTTCGCTATCGAAATGGTGAACCGCATAGGAGAGCGTCTCGGACAGGGCTGCGAATACCTCATCCGGATCGTCTCCGCTTCGCAGCGCGGCTGCCAGCCGATTCACGTGGACTGCGAGCTGGCGGTGTTGCCTATCCATCATCTCGATGCCGACGTTATGGACCGCGGCCCACGTTATCAGCGGCAGCGATGCCATTCCGCGCGGCGCTGGCTTCGATGCCATGACCACGCGGCCCTTGCCGCCTCTCTTCGCCTCGTAAAGGGCTGCGTCGGCTGCTGCGAACAGATCGTCTCCCGTCGCCCCGTGGGCCGGGAAGACCGCGATGCCGACACTGACACCCACGTGAATTTCGTGATCATCAAATGCGACGGGCTGACGGATGGCTTCCACCAGCCGAACGCCGATTGCCTCGGCATCGTCGGCGCTCCCGATCACCGACAATAGCACGCAGAATTCGTCGCCTCCCAGCCGTGCCAGCGTGTCGGCTTCCCGGATGCATGACGCGAAGCGCCGCGCCGCGGTCTGTAGCACGACATCCCCTGCCTGGTGACCATATGTGTCGTTGGCACGTTTCAGACCGTCCATGTCGGCCATGAACAAGGCAAGACTGCCGCCCGCGCAGCGCGCGTCGATGAGCGCGTTGCCCAGGCGGTCCATGATGCAGGCCCGGTTCGGCAGTCCTGTCAGCATGTCCGTGAAAGCCAGGCTTGTCAGACGGCGTTCCGCCTTGCGGTGCTTCGACACATCGTGGGCGAAGACGCAGGTTGTGACGATGCCGCCAAGAATCTCGCGCGCCAGCACGAACTCGACGTCAAAGGCGTGGCCTCCGGGACCCAGCGCCCGCACGGTGACGGTGATCGGTGTTTCCTCGGAGTCCAACAGCAGTGCCGCGAGGTCTGGCCTCTCTCCCAGTTCAACGAGATCCGTCAGCATCCTGCCGATCACATCCCCACCAGTTCTGCCGAACTTCGCGGCGAACGCCGGATTAGCGAAGACGACGGTACCCTTCGATGTCACGGCGAACGGCAGGACATGGCTGCCCGCCAGGATCCCAGAAACCAGGGACGGTTCGAAGCTGTCAATCGTGGAGCCGCCGATTGCCGCGTTCCTGGTCTGCGTCATCTTCTCAAGCAATCAAATCACCATGAACACCCGACGACGGCCGGGCGCTTTCCGTTACCGACTGGCTGTCGGCCCCGGAACACCTCTGCCAACGTCTGCTCGACTCTGGCGGGAGAAACGGGTTTGACGAGACACGCCCGAATATTCAGGCGCGCGGCCTCCTGGACAATAGGGTCGTCGTCGTGCGCGGCGAGCGCGATGACGGTGGCAGCACGCACGTCAGGACTTGGATGGCCCCGAAGTTCGCCGATGAATTGCGGCGCTTCCTGGAGTTCCAGATTGATATCGCACAGGATCAGTTCCGGCGGAACCCCGCCTTCCAGATGCAGCGCCCAGTTGCCGTGCGTCGCCGTCGTGATATCGAAGGTGCGGCAGACGACCCGCAGAATCGAAAGCATTGTGTTGCGCACGAAGGGCTGTCCGTCATCAACGACGAGAATCCGCAGGCCATGGAGACTGCTGGTACGATGCGGCGCCATCACGTGGCCTGCCCCGGAGGCATCGACATACGGCCTCATGCCGAGGTCCAACTTGACGACATGATTTACCAACCAGCGGCGCAGCAACCCCGCCAAGCGCGCGTGCGCGGCCACGATCCGGCCATCCTGCACCGCCTCGAACTCCGATCTGATGCGGGCAAGCTCATGAACCAGCCTTTGGTGTTCAAGGTAGTGGTTCTCGTGGAGAGGATAGCTCACCGAACGCTGGAACTCCTCCTCCCGGCTAAAATGCTGTCTCGCGTATTCGTCCAGCTTGTCCAGCAGGCCGAGCATCTGTCTTAGAGCGGCGGGCTGGGCGGCCACGCCCTCGAATTCATTGATGATGCCTATCAGATGCCGATGGTCACGATCGATCGGTCCGCGGTCGACGGACATTGTCTCGCGCCACTGAATCGGCATTCCCCGGACCTTTCTGTCACGCTGCCTGTCTGTTGGTGCCGACACCAATCAAAGCTTCGACGGCGGCAACAACCGCTGCGTCGGCATCGAACTCAACGCTGAGCAGTTGGTCCGAGGCGGACCTCACCGTGAACGGAACAGGCATCCGCACCCCGGTCATCGCAAGCGTTCCACGCGTGCCGACGGGCACGTTGGCCGCAGGCCGGAAGGATGCTCCGGAGGCCGACATGTCTTTGGTCTGTGCCGCATATGGTGCCCGGCCGGACAGCGTAGCAGTGCAGGTCAGGTCGATGGGGAAGCGCGGCTGCTTGCGCCTATCGACCTCCGGCGTGGAACTGCGGACAATGCGAATAACCGACTCGGTCAGGTCGGCGACCGCCGCGTTCAGCTGGTTCACGTCCTGGCGCAGTTCCGATGCCTGTGTGCCACTCTGTTCTGCTTCGGCAGCAAGCTCGCGGCTGCGCCCGCTCACCAGGGTTGCCATGTCGGCAGTCTGACCGACAGTGCGGGCGATCTCAGCCGTTGCAGCACCCTGCTGCTCGACCGCAGATGCAATCGATTCTGCAATGGTACTCACTTCACCGATGGTTCCCTCGATGCGCATCACCGCCTGGACCGAGGCGGTCGTGGCATTGCGGACACCTTCGAGGTGACGCACGATTTCCTCGGTCGAGCGCGCCGTCTGCCCGGCCAGTTGCTTCACTTCCGAGGCAACCACAGCAAAGCCGCGGCCGGCTTCGCCGGCACGGGCGGCCTCGATGGTTGCGTTCAGCGCGAGTAGGTTGGTTTTGCCTGCAATGTTACGGATAAGATCGGCAACGACGCCGATCCGCCCTACTTCACCGTTGAGGGCCTCGATGGCGGTTCGCGTCTCGTCGGCGGCGATGACCGCGCGCTGGACAACGGTGGCAGAGCTGTGCGCCTGGGCGCCGATTTCACGAATAGAGGCAGAAAGCTCCTCCGCGGCGGAGGCGACCAGCTGGGCGTTTTGCATAGTCTGGTTGGCGGCCGACCCGGCATCACCGGCCGCCGTGGCGGTTCGACCAGCAGAGCCCACCATCTGCTCGGAAACCATGAGCAACGCCGTCGTCCGCTCTCCGATGGTCATCAGCGTCGACTTGGTCTGCTGCTCGATCGTCTCAGCCATCCCGACGAGGGCGGCCCGCTTTTCCTCCGCGCTCCGCTCGCGGCCCTCTGCCTGCGCAGCCTCAAGCTGCCTGGCGCGCGCCAGGCCATCGCGAAAGACCAGCAGCCCCCTGGCCATGGCGCCAACCTCGTCCCTGCGCTTGGTATCGGGCACCTCCGCAGCCATTTCTCCGGCCTGGATACGTCCCATGGCCTCGGTGAGGCGCTGCAGCGGGCGAACAACGCGGCGCAACACGACTGTCACGCAAGCCAAAGCGAATGCTACTGCAACCAGGATAGCAGTACCGGCGAAGATTGCCTGCTTGTCGGCCGAGGTCCGGATACGGGTCGCGGACTGAAAGCTTGCTTCATTGGCAGCCTTGATGATGCCGACGAACGCGTCAATTTGTGGAGTAGTAGTATCGATCCAGACAGCGGTGTTCATCGGTAGGGTTTCGCCCCGCTGGATCATGTCTCGCATACGGTCGGCCAGAAGTTGGAAGCCGCGGAAATAGGACGTACGGATTTCGTCGGCCGGCTCCGTGAAGGCCGGGTCCTCGCCGATAAGCCCTTCCGTCACCCGCCAGGCTCCAGCCACCTGGGCGCGAAATCCTGCAATTTGCTGCAGCGTGGCCGGGGTGACCGGACCGCCGATGGTGATCGCAGTTGCCGTTGCGGACCGCTCAAATCCCGCCTGCTCGCGCATGATCCAGCCGAGTTCCTTGAGGACCGCGTAGCGGGCGATCTCCGGATCAGCGTGGCCGGCGGCGTGCAGGTCGGCCAACCAGGTTTTGACAGTCGCGTTCACCAATGTGGTCATGCCGGGCATGAAGTCCTTCAGCAGATCCTGATCGCGCGCCGGGCGCGGAAGGTCGAGAGCCTGATCTGCACGCTGACGCAGCGCGGCAGCCTGGCTCTGCGCAACGCCGATCGCCTGGACCAAGGCGGCACGCCCCGGGAAATCCTGCATTTCTACGAAGGGAATGGCTTCGGCGAAAGCACGGAGGTTGCTTTCGCGATGGTGCGCAATGCGCTGGCGGGTCTCGGAACTGGCCGGATTAGCGGCAGCCAGGGCGGTGTTGGTGTTCACCCGTTCGAGCACCAGATCGATTATTCCGATCATCAGCTTTGTGCCGGCGATATCCGCGATGACGACCCGGGCAGCTGCTTGCCGTGCTTGCCAGGCCTGCGACAGCGCCACTCCCAGCACGCCAATCGACAAGAGGGCGAGGACCGCAGTGATGCCGATGAGAAGGGTACGAAGGGAGACCGAGAGGGGTCCACGGTCCGCAGCGGTTGGTATCATGGTGGCGTAGCTCCGCAGCCTCGAAAGAGACCTCTGGGAGAGTGAAACGAGTAACTCGCGCCAAGCACTTAGCCGCTAATTGTTAATGAAACGGTCAAAATAGGTCCCGGATCGTGGACACAGGGAGGCGTTGCCCCTGCAACTCCTTTCCACGCCAGCCCGGGCCTGGGTTCGCGGTCACGGGGCACACGCGGTGGGGGGCGGTGCGGGGAAACCCGCGGAATTCCTAGGTTTTGGCGTTGGTAGGTGGTTAGAACGCTCGAAAATTCTAGACACACGACTACCTTCGATTACGCTTGCGAGCGATGGAGTACACGCCTAAAAGATAGGCATGTATCTGCGCGTCACCCAGCGACGGAACCGTGACGGCTCCACGGTCGCCTACTACGCCCTCGCCGAGAACACCTGGAACGCCGAGGCCAAGCGCTCGGAAGCGCGGGGGGTGCATAGCTTCGGCCGCGCCGACCAACTCGACCGCGCCGCCCTGCAGCGCCTGATCGTCAGCATTCAGCGCGTCATCGACGCCGATGCGGCCGACACCCTGCCGACCCGCGGCAAGACCGCCATCCCGGAGATCGAGATCGACGCCGTCTTCGACCTCGGCATCGCGCTAGTACACCTCGCCGGAAGTGGC
>Ga0302266_10003930_pt1 | contig 11711 bp, 9 predicted proteins | sample III_Bog_E1_2_FD_194559 | JGI IMG/M metagenome (GOLD analysis project Ga0302266, IMG submission 194559) | Peat permafrost microbial communities from Stordalen Mire near Abisko, Sweden - III_Bog_E1_2 | ecosystem: Environmental > Terrestrial > Soil > Wetlands > Peat | place: Sweden: Abisko... | reverse complement strand
CCCCAGCGCATTGGTTTCAGGGTTGGCTGGCCGTTTTCCCAGAGGAGGATGGGAGCCTGGGCGCGGGGCGCGAGATTGTAGCGCGGCTTGAAATCCACGACCTTGCAGATGAACCGGACGAGTTTTTCAAGTTCAGCGAGGTCTTGGGTGATGGTGTATCGGCCGCACATTCTAACACAAATTTAAACCTGAAACGTGAGACCTGAAACCTGAAAGGGCGGCAGGACATTTTCCACAAATGGAGGCGATAAATCATCATAAAAGCGCGTTGACATATCGCCATCAATAGTGCATATACACATCTACATGACGAAAGAACTGGATTTCAATTCGATGGAAAATTGCGTGTGCTTCAACATGCGCTGGGTTTCCCGCGCCTTTTCGCAGTTCTTCGTTTCGGAGTTGAACCATCACGGTCTGTTACCCACTCAAACTCCCATCCTAGCGTTACTCGCCGCGAAGCCGGAAGCGAGCATGGCAGAGGTCAGCGATTGGCTGGCGATGGATCGCACGACGCTCGTGCGCAATTTGCGTCCGCTGGAACGCGACGGATTGATCAAGGCCACGGGTAAGGGCCGCGGGAATAAGGTAAGTCTTGCGCTCACGCCGAAAGGGCGGAAAACACTGGAGAAATTCCTGCCAGACTGGCAGGTCGCTCAGGAGAAAGTTATCAAGACGCTGGGCAAGGAACGCTGGACGGAAATCCTCCGCGATCTCGAACGGGCCGCACTGGCGCTCAATTAACCCGTCCTCCATGAACATGAACTCAACCAGGACTACAGTTCCCGAATCTGGTGTGCATATACACTTATCGGCTTCGGTGAACGGGGCATCGCCAGTGCTGGATGCCGGGTGGCTACGCCAGCTTTGCCTCGAGGCCGGTGCAGACGACGTGGGTTTCGTGGAGGTTGACCGGGCGGCGCTGTCGGATGAGCGACCACACATAGAACGCGCCTATCCCCGAACCCGGACGTTAATCAGCATGGTATTGCGGATGAATCGGGACAATGTCCGCAACCCGGCGCGTTCGGTCGCCAATTCGGAATTTCATCACACCGGCGACGAGGTAAATGGTGTAATCCGGAAGATTGTCACCACGCTGGAACGAAAAGGGATCCGGGTGATGAATCCACCCATGGCGTTCCCGATGGAGGCCGACCGCTGGATGACGGAACGCATGTGGCTGGTCTCCCACAAACCCATCGCGGTGGCGGCGGGTCTGGGTCGCATGGGGATTCACCGTAACGTGATTCATCCGCGCTTTGGTAATTTCATTTTGCTCGGCACGATTCTGCTCGGCGCGGAGGTGAGCGAATATTCACGCGAACTGGATTACAACCCCTGCCTGACCTGCAAGTTGTGTGTGGCGGCGTGCCCGGTCGGGGCGATTGGCGCCGATGGCGCGTTCAATGCCACCGCGTGCTATACGCATAATTACCATGAGTTCATGGGCGGTTTTTCCGGCTGGATTGAAACCATCGCCGACAGCCGCAACGGTAAGGATTACCGGCGGCGTGTGAAAGATTCGGAAACGGTTTCCATGTGGCAAAGTTTGGCCTACGGGCCGAACTACAAAGCGGCGTATTGCCTGGCGGTCTGCCCGGCGGGCGAGGACGTCATCGCGCCCTATCTGGCCTCGAAGAAAGCATTCGCCGACGAATTCCTGCGCCCTTTGCAGGCCAAGGAAGAAAGTCTCTATGTGATCCGAGGCTCAGACGCCGAGACGCATGCCAAAAAGCGTTTCCCCAATAAGTCCCTGCGTTATGTATCCGGATCGCTTCGTCCGCGAACCATCAAGAGCTTTTTGGAAGGCATCCGAATTTCATTCCAAAGACTCGCGGCGGGTGACTTGAATGCGACGTATCATTTCACCTTCACCGGCAGCGAGTCGGCTACGGCGACCATCATCATCCGCGACGGCACCATCAAAGTCAGCGCGGGTTTACAAGGCAAACCGAACCTCCGCGTCACCACCGACACCATGACGTGGCTGGGATTTTTGGCCAAAGAGAAAAATCTGCCTTGGGCGCTCCTCACGCGACGAATCAAATTGCGTGGCAATCCAAAATGGTTGTTGGCGTTTGGTAAATGTTTTCCAAGCTAATCAATTTCATCACTAACCACATAAAATCATGAACCGACAAAAGATGGAAAAATTCCAAACTCGATACGGAAAGTGGGCGGTTGTCACCGGCGCTTCCTCGGGTATTGGCCGCGCGATGGCCGCCGAACTGGCGGCCAAAGGACTAAACGTTGTGCTCGTAGCGCGGCGACAGGCGGAATTGGGACAAATTGCCAAGTATTTGTCGGCCCGGCATGACGTGGAAACGCGTGTGATCGCGGCGGATTTGGCGACCGCGACGGCTTTAACCGAAATCGAATCAGAAACCAAAGATCTCGACATCGGTTTGCTCGTCGCGGCGGCGGGCTTCGGCACGGCGGGCAATTTTGTTGATGCCAAGCTGGAAGATGAACTAACGATGTTGGACGTGAACTGCCGCGCGGTGATGCAATTGAGCCTGCACTTCGGAAAGCGGTTGGCCGAACGTGGCCGCGGCGGATTAATCTTGTTCGGCTCGCTCGTCGGTTATCAAGGCACGCCGCGCGCTGCGCACTACGCCGCCACCAAGGCATACGTCCAGACGCTGGCCGAGGCGTTGCACGTGGAATTGGCATCGAAAGGCGTGGATGTTTTGTCATCCGCGCCCGGTCCAGTGAGCAGCGGATTCGCCGCGCGCGCCGACATGAAAATGGGTGCGGCGGAAAAACCTGAAACCGTTGCGCGGGCGACGTTAAATGCGCTTGGACAGAAAATGACCGTGACACCCGGCGCGCTTTCAAAGTTTTTGACCTGGTCGTTGATGATGGCGCCGCGCGGTCTCCGCGTGCGCATCATGGGCCAAATTATGGGCGGCATGACGAAGCATCTGGATTCAACCAAAATAAAACCCGGCTGATTTAGAAACTACAATTGCGAAATTGTTCCGGCCAGCCGCGGCTGTAGTTATCAGGATTCCAATCCAAACAGGGAGCCTTGGGCGGGTTGGGCGGGGCTGGTGGAGCCCCAGAGTTTGGTGATCATTTCGCGCTGCGGCGTGAATGGACATTTGGCCTTGGGCTGCTTTTGCGATTCGTCGATGTGCTGGAGTGCGAACTGGGCGCCGGTCATCAGGGCGGTTTTGCCGAGTTTCTGATTCAGTTCGTACGTGGCGTCGTCCAAGGCGCCCCAGCGTTCCTCGTTGGTGCGGCCCCAGAGCGTGGGATGAGTGTCGAGGCGCTCCAGATTGAACATGGCGATGCGGATCTGGCGCACGGGTCGTTCCTGGTCGGCCATGAGGTCGCGGAACATCTGCTCCAGGACTTCGTTGATGACGGAGTTCAGGAATTGCGGGTGCTTGAACCGGTGGCTGGTGCCGACTTCGGTGAAATCATTGAATCGCACGGCCAGACTGAACTCCCGCGCCTGCATCAACTCCCGGCGCAACTGGCCGGTGAGGCGCGTGGCTTCGCTGAGCATGAAGGTCAGGGCGGCTTCGTAATCATGCTCGTCCTGCGGCAGCGTCGTGCTGCTGGAGATGGTGGTGCGGTCTTTGATTTCCAGCACGAGGGGTTCGTTCCACTGGCCGTTTGAGAACAGCCACAATTGTTGGCCCCAGATGCCGAATTTTTGTTTCAGCAGCATGGAGGGCAAGGCGGCGACGTGGCCGAAGGTGAACGCACCGAGCGCGGCGAGGGAGCACTGGCGGATTTTGCCAATGCCGGACATTTCGGACACGGGCCGGTCTTTCAGGAACGCCTTTTCCTGGCCGGCGGGTACTTCGAGAAAGCCGACTCCCTTGGTCACCGGGCAGTTCCATGTAGTAACCCTTGCTGTGCAGCATGGGGTGAAACCGCACGGTGGGATGAGTGTTCGTTCCGGATGGGCGGGAATGGCCCAAATGAATGTGAAGACGTTCCCGTGGAACCCCGGCCGCGATCAATTTATCCAAGGCTTCGAACCCTCGGTAGGTCGCAGCTCCCACAACCATCGTGGTCAGGCACGCGGGATTCGACTCAGTCGGTGCCGCGATGGCGTCCCCCCCGCCGGGGGTGGCGAAGCCGGTGACGATGCTGGTGGCGGTGGATTGCGCGATCCGATCGGCGATGAGCGACGCAATTTCGGACTGCGGCGGGGCAAACAAGACGGTGGTTTTGATGCTCATTGGTTATTTTCCAGGCGATGCGTCCGGCTGGCCGCGCAATGTTTCGTAAAGGCCGGCGTGATTGAGCAAGATGTCTTTCATGCCGTTTTGCACCGTGGGCGAATTGAGCGCCTGCGTGCTCATGGCGGTGTGGGCGTCCAGCGCGCCCATGATGGCGTTCATCAATTCGGTTTTCAGGTCGGGCGAATTGGCGAACTGCTCTTTGCTGTTGTTCGCCGCCTGTTGCCGGAGTGTTTCCGATTCCAGAAGTTTGCCCTTAATCACGTTGTTCACATAAACCAGCTTGTCCTGGTCGGTCAGCTCGCCTTGGAAAAGGTCATTCACCTTCTGGATGATCTCCGCAAGCTGGGCTTTCTCCTTGTCATGCAACTCGCCGCTGCCGGCTTCGGTGATCGGTTCAAGCTGGGGCGTTTTGCCGGAATACAGCGGCATGGGCTGACGACCTTTGTTTTTCAGGTTGTGATGCGTGAGGACGACTTTCGACAGGTCAATCCCCTCGCGTTCGCGGCCAAACTCCAGCAACGGGAGCAGGCGTTTGTAAAAAATGGCGCGTTTTTCCAGTGCGGTGTTGCCGTAGTCAAAAATCTGTGACAGGAACGTGTAGAGCCGGATGAATGCGCCCATGTCACTCTTGAACAAAATCAGCGCGTTCAATTCGTCCTGCGCGGTCTGGATGGCGGATTCATCCTTCTTCTCCCTCGCCAGCTTCAATGCTGCCTGCGCCGCCTTGTAATCCTTCATTAGCCGGTCAACCACCGGCTCAAGCGCCTTTAACAGTTCGGCCTGTGTCGCGTCCGGCTTCAACTCGACGGCCACGACGCGCTCCACCTCGAAATCGTCGTAATGCCCGGCGGCGTCCAGTTTGGAACGCAAATTATAGACCAGATCCGGGTCGGTGGTGGCCGAAAGCTCCGCCGTGGTGTGATACGTCTTGAACGAGGCGAGAACTTCCGCCGGGTCGTTCACAAAATCCACGACGTAGGTGGTATCTTTGCCAGGATGGGCGCGGTTCAAACGTGAAAGCGTCTGCACGGCCTGAATCCCTGCCAGCCGCTTGTCCACATACATTCCGCAGAGCAACGGCTGATCAAAGCCGGTCTGAAATTTGTTGGCGACCAGCAAAATCTGATACTCGCCGCCCTTGAATGCTTCGCGGATGTCGCGGCCTTTGAGGTTCGGGTTCAAAATCTTGCTGTTCTCCGTGAATCCATCCGGCCCAGATTCCTTGTCGTTCATTTCGCCGGAAAAGGCAACGAGCGTGCCGATTTTGTAGCCGTGCGCCTTGATGTATTTATCCATCGCAAGCTGCCAGCGCACCGCTTCCACGCGACTGCCAACGACTACCATCGCCTTGGCCTGGCCGGACAGCAGCGGGGCGACAAATTCGCGGAAGTGTTCCACCACGACTTCAACCTTCTGCGCGATGTTGTAAGGATGCAGCCGCACCCAGCCCATGATGCCCTTCATGGCGGCGGCGCGTTCCACGGTTTTCTCGTCGTAGTCCTTGCCGTTGTGCGCCAGCTTGAACGCCAGCTTGTAGGGCGTGTAATTTTTCAGCACGTCGAGGATGAATTTTTCCTCAATGGCCTGACGCATGGAATAGACATGGAACGGGAACGGCACGTTATCCTTGGCTGGCTTGCGCTTGGGGTCTGGCCGTGTGCCGAAAATCTCAATCGTCTTGTTCTTGGGCGTGGCCGTGAACGCGACGAAGGTAATGCCGCGATCTTCGGCGCGGGCTGTCATTTCAGCGGCCAACACGTCATCCATGCTCACCTCGCCGCCGTCGTTCAATTCCGCCAATTCTTCGGGCGTCAACACCGCCTTCAATTTCGCCGCCGCCTCGCCGGTCTGCGAACTATGGGCTTCGTCGGCAATCACGGCAAAGCGTTTGCCTTTCGTCGCGGCCAGCTTGCGCACGGCGTCCAGCGCGAAGGGAAATGTCTGAATGGTGCAAACGACAATTTTTTTGTCGCCGGACAACGCCGCCGCCAGTTCGCCGCTTTTGCTGCCGTCGTTGCCGGTGATGGTCGCCACAACGCCGCTCTGGCGCTGGAAATCAAACAGCGCTTCCTGAAGCTGCGCGTCAATCACATTTCGATCCGATACCACGAGCACGGTGTCGAACACTTTCTGTTTCTGCGCGTCGTGCAACTCCGCGAGAAAGTGCGCCGTCCAGGCAATTGAGTTGGTTTTACCCGAACCGGCGGAGTGCTGGACAAGATACTTGCCGCCCGGCCCGTCGTGCAACACGGCCACCTGGAGCTTGCGCGTCACGTCAAGCTGATGGAAGCGGGGGAAAATGATTTCCGTGATTTGTTTCTTTTTGTCGCGCCGGGCGATGAGATACCGGCCTAAAATTTCCAGCCAGCTTTCGCGCGCCCAAACTTGGGTCCAAAGATACGCCGTGCGGTGGCCGCCCGCCGGGTTCACCGGGTTGCCCGCGCCGCCGTCGTCGCCCTGGTTGAACGGCAAGAAATCCGTGGCCGGCCCGACGAGTTTCGTCACCATCTTCACCTCGCTGTTGCTTACAGCGAAATGCACCAGCGCGCCGTTGGGAAAGGACAGTAGCGGTTCGGGTGCCTGTCCCTTGGGCCTGGGGTTGCGGTCAAACCGATACTGGTCAACGGCGTCGGTGATGCTTTGGGTAAAATCCGTTTTCAGTTCCGCGGTGGAGACGGGGATGCCGTTCAAGAAAAGCACGACATCAAGGCTGTTCTCATTGTGCAATGAATACTTCACCTGTCGCACCACTCGCAACCGGTTCGCGCCGTAGCGTGCGAGAATGTCCTGATTGATGGCGAGCGCCGGTTTGAACTGCGCCATTGGCAAGGGCTGTTTCAAGCCCAGCAATTCGATGCCGTGCCGCAGCACGTCCAGCGTGCCGCGCTGGTCTAGCTGGTCGCGCAAGCGAGCCAGCAAAGTTTCACCGGCTTTATCGCCGTGATTTTTTATCAGAATTTCCCACGCCTGCGGCTGCGTGGCCTGAACCCACGCGAAAACATCGGCGGGATATAACGCGAGCGCTCGGTCGTAATTGGCCGCGTCGCCCTCGGCATAGATCCAGCCGTTAGCCGCAAGGTGCTGGCAAATCTCGGTCTCGAAAGTGATTTCTTTATGCAGGCTCATGTTTTCTCCTTCGCTATTCAACCGGCGACTGACGTTTCAGAGCGTCTAGCGTTTTGCCGTCTTTGTCTTTCCATTCCAGCCAACCATTGGCAGTTCGACCCGCAAGAAAGGCAGCGGCCATGCTGGGAGTTTTGAAAAGGTGATCCTTACTGAAGACAAGCCTGCCGCCTTCTTCCTGCAATGTTCCGGACTCTACCATCCGCTGGCGTGACTCATGCCAGGTTGTGCCCACGAACGAGGGCACGCTTTCCACACGCCCGCTGGACCCTTTCAAGACCACAAAGCCCTCCTGCGTGTAGAGTCCCCGTCCGTCGGCACCAGAAGCTTTGCAATAAAACACATCCTCCGGCCTCGGCGTTGCGGCGGATTTCCCCACCGGATTGAAGAGTGGGTAGCCGAGTGTGGCCAGCAGGATTTGGCCCGTTTCAAAAATCTCAAGACAGTCCGCTTCGAGCGGTGCGGGGGTATGAGGCTTGGTGCCGTTGTTGCCGTTTTCGTCGGTGTAACGGGCGGCTTTGCGGGTGGCTTGGAGGCAGTGCCATTCCAGGAAGAGTGCGTGGGTCTGGGTGAGACTGTTTGTGCGGGAGATGAGCACCAGCGCGCGCTGCCAAAATTCCTTCTCCTTGTTGTGCGTCACGAGGCGGGCGCGCAGATCGCCCGTCTGCCCGAGATAGACCTTCTGTTCGCTGCCGTCTTCTGCCTCGCCAAAGAGGAAGTAGAGCGCCACTTGGTCGCTCTCCTGCATCTTAAGGAAATCCTGCAACAGGCTGCGCGGCACTTCGATCACCTGCACGATGCGGGTGGTGATTTCGGCCACGCGGATGCCGCGCGGATCACCGCCGGGCAGAAATATCTGAATGGTTTTGGCCGTGGGATTCATGGTTTTTTATTTTCGGCGCGATTCAGGCCGGAGCAGATTCCTTGATGCCATAATGCTGACGGATTTTTAACAGCACTTCGGCATGATTTGCCATCAATTCCGCCGGTGTCCACTTCGCATTTTTCAACACCCGCAGCGAGTTCGGACAGGTGTTGATTTTCTTGGCGAAATATTTGGTTTTCTTCAGTTCGTAGTCAGAATTTCCCTGCGATGTGTTCTTGTTGGTGGTGATGAGAACCAAGTTGCCTAGCCGGTCAGTCCATTCCTGCCGCTGGGCATCCGTGAAATCCTTCCGCCACTGGCTGTCTTCCGCCGGGTTTTGCGGCAAGACGTGCTCCACCGACAACGACTCAAAGGCCATGCGGTGCGCGTGATCCTGATAGAAATAATCTAGTTTTATCAGCAGGTAGCGGGTGAACCTGCGGCCATAAACCGTCGTTTCCGCGTTACGCTTGAACCCTTCTCCATCAATGTCGAAGCAATTATTTTGCAACAACTCGGCAGGATTTCCAGCCACCTCTATTACCCGAATCACTTGATTCATGTTTTCAATACGATCCGTGGGCGCGTATTGCGCTATCCAGTCGGCGGAAAACTTGTTGTCCAGCTTCGTCAAAAATTCCAGCAGCCGGTCGTATTTGAACCGGTCATAGTAGCGCAAGAGCGGCGGAATCCAATCGGTGGACGGTAGGCCGGTGAGCATGACTTTCAACAGATTGTCGAATTGGAACGTGCCGCCCGTCTGGTCATAATTGGTGCCGCTGAACAATTCGTTGTAGTGCTTCAAATACCGGTCAATCAGTTGGAACGTCTCCTTGCCTTTTTTCAACAGCGCCGGTTTTTTCTGGCCGGTCGCCTTGTCTTTGTCTTTCGGCGCGTAAATCTTGTCCTCAAATTCCTGGAGCAAATTCAACCGCGCCTTTTCCTTTACCAAGATGGTCCGCAAATAATTCAGGAACCGGTCGAATTCCTCGCCCAACGCACCCTCGGCGTCTTCCCATAGTTTTGCGTAACGGATTTTGTCTTTGTCCTGGTCTAGTTCTCCCAGATTCATGGACTTCAAAATATCGCTGTTGCGGAGCGGAACGCCCCGGTCGTTCAAAATCATGAACAGGCGGAAAGCGTCATCGAGGCTTTCCGTGGCAACATAAATCAGGAGAACTCGGTTACGCAGATGGCTGACAAATTCCTTTAGCTGGATTGTTTTTTCCGGGTCGGACAAGTAACGGCGCATTTCCATGATGGCGCGCGCCATGTTGGGAATGGAAGAATCTTCGGAATTGTTTGCTAGTTGCTCCAGTTCCTCGGTTTTAGAAGTGCCACCGGCGGTTTTGATGTAGGCATTTACAAAATCCTGCACGGTCTGACGGATAGCAAACGCGATGCGCGTGCGCTCCGGGATGTGGTCAATGTCGTCGCCTTTCTGGTAGATGGATTTTTCGCAACTCTCTCGCACGTTGCCCGCGTCCGACAAATCCCGGATGCAAGCAAACAGCATCAGCAGCGTGGACATGCGCTGCTGTCCATCCAACAAATCATTTTCCAGAAAATCTTGGCCGGTTTCGTCGGTGGCCTTTTTAGACTGAAAGACGAACGAGCCGAGAAAGTATTCCTGCTCCGGCTTGTTCGCCTGCGCGAAGGTCAGGTCGTCGAGCAAATCATTTACCTCGTCCCGGCCCCAAATATACGGGCGCTGATATTCCGGGATGCGAAACCACATCTTTGAAAAAATGTCTTTGACTAGAATCTTTTCACTTTTGATTTCATGCTTGCTGGTCATAGGGATAATGGAATTGAAATGAGAATCAGGTTTTGCCCAAAATTATTTTCTCGGATTTTGCCGCCGGGCAAATCGTGTCAATTGTGTCGTTGTGATACTTCGCGAGCCATTCGTATTTATCTTTGGACTTTGAACCGGACAAGCCAGCCTCAATCCGGCTTTTGTGGGTGCTCAAGGGTGAGAATGGATCGTCTTCCGCGTCATCAATCACCACCCGGAGATAGTCGAGAAAGTATAGCGATTCCCGATAGGTTTTTGTTTGAAGCGGTCGGAAATACTTGTCTTGCCACTTTGGAACTCCGGTTGGACCTTGCGAATGTGCCTTGATCCAATCCACAGTTTTTTGACAAAGCGCGATGACCGGCATTTCGGCATATTTGGACTCAACGTAATACGCTTCCACCTGTGCCGGACTGACGAGGATGTCGTTATCAAACAGAAAAGGACCGACGCCCAAACCGCCGCGCAGAAAAATTCCATGCCCCAAGATGCAATCATACTGCGACTGCGCCAGCCCATAAATAGAATCGCCGAGGAAATCGCTTGGCCCCATGTGAGGCAATACCGGGCAGTTGGGATTTATGGCGACGACGACGGAATCCGAAAGTGCCAACACCTTGACGCCCCAATGGGTATTGGTGGCTTCCTGCATTTCTGGATGCTCGGTGGCAGAGGGTTTGTCGAACGCTGCCTGAACCAGCTTCACGGTTTCATACACCTTTTGGAATTTCACCTTGTCCTTGGCGGCCATCACTTGGCTGCCGAAGCCAAGAATGTCAATGAATCCGACAAGGTGCTCCTGCATGGCGATTTCCATTTTATCCATAATGATATTAATTTAGTTGGTGCGGACATCAATCTGGCCGGTGACGGCGGCGGAAATCAACGCGGTTCGGCGTTCTTGCAAAAGGTCAATGGCACGCTGGGCTTCGGCGGACAATGACTCAAACGCTGGAAGTATGGAATCAATATATTTTGCGATTTCCTCGCGCTCTTGTTTTGGTGGAAGCGGAATCCGAAGATTGGATATGGTCTGTAAGCCTAGAGTTTGCTGCGTCCCGTAAGTCCAGGTGTTTTCATACGCCCGCCGGAGATTGTCTGACCGAAGCACATGCAAAACGAATCGTGGCTCTATATCAGGCTGGAGCCTTATCGCCGCCAATGGCACCCAAACATTAAATTCCTTATCTGTTTCCACGATTGCCGTTACACCTGTGGTAGCGCCCAATTTAACCATCAAGCCTTCAAGTTCCGCGCGCGTTACGGTCCACCCGTTTTCATCGGTCAGAGAAAATTCGCCAAGCGTTCGCTCCTTGTCCGGCAAAATACCGCGCACTTGGTCGTGGCGCGCAAATGCGGCGGCGGCAAACCAACTGCCGATGCCCGCGACGACGGCGAGCGAGATGACGATGACGAGAAAAATCTTTTCGTCGGTCTTTTGCGGGGCAGGAATGGGAGTGGCCACGAAATTTTTAATTCAATAACTCATCCGGTCCAGTTTCACCTTGCCGCGAAAAATCCAGTAAATGCAAATTGTGTAGGCGATCACGATCGGCACGCCGATGCCCGCAATGACGAGCATGATGCCAAGGGTTTTGGGCGACGACGCGGCGTTGTAGATGTTCAGGCTGTTTTCCGGGTTGGGCAGGCTGTAGACGAGGTTCGGAAAAATATTCAGCGCGAACAGCGCCATGAGCGTGATCATCGCGGCGCACGACGA
>Ga0302266_10003926_pt1 | contig 11725 bp, 12 predicted proteins | sample III_Bog_E1_2_FD_194559 | JGI IMG/M metagenome (GOLD analysis project Ga0302266, IMG submission 194559) | Peat permafrost microbial communities from Stordalen Mire near Abisko, Sweden - III_Bog_E1_2 | ecosystem: Environmental > Terrestrial > Soil > Wetlands > Peat | place: Sweden: Abisko... | reverse complement strand
TTATGTTGAGCTCAACATAAATTGATTAATGTTGAGTGCCCAATAATGTGGAGTTGAGCGCCTTGCCGCCACGCCTGTCAGTGTCCGCAGGGTTTTCAACTCAACATTATTGACGCCGCTTTCCTGTTTCCCGATTACTGCCGGGCATGAAAGCACTACCAACCTCCTTTCGGTTTCGCATTCCCCCGGGACCTAAATCCCGTTATCGCCAGTTGCCGGTTGTCGGACCGGTCATGGATGACATCGTGACGTGGCTGCAACACCACGGTTACACCCAGTTCACGATCTGCAATCAGATCAAGGGATTCAGTCACTTGGTCGGCTGGCTGCGGCGGCGGCACGGGTCGACGCTCAGAGGATTGACGCAAGTGGATCTGACTGCCGCCCGCAGCTGGTTCCGAACGCGGCGGCCGGATGTTGCCGCCGCGACGCGCACCTTGGGAAGATTCTTGCGGGAACGGCATTTGATTCCAGAAGGCCGGCCGGTGCGGCCAACGGCTTCCGAACGCGAACTTCAAGCTCATGGCACCTATCTGCGGGAGATGCGCGGCTTGGGTGCGGCCACGGTATTGGGACACCATATTCGTCTGCGGTTCTTCTTGCGCTTTCTAAAGTTTGATCAACATCCCGCCGCCATCCGCACCCTGCGAATGGATCAAATCAATGCCTTTATACGCCAGATGGCCAAGACCAACAATCGCTTCAGTCTCCAACATGTGGTCGCCGCTTTGCGAGGTTTTCTGCGCCACCAACATTCCCAGGGGATATTGAAGCAACCACTGCATCAGCAAATTGACACGCCTCGGACATACCGCCTGGAGCGATTGCCCAGGGCACTGCCGTGGTCGCAAGTCGTGGCACTGCTTCGTTCCATTGATCGTTCCCAACCGGACGGCATCCGTGACTTCACCATGCTCTACCTGGCCGCCCGTTACGGACTCCGCAGCGGTGAGTTGGTGCGTTTGACCGTGGACCATCTCGACTGGCAGGCCGGCACACTGCAAGTGCCACAGCGGAAAACCCGGCAGACGCTTCAATTGCCGCTGACAGACGAGGCGGGAACTGTTCTGGCGCAATACTTGAAAACAGGTCGTCCGCAGAGCGAACACCGCGAGTTGTTCCTGCGGCGGCGGGCACCCGCCGGCGCGCTGGCCCCCACGGCAGTGCATGATATTCTGGAGGATCGGATTCATCGCAGCGGTTTGAAGCTGCCGGTAGTTGGAACCCATGTGCTGCGCCATTCCTTTGCCGTTCACCTGCTGCGGCGGGGCGTGCCGATGAAGCATATCGGGGACGCGCTCGGCCATCGTGATGCCGAGAGCACCACCGTCTATCTCCGTCTGGCTGTCGAGGACTTGCGAACGGTTGGCCTGCCGGTGCCCAAGGTCACCAAACCGGTTGCCCTGGAACCATCGAGTTGGAGACAACGGCTCCCCAAGGTGCGAACAGGAAAGCTTCAACCGTCCTTGACCAAAGGTGATTTTGGGAGCGGGCTGGCTGCCTCCCTCCGCAACTACCTGGCGACGCGCCGCGCTTTGGGACGACGCTTCACCCTGGAAGAAAACGTTCTCCGCCGCTGGGATGATTTTCTGCGACGCCACTTTCGGACGATTCGGAAGGTTCGTTCCGAGATGTTCCATCGCTGGGCAAAAACCATGCCGCATTTGTCGGCCAATGTGCGGCGCAACCACCTGCGCATAGTGCGTAACTTTCTCATCGTTTACGCCCGCGATCATTCCCAAACATACCTGCCTGACCTGGCCACATTTCCCAAGCCCTGTCCCCATCGTTCACCACGGTTGGTCACGCCGGCGGAGCTGTCCCGCGTGCTGGCCACCGCCCGCCAATTGCCCGCTTCTAACGCGAACCCATTGCGCGCCCAGACCATCCACTTGGCGCTGGTGCTGTTATTTTGCTGTGGCTTGCGGCGGGGGGAACTGCTGCGTTTGCGACTGCGGCATTTTGACGCCACAGCCGGTGTTCTGCGGATTGAACAGACCAAGTTTCACAAGTCCAGATTGGTTCCGTTGCACAGTTCGGTCGCCCGGGAACTGCGCAGCTATGTGGAACTGCGGCGTCAGCATCGCCTGCCCGTGCTGCCCGACAGCCCTCTGCTCTACAGCCAGCGGCGTCCGGCTCCAGCCGATGTTTATAGCGCCGTGGCGCTGACCGGCAACTGGCAATACCTCTGCCTGGCCGCCGGAGTTCTCGATGACCGAGGCCGCCCGCCGCGCATTCACGATTTGCGCCACAGCTTCGCCGTGACGGCCTTGCACCGGTGGTATCAGCAAGGGGTTGAGGTCCAAACCAAGCTTCCTCACCTGGCTACTTATATGGGCCACGTCTGCGCCGTGTCCACCCACCATTATCTCCACCTGACACCCGACTTGCGGAATGCTGCCAGCGAGCGTTTTCATCAGTTTGCCTTGGATCTCTTCGGCCACGGAGGCGAACAATGAAGATCAACTCCGTGACCACGTTGGCAGCCGCTCTCCATGGCTTCTTCACCGATTACCTCCCGCGACAACGTGCCTTGAGTCCGCACACCCTTTACAGTTACCGGGATAGTCTGAAGTTGCTGTTGCAGTTTGTGGCTGGAAAAAAGAACGATCCCAGCCAGTTGACCGTCGAGCAGTTAACGGTGGAACAACTCACAGCGTTCCTGCAACACTTGGAGGCGGGCCGCAAGAATGCCGTCACCACCCGCAATGTGCGGCTGAGTGCCGTTCACAGCTTCGCGCGCTACCTGGGAGCGCAGCACCCCGAGCATCTCGCGCAAACCCAACGATTGCTCAGTGTCCCGTTCAAACGGGCCACCACCCGGGAGATTAAACATCTGGAGTTTTCCGAGATTCAGGCCGTGCTCCAAAACATCGACTTGACCAGCACCGACGGACACCGCGACTTCGTGCTGTTGAGCTTTCTATTCAACACCGGCGCCCGCGTCAGCGAGGCGGTTGGGTTACAAGCCTGCGATCTGCGTTTGACGCTGCCAGCCAGTGTGCTCTTGCGCGGCAAAGGTCGGAAAGAACGAGTCTGCCCACTCTGGCCGGAAACGGCGCGGGCCTTGCGAACACATCTGGAAACACAGGGCACCGGCCTCCAGGAGACCCACAGCGTCTTCCTCAATCATCGGGGTCAGCCGCTGACGCGCTTTGGTTTCGGTATCATCCTGCAAAAGCATCTGCGCCGGGCAGCGCAAAAACTGCCGGCATTGACAGGCAAACGGCTTCATCCCCACAGTCTGAGACACAGCACCGCCGTCCACCTGTTACGTTCCGGGGTCGATCTGAGCACGATTGCCAATTGGTTGGGACACGTCAGCGTCAACACCACCAACAAATATTTGACCCTCGACCTCGAAGCCAAACGAGCCGCATTGGCCAAAGCCAAACCAATTCTGGCACGCCACCACCGCAACGGCGGTTGGCGAACCGATCGCAATCTGATTAAATGGCTGGATTCACTCTGACGAAAAGCGGCGTCAATAATGTTGAGTTGAAAACCCTGCGGACACTGACAGGCGTGGCGGCAACGCGCTCAACTCCACATTATTGGGCACTCAACATTAATCAATTTATGTTGAGCTCAACATAAATTGATGACATGGGCCTCAAACAGTTGCCCAAACACTCCGGCGAATATCTTTTGGAGGTGATCATGCGTCGCTATGAAAACCGTTCCACGATCATGACCAGCAACCGGCCGCTGGAAGAATGGGGCAAATTGTTGGGCGACGTGCCCACCGCCGGGGCGATTCTGGACCGGTTCCTGCACCATGCCCAAGTCGTCGGCATCACCGGCAAAAGCTATCGCGTCAAAGAAGCGCCGGGCCTCAGCCCGGAAAACCCGAAAACCCTGAAGCCGGTTGAACCTTCGACCGCCGGGGCCGCGAGCTAAGGCTCGCCGCTCGGCCCCGGCTCGTTTAACTGGCATTCGAAACCCCTTGCTTGTACCGCCAATAATGATATGAATTACTCACCTCAGGGTGGCTGGTTTTGAATCGCTCACCCCTGGCCGGTTTTCATCCGCTCGCTGACACGGTTCCGGTTGAACCGCGTTTTGCCCACATAGCGAGCGAGAAAGGCACCCAATTGCTCGTGCTCCTTAGCCACCGGTAAATTAGGGCCGTCTTGCAGCAACCCGTACCAGAAGAGCAGGGCCTGCATACTGAAAAAGTCTTCGCGTTGCTCGGCGGGCAGCAGCGCCTCAAGCTCTGCGGAGTTCCGGGTTCCATCCAGCAACTGCAGCCGCTTCAGAACCTGCTGCCGACCACCGGAGACTTTGAGCAAGCGGGGCATATCGGTTCCGAGAACGATAATATCGCGGTCGCCGTACGGAAGAAGAACCAGCTCTTTGATCAAGCAGGGACGGCGGGGAAAGGTCAACTGCAGGTCATAGTCTTTCTCGATAAAGTCCGCCGCTTGCTTTCCGGTAATTTGTCCTGGAATTTTCATGCCAAAAGCTTCTCCACAACCGATACCATGTCGGCGCACCCGCTTCCGCCGGGGGAAGGCAGGCAACCGCACCCGTGTACGCGCCGTATCTTGAAATCAACCCACCGGGGTTCGGTCAGCGATACTTGTGTCACCAAGCCGCAGTCGCTTTCCGCAAGCCGCGCGTGCCGTCTCAGCCGGGCGGCGGCCAGGATCGGAGTCGTCGGAAGCAAGCCCGGCGATTTGAGACTCCAGTCCCGGTCAAACGCAGACTGAACAACTCGTTCATGGGCGATGGACCACGGCGGCCCGGTGTGGGAAAGCAGTCGTCGACGGTAGCATCCGTAACAGGGAGATTTTCCCGGGACAATCAGAGGGCCGACGGTCAAAATCGACTCGGCAATGCAGGCAAACGTGACTGATAGTTCCGCCTTCACCAAGCGCCCGCTCAATTCTTCAAAAACGGCGTGATACGGGCGATCCGTGCAGAAGGCGACCAATTGTTGCCCGTGATACTTCCAATCTCGTTCCTCGCCTTGTCGCAGCGTCAGCACTTCCGTTTCAAACCCTTCTAATAGCGGCGGGATGGATCTGCCAAATTCGTCTTCAGTTATAATGGTGATTAACATCAGGCAAAGGGTTGGGGCAATTTGTTTAGGTCCGCTTCACCGGCAATCTGGAGTCCCATCTTCTTGGCGTATTCATAAATTCGCGGATGGCCCAGAAACTGCGCGCGGTAATTGAACGTCAGTGGAACCAGTCCCGGAATAACCGCCCGGATGACCCACAACCCCGTCTCCCGAAGCTCGTCCGTCGTCAAATCCACCAAGACCACATCCATTTTCAATTCGGCGAAGCGCCGGACCAAAAATTTGAATTGAGCCAAAACATCGCTTTCCGGGTAATCGGTTCCGCCGGTGGAGATGGGCTGCGAGTTGCCGTTCTTGAGCAAAAAATCGAAATGGCCGCGCTGTTCCGGCCGCCCCATGTAGGCCGCACCGTGTTCCAAGGCGACAAATTCGTCAAGACTCTCGGGCGGATCGCGCCAAAGCGATCCCACCGTTCGACCGCAGGCGGCTTCCAGTATGACCTTTGCGCAATTCTGCCACAGGGATGTGCCGGAAGAACAATTCACGAACTGCGCGATCTTGTCATGCCGCTCCGTCAACTGAATGGCGTAAACCGTTGGCACCGAGATGTCGGTGGTTGCATTATACATGTATTGTTGAACCTTGCTCCGGTGCAGACGCTCGAATATCAATGCCAAGTCTTGCGGCGGCGGCTCGTCCAGCAGGATTCGGGGCAACGGCAATTGTAGCAGCCAAGTCAGGGTCAGTGCGTCCCTTTCCACCACCTCGTTGATCGCCGAGACGATCGCCTTGAGCGGATCCGTATGGGCTGCCACCCCGGTCGTAATGGGATGCCAGATTTCCTCGCTTTCCCACGCTTTCACGAACAAATGAGTCATCACCAACGGCACAAAGCGCGGCTTCCCGGCGACGACGGAATAGCCCTTGACCCAGCGCATCGGGGCGTCGGGATTGAACGGGCGCAAGTGGCATCGCGGATGAGCATATTCCTGCGCCGAACAAAGCAATAAATGCCCGAAACTCAAGCCGTCCTCGCCCAGTTCATGGGCGGTCGCCACTTCGACCTTCAGCGGGGCCACACAACAGGCGTAGCGTTCCGCCGCCTCCGCCACCGACCGGACCAGCGCAGATTCTTCGTCCTGGCTCGCACCGGCGCCACCCAGCACCGTGCTGCCCAAATCATTGCCTGAGGAATCAACCAAGTCGGCATAGGCGCCCGATAAGTTGCCCAGATCAGTCACTATCCGTTTGAACCCCGGCCCCGCCTGATCGGTGGGCGGCGCTTCCCGCAGGCCGGCGATGACATCGCCAAGCGGCTGAACCAGCGAAAAGAAGGGATACTTCCTGGCCAGTGAGGAGCTAAAAAGACGGTTCTGCACGCTCATGCGGTTTTCCGGCTGCCTTTCCAACCATTGACGAGCATGGCCAGATAGGTTTCATCCAGAGCAGCGAACCCCAGACGGTTGTTCATCAAGTGAATAAAATAAAACAACACCTGTTCCGCCAGCGCTTCGGAGTATCCATTGATTCGCTTGTAAGCAGCCTGCGTCTCGCGCAGACTCTTGCGCCATTTGTCCAACTGGCCGGCGAGCATCGAACCGTACTCGTCATCCCGGCGAACGATCGGCGTGCCAGACGCCATCAGTTCCCGGCACTTGTTCTCAAATGTCACGATATAGCTTCCGCTGGAGGGAATGCCCGAAGCCCAATAATTCATGTAGTTTACCAGGAACTCGGATGGCGGCTTGCTGATCGGAAATTCATCCAATGCCGCATTCATCAGGGCCGGGGCCAATTCCTTCCGGGAAACCTCCCCCTGGCGCTCCGCAGCAATCACCTCCATGGCCATCTCACTTGAGGCCTGGAACAAGTGTTCCGCAACGGCGACACCCTCTTCATTCCCATAAATATCCGTCTCGGGCTTGTATTCCACCCGCTTTACGCCAAAGGCAAGCTTGGACTTGTCAAAATCCGGCAGCGGAATGGTGACCAACCTTGAGACCTCTTCGACGGGCAGGCGCGGCAGCCGTGTTACCAACTCGTGCAGCTTTGCATACACCTCCCGGTCAAAGGCATTGGCACTGGCGGATTCCACGCACAACCGCAGCCTCAAATGCGGGCCGTCTTCATCCAAATAGCGAATGAAGAACCACTGCCTGACACGGGCATCCTGGACGATGGGCGACAAACTTAAAATCAAGTGATCAAACGCCCAGTAGTAAACCCCGGTCATTAATTTATAGTAAAGCCAGGTGCCGCCTTGTTGGTGTGTCATAGATACTGTGGATATATTTTATTGCTCGGGCTGAAACCGGAACTTTCGTATACCTACCAAATACGCAATCAGCACCCAGCCGGACAAAATCGCCAGATTCGCGCCGATGGACAGGTTGGCCCAGCGGCCCAGGAAGATCTGCCGCAACAGATCCGAAACGGAGGATGCCGGCGTCGTATAGATCAGCCACTTCGCGATGGGGATGCCCCTCATGTCGGTGAAAATCTGGCCAAAGCCCATGATGTAAAAACTGAGCACTCCGAAAATGGCGTTGGCTGTGGGCATGCTGCCCACCAACCCCGCCAGCGCGTAGCCACACGTTATCATCGCCACGGCGCAAGCCGCATAGATGACCGCGAGTTCAAATATGTTTCCTTTTAAGGGCACTCCAAAAAACACTACGGCGGTGACCATCAGGACGCCTCCTTGCAGCATGGCCACCACCAAACGCACGGCCACATGCGCCGCCATCAGCGCCGACAGCGGCATGGGAATCAGCAGATACTGGCGAAATACGCCCTTGTCCTTGTCCGTCACCAGCGCCAACGCCGTTCCGAACAAACTGAGATTCACCAACCCCAAGGCGAGCAAGGCGGGCATGATGAATAGAAAATAATCCGGCCCGTCGATCGTTGCCCCTTGTTCAGAGGCCCCCTTCTTTTGGACATAAATCCGCACCAAACCGAAAATGACCAGGAACAGCGCCGGCATCATCACCGAGGAAAACAACGGCCGGAAGTCCCTCAAAAACTCTTTTGCGTTGGTGACAAACAACTTTTTAAATATGGAAATCCACCTCTTATTCATACGCTATTCCTTCAATACTCGGCCGGTAAGCTTGATAAAAACATCTTCCAAAGTCATCCGTTGCACACTGAAACTTGTGATGGCGTCCGCCCCAACTTTGCGCACGCGATCCATCGCCTGAAAAGCGGCTTCAAAATTTGACAGGATGGCCTCCGCCACCATAACCTGCCGCTCCGTGTTTATCTTGGTCTTGATTTGCGGAATGCCAAGCTGGTTCGGATCAAACTGGATTTTTGTTTCAAAGATCAGCCGGTGTTCCGGACAGTGTTTGCTGATCAGATAGTCGGGCGACCCCGAATCCAAAATCTTTCCATGGTCCAGAACGATCACTTCGTCGCAGATTGAAGCCACCTCCTCCATTTGATGTGTCGCCAAAAGCACCGTGCGGGACGCGCCCCGCTTTTTCTTGATCAGATCCCAGATCAGGCGCCGCGCCTGGGGATCCAGTTCGCCGGTTGGCTCATCCAGAATCAAAAGCGATGGATCGCCGATCAACGCCAATGCCACCGACGCCCGTTTTTTCTGCCCGCCCGAAAGTCGCGAGAAGTAAACGTTGGACTTCTCCTGTAAACCCATCAGCGTTATTAATTCCTTGGGATCCCACGCCGTCTCATAGAGCGAAGCATAAAGGTCAAACAACTCCGCCACCGTCAGGCGCGAAGGCTGGGCAAACGTCTGTGACCCGACTCCAATCTTTGAAAGCAACGACCGGTCGGGCAAATTGCGAACCTGGCCAAAAATGCTGATCTGACCTTCGTCAGGCTTGCGAAGCCCCTCGATCATTTCCAGCAAGGTGGTCTTTCCCGCTCCATTTGGCCCAACCAGTCCGGTGCAGGTACCCTCCCGGAGAGCAAGTGATACATTGTTGATGGCCACCACATCTCCATAGGCTTTCTTGAGTCCTTTTGCTTCTAATATCATAAGGCTATGCCGCTTTGCAGCAAGTCCGTCAGCAAATTGGTCCGCATGAGCCAGACTCGAAATCTTTCCAAGCCTCCATCCAGGCCATAGTTTTGTATTTAAATGAATATTGTTCAATCTTTGACCGCCGGATTGAACCTTGACCCTCGAATATTCTCACACATGAATTTCGCCGACAAGGAAAAAATTGCGAATTACTCCAAAATTATTGTTACCCCGGCGTGAGGGGGCAAACGCGTCACTGCCTTCCAGGGGCAGCAAAACCCACTTGGCCGCCAAAGGTTGAAATTGAGGTCGAAACCAGAGAAATTAATAGATAATAAAGGAAACTACATGAATAACAAACATCCGTTTGATGTGGAACTTGCCCAAAACAACAACATGGTTCTCGTGGTAGAAGAGCTTCCGGAAATCGTCCAGAACTGGAGCGATTGCTTGTCGACAGCTACTTCTTTCAGTACCACCACTGGATCCAGCACCGGCGGTTCGTTCAGCACCGTCGGTTCCGTCATAAGCTGCAAGGGGGGCTGATCGGTCTGTTTCTCTTGTGCATGGTTAACAGGCATTCCCTCCTTCCCATCCGGGAGGGGGTGTTTAACTTTAAAATGGCGGTTGTGTTCAGTTGTCCGGTCGAACCCGTTGGATTTTCTGAAGGCAACCGTTGTTTCTCGGCTTGCCTCTGGGGTTGCGGGCCGTTCCTGCGTAATGTTTTGCCGTTAAGGGAGAAGCTCCGTCCTTCGAAGCTTTGACTGTCGTCTTTAGATTGACTTTATTGTGTTCCCGGGTGGTTGGTGCGGTTGAATTGATCTCATGAAATATTTATACACACTGGGTTCTGTCGGGCTTCTTATTACTTTACTACTGAACTTAGCTGTTTGGTTTTGGTTCAAACGCGACCGGGCCGCGATCCTGTCTACTCCGTGGTGGACACAATGGTTTCCCATTTACGCCGGTTGGATTGTCTTTGTATTCGCAGCGCGCCACGGACATTAACCAACCGCGCTGGACCCTCCCGGTTTTGGCTTCTGGCGATGATCGCCTCCTTGCGGGCCGTGCCAATGATCCGCTGTACGTTCCTGGCCATTGATGAAGGATATCCGCAGGGCTAAGGCCAGGCCGGGCGCGCCTAGCTACCGACTGCACTGGCCTGGCGGCCTCAGTCTGGAAGTCCGCGCCGGATTTACCTGGCCAGCCGGGCGATGGCGTTGAATCTGGCGCGCTTATCCCCAGACTGGCAACGGGTTTACGGGCACCCCGTCGTGCTGGCCGAAAGTTTCGTGGATGAGCAACTGTTTCGCGGCACGGCCTACAAGGCCTCGGGTCGGCAGGCGGTGGGCCTGAGTGCGGGTTCAAGCGCGTGGCGGACGATTTTTATCAGATTTAATCCGGTTGACCTCATCAACACTGGCCAGCGCCTCCCCTCCAGAGTCCAACCCAATCAGCTACACTGCCTGTCGTTTATGCAGGGCTCACAAATAATCTCCATGTCTGGCAATGAGAACGTTGTTTTCTTGCCGCGTTCAGCCCCTCGCTTTCGGGCGGGAATATCCCTGATGGTAGAGTGATTTTAAGCGTCGCAAAGACTACTGTAGGCTGCCACTCAAAGAGGCCACCATCTGCGGGGAATGAAGAGTATGATGCCGGTGAATGAGCCAGATTAGGTCGCGGTCGCAATCTGTCAGGTGTGTGGGCAATCGTGGCGGTGCATTCAAAGCGTGAAAAATGTGTGGCTTTCATCCGCCCACCATACCCAATCGCAAACAGTTGAGGGAGGCGTTCTGGATTGCGTCTTTGGGCAAGGTTACCATCGGTTACTCGGAACCCATTTCCGACCAGGTCAAGGAGGTGCTTGGATCAGCGGCTGCAACTGGCCTTGACTGGGATAGATGACGAAATCAAAGACATAAACGGCATTTTGGTCCGCCGGAGGCACTTGCTGCGCCCAATGGCACACCACCGATTGCACCTGGCTGACAAAGCTGGTTGCCGCAGTCCAGTCCCAGTCGGTGTTCAAGTCGAACTTATAAGAAGGAACGAGCATGATTGGGATTATGGCGGAAAGCGCTTCAGACCCGTTCGTCACGACGGTGTTGGAATAGGCGCCGGTCAACCGAACAGGGAGAGTGTCACCCGCCGGACAAACCAAAACAACGATCCAATTCCCCTTTCATAAATTCGTCAAGGGTGGGATAACCATTAAAAGGCGTTAAAACCGTTAAAATTTGACCGGCTAGAATTCCGCAGGTTAGAAATTTTACGGGGAATGGTGTTGAATTGTGTTGATTGGTGTTGGTTAACGTTAAAGGCGTTAAATTCGCAACCTCAAGGGGGCGGCCCGGCGCAGAAGTTGCCGTTGTGCCTGCGGGGCACATCAGCTTTCTGCCAGGCCGCGATGCGCGGCCGCCCGCCGGGCGACGGAAATAGGTTCCCCCTTTTCCCCTTCGGCGAGCCGTTGGTTCAATGGCTCCCCCCAGGCCGGCGGGGAGTCGTCCGATTTTGCAGGGATAGTTATGCATCATCCCACCCCACAATAAGCAGCTATCTGCTTTTTGTCAATATTTAACTGGCACCGTATTGCTTTTTTCGCCGCGCCTGAAAACCCGCCGGAGGTACACCCTATCCAACAGTAATGCCCGAGGCCCGGGCCAAACTCCCCGCCGCCACTCCTTTGTGTCAAAAGTGGAGGACTGACACTG
>Ga0302266_10003924_pt1 | contig 11726 bp, 10 predicted proteins | sample III_Bog_E1_2_FD_194559 | JGI IMG/M metagenome (GOLD analysis project Ga0302266, IMG submission 194559) | Peat permafrost microbial communities from Stordalen Mire near Abisko, Sweden - III_Bog_E1_2 | ecosystem: Environmental > Terrestrial > Soil > Wetlands > Peat | place: Sweden: Abisko... | reverse complement strand
CACCGCCTGTCGCCAGAATCAGACTTATTTTCGGATGCTGCATCAAATACTGCGAGAGTTCGAGGCCGGGCTTGCCAATGCACGCAATCAAACCTGACGGAGCGCCTCCTTCGACCGCCGCAATGTTAATCACTCGCACCGCCTCCGCCGTGCATTTCACCGCCCGAGGATGCGGTGAAAATAAAATTCCGTTGCGCGTTTTCAATGCAAGCAGCGCCTTGAATATTGTTGTCGCCGTCGGATTTGTCACCGGAATAATGCCCGCAAGCAATCCAACAGGCTCGGCGATTTTTTCGATGCCAAAAGAAATGTCGCGCTCAATGACACCGCATGTGGGAGTATCCTTGTATTTATTATAGACGTATTCGGCTGCGAAATGGTTCTTAATGACTTTGTCCTCGAACACGCCCATTCCGGTTTCGTTGGCAGCCAGTCGGGCTAGGTCGATCCGTGCTCCGTTCGCCGCAAAAGCCGCGCGCCGGAAAATTTCGTCCACACGGGATTGATCAAACTGTGCATAGAGTTGCTGGGCCTGCGAGGCGGTTTTGATGGCGGTTTCGAGTCCCTCAATTGTTGTTGCGTTTTTCATTTGCTCTTTCCGGCGATTCCACGGTTTAGCACGCGTCGTATCGCTCTTTTTGTATCGTTATTTTTATAACGATATAATTGTAGCGGTTTTATGTCAATATAAAATGCGGTGGTTTTTAAAAAATATTTGCCGTAATCGGAAACAAAATAAAGGCAATCCAGGGTTAACTTTTGCCAATTTATGGAAAGTTTTGGCGCGTTGATCTGATTAGAGTTTCAACAGCGATCGAAATCGCCCGAAATTTTTAGATCAAAAAATTGTATGAACACAACGCTTGCAGTGCCTCCCAAAACGCGATTGCAGTCCGTGCTGGATCATGCCAGCGGTGACAAACGTTTTAAAATTCTGGAAGTTCACATGAAGAAACACCAGTTCCGGCAGGATGCCTTGATTGAAGTGCTGCACAAGGCGCAGGAACTGTTCGGCTACCTCGAAGATGACTTGCTGCTCTTCATTTCCGCAAAGCTTAAGTTGCCGCCGAGCCGCGTCTATGGCGTCGCGACCTTTTATCATTTCTTCCAGCTCAAGCCGCAGGGCGAACACACCTGCGTCGTCTGTCTCGGCACGGCGTGTTATGTAAAGGGCGCGGATAAAATTATCAGTGGCATTCAAGAAAAATATAAAATCAAGTCCGGCGGAACGACGGCGGACAACAAACTTTCCCTCCTCACCGCGCGCTGCATCGGTGCATGTGGCATTGCGCCGGCCGTCACCTATGACGGCCATGTCTCGCCAAAACAGACAATCGAGTCCGCGCTCGAAAAAATCAAAATCTGGATTTAATTATGCAATTGGACGATCTCAATGGAATTGCGGAGAAACACAAAAGCTCTCGCAAAAAAATTATCGTGCGCACCTGCATGTCGGCGGGCTGCATGTCCTCGCAGGCCGACGTGATCAAAAAAAATCTTGAAGCCGAGGCCAAGGCGCAAGGCTTGGATGCGGATGTCGAAGTTCGCCGCGTCGGTTGTATGGGATTCTGCGGGCAAGGGCCACTGGTCGGCGTGGATCAAAATGGCGAGCATGGGCTTTGGGAATTTGTTAAGCCCGAAGATGCGCCGAGAATCATCGGCGCACTGAAGGGGAATAAATGCGACGTGCAACGCGGAGATCCGAAGCATCCGTTTTTTGCGAAGCAGATGCACATCGTCCGCGCCAACGGCGGCATCATTGATCCGGAGCGCATCGAAGATTACATCGCCATTGGTGGTTACACGGCATTGCATCACGCGCTCACCGAATTGAAACCGCCGCAAGTTGTCGAAGAAGTCACGAAGAGCGGTCTGCGCGGTCGCGGTGGTGCCGGGTTTCCAACCGGTCTGAAATGGGGAACGGTTGCCAAATCGCCCGGCGCCAAAAAGTATATTGTCTGCAACGGCGACGAAGGCGATCCCGGCGCCTTCATGGACCGCAGCGTTTTGGAAAGCGATCCGCATCTCGTGCTCGAGGGCATGGCGATTGCCGCCTACGCCGTCGGCGCGGACCAAGGATATTTATATGTGCGCGCTGAATATCCGCTCGCCATTTCACGTTTGCAAATTGCGATCAAGCAGGCCAAACAGCTTGGCTTGCTCGGCGCGGGAATTTTTGAAACACCGTCTAATTTCAATGTGGACATCCGCATTGGTGCCGGTGCGTTTGTGTGCGGCGAAGAAACGGCGCTCATGGCATCGGTCGAAGGCAAGCGCGGCACGCCGCGTCCGCGCCCGCCGTTCCCAGCGGAAAGCGGATTGTGGGGCTGCCCGACATTGATCAACAACGTCGAAACTTTTGCGAACATCTCCGCGATCATCAATCGCGGCGGCGCTTGGTATGCCGGCATCGGCACGGAAAAAAGCAAGGGCACGAAAGTTTTTGCGCTCACTGGAAAAATCAAAAACAACGGACTGATCGAAGTGCCGATGGGCATTCCGCTGCGTCAGATCATCATGGAAATGGGCGGCGGCGCGCCCGATGGCCGCGAGGTCAAATCCGTGCAGACCGGCGGGCCTTCGGGCGGTTGCATTCCGGCGGACTATCTCGACACGCCGGTGGATTACGAATCGCTCACGAAACTCGGTTCCATCATGGGTTCCGGCGGTATGGTCGTTATGGACGACAGCACGAACATGGTGGAGATCGCCAAGTTTTACATGGAATTCTGCATGGAAGAATCCTGCGGCAAATGCATTCCCTGCCGCGCCGGCACGGTGCAGATGTTTAACCTGCTCGAAAAAATCACGCAACGCAAAGCCACGGCGCGCGACCTCGCGAAGCTCGAAGAACTTTGCGACATGGTGAAAAACACCAGCCTGTGCGGGCTCGGGCAGACCGCGCCAAATCCGGTGATCAGCACGCTGAAATTTTTCCGCAAGGAATACGAGGCGCTGCTGCAACCCGATCCGTTTGGCCCGAATTCCAATGGCGCGGCGAAACCCACAGAACTTGCGACGAAATAATTTTATGGCTGCCAAAACATTGACCATTGACGGCAACCAGATTACCGCCGAGGAAGGCGCAACCGTGTTGCAGGCCGCGACCGAGGCCGGCATCAAAATCCCTACGCTGTGCCATCTCGAAGGCGTTTATGACGTCGGCGCGTGCCGGCTGTGCATCGTGGAAATCACCGGCACTCCGAAACTGCTGCCGGCCTGCACGACGAAAGTCGCCGAAGGCATGGACATCAAGACCGACAGCGAACGGCTGCGGAAATATCGCCGGATGATTCTTGAACTTTTGTTCGCCGAGCGGAATCACGTCTGCGCGGTGTGCGTGTCCAACGGCCATTGCGAATTGCAGACGCTGGCGTATTCGCAGGGCATGGAACACGTCCTCTACGATTACACGTTTCCGAAATGGAGCGTGGACACGACGCACCGGCTGTTCGGCATGGATCACAATCGTTGCGTGCTTTGCACCCGCTGCGTGCGCGTCTGCTGGCACATCGAAGGCGCGGGCACGAAGAACGTCGCCGGCCGCGGCGGCACATCCAAAATCATCACCGACCTCAACCAGTCCTGGGGCAGCTCGGATTCCTGCACGGAATGCGGCAAATGTGTCATGGCCTGTCCGACGGGCGCGCTCTTCAACAAAGGCACCACGGTCGGCGAAATGACGCATGACCGCGACAAACTGGAATTCATCGTCACCGCCCGCGAAAAGAAACAATGGATCGCCGCTGATTAAAATTAAATTATGAAGATTCGTTTAGCCACAGCTTGGTTGGGCGGCTGCGCCGGCTGCCACATGTCGTTCCTCGACCTTGATGAGTTCCTGATTGATCTCGCCGACGCCGTGGACCTCGTTTACAGCCCCGTCGTGGACGTGAAGGATTATCCCGAGAATGTGGATTTGTGCCTGATCGAAGGCGCGGTCTGCAACGAGGACAATCTGGAAATCCTCCACAAAATCCGCGCGCGCACCAAGGTGCTCGTCTCCTTCGGCGATTGCGCGGTCACCGGCAATGTGCCGGCCATGCGCAATCCTTTTGGCGGCGACAATGTCGAAAATGTGTTGCAGTGCGCCTACGTGGATCATGCGCAAAACAATCCCAGCGTGCCCAAGGCCGACGGCATCGTGCCGCAACTTCTTGAACGCGTGCGACCCGTGCACGAAATGGTTTTTGTCGAATACTTCCTGCCCGGCTGTCCGCCGCCCGCCGCGCGCATCAAATCGCTGGTGGCGCAATTACTCGCCGGCACCGCGCCCAAGCAGGAAGGCGAACAGCTCAAATTCGGTTGAACAAATTTGTTATGTCAAAACGCATTCTCATTGATCCAGTGACCCGCATTGAAGGCCACGCCAAGATCAGCATTTTCATGGACGACGCCGGAAATGTTTCCGACGCCGAGTTTCATGTGGTTGAATTTCGCGGCTTTGAAAAATTCTGCGAGGGCCGGCCTTATACGGAAATGCCCGGCATCACCCAGCGCATCTGCGGCATTTGTCCGGTAAGCCACACGCTCGCTTCGGCCAAGGCCGGCGACGCGCTCATGGCCGTCAACATTCCGCCCGCCGCCGACAAATTGCGCCGCCTGATGAACCTCGGCCAGATCATCCAGTCGCACGCGCTGAGCTTTTTCCATTTGAGCGCGCCCGACTTTTTGCTCGGCTGGGATTCGCCGCAGGCACAGCGCAATGTTTTTGGTTTGATCGCTTCGAACAAAGATTTGGCCCGCGCAGGCATCCGTCTCCGCCAGTTCGGCCAGGAAATCATTGAGATCCTCGGCGACAAAAAAATTCATCCGGCGTGGGCCGTTCCCGGCGGCGTGCGTTCGGCGCTCAGTGAGGAAGGCCGCGCCAAAATTCGCGCGTGGCTGCCCGAAGCCTTCGCCACGACCAAGGTCGCCTTCGACCTTTGGGAAAAGACGATGGAAACGCACCAGCGCGAGATTCAAATTTTCGGCAATTTCCCATCGCTCTTCATGGGCCTCGTCGCGGAAGACGGCACCTGGGAGCATCACGGCGGCAAGCTCCGTTTCACCGACAGCAGCGGCAGCATCATTGCCGACCGGCTCGACGAGCAGGATTATCTGGATTCCATCGGCGAATCGGTGCAGGGCGGATCGTATCTCAAATCGCCGTATTACAAGCCGCTCGGTTTCCCGGCGGGCATCTATCGCGTCGGCCCGCTGGCGCGGCTGAACGTCTGCCAGCAAATGGGTGTGCCGAAGGCGGACGCGGAACTGAAAAAATTCAAGAAGCTCGGCCACGGCGCGGTTACCTCCTCGTTCCTGTATCACTACGCGCGCCTCATCGAAATCCTCGCCTGCATTGAACTCGTCGAACGCTACATGGACGACCCGGAACTTTCGAGCGATTACCTCCGCGCCGACGCCGGCATCAACAACCTGCGCGGCGTCGGCGTAAGTGAAGCCCCTCGCGGCACGCTGTTCCACGATTACACGGTGGACCGCAACGGCCTGCTGCAAAAGGTCAACCTCATCGTCGCCACCGGCCAGAACAACCTGGCGATGAACCAGACCGTCGCGCAAATCGCGCGGCACTATGTTCGCGGCAACGACATTCCCGAAGCCATGCTTAACCGCGTCGAGCACGGCATCCGCTGTTACGACCCTTGTTTGAGCTGCTCCACGCACGCCGTCGGGCAGATGCCGCTGCACGTCCAGATGATTGCGCCCGACGGCAAGGTGCTGGACGAAAAAATGCGCGGGTGATTTGTAGCGGCGGTCTGTGACCGCCGAATGGCTGGGCGAGCGCGCCGGGAATTTTGCGTTTGGAATATGGAAATGGTTGGAAAACAATTTGGTTTTGCCGCCTTCAAGCAGGCCCGCGAGAAGGTCACGCCCGGATTTTGCAATAGACCCGTTGCCGGCGGACGCAGCCGGCGATTCCCGGCCGCTTCCCCCGAAGTTCGCACCCTTTCTCCCGGGCAATTATCCAATTCCCCCGCGCAATTATCGCTTTCCACCGGACAATTAGTTGGTTCATCAGTCCAATTATACAACTACTCACTACAATTGACAGATTACTGTGTCCAATTAACTGATTACTTTCTACAATTGTCGTATTACTCACTACAATTATCTGATTACTCACTCCATTTTAGTGATTACTCCCTCCAATTGGCGGATTACTCCGGGCAATTATCGGTTTCCACCGGCCAATTTTTCATTTCCGCCGGGCAATTGGACGCGCCGAACAACACCAAAATGGCTTTTATTCAGCCGTTTAGACCGAAAACTGCGTTTTGGATGGGGAGCGCGCCCGCCACGGGCGCAGTTTTCCGCGCCCTCGCGGAAAACACCGGACGCACGAAAAAGCCCCGGTGCTTTGAAAGCTGCCGCGCGCACAGAAGCCGGACGCGGGGCGCGTCCAGCAACGCCCGATGGCGGGCGTGCTCCCCAGCGCCGATTTCCAGTCACGCATCTTCACCCATGCACAGCCGTCAAACCGTCAAACCACATAAAAATACAACATACATAAAACAATGAGCGCAAAAAAAACAAACTTCAACTTCCCCCTGCCCGTTCTCGTGGGCGAGGGCAAACTCATCCTCGACGCGGCCACCGCCCATCCCGAACTCGGAAAACGGTTCAAGGCGGGTTTCCTCACCGGGGCCGTCGCCCTGCTGGCCACCGTCAAACAGCAGGTCACCGGCCAGAAACAGAATCGCGGCAACGTCGGCATCCTCTCCAAGGCGCAGCTCGACGAGATCCACGACTTCCAGCACCTCGTTCACATGGCCAAGGAAACCGCCAAGCTCGCCTTCAAGGGGCAGGACGTGCTGCTGTCCCAGGAGTTTTTCGTGGGCGTCAACCAGCCCAACGACCTTCAGTCGCAGCTCACGCGCGGCCGCACCGTGCTCGGCTCCCTCCAGTTGCCGGCCAACGCCGACGCCATCGCCGGCCAGGGCTGGACGGCGGACGAGACCACCGCATTGGACAGCATCATCACCGCCATCGAAGGCGACAAGACCCTGCTGGAAAACGCCAAGGGCGCCAGCCTCGGCTCCACCGGCACGCGCAACGTCAGCGCGGAAAACCTCTATGCCGCGCTAAAAACCGTGCAAAACGCGGCGAACATCCAATGGCCGGAAACCGACCCGGCGAACGCCGAGGTGCGCGCCGACTTCCGCCTGGGCAAATTCCCGCCCAAGCACAGCGCCGCCGACGCGCCCGAACCGCCGACACCGCCGGTAACGACCACGAAATAAATCAGGCCATGCATTATCAGGTTGAATTCCTGCCGGTGGCGCTCGCCCAATTGCGGGCGCTGCCCAGGGATGCGCGGCGGTTGATTGGCGGAAAAATTGACCGGCTACAGGACGATCTGGCGGCGGATGTCAAAAAACTTCGAGGTTTCAAAAACAAATACCGCCTGCGGGCGGGAAACTATCGGGTCCTTTTTGAATTGGAAGGCGGCACGATTGTCGTTTATGATGTGGGTGACCGGAAGGACATTTATGAGTAACACCATTGCAACACCCAGCAAATCACGGTCGGCTTTGACCCAATTGGACAAGCAATTGACGCAGGCCAAATCCCTGATGCGCCGGATGCGCCAGACGGTCGCAGACGTGGAAGACGCCCGGACGATTGAACGGGCCAAAAGCGCGCATGGCAGCAAGCCGCGCATCCCGTGGTCGCAGGTGAAAAAGGAAGCCGGTTTGGACTGACCGCTGCCGGACTGATGAATCAAATTCAATGGCGGCCTCCAGCCCGTCGCGTCGAAGTCAAAGACGAAGACGGAAAACGGAGGCCGCTTCCCTTATTCGTTGGCTTGTGCCGGAGTGGAAGCCGTATCTGATTCCAAATGGTTGAATTCGTCATCTTCTTCGATTGAAGATTGTCCCAATTCAGCTACGGCTATCTTCGATTTGAGGTCAAAAACAATTCTTAAGGAATCGCCGAGATCACCGCCGCGCCGCCTAAACAGCGGGCCGAGTCCCCATGCTTGCGAGTCTTTCACGACCAGCCGGCCAATCGGTGCGCCTTCAGCAACACGGAGTTCGTATGCGCCAGAAAGATGTTTTTTCATTCCAGCCGGCACAGAAACGATCCCGTTTGCCAGCGTCCCTGATGACAATTTGTAGGAAAGAAATATTTTGCCAGCTTTTGTCCAGCCAAAGTCAGAGAGCACACGCGTTTTTCGAAGTTGGACAGTCACAGATTCTGCCTGACCGGGAGAAACTTCAGTCCCGCGCAATCCATATACACAACGAGCGAACCTTGAGATGATTGGAGAATTTGTCAGGCTCATCCAAAAACTTGCGTGATTCATCCCTTGACGCATACATTCATCTTCGAGTTTATGTAGTTCCGCAAGCGGCCCGATCTTGCGGAATACTGACACAAACGTTTTTTCAGTTTCAGCGAGGATTTCCGAAAAATCCAGCGGTGGATCAGCCCATATGAGATTCCCTTCCACTTTGTATGTCCCCGCTTGTTCGCACAATGCGAGCAAGACTCGCTGCGGCGGTGCGAACCCTTCACGACGGTGGTTGCGTGAAACTCCAGAACGAAGTTCAGTCACATGAATGCGTTCGCACACGGACAAAATTTTTTCAATTTGATTCAATAAAGCATTGCGAGCCGTCGAATTAAACCAAAACCAGCCCGACGGCTCATCCAACCAAGCAAAACTCGGCTGCGCGTTAACAACAGCGGCAACAAATTTACTAGAAATTGGTTTTCCGATAACACCACTGACTTCAGCCGCAACATCTTCGATGGTGGTCACGCCCCAGTGGGAAATAGACTTTCGGGCCAATTGCAAAATTTGTTTTGTGATTCCTTTCACCTCTTGTGCAATGACGTATGATTGACCATCTCCATTTTCAATGATAAACGGACAGTTGCGACCAGCAGCTTCTGCGGCATTGATGACGCCTTGAAGCTTGAACGAAACTTTTGAAAGACGCTCTTTTAGAAATACATTTTCCAAGTCCGATGCCAAGCATGTCGAGTGCGCCAGAATTACTTCAAGCGTTCTATCCAGAACCGGCAGATACGGAGATTTATCTTTGATACGGTCAATTTGGTTTTGGCTGATTTGTCGGATACGCTCGCGGGTCATTCCAGAGTTTTGCCCAATGGTTTCTAGCGTTTGCCCGCCTTTCCCATCCCACCCCATCAGCCTCACCGTAAAATCTCGATTGCGAGCATTTGGCTCAAATGCCAGAAGCTCCAACAATTCACTTTCAAGCGGTAATCGCCGCGCCGCTTGCAAATTGGAAAAGAGTTCTTCAAGCCGATGCGTAAACGACTCTGGTCTCATTGGACAAGACACCCCATTAAGAATCACCTGGCAAATCTCTTGAAGAGTATTACCTCGAATCCTCAATGCTTGTAATGCCAAGCCGAAACGTGGGTCATCTATTCGAATGTTGGCTGCACTTTTGATGCGGGATATTTTTTGCGCGGCAGCAAAAACTTCAGGCGTTGCCACAAACGCTTCCGTCATTTGCGATTCGAGCGATGACAGTAAATCAACGACACATGTTTCTCCAAATCCGGACATCGCCATTAGTTCGGCAATTGTCATTTGAGCCAAGCGGTGGGGATTATCCAAAAGCCCTCGCTCATTCAGGCAGTTGAAAGTGCGCCGCTCCAATTGCAGGACGATAGGCTTTCCTTTTGTCTGCGGCATAGGCAGCCTGATTTGACCTGCTTGATTGCGCAATGAGCTGCGAAAAACCTTGATCCGTTTTATGACGGCATCGGAAAGTTTGTTGCGGAGTTGCGTGGAAAGCCTGTCCCATACCGATTCATCAAGGTCACAGAGCATCAGATTCGCAAGCCGACGGTCACCACACGGGATGCACAGCAAGCTCTTCAGAGTTTTTGGCGCGATTCGATGTCCGCGTCTTGGGTAGTGAGAAATCTCAACGTCAATTTTTGATGGGTATTCCTCAAGCGAAACCGTTGTCATAGGCTCAACCTGAACCATAAGGTCAAGCTGTTGCATTTGTTGCGGGCGGACAGAGTATGCCTCTACCGACACTAAAAAATCCACCATACTGCGAGCACCAAAATCGCTAATGCCAATCAAGTCCCGAATTTTAATTTCGGTTTTTATTTCGTCGCCGAAACGATTCTTCAAAGCGTTGTATGTGCGAACCTGAATGTCGAGTTCCGCCAAAGGTATTTTTGAAACAGTTGCAGGGAGCGTGCTGATCCTTACCATCACAGGAAGTCGCCGAAGATTTCTATGCACTTCTTTGACAACGAGCGCAGCAAGCTGATCGCAATTTTCTTTGGAAGCCGTTTGCCAGACTCTTTCATCAAGATCCGCAAGCTTGCTAAATTTGCCCGTGCTGTCTGGCAAAAGCCCGGACGGGATTTCAATATTCAAAATATCACGCAACATCGCTGGTGCGATTCGCTGGCCGATGCGCGGGTATCTTGATAGTCCCATGTTCTTCGTTCATCACAGGTTCATTGCGCGTAAAGGCTGGCTGCCTTGCGCGTAATTCGGTTCAACGCTTCGCGAATTTCGACAATCGGGTCTGTAAGGTCGAAACAATCACCGGACTTGATTTTTAGTTGCGCTATTGCAATCGAGTATTCAGAAAAGGCAACTTCGTAAGCGAGCCGTTTGAACGAAGGATCTTCTACTGAAAAATTTCCTTTCGCAGCCGCAATTTGTGGATGCTCCAGATTTATATGAATAGCTTGCTCGGTCTCAATGTAACGTGCGCGCTCCGAAACTTCTCCCATGTCCTTGAACTCAACGCGAAAACCTCCCGATGGCCGGCGGCGGGTGCTTGTTCCGCTTGCGGGCCAGCCTTTGGGTTCAGCGTTCTCGGCTGGTTCAACGCTCGGGTTGAATGGTGGCATTTCTGGTCCTGGAGTCGGTGGGACATCAATGTCATTTGGCGGTCCATTTATTCCGGGACTTCCTCTCGGCGCAGTTATTATCGCTGGGATATCTGAACCGAAAATTAAATCATCACCTAAATCATCCCCACCTTGTTCGTCCTGGCTCAAATTCGGGCCACCGCGTGTTTTTGCCCGAATTTTAGCAACACGCTGACGGAACGCCTCAAAATCTTCATTGATGATGCGTGCAATTTCTGAAGCTTGTTCGGCCAATTTCTTTGTGTCTTCTTCGGTCTTCCGCTTTTTGTCGGCATCTAGCAGGGCGCGTCGAACTTCTTCAACTCTGTTTCCAACAAAAGCATGAAGCGCACGAACAATTTCATTTTCTGGATTGAGCTGCATTGACCGGCTTACGTCGAACGGCGCAACGGGTGATTTATCGTCGTCGAGTGCCGGCACATCAATTTCTCCAAAGATGTATTGCGACATTTCTCGCCCCTCGCTGCCACCTAGCGTTGTTTCATGCCACACACCATTCGAGAAAACCGAAACACCACGAAGATCGTCCTCTAAAAATGATTTTGAAACTTTGATTACCAATTCGACATCGCCAAGTTTTTCAAACGCCTCACCTTCGGGAGTGAAACGATGTTCCGACGCCACTGGTGGCTCATTAAATTCGCATTCGTGATTATTGACGAACACAGTCGCGTTCTTTGGCCATCGAGCAAGGTGCCGCTCAATGTAGTGGATGATGCCCGCTTGATCCAACGACCGAAGATGGACACCTTCAATTTCAATCAAAGTTCCGCTCGTCGCAGAGACGGCCTTTTCAGACTCGTGAACCTCGACGGGAATTGGTTCTTCAGATGACA
>Ga0302266_10003922_pt1 | contig 11729 bp, 9 predicted proteins | sample III_Bog_E1_2_FD_194559 | JGI IMG/M metagenome (GOLD analysis project Ga0302266, IMG submission 194559) | Peat permafrost microbial communities from Stordalen Mire near Abisko, Sweden - III_Bog_E1_2 | ecosystem: Environmental > Terrestrial > Soil > Wetlands > Peat | place: Sweden: Abisko... | reverse complement strand
TGCCTGAGTTGGGCAAGGGATTGGGCGAAGGACTGAAGGGTTTCAAGGAAGGCCTCAAGGGCATCAACGATCCCACGCCCGCCGCGCCAACCGTGCAGCCAACGGTGCAACAGACCGTGGCTCCCGCGCCGCCTCTGGCCTCGACGCCAGCCGCGCCTCCGTCGGCGGAGATGGACTATATTGTTTGCAGCCGCTGCGGTAATCGATTCGAAAATCCGCTGGGATTCAAAGTGACGGAATATGTTTGCCGCGCATGTCAGTCGCGTGGATAGCAAACGGTAAGAGCTGGTCATCCATGGCTCACGGCACATTCTCCGGTTCATTCAAGCGGAAAGGCCTGTGCGGGCGCACAGGCCTTTCGTGTTTTTGCCGGATGAGCGGAAACCATACCAGCCCAGATTAGCGGTAATCCTGCCCCGATGGGTAATAGCCGTTCTTGTTGATGACTTCCATGCCGGGCCGGTCGACGCGCACCTCGATCTTGCGGAACTTGCCGTCAATGAACGGCTGGTGGCTGTAGTAGCCCAGCGTGTACTGGTTGCGCGCCTCCTCGGCGATCTTGGCATAGCTCTTTTCGATGCCGTCCGTGCCGCCCTCGAAGTCCGGTGTGCCGCCGGTGGCCAGGATGTACTTGGCCAGGAGGTTGTCGTACATCATGCCGGGTATGTGGAGGCGGCTCACGTAGCTCTCGCCCCAGCGTGCCGAATCGCCCACCAGCGTGCCGTAGACCGCGGTCTTGTTGGTCTGGAGATAACGCAGCACCTCGGCGTATTTGGCCTTGCTGCCGTACTCCTTGCCGTCGCTGATGACGTAGATGATGCGGCGGCGGCCCTTGGGGCGCGTGGAAAGTTCCTTGGCCGCGGCCAAGATGGCGTCGTTGAGGGTGTGAATCTCCTTGGGAATGGTCATGAACGTGTTGCCGCCGGCCGAGCGCCCGGGCTGCAGGTTGGGGTCGACGCAGTTGCCGTTCTGGCGAACGTTGCAGCCGGCCATGGGGCCGTCATTGATCGGCACCAGCATCTCGCTGCCGGTCTCCTTGGTGAGGGCGAGCACGGCGGGCAAACGGCCGCTCTGCGCGCCGGTAAAGCCGGTCCGCTCCTGCGCGCCATTGTTATAGGAGAAGACGGCCACTTCGTCATAAGGCGTGAGCGCGCCCTGGATGGCGCCCAGCGAGTTGTTCACCTTGGCCATCACGTCCGAGGTCAGGCTCTGATCGAGCACGAAAGCAATCGAAAGCGGGAAGGAATCCGTGGTGAAAAAAGCAATGGGTTCACGGGTGTCGTTCTCGAAGACCTTGAAGTCGCGGTAGGTGAGGCCAGACACCAGCTTGCCCTTCGTGTCCTTCACGGTGACCGGAACTTCGACGAAGTTCACGTGCATGATCAGGGTGGTCACTTTGTCAACGCCCTCGCCGGCAGTGGGTATCTCAGGCGGCGCGGTCTGGACCTCGTCCTTGCCCTGATTGCCGGGCTCCTGGCTGCTCGGCGCGCGCTGCTGCTGAACCGAGGGGTTCGAGGACGAAGCGGTTCCGGACTGCTCGTCTCCAGCGCCTATGCCGGGAGTAATCGGTCCGTCCACGTCCGACAGCGGCTTGGGCGCCTGGGGCGTAGGGGCATCGGGCACGGAGGGTTGCTGCTGTTGGGCCAGAACCGTCAAACTCAGGCTCGAACTCAGGAGCGCGGCCAGCGCTATTGCCGTAAAACCTAGCTTCACAGGTATTCTCCAGTGGATAGTGAACAGTGGTCTGTTTTCAGCTGTCAGTGAAAACCAACTACGGCCTTCCGTCAACTGACCCCTGATCCCTGACACAGTGCTGCAATCGTCAGAGTATCAGACGCGCCAGAGCAGCGCTGGTTGCTTTTGGCCGGAAATCCTGCTGTATGCTTTCCTCGTGAGTCTAAAATCCGTCTAAAGGACCAGAATGCGTAATCGTTGGGGAGTTGCCGTTTTACTGATCGGCCTGCCGGCGCTCATTCCGGCCGGATGGACCCAGCTTGCTCCGTCGCCGGATGCGCCCCCGGTCAGCACCGCCCCGGCTGCGCCCGAGGAAGAGCCGGTGGCGACACTCAAGCTGAGCGTCAGCTTGGTGGATGTCGTTTTCACCGTCAAGGACAAATCCGGCAGCCTGGTTCCTCACCTCGGCAAGAACGATTGCACGATCTCGGAAGACAAGGTTCCGCAGACGCTCAAGAACTTCGCGGCCGAGTCGCATCTGCCGCTGACGCTGGGGATACTGCTGGACACCTCGGGCAGCCAGCAGCGCGTGCTCTCCCTGGAGCAGGATGTAGGCAGCCAGTTCCTGGAGCGCGTCCTCGAAAAAAAGGACGAGGCATTTCTGCTCTCCTTTGACGTGGATGTGGACCTCTTGCAGGACTACACCAACAACGCGCGGCAGTTGTCGCGGGCGATGAGCCATGCCGAAATCAACACCGCCGGCGGCAATGGCGCGGGAGGCATTCCCGGCGCCGGCGGCGGGACCATTCCGACCATCGGAGCGCCCAAGGGAACCGTGCTCTACGACGCGGTCTACCTGGCCGCCAACCAGAAGATGAGTCAGGAGACGGGTCGCAAGGCGATGATTCTGCTCACCGACGGCGAGGACGAGGGCAGCCGCGTCAAGATCAACGAGGCGATTACCGCGGCGCAGAAGTCCAACGTCATCGTCTACGCGATTCTGATCGCCGACCGGGGCTTTTATGGGGGTTTTGGCTACAGCGGCTACTCGGCGATGAAGAAGTTGACCGAGGAGACCGGCGGACGGCTGATCGACGTGGGCAACAACGGCAAGAAGCTCGAAGCCGCCTTCCAGCAGATCGAGGACGAGCTGCGCACAGAATACGTCGCCACCTATATGTCCACGAACACCAAGCTGGACGGCGGCTTCCGCAAGCTCAGCGTCGAGTGCCGCGGCGACGGCATGAAGGTACAGGTCCGCAAAGGCTATTTCGCGATCCCGCCGCAGGAGTAAAGAACCTTCAATAAGATTGCCGTACGCGGCAGCCAGGCTGCTTTGAAAGGGCACGGCTGAACAGGCTGCGGGAAAACCCTGCTTCCCAGTTCGTATTGTTCTCGGGGCGGGATACCACAATGCGCGTAGAATGAAGATGAACCGGGGCCGCGCGGATAGCGCCTCCGAGTACGATGATCCTTCTGGACCCAGACCTGGAACCTGACCCCGCGCCGAGCATCGCTTCGACGAAGCGGACGGCTGCTCTGGGCGCCGCTATTACTCCCCGCTCCCGCCGTCTTCCCTCAGCCCGCACACTGGCCCGCTTTCTATCTCAGGCGCAGACCGCAGTTCGTTTGCGCGGCGAGGTGACCGTGCTGCTGACCACCGACGCCGCGATTCGCAAACTCAATCGCCGGTTCCGCGGCAAGAACAAGGCCACCGATGTGCTTTCGTTTCCGGCGGAAGGGATTGGCGCTGAAGCTATCGCCGGCGATCTGGCCATCAGTGTGCCCACCGCGCTCAAACAGGCCGTCGAGCGAAATCACTCGCTCTCGACCGAGATTAAGGTGCTGCTCCTGCACGGATTGCTCCACCTGGCCGGCTACGACCACGAGGCCGATGAGGGCAAGATGGCCCGCCGCGAACGGCTGCTCCGCACACGGCTGGGCCTGCCGCAAGGGCTGATCGAGCGCGCCGCAACCAAGGCGGTCCGGCCATGACCCCGCTCTTTATTCTCCTCATTCTCTTCCTCGCCGCGGTCGAGACGCTGGCCTCTTACATCAGCCGCGTCTACAGCGAGTTCGGCAAGATTCTGACCCGCGAAATCGAAGAAAACCTCGACGCCTGGGAGGAGCTGGTTGAACCGCAACTGGGCCTCACTCGCGGGCACGCGGAGATCTGCGCGGCGGTCTTGCAGCAGCTCACTCTGGGCATCATCGCCCTCGAGTTCGGCTCGCTGCTCTTTGATCGCGCCCCGTATCTGGCCCGCCCCACACCCGGCGAGATCGCCCAGGCCGTTCTCGCCGTGGTGCTGGTGATGGTCTTCTGCAACCAGCTTCTGCCCACGCTGCTCTTCAATCGCACCGAAGGCCGCTGGGCGAGGCGTCTGGTCTGGCCGATCCGTTTGCTGCTCTGGCTGATGACACCCATCACCGTCTTCGTGCGCTTCTTCTACTCCGTGGCCTCGCTGGCCGAGGAGCCGGTCACTGCCGAAGAGGAGACTGAAGCCGATGTGGAGGCGCTGCTCGAAGCCGGCGAGGAAGAGGGCATCCTGGAGGAGAGTGACCGCGAGCTGGTCCGCTCCGCCGTCGAGTTCGGTGACAAGCTGGTCCGCGAGGTGATGACCCCGCGCCCGGAAGTCTTCGCCGTGCCCGCGACCCTCACGCTGGAAGCCTTTCTCGAAGAGCTGCGCGAGCACAACTTCTCCCGCGTGCCGGTCTACTCGGGCTCCATCGACAACGTCACCGGTATCGCCTTCTCCCACGACCTGCTGCAAATCGCCGATACCGAGGCCGGCGCACGCACCGTCGCCAGCATGGCGCGCGAGGCGGAGTTCGTCCCTGAAACCAAGCGCGTCTACGAGCTGCTGCGCGAGATGCAGCGCGAGAAGCAGCACATGCGCATCGTCATCGACGAGTATGGCGGCGTCAGTGGCCTGGTCACCATCGAGGACCTGCTCGAAGAGATCGTCGGCGAAATTCGCGATGAGCACGAAGAGGAGACTCCCATCGAAGAGCCGCAGCGCGAGCCCGGCGGCGTCTGGCTGGTTCCCGGCAGTTTTCCCGTCGATCAGTTGCCCGGCCTCTTCGGCGAGCAGCCCAGCTTGACCGATCTGGACGGAGCCTACGAAGCCACCACGCTGGGCGGCCTGGTCAGCGAGATCGAAGGCCGCATCCCGCTCCCCGGTGAGGTGGTGATGCTGGAATCCGCCGGCCTGCGCATGGAGGTCGTCGCCTCCACCGACCGCCGCGTCGAGCGTCTGCGCGTCTTCCCGCCGGCGGGTGAAGCGGGATCAACGCCTGCTTCTTAATTCCCGAACAGAGGCTGGGTGCCCCATCCTCTCGCGTACTTTGCGAAAGGGTAGGAGGCCACAAACCCGCAATCCTAAAATGCCGTAAACTCAATCAGGAGCATTCTCCCTTTGAAATCTGGATTTGTCGCCATTCTCGGCCGGCCGAACGCCGGTAAAAGCACGCTGCTGAACGCCTTGACCGGCGAAAAGGTCGCCATCGTCTCTGCCAAGCCGCAGACCACCCGCAACCGCATCGCCGGGGTGGTCGAGGTTCCGGCGCGCAAGGGCGTGCATCCGGCGGCGCAGATCGTCTTTGTCGATACGCCCGGCGTCCACAAGCCCGGATCGCACCTGGACCGGCGGATGCTGCAGGAGGTCTACGAGGCTCTGGAGACCCGCGATGTGGTGCTGGTGCTGATGGACGCAACGCGACGGGTGCAGTTGGAAGCGGCCGCGGAGCCGGATTCCGGAGCTGTGGATGGGATTGCCGAAGAGCCTACCTCAGGGGCTAAAGCCCCCGGTGATTCCGTAGGCCTTAATGTCGAGGTTAAAACCCCGACCTACCAGTCTGGGGCTCCCGTCCCGCCCCCCAAGCGCGAGCGCACCAACTGGGCCAGCGAGGACGAGTTTCTCTTCGGCCTGATCCGCAAGCTGGATTGCCCGGTCTTTCTGCTGCTCACCAAGATCGATCTGGTCGCCAAGGACCAGCTTCTGCCGCTGATCGACACGCTGACCCGGCACTTCGGCTTCGCGCAGGTCATTCCGGTGAGCGCCCGCAAGCGCGACGGCCTGGACATTCTCGTCCGCAAGATCGTCGAGGCGCTGCCGGTGGGCGAGCGCTACTACCCCAAGGACCAGTACACCGACCAGCCGCAGCGCTTCATGGTCGCCGAGCTGATTCGCGAGAGCATTCTGGTCGAGACCGGCGAAGAGGTTCCCTACGCCTCGGCCGTGGTGATCGAGCGCTACGAAGAGGCCGAGCCGCCGGCTCCGCCACGCAAGAAGGGCCAAGCTCCGGCCCGTCTACCGCTCACCCGCATCGCGGCGGCGATTTATTGTGAGCGCGACGGGCAGAAGGCGATTCTGATCGGCAAAGGCGGCTCCAAGCTCAAAGAAATTGGCACAGGGGCGCGGCTTAAGATCGAGTCGCTGATCGGCACACGGGTTTATCTGGAGCTGCACGTCATTGTCGAGCCCGGCTGGCGGGAGTCGAAGAGCTTTGTCGAGTCGCTCGACTGGCGGAATCAGTTGGAGCGGCTGGTCGGAGATCAGATTACCGCAAAGCCGCGTGACGAAGATGGTTCGGTTTAGCCAAGACACATTTAGCTGGAAGCGGAAGGCCGGTCTGCCGAAGGCGGCGGCGGCGTGGCCACGGGCAGAATCTGCACCAGAGAGGGTGCGGCAGGCGCAGCTGGCCCCATTGCGGCCTCATGCTGGCGGCGCCCCGCAGCGTCCATATCCACCGGTATGCCGGCCGCCACAATCACCTGCGCGTTATATTTGTAGTCCAGATCGCGCGTCAGGCGGTAGACCACCGGCAGCGCGATGAGCAGCGCGACGAAGGACACCCAACTGCCGTCCAGCCCAAAGCCTCCGCCGGTCAGCCAGAACGGCCCCATCGGATTACCCTGCACCACCGGCGAATGATTGCTGACGCCGCTGATGGCCAGCCCGAAGACCAGCGCGCGGCTGGCTTTCCAGCCGAAGTTGATCCCCCAGCTCACCCACAATGCGCGGCTGCGCAGATAAGCCGTGGAGAGCACCAGGCTCAGCATCACCGAGACGGCAATGCTGGCGTGGTTCGATCCGGGCAGAAGCGCCTGCACAATGGCATAGAAGGCCGCAAAGCCCAGCGCCGCTCCCAGCGGGCCAACCGCGCGCTCAAATCTTTGGAATCCATAACCGCGGAAGGCAATCTCCTCGACCAGCGCGGCCAGCGCGAAGAAGGCCGCGTCCGCCGCGAGCCATCCCCAGGCCGAAGGCCCAAGAACCAGCACAATGGCGATGCCTCCGCCCACCACCATCGGCAGAACGCACGCCACGGCCAGCGCCCAACCCACGGCCAGACCCATCCCCGCTTCAGTCGGCCAGCCGCTCCGCCAGGGCAGCCCCTGCGCGTTGACCGGATGGGCCTCGCGGTCGAGCCAGAAGCCCATTGCCGCATAGCCTATCAGCAAAAGAAGAGCCAGCAATGCCTGCTCGACCAGCGGCACAAACTGCTCGGTCGCTTCTGCCAGCGCCAGGCGGTGAGCCAGCCCCCGCGCCATAAAGAACCACAGCACCGCGACAATGAACCGCAAGTAAGCGCGCAAGCGGCCAGCGGTTGGCGAAATTGTGCTCATGGTCATCAACCTTCCGTGTAGAACTGCGCGATGGTGCGAAATTTGGCCTGGCGCGCGGCCACCAGCTCGTCGATGGGCTGCGCCTTCAATTCGTCCAGGTGCTTCCTGAGCGCCGCGCCCACCAGGCCGCAGCCTGCCTCGCGGTCGGTGTGAATCCCCTCCGGCGGTTCCTGAATAATCTCATCTACGCAGCCCAGCGCGGCCACCTCCGGCGCCGAGATGCGCATCGCTTCCGCGGCGAGTTGCTTGTGCGCCGCGTCGCGCCACATGATCGCCGCGCACGACTCCGGCGTAATCACAAAGTACAGCGCATTCTCCAGAATCAGCACGCGATCCGCTACAGCCAGCGCCAGCGCGCCCCCCGATCCGCCTTCGCCGCTGATCACCGAGATCGTCGGCACCCGCAGCCGCGACATTTCCAGCAGATTGCGCGCAATCGCCTCGGCCTGGCCCCGCTCCTCCGCTCCCAGACCCGGAAACGCTCCAGGCAAATCGATGAAGCTGATCACTGGCCGCCCAAACTTCTCGGCAATCTTCATCGCCCGGAGCGCCTTGCGATAGCCTTCGGGATGCGGCATTCCGAAGTTACGCCGCACGCGATCCTTCGTCGATCCGCCCTTGCGGTTGCCGATCACCAGCACTTCTTCGCCCTGCAGGCGCGCCATTCCGCAAGCCACGGCCTCGTCGTCGCCATAGGCGCGATCCCCGTGAATCTCGCTGAAATCAGTAAAGATGCGCTCGATGAAATCCATTGGATAAGGCCGTTGGGGATGCCGCGCCCGCTCGATTCGGATCCATGCCGGTGACGCCGTCGGTGCCTGTGGGGAAGTTGCGTGTTCGCTCATCAGCTCCTGTGCGGCTCCCGGCGCGAAATCCAGCGCGATCCGCCGCTATTGCTGATTCTACGGGCCGCGGGCCGCTGAAACAAATCGTCAACATTTACAATCAGCCTGACTCTTTCGATTTAGTCCTGTCCGACACTGGAGACTGAAATGAAAAACTCTATCCTGCTTCTGCTGTTCGTGGCTCTCTGTGCGACACCTGCTTTTGCGCCTGCCCAGTCGAGCAATTCTTCTGTTCCGGCATCCCAACCCGCCGCCGGCGTCACCGATCCATGGGCTCCCACGCACGGGGTCAAGTCGGCCGAGCAGATCGACAAGGAGTGGCAGGACTCCGTCTCCAAATTTGATGCGCGCCGCAATGCACTGCTGCGGCAAGCCGATCAGCAGGCGCACGACGGCCCATACCGGCCCGACTGGGAGACCCTGCGCAACCACGATATCCCCCAGTGGTTCAAGGAAGCCAAATTCGGCATCTTCATTGGCTGGGGCGTCTATGCGGTCCCCGGCGCGGTCAACGAGTGGTATCCGCATAATATGTACAAGCCCGTCGATGCGGCGCACGAGGACTTCGTCAAGCGCTTCGGCTCCATCGACCAGGGAGCCGGCTACAAGGACTTCATCCCAAAATTCCACGCCGAACACTTCGATCCCCAGGGTTGGGTGCGGCTCTTCAAGCAGGCGGGCGCAAGGTATGTCATTCCCATCGCCGAGCATCACGACGGCTTTGCGATGTACGACTCCGATCTCTCCGATTGGACCGCAGTCAAGATGGGGCCACGCCGCGATGTTCTCGCCGAGTTGTCGCAAGCTACCCGCGCGGCCGGCCTTCACTTCGGCTTCTCCTTCCACCGCGCCGAGCATAACTACTATTACGGCGAAGGCCGCTCCATCCGCTCCGATGTCAACGATCCGAAGTACGCCTCGTTCTACGGCCCGGCCCATGAATGGCTCGTTGATCCGAATTACAACCCGGTCAATGAATGGACCTATGTCAGCGATGCCTGGACTCGCGACTGGCTGGCGCGTTCGGTCGAGTTGGTTGAAAAATACAAGCCGGAATTAGTTTATTTTGACGGCGGCAACGGCCAGCCTGCTTTTCGCTCCAGGATGACCGAGTTTACGGCCTTTTATGATAACTTCGCCGTGCGGAATCACATTGATGGAGTGATTACCCTCAAGGGCTATGCGATGGAGTGGACCGCGGGCGCACGCGACTTTGAGCGCAGCCTGCGCACCGATATCGATCCCCGGCACTGGCAGACCGATACCTCCATCAGCAACCTCTCCTGGGGATACATGGAGCACGATGAGTTCAAGACACCGGAGTTTCTCATCCACCAGCTTGTCGATATCGTCAGCAAGAACGGCAATTTGCTGCTCAGTATCGGTCCCAGGGCAGATGGAACCATCCCTGATCCGGTGCGCGCCACACTGCTGGAGATGGGTGCATGGCTTGACCGTAACGGCGAGGCCATCTACGCCACGGAGCCGTGGACGATCTCCGGCGAGGGTCCGACGGAAGTCAAGACCGGCTTCGCCAGCGACCAGGAGATGAAGCCCTACACTGCCGCCGATTTTCGCTTTACCCGCAAAGGTGGCAACCTCTATGTCATCAGCCTCGCCTGCCCTGAGGATGGAACCGCCTCCGTGCATGCGCTTGGCCTGACCGGAGAAGCCAAGGGCCAACTGGTCCAGCAGGTAGACTTGCTGGGTTCAAGCCAGAGAGTCGAGTGGCTGCAAACCACCGGCGCGCTCAACATAAGGCTGCCCCAGGATGCTGCGTGCAAATATGGCTTTGCATTGCGGGTCAAGCTGGCGCCACTCCACAAATAACCTGATCGTGTGGTAGATTCTGTTCACGGCAGTACTCCCACCATGGTTTGGCTGCTCGGTCCGACGGAATCAGGCTGAGCCGCCGTTCAACTTTCAACGATGGAACGGAATATGAGAACTCGACCCTTCGTCAACTTCTTCCAAGTGGGTTCGCTGGTGATGCTGCTGGTGGTTGCGGCGCTACTGGCGGCGATCGCCACCATGCACTTCGCCATTCACGGCGCGGAGGTGCAGGTGCCCGCGCTGAAGGGGATGACCGTGGCCGAGGCACGCAGCCAGACTTCGGGACTGGGCCTTGATCTGGACGTGGACAATCGCTACTACTCGGGAGACGTAGCTCAGGGACATATTCTTACGCAGTCGCCCGCGCCGGGAACGGTGGTGCGGCGGGAGTGGCGCGTGCGCGTCTCTGAGAGCCTCGGGCCACAAAAGGTGGAAGTGCCGGAGACCGTGGGTAGAGATGAGCGCGTGGCGGCGCTGGAGCTGCGGCGCGTGGGCCTGGAGGTAGGCGTGACGGCGCGGCTGCCCTCCGGCGCGGCCGAGGGAACGGTGCTGGCCCAGGATCCGCCGGCGCACGCTCAGGGCATTGCGCGGCCCAGCATCAATCTGCTGGTGGCCGCTTCAAGCGACGATGCGCCCGACGGCTTTGTCATGCCCGATCTGGCTGGCCTGCCGGTGGTCAGCGCGCAGGCGGAACTGACCAGAGTGGGCATCCAGTCCGCGGCAAAATTCATGGATGCGCCAGTCGCGCCGATCGGCAACGGAGACGCGCTCTCCAAGCCGCCAGTGAAGCCAGGCGCGGTAATGGCGCAATGGCCACCTGCCGGCGCGCGCGTGCAGCAGAGCGATCTGGTGAAGCTGACGGTGGCGAAGTGAGAAAGACTGGGAATAGGGAGTAGGGAACAGTGAATAGGGCCGCTGTTGAGGCATTCGGACTTCCTATCGGCGCTCGTGGAGTAAGCGGTAACTACGCTTGCTTTCAGGCGAATCTTTCAATCAGCGCGATGAAAAAGCCATCCGTACGAAATGCTCCAGGCAGCAGGCGCAGGCAGCCTTCGGGCGTGAGGCTGCTGCATAGGCGTTCCGCGCCTTTGGGCGTGAGAATGCCCTCGCCTCGCAACTCATTCAAGCGGGCTTCGAGCGAGAGCAGGCGGGCTTGCGGGCTTGCGGCCAACACTGCGGCGACCACATGCTTGTTCTCTTCCGGCTCCAGCGAACAGGTGGAGTAGACGACGCAGCCGCCGGGGCGGACGGCGCGCAGTACGGCCGTGAGAATTGCCCGCTGTTGTTCGGCCTGGCGAGCGAGGTCGTCCGGGCGCAGGCGGTGGCGAATCTCAGGGTTGCGGCCGAGCGTTCCGGTGCCGCTACAGGGCACGTCGGCCAGCACAAGATCGAAGGCTGCCTCTTCCGTCAACGCGGTTGCATCGGCTTGGCGGCATTCGACCCGGCCGCCGAGGAAGGCCAGCCGCTTCTGCATCTGTTCCAGCCTGGGCGCGCTGGATTCCATCGCGATGAGGTTAGATTGCGGGTTGCGCTCGGCCAGGATCAGCGTCTTGCCGCCGGGCGCGGCGCAACAGTCGAGGATTCTTTTCACCTTTTGGTCGAGATTCTTGCTCTTCGAACTGGCCAGCTCGGCCACCAGTTGCGAGCCCTCATCCTGAATGCGCACGCGGCCCTCGCGGAAGGCTTCGGTCGCGATTACGTCGCCGGAGACGACAGTGCGTGCGGCGGTGAGCACTTCGCCGGATTCG